>Ga0126332_10000342_pt1 | contig 17415 bp, 15 predicted proteins | sample InaspJWI42metaG_FD_94482 | JGI IMG/M metagenome (GOLD analysis project Ga0126332, IMG submission 94482) | Marine gutless worms symbiont microbial communities from Oahu, Hawaii - Inanidrilus sp. 2 OAHU.JWI-42 metaG | ecosystem: Host-associated > Annelida > Digestive system > Unclassified...
CTCCATCTTTGCTTCCTCTGTTAGCATGGGTCGCCCTCCAAATAAGACGACCCGATTTAAACAAAGGTGGGTCAATAATTTTGTCCGGAATGGGTCATTTTCCTATGTCCGATGACACTACCGCCGGTGGCGGGTTGTGCACTCCATCTCGAAGCCTGTACCGCGGATTTACCAGGCGGCGGGCAAATGACCTTCGAGATAAATCCCAGGCGGCCCTCGCCAACCGATACGCTGCGGCTGAATGCCAGTTTCGAACAGGTGGAACCGAAGGTCGTCGGCGTCAGGTTCAAAGGGGTCGATATGAACATGGGTTACCTCGAACATTATGTATTCGATCTCGAGCGGGACTCAACCGGAGCCAAGGCCGCCTCATTCAGCGGCAATGCCGGGGTATTTGTTTGTTCCAGCAACCTGATGCAGTGGCTGGTGTTGGTCAAGCTGCAGCTTGGCGCCAGCAGCTATGAAGTGCCTTTTAATTTCGAGACCAAACAGCGGGATTAAACGCGGACCCAAGATCGGAACGGCGCGTATTAAAGGTCATGGATCGGCGCTACCCATGATATGAATCATGTCCGCCTTGATCGAAACCCCGAGGTCGGCACCGATGCAAATCTCGTTGCGTTCGGCGACGTGGGTCGGCAGCGAGCAATGCAGGGGATGTGCATCCGGATCATCGACCGCCAGTGTGAGCTCGGTCGTCTGGCCGAACTGGAATACTTCGTTAACCAGCCCGTACACCGGGTTTTCGTGCTCCCCCCGCGACGGCCGGTTGCGCCGATGCACTACGATCCCATCCGAAGGGATGCACCAGGTAATCGATTGACCCGGTTCAAATCCTTCCCGAAATGGCGATTCGAGCAGGGTATTACCCCATTGCAAATCGAGTCTTTGCTGCTGCCGGTCGATATCCGCAATCTTACTATTGAAGATATTGCGAATGCCCACCAATCTCGCGACCGCGGTGTTAACCGGAGATTTTGACAAGACCTCATGTGCCGCCATTTGCAGGATGCGGCCCTCGTGCAAAACGGCGATGCGATCGGCGAGACGCGCCGCTTCCTCAATATCGTGGGTAACGAGGATAATCGGGATCAACAGATCCGAGCGTAGTTCGACCAACTCGCGCTGCAGGCGCATGCGCGTGACCTTGTCGACCGCCGAAAACGGCTCGTCCAGCAGCAGTACATCCGGTTCGCGCGCGAGCGCGCGCGCCACCGCGACCCGCTGTCGCTGTCCGCCGGACATTTGATCTGGGCGGCGTGCGCCGAGACCCTTGAGGTTTACCCGGGCGAGGTATTCGTTGGCGAGTTCGATTTTATCGTCGCTCGCTCGGTCGGTCAGCGCGGCCAGCACGTTTTCCAGCGCGCTTAGATGCGGGAACAGCGCGTAGGATTGAAACACCATGCCGACGCGCCGATTCTGCGGTTGCAACCACAGCCTTTGCCGGCTATCGAACCAGTGCTGGCCACCGACCGTGATTTTTCCGGCGTCCGGTTTTTCGAGTCCGGCAATCGCCCGCAGAATGGTCGATTTACCACCGCCCGAGGGCCCCACCAGCGCCACCAGTTCGCTGGCGTTGGCTTTGAAATCGACGTCGAGCGTGACCGGATCCTGTAGTCTGATCGAGACCGCGATACCGCCGGCTATCGACATCAGGCTTTAACCCGGGCAAAGGGATTGCGTGCCAGTAAAAAGGTAATGCTGATCGCCACCACGGAAATGGCCAGCAGGATTCCCGCCATCAGCGCTGCCGACGCATTATCGAAACTCTGCACCTGGTCATAGATGGCAATCGAGATGGTGCGGGTTTCGCCGGGAATATTGCCGCCTACCATCAACACTACCCCGAATTCACCTAAGGTATGCGCGAAGCTAAGTACGCCGCCGGTGAGGATGCCGGGCCAGGCGAGCGGCAGCTCGATTCGGGAAAACGATCGCCAATGACTCATGCCGCAGGTGGCCGCGGCCTCGCGGATATCGCTGCCGATGCCTTCAAACGCCCGTAGCGCGGGCTGAATGGCAAATGGAATATTCACGATGATGGATGCCAGCAGCAGCCCTTCGAAGGAAAATACTAACGAATCATCGAACAGCCAGCGCCAGAGCTTGCCGAGCGCATGGGCGTCGCTCATCGACACCAATAGGAAAAACCCCATCACCGTCGGCGGTAATATCAATGGGATAGTCAACAGAGCTTCGATGATTGCCTTGCGGCGCGCGGCCAGGGTAACCATCCAACGCGCTGTCAATATCGCCGCCGGTACCAGCAGCAGGACGGTGTAACAGGCCAGCTGCAGCGATAGATTAAATGCACCCCAGTCCATCTAAAATTCGGGCGTAAACCCGTAACCGGACAGAATCTGTTGCGCCTTCGGCGACTTCAGGTACTCGAAAAATGCCATCGTGGTTGCGTCCGAATTTTTAAGCAACACCATACTATGAAGTATCGGCCGGTGCCATGCTTCGGGCAGCAGCGCATATTGCCCCTGATGACTGGTCCTTTCGGTCGCCAGCAGCGAATGCGCGACGATACCGCCTTGCGCCACTCCGGAGACTGCGAACTGGGCAGCTTGGGCGACGTTTTCGCCGATTACCAGTTTATCCTCTAACGACTCCCATAAACCCGCTGATTGCAGAGCCTCGCGCGCTTTCTGACCATAAGGTGCGTGTCGTGGGTTGGCAATCGCAAATTTTTTGACCCGGTCGGCGGCCAGCGCGCCGGCCAGGCCGCGCAGCATTGGATCGGGTGTCAGCGCTGAATTCGACGGGGTAAAGATGGCCAGACGCCCGCGCGCGATAACGACGCCGGGCCCGCGCGTGCGCTTGGTCGCAACGAGTTTTTGCACCAGCGCATCGTCGGCGGCGAGATACATTTCGAAGGGGGCATTGCTTTCGATTTGGCGGAATAACTTGCCCGAAGCGCCCAGTGTGATTCGAACCTCGATATCGGCGTCCTGTTTGAAGGCCGTAACGATTTCGCGGATCGCGAACTGCATGCCCGAAGCAACCGCGATTAACGGGGATTCAGAAGCCGGTGCCGGCCTTATACCGGCCAGCGAAAACAGCAAGATAAATACTATGGCCAGCCTACGGGACATCGGGATTGACGAATTCGGAACCGGAAAATCAAGTTCATGTTGTTGTATCGTGCGGCGATTGTCGCATAATCATCGTAATCTTACAGCCAGACCCGGGTCGAAAGGCAAGAAAAGCATTGACCGGCAGTACATCGATCGGCGGTCGCTAGACCGCAGGTACCAGTCACCCAGTTCCGGCCATAGTCTAAAGTGAAAAACCCGGGACCCGGAACGGCCCATTGCGTGATCGGAAATTGACATTAGTCATTCGCACAATCCGCCATCACGGTTATGTTTACTCCATTCAGAGTAGTTTGTTGACAATTTAGGGCCAGGGACACAAATTGCAGGCACAACACAACAGTATTCGCATAGATTCCAATATAGAGTCAGCGGCATCGAAATACCCCGCGGTGCTGGCCTACGGATTCCGTCCCTTTTTTCTGCTCGCGGGGATTCACGCGGCTATCGCGATCCCCCTATGGATTGCCGTACTTCACGGGCTCGATTTACCGCGGACTGTGCTACCGTCATCCGTCTGGCATGCCCATGAAATGCTCTACGGGTTCGTCGCCGCGGCGTTGGCCGGGTTTCTGTTAACCGCGGTGCCGAGCTGGACCAATCGACGTGGCTATGCCGGCGCGCCGCTCGCCGGGCTGGCACTGGTATGGTTGGCAGGGCGTATTGCGATGACCGTACCACTGGGTTTGCCGCCGCTGTGGGCCGGTGTCATCGATCTCGCATTCCTGCCGCTGCTGGCGCTGACGATTCTGCCGGCCTTGTTGCGCTCTGGAAACCGCCGTAACCTGGTTTTTATCGTTTTGCTCAGCTTATTGTTTATCGCTAATCTACGCTTTCATCTCAATGGTGCGCATGCCGCCGGCCCGCTGTTGCTGGGCCTGAATGCGATGATGTTTTTGATAACGCTACTCGGTGGGCGCTTGCTGCCGGTTTTTACCTCGTCCCGTCTCAAACAACTCGGAATTGAGGCCCGCATCAGGCGCTATCAGCCGCTCGACCGGACAGCTTTGATCGCAGTGGCTGGAGTACTGCTGATTGATCTTATTGTTCCCGAAAGTTTTTACGCAGCGTTTATGGCCGCGGTCGCGGCAGTATTGCTGGCACTGCAGCTGGGTCAATGGCAGGGACATAAAACCCTGCGCATGCCCATCCTGTGGGTGCTGCATGTCGCCTATGCCTGGCTACCGATCTGCCTCGCGCTCAAGGCCGCGTTTTTGTTCGCCGTGCCGATACCCGGCAGTAGCTGGTTGCATGCGTTTACCGCCGGCGCCATGGCGACGATGATTATCGCTATCATGAGTCGCGCCGCGCTGGGTCATACCGGGCGCGCCCTGGTCGCCCCGAAAGCGGCAGTGTTCGCTTATCTGCTGTTGACGGCCGCCGCTCTCACCCGCGTGTTCGGACCCATACTGCTGCCAGCGGCCGGAGGGTTGTGGCTGGTAATCGCCGCGCTGTCATGGTGTCTCGCGTTAATACTATACCTCTTGGTTTATGCCCCGATCCTCTGTCGGCCGCGAATCGACGGACGCCCGGGTTAAGTGAAAAGTGCATGGCTATCGATATTTCCGGAATACCGCGCGACGAGGAAGGCTAGCTGATCGAGCCGGAGGACTGGAGATTCGAACCTGGTGCAGGCGACGACCCGTGAAGAATCGATGAAGCTCGGCCAGGATCGCTCGATTATCCTGCGGTTTATTCGAAACTATCATGATACTCTGACAAGCGGGTATAATTTAAGGGCTTGCAGATGGAGACGAGCCGGAAAGCCATGAAAATTATTCTATGGAATATCTCCGCGCTGCTGCTGTTGTCGGCAAGCGGCGTGGTGGCCGATGATGCCGATTTGTTGATGCGGCGCGCCAATCGTTTTTTTGAAGCCTTGCCGCAAGCCATGCCGGGCTCGGAGAATGACAGCCCGGAACATATCGCGCTCGGCAAGCGACTCTTTTTCGAAAAACGCCCATCGATTAACGATAGCCAGGCCTGTGCCTCATGCCATCGCCTCGAAGATGGTTTTGCCGGGGTCGACAATTTGGCGACTTCCCCCGGGGCGAGAGGCGAAATCGGCACCCGCAATAGTCCGACCGTACTGAATGCAGGCTGGCAAGTTGCCCTGTTTTGGGACGGTCGCGCCGAAGACCTGGTCGAGCAGGCCAAGGGCCCGATCCTCAATCCGATTGAAATGGGCATGCCCGATGAAACCGCGGTGGTGGCAAAAATTCGCGCAATAGATGAATATCGACAGGACTTTGCGGCAGTTTTCGGCGGCGATGAAGCCGTTACCTACCACAACATCGTCTCAGCCATCGCGGCTTTCGAGCGTACCCTGATTACACCGAGCCGCTTCGATGATTTTCTGGACGGCGATGCCGAAGCCCTGAATCAAGCCGAGCGCCGCGGCCTGAACACTTTTCTCAAGTTAGATTGCAATTCCTGCCATGACGGGATTTTGCTCGGCGGCGAAACCTTCGAGCCGCTCGGCAAGGAAAACCCATACGAAAATCAGACCGACCAGGGTGTTTACGAACTCAGTGGAAATGAGGAAGACCGCATGTTTTTCAAAGTGGCGCCGCTGCGCAACGTGGCGCTGACGGCACCTTATTTTCACGATGGAAAAATCGCTACACTCGAACAAGCGATAGACAAGATGGCAAAGCTGCAACTCGACGAAACGCTAGACCCGCAGCAGGTAAACGACATAGCTGCTTTTCTGAAGACCTTGACCGACAAGGACAGAGAACAGTACCTGGAGTAGACGTCCCCGCGAAATTAATCCGGATCGCAGGGAACCGCATATCTCGACTGTCGAAGTTATTTTTGACCGTTTGGCTATACTTATGCGCGGAGCGTCCTGCAGCGCTTGCTCGATTATGTCGAAGCTGGATCCTCGCCGGTCTGTTGAGGAGCGAGGGTTCACAGGTTACAGCTGATAATCGAGATCAACCAGACTATATTGGCCGAGCTTGAAGCCCGGCATGGAGACCGCGAGCGTAAACGCAAGTCTGCAGCTCGCAAGGATTATTCATTATCCCCGGCTGGAGGAGTTATGGAAATTTCGACCATCGTTATACTGGTGATAATTGGCGCTATCGTCATCTATATCATTTCAATCTTTAACCAGTTGGTAGCACTGGCCAACCGTTTTAAAAACGCCTTTTCGCAGATCGAAGTGCAGCTAAAACGGCGCTACGATCTAATCCCCAACCTGGTCGAAACCGCCAAAGGTTACCTGCAACACGAGCGCGAAACCCTCGACGCGGTAATCAAGGCGCGTAATTCCGCCTCCGATAATCTGTCGGCGGCCCAGCAAAAACCGGGCGACCCCGCGAGCATGCAGGGCCTGGGTCAAGCCGAGGGAAGTCTCGCCGGCGCCCTGGGGCGCTTCAACCTGCTGGTCGAGGCTTATCCGGATCTGAAAGCCAATCAGAACATGATGCAGCTTACCGAGGAATTGACCAGCACCGAGAACAAGGTGGCGTTTGCGCGGCAGTCATTCAACGACCAGGTGATGCAATACAATATCTACAAGCAATCGTTTCCGCAGAATGTTTTCGCCGGCATGTTCGGCCATGCCAGCGACGCCAGTTTGCTCGAATTCGAAGACAGTGCCGAAATCCAGTCGGCGCCCAAGATTGCGTTTTAGAATCGCCCGACCCGGCTTAGCTTGAACTTTTTCGAAGCACAGGATAAGGCTCGCAGGAATACCCTGTGGCTGGTATTGCTGTTCCTGCTCGCGGTCGCGGGACTGATCCTGCTGACCAACCTGTTTTTGCTGAGTCTGTTGGTTTATGTCAAAACCGAGCAGGTAGTCGTGTCCCCGGAAATACTTTACCACTATTACAGCTGGCAGGAATTCACTGTCGTCAGCATCGGCGTTTGCCTGCTGATATTAGGCGGTAGCCTGTACAAGGGATTGTCGTTGTCGGGGGGCGGGCCGGCGGTCGCGGAAATGCTCGGTGGGCGTTTGATTTCGCACGCCACCACCGATTTGCAACAACGCCAACTGCTCAACGTGGTCGAAGAAATGGCGATTGCCGCCGGTATGCCGATTCCCCAGGTTTACCTGCTGAGCGAGACTTCGATTAACGCCTTTGCCGCCGGGCTGTCACCCGCCAACGCGGTAATCGGCGTTACTCAGGGCACGCTACAGCGCTTGAACCGCGAAGAATTGCAGGGTGTTGTTGCGCACGAGTTCAGCCATATCGCCAATGGCGACATGCGCCTCAATATCCGCCTGATCGGGGTGTTGCACGGTATTTTGCTGATCGGCTTGATCGGTTATTTTCTGGTGCGCTCGTTACGCTTTGCCGGCAGGTCGCGCAGCAGCAAGGGCGGCGCCGGCCTGCTGGTGGTTGCCGCGCTCGGCTTCGGCCTGATGGTCATCGGTTATGCGGGTTCGTTTTGCGGTCAATGGATCAAGGCGATTGTGAGCCGGCAGCGCGAATATCTGGCCGATTCTTCAGCAGTTCAGTTTACCCGTAACCGAGACGGAATTGCCGGCGCACTCAAAAAAATAGGCGGTAGCGCCGTCGGTTCGTATATCCATGCCCCTTCCGCGCCGGAATATAGCCACGCTTATTTCGTCGACGGCATCCAAAGTTTCTGGCAGTCATTGCTGGCGACTCATCCGCCGCTGGAAAGCCGTATCAAACGGATATCACCGACCTGGGACGGCAACTTTGTCAACTCGGTAGTGATTGAATCTCCACCGGTGCAAGCTGCCGCCGAACCCGGGTCCGGCGTTGAAAAACTGGCCGTGACCGCGACCATTCTCAGCTCGGCGGAACAGGCTATCGGCGAGGTCGGAACCCTCAACGAGGAAAACATCGAGTATGTGCAGCAACTCATCGTCGCGACGCCGTCGCTGCTGCGCGAAACCGCGCAGGATGCCTATAGCGCGCGCATACTCGTTTATGCCATTTTGGTGCAGCTGCAAAAAGACCAGACGGCGGCATTGGAAGTCGTCGCCCGCTACGCCGATCGGGATATGCTGTCGTTGCTGCACAAACTATTGCCGGAAATAAAATCGCTGGACGACAAGTACCGCCTACCGCTGCTGGAACTCGGCATTAACGCTTTGCGCGAAATGTCGCCCAACCAATTCGTCCAGTTCAAAACGGCAGTGGAGGCGATCATTGTTTCGGACCGTTCGGTTAATCTGCGGGAATGGATTATCCGGCGTTTCGTGCTACAACAACTGGCACAGCATTTCGGCTTTCTCAAACCACCGAAAGCGAGGCATGCCAAACTGGAGGCGGTGAGTAAGGAAGTCGCTACGCTGCTGTCGCTAATCGCCTGGATCGAACATAAAGATGTCGTGCGGGCGAGGGCGGCATTTACCAGCGGTGTCGAACAGGCGCAATTGGCCAAGCTGCAACTTCAGGCGGTAGAATCCTTCAAACTCGAGTCGCTCGAGCGCGCTTTAGATAACCTGATGCGGCTCAAGCCCTTGGTTAAACCCCGCCTGTTGAAAGCCTGTGTTGCGCTGATCATGCATGATGGCAGGGCGACGACCCGCGGCATCGAATTGGTGCGCACTATTTCGACCTGTCTCGATTGTCCGATGCCGCCGATGCGCGTTCAGTAAAGACCGGATTGTGCGCACCGCCGCCCCGGCAAACTCTATTTCAGACTGTCGGTCATGAGTTTGTTGAATAACGTCACGAAATCCCGCTTACGCAATAATTCCGTGTGTTCCGCCTGAAAACCGTAGACTCCGCTGGCCTCTTGCTGCAATGACCGCGGGATTTGACTCTCGAGCTCGACCACGCCATCGCCCTTTTCGCCGGGCAGATACGAAAACACCAGGTGATAGGGAATGTCCGTCGGCCAGGACCAGTCGTGCAGACTTTTTACAAACTCACTCTGATAAGCCACGTCGCGCCAGGCGGGTATCACGATCGGAAAATAGTTGACCCCGGTTTGTGCGCTCTTCAAACCTTGCATCGGGCTATTAGCGGTCATGACCAGACCGATGCGTGCAGGATTGCCGCCATCGACGTATTTTTTAACAAAGGAGCGCGTGACCAGACCGCCCATGCTATGTGCCGCCACATAGAACTCCGGGAATCGGTGCCGGCTTTGCAGTTTGTTGACCGTTTTCAATAGAAATTCGCTGACCGCATCCAGCGGTAAACCACTGGCGTAATAAAACACGAGCGGCTGAAACCGCTTCGGGTCCAGGGCCCTGATGGGCTTCTTCCAGTCGACCGGCGTGCCGGTAATGCCGTGCACGAATATCACCGGAATTCGATTCTGGCGGTACTCCTTCAACAAAAACAGGCCACCACCGACGCGTTCGGTAAAATCCAGCGGCTGCCACATACCCAGCCGCGCGTTTTCTCTGGAAAACATGCGGTCGCGCAGGCTGACCACACGACCGCTAGCTTGCAGCGCCTGGTTGGTGTCGTAAACGATGCGCGCCGACAGTTCTGGCGCCAGCGTATTTTTTATTACCAGGGTTTGCAGACTATTTTTCTTGTCGGCGCGCAGTTCGAAAAAGGTGGGGAGTTTCTGATCCTCTCCGAGATAGGTGGCCGGTTCACTGGTCTGGTACTCACCGTCCCGGTTAGCGTCGACGAACGCACCGACCGTGTAGGAGCCGGGTATGCCAAAAAACTTGTAGGCGTCGTTGCCCGAAACCGGGTAGGCGTCTATCCAGCGGACGAAACCATCCTCGCGCTTTAACAAGCTAGCCAGAATCGGGCCACTGCGCCCGGAGCGGTTCACTACCTTGCCGGCAATACTGCCGCGCTGATCGATGGTTTGGACTTGCTGCCTGACGGCGTCCACTTTTTGTTTTAATTGTTTGGCGAAGGAGCAGCCTGAGATCCCGATCACGACCAGGATTAACCAGTATTTCATCAGCAGCTTTTCCTGAGAATTGAAACGCAAAGCTAACTATCGCCTTTAAAGGCTTGGCGGTCCAGTCCCGTTTCCGCGCAACCGGAATCGGGGGCAATCGAGGCTATGGGGCATAAAGATATCGGTAGCCTCATTCGGCGCGCTAGTGGACGCCGGCAATGACGGGGTTGTTATCAGGCGCTGTTTCAATGAAAATCCGCCGCCGCTTCGACTACCGGGGGTGGTCGGAGAATAGTTAGTTCCGGCGGGCAGAAAGGGCGCTTTCTAGCAGGCGCCCAAGTGCGGTGGTAAAACGCAAAGAATTGCTTGCCGTGCAATTCTTAAGCCGGCGATATTTTGTCGCCGGGTTAATTAGCTCGATAGGTAAACCGCCAGCAGCAGGAGTAAAACGGTCACCCCCTGCATACCCACTCGCGCGACCATTAACTCGGTCGAGTGCTTTCTGTCGAACTCGCCGCCGTGGGCCATAGACCAGATACCGGTGCCGATCACGGCAACCGTTATCAACAGGGCGGCCACTATTACCATGTTTAAAATATTCATAGTACCTCCGGATCAGGGTATATCCGATTCTAAAGCGCTGATTCGAGCTGTTGTTGATGTGTATCAATGAAGCGTCAGCCGTATTGCTATCGCTGCGGCATAACCGAGCCGCGGCCGGGTCGCTCCGTGGAACGCTAGCCGCGGATTTCGCAACCGGTTTTGCCGGTCGATATCCGCTGCAATTAAACTGCGGCGGGCTAACGAATTCTAGCGATTTTTTGGCGGGCTTAATTTAGAATAGCGCGCTCTATCGAGACACCGCTAATGCCGGCTCGCATACCATGTTTGAATTGATCACCAACGCGGAAGTTTTTGCTCCGGAGCCTTTGGGTTTGAAGCAAGTGCTGGTCTGTGCCGGCAAGATCGCCTTCATCGGTGACCAGATACCGCAACTCGACGATGCGCTCGACGTCAGCCTAACCGACCTCGATGGTGCCAGGTTGGTGCCGGGTTTCATCGACGCGCACACGCACCTGACCGGCGGCGGCGGCGAAGCCGGGCCGTCGACCCGGGTACCGCCACTGGCCTTGAGTCATATCACCAGCGCGGGCGTCACCAGCGTGGTGGGCTTGCTCGGCACCGACGATCTCACGCGTAGCCCGCAGAATCTGGTGTCGCAAGTGATGGGATTGCGCGAAGAAGGCCTGTCCGCCTGGTGTTATACCGGTGGATACCACGTTCCGGTGGCTACGTTGACCGGGTCGGTGCGGAGCGACATCGTCAATCTGAAACCGGTGATCGGGGTCGGCGAAGTGGCGCTTAGCGATCATCGTTCGAGCCAGCCTACGGTCGATGAAATTTTGCGTATCGCCGGCGATGCGCATGTTGCCGGCTTGATGACCGGTAAGGCGGGTATCGTGCATTTCCACCTGGGCGACGGCGATCGCGGCTTGTCGATGATCCGCGATTGCCTCGAAATCAGCGAGATTCCGCCACGGGTCTTCAATCCGACCCACGTCAATCGTAACAAGCCCTTGTTCGAACAGGCCTGCGAACTCAGCGGCTTGGGATGCAATGTCGATTTGACCGCCTTCCCGCAGGATTCGGATGATCTGGGCTGGTCGGCGGAGGAAGCGGTACAGCGCTTTATCGACCAGGGCTGTGACCGCAGCAAGCTGACGATTAGTTCGGATGGCGGCGGTTGTGTGCCGAGTTTCGACGCCCGGGGCGAGTTGCTGAAAATGGGCTTCGCCAGTTGTTCGGCAATGGCGCAATGTTTCAAGAATTTACTCGATAACGGCTTAGCCACCGAGGCCGTGTTACCATTTATGACCAGCAATGTTGCACAGCTGCTCCGCTTGAGACAGAAAGGCAGCATCGCCGCGGGGCGCGATGCCGACTTACTGGTGGTGGATCAGGATAACCGGATCGATAGCGTGATGGCCCGCGGTCGTTGGCAATTGAAAAATAAAGAGCAGTTGATCAGCGGTTTGTTCGAAGAATAACAAGTTAGAGAGTTTTATGAGTCCGTCCCCCAAACGACAAGATACCACCCGCGGTTTTGTAATCCCGATCGGCGGCGCCGAAGAGCGTACCGGTTCGATGCGTGTACTCCGCCGTTTCATCAAACTTTGCGGCGGGCGCAAGGCGCGCATCGTGATAATCCCGACCGCCTCTAGCCTGGCCGACACCGGCGATCGATATATCGAGATATTTAATAAGATCGGCGTCGCCGGCGCGGTTTCACTGCCGATCGTCGAACGCGCCGATGCGGATCGCAAGGAGTATATCGACCAGTTGGAGGGCGCGAGCGGTATCTTTATCACCGGCGGCAACCAGTTGCGCCTGTCGACCATATTGGGCGGTACCCTGGTGGCGCAAAAAGTCAGGCGCCTGAATGCCTCGGGTGTGCATGTGGCCGGTACTTCGGCCGGCGCCGCGATCATGCCCGAGCATATGATCGCCGGCGGCTCGATGGGCCTGTCGGCACGCGCCGATGGCGTCAACCTGGCGCCCGGCCTGGGATTGACCAATGCGGTCATCATCGATCAGCATTTCAGTCAGCGCGATCGTCTGGGCCGGTTATTGACCGCGGTTTCTTATAACCCGTTCATGATGGGCGTCGGCATCGATGAAGACACCGCGATTTTTATCGCGCCCGACAATGTGTTCGAAGTCGTAGGCAGCGGCAATGTCACGATCATCGACCCCGAGCATTTAAGTTACTCTTCCATGGATCGGGCCAGGAAAAACGAGTCCTTGAGCCTGCTCGATCTGAAGTTACATATTCTGTCGAAGGGCTGCCGTTTCGACATCTACGAGCGCAAGCCCTTCCCACCTAAATAGCAGAGGCAACGATGAAGATCACTGCAACCAATGTTTACGTAGGCCCCAATATTTACGCTAATTTTCCGGTCATCCGCATGGTGCTGGATATCGGGCTACTGGTTGACTGGCCTTCGGTTAAATGCGGCAAGGAATTTACCGACGGCTTGCAACAGACCTTGCCCAGTCTGCAAGAACATGGCTGCTCCTATCGCGAGGCCGGTGGTTTTATTCGCCGACTAACCGAAGACGAAGGCACCTGGATGGGGCATATCATGGAACACGTCGCGCTCGAAATTCAGAATATCGCGGGTTCGGGCGTCACCTTCGGGCGCACTCGCACCACCGGTGAAACCGGCATGTATAACATGGTATACGCTTACAAACAGCGCGATGCCGGCATCGAGGCCGGGCATTTGGCGCTACGCCTGCTAATGCACCTGCTGCCTAAGCATTTGCAGCAGCAGGTCGACTATGCGATCGACCCCGAATTCGATTTCGAGACCGAGTTGGAACAATTTGTGCACCGCGCCCAGCGGCGCGAATTCGGCCCCAGCACCCAGTCGCTGGTAGACGCCGCGGAGGCGCGCGATATTCCATGGTTGCGCCTCAACGATTACAGCCTGGTGCAATTCGGCCACGGAAAGTATCAAAAACGCATCCAGGCTACGGTAACCAGCGACACCAGTACCATCGCCACCTCGCTGGCAAGCGATAAGGAGGGTACGCATAGCATTCTCAAGGATATGGGTTTACCGGTGCCGAAACAGACCATGTTCACCAATGAAGACGAAGCCGTCAACGCGGTCAAGCGGATGGGTTTTCCGGTGGTCATCAAACCGCTGGATGCCAACCATGGACGCGGCATCAGCATCAACCTGACTAGCGATGAACAGGTGCGCGAGGCTTTTCACGTAGCACGCGAACAGGGTAGGTCGCGCTATGTGCTGGCCGAGAGCTTTGTTACCGGTTATGACCACCGCATGCTGGTGGTCAATAATGAACTGATTGCGGTCGCCAAGCGCGTGCCCGGTCATGTAGTCGGCGATGGCAAAAAGACGATTGCGGAATTGATCGATATCGTCAACTCCGATCCGCGGCGCGGTATCGGTCACGAAAAAGTGTTGACCCGGCTCGAACTGGATGCTCAGGCAAAACGCTTGATGCAAGACGCCGGTTACACCGAGAAAACCAGGTTGGCAAAAGACGAAGTCTTTTTTCTGCGCTCGACCGCCAATCTATCCACCGGCGGCACCGCTATCGATTTAACCGATGTAGTGCATCCCGATAATCGTGAAATGGCGGTGCGTGCAGTGCGTGCAGTCGGTCTCGATATCGGTGGTGTCGATTTTATTACCGACGATATTACCCATTCTTACAAGGATGTCGGCGGTGCCATCGTCGAAGTCAACGCCGGTCCCGGATTTCGCATGCACGTCGCCCCCAGCGAAGGCGAACCGCGCGACGTCGCCGGCAAGGTGCTCGACATGCTGTATCCCCCGGGAACGCCGAGCCGCATCCCGGTGGCGGCAATCACCGGCACCAACGGTAAGACCACCACCACGCGCATGCTGACCCATATCATGAAAACCAGCGGTCACGTGGTGGGCATGACCTCGACCGGCGGTATCCAGGTCGACGGTCGCGTTACCGTCAAGGGCGACATGACCGGTCCGCAGTCGGCCAAGATCGTGCTGCGCGATCCCACTATCGATTTCGCGGTGCTGGAAACCGCGCGCGGCGGCATTTTGCGCGCCGGGCTCGGCTACAGCGAATGCGACGTCGCGGCTTGCATCAACATTAGCGCCGATCACCTGGGACTCGGTGGTATCGAAACCCTGGAACAGTTGGCGAAGGTCAAGGAAACCGTGGTACGCGTTGCCAACGATACCGCGGTGCTCAATGCCGACGATAAACTGTGCTTGAAAATGGCCGACCATACCCGTGCCAGGCACCTGTGTTACGTCACCATGGATCCAACCCATGGCCTGGTGCGCGAGCACATTCGCGCCAACGGCCGCGCCGTGGTGCTGGAACAGGGCATTAACGGCGACATGATTACGATATACGACAATGGCGCGCATATTCCGCTGCTGTGGACCCACCTGATCCCGGCGACGATCGAAGGCAAGGCCATGCACAACGTGCAAAACGCGATGTTCGCGGCGGCGATGGCCTATAGCTTCGACAAGGATCTGGACGAAATTCGCAACGGCTTGCGTACCTTCGATACCTCGTTCTTCCAGAGCCCCGGGAGGACCAACGTTTATAACGAACACCCGTTCAAGGTCATTCTCGATTACGCGCACAATCCGGCCGGCTTTCGCGCCATGGCGGAACTGGCCGATCGGCTCGATCCGCCGGGCCGGCGCACTATCGTGTTCTCGGTACCGGGCGATCGGCGCGACGAGGATATTCGAGAATCCTGCGAAGCCTGTTTGCCGCAGTTCACGCACTTCGTTTGCAAGGCCGATATCAATCGCCGCGGACGGGGTCACGACGAGCTGCCGCAATTGGTGCGTAAGTATTTGCTCGAACTCGGCGTCGATGATCAAAATATCACCGTGATCGCCGAGGAAGAGGCCGCCATCGATCATGCGCTCAACGCCGCGGAGGAAGGCGATTTGCTGGTGATTACCGCAGATGATTTGAGCCGCAGCTGGAAGCAGATCATCAATCTCAACAGCGACAAGCGGGAATCCAAGGAAACCATACCCGGCACCAAGGTATTTGTGCCGGAAAAAGAAAAACGCTTCGTGCTTGACCAGGACGAAGAGCTCATTATCGACGAGCGTGGCGTGCGCCTCGCGAGCAGTGAACCCGAAGACGCCGACTAGGATATTGCCGGGCCGCCATGGATATTCCGCATCCCGACTCCGAATCTCTGATTCTCGACGGTTGCCGTCGCCTGACCGGTCCATCGCTGGTGTGGAGCGACACCGGCGCCATCCTCGACGTGCTGGTGCGGGATATGGATATGGAGGGGGTGCTAGACTGCTGGTATCGGCAGGTCGACGCGCTGCTGACGCAACTGCATTGGCGGCAGCCGAAGCTAACCCACCGCCGCTTCGAAAACGGCTTCAACCTGCTGTTGGCCGCCCCCATCGATCAGCTCTACAGCGCGGTAATGGTGCTCGAAACCGCCTGGTATTTCTGCGCCTGCGAACTGCTACAGGTCGCGGTCGAATCACAGGAGCAACTAATCCAGGATATTTTCGATGAAATACAATCCGAAAAGAATGACGCCCTGATCGAACTGCAGCACGCGGCCAGTGAACATGGCGTCGACTTCCTGGTCGACGACGACATCGTCTCCATCGGTCACGGTGAAGGCAGTAGCTGCTACAGCGTTGCACAAATACCGCCGGTCGAACAAATCGACTGGCAATCGATTCACGATATACGGGTAGCGATGATCACCGGCACCAACGGCAAGTCTACCAGCGTGCGCTTGCTCGACGGCATCGCGCGTGCCGCCAATCAGACCTCCGGCGTAACCTCCACCGACTTCGTCCGGGTCGGCGACGAAATTCTCGAGCAGGGCGATTTTTCGGGGCCCGGAGGTGCGCGCCTGTTGCTGCGCGATCCGCGCCTACAGGTCGCATTTCTCGAAGTTGCGCGCGGCGGTATCCTGCGGCGCGGTTTACCGCTGCGGCGCGCGCGCCGCGCTGGTGACCAACGTCGCCAACGATCATCTCGGGCAATATGGTGTGAATACCCTGGCGGCCCTGACCGAAACCAAGTTTGCGGTGCGCAAAACCCTGGCCGATCAAGGAGTTTTGGTCGTTAACGCCGACGATAGCGGCATGGTCGATTTCTTGCACGACAACCCGCTGCCGAATCTGTGCTGGTTTAGCCTCGACAAAAATAATCCTCAAATCAGGCAACAAATCGAGAATCGGGAGCGCTGCTGTTTCTGCGAAGACGGCCACATCGTTTTCTACGATGGCCAAGGATTCGAACGGATTTGTGCCGTCAACGATATCCCAATGGCGCTCAACGGCGCCGCGTTGCACAATATTCGCAATGCGCTCGGGGCGGTCGGGGTGGCCAGCGCCATGGGTTACAGCCAGGCGCAGATGGCTGCCGGCCTGAGTCAATTCAATAGCGACGAGCACGACAATCCGGGGCGGCTCAACCATTTCGAGCTGGCTAACTCGGCTCGCGTAATCGTCGATTTCGCCCACAACGCGCATAGCGTAGCGGCGGTTGCCGATACCGTCGGGCGCATGCCGGCACGGCGCAAATGGGCTTTGTTCGGATCGGCCGGCGATCGCTCGGACGATGAGATTGCCGCCATCGCAAACGGCGTCTGTACGCTCGAACCCGATCATGTCGTGATCGCCGAAGTCGAAGTGTATTTGCGGGGTCGCGAACCGGGTGAAGTCAGTAAAATCTTGCAACAGGCCTGCCTGAAAAGCGGTCTTGGCGAAGATCAGATTATTTTTGCCCAGTCCCCATTGGCGGGCGTCAAGCTTGCGGTATCGCGGATGCAGGCCGATGACCTGGGTTTATTCCTGGTGTTAGCCTGCATGTTGCATGAGTAACACAAGATATAGGCTTGTTTTCGATTTTTCGTTGTTTTGGATTTAGGTTTGGCGAGATCGGGACGCTGCAGCTGATGATTGCTTGGCTTGTACTGGCA
>Ga0126332_10000343_pt1 | contig 17412 bp, 15 predicted proteins | sample InaspJWI42metaG_FD_94482 | JGI IMG/M metagenome (GOLD analysis project Ga0126332, IMG submission 94482) | Marine gutless worms symbiont microbial communities from Oahu, Hawaii - Inanidrilus sp. 2 OAHU.JWI-42 metaG | ecosystem: Host-associated > Annelida > Digestive system > Unclassified...
ATTTTCCGCTTGCAATAACTTTTATTATCTCACAAAAAATACCTCAACTATTTGAATTATTATGATTTATTGACGGTTCTAATACCTAATTGCAATTTAAGGAGATCAAGTTTCCTGAATCTGAGCGATTTATAGATGCGGGCACTCAATACGGGCGGGTGAAATGCCCGCCGCTACAAGACATTGACCTACCCGTTGGGTAGGGGCGGGGTTTATCCCCGACCGCACAAAACGAGCCATTGCCACCATCCACTTATTGGAATTGCTCAATTTGGGTTTGCCCTAGTTATTGTCGCCGATGGGTGACAGCTTGATCACCATCCACCGTTTGCGCGTTTAACGCTATTTATTGGATTATTTCCCCCACCCCCTGTGTCATATCCCCCAATTTCATGGATCAAAAATAACTGCCGTTCGGCTATATATCTATAAATATTTGAAATTACAAACTAAATGGGTGAGCATATCAGCAGAATTTACCGCCGAGACAGATCCGGACATAGAAAACCTCGGTGCCTTTGACCACATGGGTTTTGTTAAATTGCTGGCCGGCATGGAATCCGAGGTATTTAACCATTGGAAAAACCCATACTACACGGAACTGAGGAAAACCGGCTGAAGTTCATGAAACATCCACTATTTACCGCTTTGCAAAAGGTGGGGGATATCACTTAAATTATTCGCAATTAGCTATTTTTAGTCCTGAAATCCGCCGGATTCAACTTTTGAAGGGCAGCCGACGTAATCCCTTTGATATCTTTTTTCATTTACAATTGACTTTAATATTTTCTAAATATATTGGGATGAAAAAGCAGGTAACGAACATATGGCCCTTTAAAATACCAAATCAACGTCGACTGTAACAGCCTCAACTATCACAGTTTTGCCCATTGAAGCGCAAATAGCGTCCTGAGTGTTATCCGGTCGACAAGAGGTAAAAGCATGTATATCAAACAGTCCGATCTCTTTGTGGGTTTAAACCACCATTTCGTCAAGGAAATCATGGCCATCGCCGGCAAAGAATCCCATGCCGAAGGCGATTTTGTCTTTCGGCTCGGAGAACCGGCCGATCATTTTTATATCCTGATAAATGGACAGGTCCAACTGTCGCTTGGCGATAGCGGCCATGTGGTGTACACCAGCAGCGACGTTGGCGAAACCTTCGGCTGGTCAAGTCTGATCGGACGGGATTCGTATTCGGCATCAGCATTGTGTCTGCAACCCACGGATCTTTTAAGAATAGAAAGACACAAGCTGCAAAAAATACTAGAAAGAGATAAAGACAGCGGCTATTTGTTTTTTAAGCAGCTCGCCGGAGCATTGGGCAACCGATTGCTGCAACTATACCAATCTGCCCTGTAAGCATTTGCAACAGCACCGGGCAACAATGAGGGAATGCCATGGAGATGGAGAAAATCAAACAAGCACTTGCGTCCTGTGAATTTTTCAAGGGACTGCGCGACAGGGACATCGGTGATATTGCCGGCATTTGCCAGGTCAAGGCTTGCGCCGGTGGTGCCTTCCTGTTCCGGCAGGGAGATTTCGGCGAACATCTATACATCATCGTCGAAGGCCAAATACATCTTGAAAGATCCGTCGATTTCGGACAGCGAAAAGGAAGCGTTGTAATTGAATCACTGGGTAAAGGACGGGTTCTGGGATGCTGGTCCACCCTGTTGGGTGCGCCGCATGTGCTTATGTCATCGGCAAATTGCCAGAGACCGACGACCGTTCTGGCGGTGCAAGGAGCTCATTTGCGGCAGTTGATGATCAGTAAAACCGATTTTGGTTTCAATATATTGGAGAAACTATGTTTTCTGCTTAGAGACCGTATTCAGGCAGCCTATGGAGCGATGGAAAAAATATAGGGCAAGATCACCGGCGGTCGACGATCTGCAGCAAACCCATCTGATATGAACAGGGCTGCGAATGTGTGAATCAAGACTGTTGGTTATTGGAATATCCGTGGCAATTTGTGTTATGCCGACATGTAAAGTGTAGGAGTGATGGAGTAATGGAGTGTTGGGCTTAAAAGCGGAAATAGATCTAATTTTTACGCTTTTACCTTTGGATATCCGAGATCCAAACATAGTTTATATTTTTCCATTATATCAACCATTCATCAATCCATTACTCCCTCACTCCAATACTCCAGGTACTATTAACCACCTCCTTTGATAAAGAGGGGATGGCTGCGGTTTACCAACGGCGGTGATTTAAACCTGGGCTGCGAGGCCTGCAGTTGAGTTATTTCTCGAACAGCGATTTTGGAGCGGTAAATGCACTTGGATCTCAGTCCGGAGGAAAAAGCGATAATAAAAGGCCTTAAAGTCTCACTGGCCGGCTTTGGGAAGGAAAGAAGTAAACTCATCCCGATCCTGCAGATGATACAGGAAAAGCTGGCCTACCTCCCTCCGGCTGCCATTGAAATGGTCTCCGCATACCTGGACATCCCTGCCGCCGAAGTTTTCGGCGTGGCAACCTTTTACAATCAATTTCGATTCAATCCGCCGGGAAAAAACCCGGTAAAGGTATGTCTGGGAACCGCATGCCATGTAAAGGGCGGTGATATCATCCTCGAAAATTTTGAACGCAAACTGGAAATAAAGGAGGGTGAAACGACTTCGGACAGAGAATTCAGCATCGAGCGGGTGGCCTGCGTCGGTTGCTGCGCCTTGGCACCTGTGGCGCTTGTTGGTGAAACCGTCCACGGCGGCATGGCGCCCAGCAAAGTGGAAGGGCTGGTCATGCGCGTTCAGATTGAAAAAGAGATGCGGGAAAGAGAACGGCAAAAGAATGAAACCGGACAATAAGGCAAACCCGGACCGGATATACGGCACCCTGCAGGCCGAGGCACTCAAGCGTCGAAAAGCGTTTGAAGAGGCGTTCGGGCCGAAAATACACATCGGTATGGCCACGTGCGGCATTGCATCCGGTGCGCTGGAGACCAAAGCCGCTTTTATAGAGGAGCTGGCCAAACACGGTATGGAAGCTCACATCCACAGCGTCGGTTGCAGCGGCCATTGTTATGCCGAACCGTACGTGATTATTGATCATCCGGATTCCGGATTCCCGCCCATATTCTACCCCGAGGTCAGTCCCGGTAAAGCGCGCATGCTGACCAAATTGTTCCTGCAGCAGGGGGATCCGCGTCTGGAACACATCCTCGGCGCCACGGTTGAAAACGACATGATTCCGTCTGTAATGGAATTTCCAAGGTTCAACCTGGAAAAAAGAGTGATCATGGACAAATGTGGACGAATCGATCCGGAAGATATCTATGAATATATTGCTGAAGACGGCTATCGCGCTTTGGCCGCCTGCCTTGAACGGCCACCGGAAGACATTGCCGCCGCAGTGAAACAATCCGGGCTCAGAGGCCGGGGCGGCGCCGGGTTTTCAACCGGAATAAAATGGGAACTCGCCGGTCGTACGGATTCAGAAAATAAAATGGTCATCTGCAATGCGGATGAAGGGGATCCCGGGGCGTACATGGACCGGACCTTGCTGGAAAGCAACCCGCATCAGGTTATCGAAGGGATGGTCATTTGTGCCTATGCGGTCGGCGCCCGTCACGCCCTTGTCTATGTTCGCGCCGAATACCCGCTGGCAGTGAAGATTGTAAAGGATGCGATTCAGCAGGCCAAGGCGCTGGGACTGCTCGGCCAGGGTATCCTTGGCAGTTCATTTGATCTGGAGATCGAGGTGTTTGAAGGATCCGGGGCATTTGTTTGCGGAGAAGAAACGGCGCTGATTCAATCGATCGAGGGATACCGGGGTATGCCCCGGTTCCGTCCGCCCTACCCGGTTGAAAAAGGCCTGGGAGGCAAACCGACGATCATCAATAATGTCAAGACATTGGCATTGGTGCCGCCCATCATGCAAAACGGTTGCGACTGGTTCAGACAGATCGGTACCGCAAACAGTCCCGGCACAGCCATCTTCTCTATTGTGGGCAATGTTACCCACCCGGGGCTGGTAGAAATCCCCATGGGGGTATCGCTGCGGACACTGATATTTGATATCTGCGGCGGCATACCCAATAAAAAAGCATTCAAAGCCGTTCAGATCGGCGGGCCGTCCGGGGGATGTTTGCCGCAGGAATTTCTGGACACCCCTATTGATTTCGATTCGCTCGCAGAAGCCGGTGCGATGATGGGATCCGGCGGCATGGTCGTGATCGATGAAGACAACTGTTTGGTGGACGTGTCCCGCTATTTCCTGGATTTCACCCAGAAAGAGTCGTGCGGAAAATGCACTTTTTGCCGGGTTGGTACCTATCACCTGCTCGAGATGCTGGAACGTCTGACCAAAGGTGAAGGCCGCGAGACCGACCTGGAGCAACTTCAGCGCTTGAGCGAAGATGTAAAAGCCGGCTCTCTCTGCGGCCTGGGAAAAACCGCACCGAATCCGGTGCTGACCTCGTTGAGATACTTCAAACAAGATTATAGCGCCCATGTCCATGATAAGCGCTGTCCCGGAATGACCTGCCGGGCCCTGATGACCTATTACATTGACCTCGACAAATGCGCCATCGGCTGTGAAGCCTGTGTGGGTGTCTGCCCGGTGGACGCAATATTTACGACCAGCAACCGTAAAAAGGGGGTTGATCAGTCATTGTGCGTGAAATGCGGCGAGTGTATGGTGGCCTGCCCGCCGGAGTACAACGCGGTCGAAAAGGTATCGCCGCCCGATCTAGCGCCGATTATTGAACGACCGTCAAAGCAGGGCAAGAATTGATTCATTATTAATCCTGCGGATATGTGCAAGGAACCTGTAAAATGGTAACGTTTGTTGTCGATGACAGCGAGATTCAGGCTGAGGAAGGGACCCAATTGCTCAAAGCCTGTCTGGATAGCGGCATCTATATTCCCAACCTGTGTTACCTGGAAAAAATCCGCCCGCTTCCGGCTTCATGCCGGATGTGTTTTGTTCAAATCGAAGGCGAAGAGAAACCGGCCGCCGCCTGCACCGTGCCGGTAAACGCATCGCTGGTGGTAAAAACCGATACACCGGCCGTGCGCAGGCTTCAAAAAACCGCCCTGCAGCTGCTCTTGTCGGTTCACGACGTTGACTGTAAAAACTGTCCGGCCAATAAAAAATGCGGCCTGCAGGATATTGCCAGGTTCTTGAAGATCGGATTAAAACCCAAACATTTGCAACACCGGCTCAAAGAGCCGCAAATCGACCGCACGCATCCTTGCCTGGATTATTACCCGAATCGCTGTGTTCTATGCGGAAAATGCATTCACATATGCCGCAGTCTCAATCGTCATTCCGCCATCACATTTGCTCGTCGCGGTTTCGATACGGTGATCAGTTTTTTCGGTACTACCAGCCCGGATGCCGGTGCATGCGAGGGCTGCCGGTCCTGTGTGGCGGTTTGCCCGGTTGGTGCACTGGTTATGCACGATCGCTAGACATCTTCCGTCTATCCTGTATCAGTTGCGATTGGCATCCCTCAATAATATGCTAACAAGCTTCCAGTTTCACAATGACGAGGGTAATATCATCCTGAGGTTTCAACCCTCCGGTAAATCGGAAAACTTCATCGTAAACATTATTTAAAACGACGGCAGCCGGCTTGCGGGCGCTGCACCGGATGACTTCCTTGAAACGATCCTTGCCAAACATCTTGCCGGAATGATCGAATGTTTCCCAGATCCCGGTCTGGCTTTATTCAAGCCCGGAATCCATACTTTCGCATGTCATGATGTGATCTCAATTGATAGTTACTGAGGGGCCGGTGACAATCCTTTATATGGTTGAATTTTTCTGGTATCATTTAAATTTTCGTTCAAATTCCGATGTGGGTATGCAAAGCTAAATGTGTGGCTCAACTCATGATGCACAACCACCCAGCCATAGGGTCCGGATTCAGCCCCGGCATTTTACGACCATCGTTGGGGATCCTGCTTGTGATCCTTGTCATTCTAGCGGGAGCGGGCTGCGACCAGCCGTTTTTTAAGAACGATCTGGAGGCCATCCAAGCCCGTGGGGTGCTGCGGGTGATCACCCGCAACAACGGCACTTGCTACTATGAGGGGCCCCATGGCAGCCAGGGCTTCGAGTATGATCTGGTCAAGGCCTTTGCCGACCATCTGGGCCTGAAACTGGAGTTGCTTGTTATCGACCACGAAACAGCGATGGTGACCGAGCTTCTTAACGGCCAGGCTGATCTGATCGCCGCCAATTTTATTGTCAAAGACGATCTCCGCCAGCACCTGGCCTATGGTCCGGTCTATGGTGAGATTCAACAACTGGTGGTGGGACGTCGCGGGGAAGCAAAGCTGCGAGCGGTTGCAGATCTGGTCGGGCAAGCTATTTGGGTGCAAAGCGGCGCATTTCATGAGAAGCTGATGAATGCGCTAAAAAAAAATTACCCGCAACTATCCTGGCTGGCCATATCGGACTACGAATCGGAGGAACTTCTGGAGATGGTCGGCAGCGGGGTTATTCCCCTTACCATCGCCGATTCAAATACCGTTGCCCTCAATCGCCGCTATTATCCGGACCTCGTCATTCATTTTGCTGTTGACGAGGGACAGCAATTTGCCTGGGTCATGCACCCCCAAGGCCTGAGTTTGCACGAAGCGGCTCGGCAATGGTTCGCCATGCCATCTACCGGTTCTCTGCTGGAAAGACTCAATCAACACTACTATGGTCACCTCGAAAAATTCGATTATACGGATATTACCATTTTCCGCAAGCGCCTGCAGCAGCGTCTTCCCCAGTATCAGGCGTCCTTTCAAGCGGCGGCCCGGGAAAACGAGTTGGATTGGACCTTGATCGCAGCCCAGGCGTACCAGGAATCTCACTGGAATCCGAAGGCCAAAAGTTTTACCGGTGTTCGCGGCTTGATGATGCTGACGAGAAAAACCGCCCGAGAGATGGGTGTAAAAAACCGTCTGGATCCGAAACAGTCAATTTTCGGAGGCACACGCTACCTGGCCGGCTTGCACTGGAGAATCGGCGAAGAAGTCCCCGAACCGGATCGAATGTTCATGGCACTGGCAGCCTATAACATCGGATGGGGACATCTGCAAGATGCCAGAGCACTCGCCGGCCGGATGGGCAAAGATCCAAATACCTGGTCGGATGTGCGCTCGATTCTGCCGCTGCTGCGGCTGAAAAAATATTACCGCAAACTTTCCCATGGATACGCCCGGGGAACCGAACCTGTTCAGTATGTGGATCGCATCCGAACGTATCACAAAATTCTGCGGCATTGGGACGAAACCGAGAACTAATCTTTATGGGGCAACAACTCGAACCGTCATCTCTTGTTTATGTTTGACAATCGCCTCAATTTGCATAAATATTGGGCCAATAAAATTTTTTAATGAGCCATGCTTGCCGGTATCTGTGTGGCGGATCCTGGCCATCTCAAGTTAGGGACTTCGCCCCAATTGGAATGATGGAATGATGGAATAGTGGAACAATGGGTTCTGGCCTGCGGCTCTGATAGGATGATGGAATGATGGGTTTAAGGAAATAAAAAATCAAAGCGTATATCCGTTACCATCACGTTCAATTTCAGAAAAGGGGCTCTATGAATACGTTGCGTATCCTTGTGATTTTCTGTCTTATGGGATTCGTTGCCGGCTGCATTCCATCCAGAGGTTTGATCTACGATACGAATTATGACTATGACATCGAGACCGATTTTTCGAAGCTGAAGCGTTATAATTGGCTGCCGATTCCCGTCACGACCAAGCTCGATCCATTGAATGCCAAACGAATTGTCGCTGCCGTCGATACACACCTGAAAGCCCGGGGGCTGGTAAAAACGCCGGACCAGCCTGATTTTTTGATTGAACTCACAACCGGTGTGCTGAAAAAGATGGATACAACCGGCGGACCAACAGAGTATGGTATCTATGAGGAAGGCCGACTGAAACTGAATTTTGTTGACGCCAACGCCAAAGAAATTATCTGGAAGGGCGAAATGCGCGTCAGGCTCCAGCCCAATTTATAACCCGACGAAAAGGATAAATTGATTTACGATGCCGTTGTAAAGGTTCTCATGAATTTTCCGCCACCGCCTGCGGGCTGAGGATTCGCGCAAAAAAACGTAAAAATATTGAAAATTATTTTAACTTGGGATTATTGGCGTGCCGCTCCTTGTCGCGTTCGGTTTTTTTCACCAGGTTTTTGCGGATAGCCGCCGTCATATCGACGTTCGCCTGGTTGGCAATGCACACCAGCACAAACAGGACGTCGGCCAGTTCGTCGGCCAGATCTTGCTGCGCTTCGCTTTGCTTAAAACTCTGATCACCGTACATTCGGGCCAGCAGCCGCGACAGTTCCCCAACCTCTTCCATCAGAATCGCCAGGTTGGTCAGCTCTGAAAAATAGCGGACACCATATGTATTCACCCATTTATCGACCATTTCCTGAAGTTTATGAATCGTAATTTCCGGCTCCATTTTCCCCTTCAAACTTTATTTATATAATCGAGCTGTCATATTCGTGATGAACAAAAGTCAGTATACACAACCCGCATCAGCTTTGGAATCGACAATATGATCTTTTCCGCCATGGATGCACTGTTTATCCACCCAAATGAATCAGCCATTGCGGCCGCCGCAGAGAATGAATTATAAACAGCTGTTATTAATAATAATATTTTCATTTTCACCCTTGACAAACCCTGGCGTTAAGGTTTAATGAAAGAGATATTCCGATTAGCATTGCAGTAAAGAAATAATTCCAATTTAGACAGGGCCTGCCATGTCTCTTAGAACCAGCCCCATAGCACCGTATTACTACCGCCTTCTCGAAAACTGGCTACTGCCGGTGCTCAAACGAACACATGCGAATCCGAACCAGTTAACACTGGCGGGTCTGGCCCTGGCCGCGGCCGTCCCGGCGGGCTTTTACTTTCATTCGGCAATCGGTTTCGTATTGATGGGGCTTTCCGGTGTTGCCGATTCCCTGGATGGTGTCGTTGCAAAAAATCAGGGGAGTGATTCCAGATTCGGCGCTTTTTTAGATTCCACTTCAGACCGTGTTTCCGATTTTTTTTACCTGTTCGGTTTCTGGATTCTATTTTGGGACAGCACATGGTTCCGAGTGGCCAGCGCGTTGATATTTGCAAGCACGTTGCTGACAGTGATGATCAGCTATGTCAAGGCCAAGGTGGAAGCACTGGGTGGCGACTGCAATACAGGCCTGATGGAACGCGGTTGGCGGACGGTGTATCTCCTTTTTTGGGCCCTTTTCATCTGTATTTTACCGCCCGCCAGGCCGATCATATTATGGGTCGGTTTAGTTCTCTTTTTTGCCTTAACCTTCCTCACCGTACTTCAGCGCATATGGCAAATTCGATCCAGTCTGATCGATTAAAATGGCGAAAGTGTCAAATCTTTGACATTTACCGGCCCTGAGCCATTTTAACAATTTTAATAATTTCAGATAATTACTTGAATAATCAGTTTTGGCATTGTTCTTGCTTAGCTAATTGACAAGTCCGTTATTATTTCATTTAGTGCTCCTGGTGTTTGGCGGGCCCCAGGAGTATGCCTCCTTTCGGACTCCCCCCGGAGTTATCTCGACTCCGGGGGTTGAATCGCTTGACTGCCTGGTCCTTGTTCCATAGCTTTAAGGACAGGCTTTTTGCAAGAGGTGGCAACGGTTAAGGCCACCAACATTAATACTTCCCTCCTCCTGGGCGGCTTTATGCCGCCCTTTTTTTTCGAAGCGGCTTTGCACATGAATTGCTGCAGATGGCTTTTCGAAAAAGCTTCCGGATCAAAAAGGAAAAAATTCGACTAAAGTTCAGGCGGAAAAAGTCGATTAAAATGATAACTGTGTGTTGGCGGGCACACGGTATTCATAACTGAGGGCGGCCCCATGCGGGCCGCCTTTTTGATTTTATACGGTTTTGATATTCGTGCGTCTTAAAAGTTTAGACACGAAGGCACAAAGAATGAATAGAAAAGTTAAACTTTTGTCAAAATATGAGGAATCTATAGAATAATATTATAACCTTTGTGGCTTGGTGGCAGAATTATTACAATACGTCGAAAACGGACAGCCGGTCAATTTTTTATAACGACCGGATCTCCTGCCGCATGAAGATGGTGTAAGATACGGCAAAACAGACAACGGTGATTGCGATCAGTGATATGATATACGGCAGCACCACCAGCACACTCTGATTCAACGGCAGCGGACCTGAGAATCGCGCAATCGAAAGCCTTTCCAGCATTCCCATCGATACGACCGAACGGGTAGTTTTACGCATCGGATCGATAATGGTTGCCGTCGAGTCGGTATAAAGTTTCATGGGTGAGGTCAGGGACAGTGCTTTTTCCAGTCGGGCCTTCTGGATGAGAGCCTCGGAGTTGTTTTCGTCGGCTTCCGGGACCAGCGCGTTGGCCGTAATATTGGCACCAATTGAAATAAAAAAGGAAAAGAAGATCCAGGCCGCCAGAGCGGCCAGGGCCGATGTTGCCACGCTTCGAAAGACAATCGAAAAAAGAATGGCTACCCCCAACCAGAAGGCAATATAAAAGATGCTGATCACCAGATAGATCAGTATGCGCCAGATTTCTTCCAGGCCGGGTACAACGCCCAATACGTTTAGACCGAGACCGGATATCACCAGCACGATTGAAACCAGGATCATACTGATGACTGCAACGCCGGCCAGAAATTTCCCATTAATGATGGCATCCCGATATATCGGCTGAGCCAGGAGCTTGCTGAGCGTACCCTGGTTCTTTTCACGGTTAATGGTATCAAAACCCAGCACCAGACCGATCAGCGGGCCGAAAAAAGTGACAAAATCCACCAGGGAGAACAAAGCTCCTGAGGAGGTAAACATCATCAGAAAAATAAAGCGTGGCTTGGCGACACCTTCAAGCTCCTGCCTGACGTTTAGCCCTGCCATGTAAACGGTGATCAGGCTGACCATTGCAATCAGCGAAAACAGTATAATGAACCGATAACTGGAAAGATGGTCGGCAAGCTCCTTTTTAAAGATAGTCTTCACGCCCCCCACGTCTATTCCTCCTTGAAATATTTCATGTAGAGTTCCTCGAGCGAATACCTTTCCTGGCCCACTCCGAGTTTGTCTTTAGCCAGTTGATCAATGGTCCCCTGGGCCACCATGCGGCCCTTGATCATAATACCGACCCGGTGACAAATTTTCTGCGCCTGATGCAGCAGATGTGAGGACAGAAGTACGGTCATATTCTTTTGCTTGCAGATGCGATCGATCAGCGCCATCATTCGATTGGTGGCATCCGGATCAAGACCCAGGGTCGGTTCATCCAAAACAGCTATCTTGGGATCTTTAACCAGTATTTCGGCAATACCGAGCCGCTGGCGCATTCCGCGCGAATAGGCACCGATTTTCTTATCGACCTCATCAAGCAGACCCACTTCATTCAGCGCAGAATCTATCCGCTGCCCGGCAACATCTTGCCCGAGTGCATTCAGGTCGGCAATGTAGCCGAGCATTTGGCGAGCATTCAGATCGTTGTAAAAGCCCATGTTCTCCTGCAGGTACCCGACCTGACCCTTGACTTTGATCGGCTCGCGGGTGGGATCGAATCCCATAACCCGAACACGGCCGCTGGAAGGTTCGGTCAGACCCAACAGCATCAAGATGGTGGTTGTTTTCCCCGCGCCGTTGGGCCCCAGAAAACCGAAAATTTCACCTTCCTCTATTTTAAGGGACAAATGATCCACCGCGATCTGACCATTGTACGTTTTGGTCAAGTCATCTGTTTCAATGATCGCTTTCGTATCCATATCAACGCCTTCCCAAACGACGGAATAAAAATGTCAGACCGGCGATGACCACCACAATGACGGCAATCCCGATCCAGCTCCATGCAGCCGATGCTTTGACCGTCACCCTGAACTCCGATGTTTTGGATGCTCTTTCACCATCCACCTTGACGCTGACCGAATAGTCCCCGACCAGTGCATCTTCATAGGGTGTGATATTGACCTCCACCTGCTGCAGTTCATCCGGTTTAAGCGAGGGAATTTTTTCGGGTTTGAACTCGATCTTCCAGTTTTCAGGCTTGAAAGACATGAACGAAATGTCGTTATTCGTCGCCGAACCGGTGTTTTTTACATAAAAGGACAGATTCGCCGGTTTTCCCTGCCTGGCATCCAGGGACAGCAGCCCGTTGGGTGTACCCACATCCAGATCATAGGTTCCCGTCAGAATGACCATTAATTGCCCCTCAGCGGCTGCATCCCCCGATGTGACCCGAATATTAACGGGATATTCACCCGCCTGGGCATTGAGGGCGGGCTTGACCTGAACAGCGACGGTTGAACTCTGGTTGGCTTTCAAGCGTAAACTCGATATGAATTTGGACTCATAAGCCGGTTTAAAGTTGTTTTCCCAGCCCTCCGGTCCCTGCGCGAACAGATCGAAAACGGCATCTTCATCCAGCTTGCTGTCGACTTCCAAAGAAAATTCGAATTGGGCATCCGAAGGTCCCCGCAGTACCGGATAGGATGTTGTGAGTTTGACCCCTTTTGACTCGCGACGGTCCTCTTCCTGGCCACGCACTTTGACTGTTAGGCGGCGACGCATCTTGAACTCTCCGTCTCTGGTCTGGGCCGCGATGCGAAAGGCGTATTCTCCGGGCTTGATCGTTTCACCCGGTTCGGCTTCAAACGTCAGCGTTTTGTCTTCACCGGATGGCACATGCACGGCGGAAACGTTGTAGCGATATGTTTTAATTACCGCTTTCCAGCCTTCAGGGGCTTCTTCGAGCCAGACGTCAACGTCTTCGTCGGATCTTCCTTTGTTGTAAAAAATAATATCCATGCTGACATCGTCGCCCAGCGGTACTTCCACCCCGGGGTATTCGACGGCCATGCGAATGAGTCGTGCCGGCCTTTCTTCCGAGCCCTCTTCGTCGGCAGCAGCTGCCGTCATGGGCTTGTAGATCAGCAGCAATCCCAGAGTCAACACGATGGCAATTGATGCGCGCTGTGAAAGCTTGATTCGATTCATTAACGTTCCTCCTGTCGCAGTAGTCTGAAAAATATCTCGGTTTGCATATCCCTATTTATACATTACATCGAATCTGTCAAGGGGAACCCGCCATTGACAGGCTTTTGCGGAGATCTTCCGATCGATCCGACGGAACGCTGTAGGTTTTCAATATGGCCGACTGTGCGGCGGCGACACGCTTACGGTTCAATACAATTTTAGTCCCCTGATCGGTGTTAAACTCGATGAAAGGATCTTGGGCAGGTGCTTCAACTTCCCGCATCAATTGCCGTAGATTGAAAATTTTGCGGTTGTTCACGGCGACTATCCGCAAGTCACGGTAATTATGATATCCCGAATTTACTTCGGCCGGCATAACCTTGGAAAGGATCACCGCCTCTTCCCCCTGCACGGTCGGTCGTCCGAACTTGTACAGCGCTACAAGGTTCTTCGGTGCGCTGTCATACCAGTCATCCCCCCAGGACATGAGATAGTTTTGAGTCAAGGGGATAAAGATTAATCCGCCGTGGATAAAGTAGGTGGGACGAACGTCATACCGTTCTTTGGCCACCAGGTCCAGAGTGCCGACCGCTCTGTCCAGTGTGATGGAAACCGTCTTTTCGCGATGGTCGCGCAGGATATTCAAGCGCAATTTTTCGCCGAGCTGATGAAGCTGGGTATGGTAAGCCGCACTGGTGCGTTCCCGGGGCCGAAATTCGATGGTGCCGTCATCGGCCACATCATTGCCGTCAACGGCCAGAATACCATCACCCGATTTGACAATTCCCTCGGCCGGGGCGCCCGGCAGCACCGATACAACCAGTATACCGCTGCGGTTTTGGCCGAGGCGGTATCTATTTTTCAGGCTTTCGTTCTCCATGTCCTGGACGATGATACCGTCTTCAGGAATCCCGTCATGGCGTCCGTCGGCGATGTCCGTTAAAAAATGTTGGATTACCGGTGTCGGCACCATGTAGCCGATATTTTCCGAGTCCTGCAGATACTGCATTACCACGCCGCTGAGGTGATGGCCCACCACCACCGGGCCACCACTGTTGCCCGAATTTATGGCCGCATCGATTTGAACAGCCAGCAACACTATCGAACTGTGGGCATAAGCGTCATGCTCGATCCTGGAAACAACACCTTTGGTAATGCTCAGCGTGTCTCCGCCTTCAGGAAAACCATATACAGCGACCTCCTGCTGGACTTCAGGTAGCTCTCCTATTTGAAGCGGCGTGACGCTCGCAAAAAATGCCGGGTCGTCAACCGTCAGCAGGGCCAGGTCCGCTGCATGAGATACCGCAACAACCCGGGCCGTATGTTTTTTAGCATCTCCGTGACGTCGGACCTGGAGAAAACTTTGATCGCTGACAATGTGGGCATTGGTTAATATCCGACCACCCGCGATGACACACCCGGACCCGCTGGTAAAGGTTTGACGGTTCATGCTCCAGGGGTCATAATAATAGGGTTCGATTTGAACCGAATAGATTTTGACCATTGCGTCCCTGATATCGCTTTTGGCCGCGAGATCACCCGCAGGGAAGAGAATAAAAATAACGGCCAACACCCAGGCCGCAGGAAAAACCGACCCACGCCGCGGCCAAATTAAGATCGACACGGCGATGGGCAAAGCACTTTTAAGCTGAGACTTCAGGACTGCAGGCCGCAGTTTGTAATACTTGGACATGTCAGCACTCCGTTGTTCGTATGAATTAAGGTAGCTTTTCGTGGTTAGCATGGTGACAAATACGTATATTAATCGATGTAGTGAGCGCAAGCAACGCCTATGCCCAACCCGGATAAGCCGGAATTGAAGATTGACGATTGAAGATTTGTTGAGCCGGTTTTTACAGTTAACGGACGAAACCGGGTCAACGGGTCAACGGGCAAGCCCTCTTTATTTTAGCTCACCTGTAGCTTCGCCAGCGCAACCGGGGCTATGATGCATCATCGCTAGCATATCCCAGATGTGATGCACCATGCATGCATATCCCAACTGACGCCGATGATAGATATTATAGTTGAAATGACCCTGGTATTTCAATGTCTACCGTTTTAATCTCGCGCAAATATCACAAAATCAATTCAGATAAAAGTGCTTACTTCTGTGGCCCGGGCGATCGCCGCATAATAATGCGGGCAGGCGTAACATCCGAGACGGAGTGTGTCGGACAACAATGGATACGGCTTTTATGTTGGTGAATAAACGCTTACCTGCCATTCCTGAACCGGATGATCTTTTCAGGATCGCGCTGCGCCGGGATTACCGCAAGAGATTCATATTCGGCCGGGACAACAAGCCGGGGGGGGCTTTGAAAAAATCGTAAAGAATGCCTTGAATCAGTTCCAGACTGTCAGCGTTGTGTATGCGGGTATACAGGGTGTGTCCGAAAAGAAAATTGGCACAAAAATAAAGCGCAAAGCGCTTAAAGCGTCTGAGCGCTTTTTTTTGATCGAAGTGTTCTGACATGAGCTGCGTCAAATTAATGGCGGTATCCAGGTAGATATTCGCACCGGGTTTGAATCCCTTGGTCCAGGCGGCAAATATCCAGGGTTTGGCAATGCCGATCCTTCCAAGGGCAACACCGTCACAGCCGGTGGTTTGCAACATTGTGCGGCAATCCTCCCGGCTGAAAACATCGCCGTTGCCGAAGACGGGAATCTTCACCGCCTGTTTGACCAGCCCGATATAATCCCACCGGGGAGGCCGGGTACGCCGATCCGGTGCAACTCGGGGATGAAAGGTCAAAGCATCGGCGCCGGCATCTGCAAAACGCCGCGCCTGCTCGACTGCCGGTTCGGGCTTGTTTTGCCACCCGGTACGGAATTTGACAAACAGCGGGATCGAGACGGTCTTTCTGACAGCCGCTACTATTTGTGCGGCACGGGAAGGTTTTTTTAAAAGTGCGGCCCCGCAATTCCGGCCGCAAATGGATGCCGCCGAACAGCCGAAGTTGATATCGACACCGAAAAAGCCCTGATCTTCAATGATGCGTGCTGCGGCTGCCATGGCTGCCGGATCTTCGCCGACGATCTGACACACCAGGGTTGAAAGTTCTTCATCGCGCCAATTGAAATAGGCCGAAACGTGGCGGTTCTCGTGTGGAATTCTTCTGGCACTGCACATTTCCGTGAAAAGCAGTCCGTAGCCGCCGAAGGATGCCAACAGTTCCCGGAATGCCACATGTCCCAGCATCGACATAGGAGCCAGGACAAGTCTCGTCCGAATCGTTCGATTGCCTATTGAAAGGGGTTGATTGAGGGAGTCGGCTAGGTCGATTGTCATGTTTTAAACCAATGATTCGTAATTATTCGTGGTGATAGTATAGGACCATGGTCATATCAATACGCATCTCCAGCTTACCGGATGAGCGAACACCTGGAAATATGCAGAATAATTTTACAATCCGGGCTCGGATGTGTTAATGCGAGATCTGCATCATTAATCCATGATATTTTCGTACACTTTCTAAATTGAAAGATTGCTGCGCTATATGACCGATCTAAGCGAGATACTGACCTGGGTTCATAACCACGAAGCGATCATACCGTGGCTGGCAATTTTCTCGGTCCTGACGTTTATCGGATCGTTGATTGTTATTCCGATTCTCGTGATCCATATTCCTCAAAAGTATTTCCTGCACCAAAAAAGGAATCCGGCCGTCAACCCAGCCCGGAATCCCGGCTTGCGCCTTGTGATCTTAATTCTAAAGAATGTGTTTGGTGTGATATTCGTTCTGGCCGGCCTGGCGATGCTGGTGCTTCCCGGCCAAGGGCTCTTGACGATTCTTATCGGGATCATACTTGTGGATTTTCCCGGCAAGTATACGCTGGTGCGTAAGATTATTCGGCAAAAACAGGTCCTGTCGGCAGTCAATCGATTGCGTGCCCGCGCCGGTCGTCCGCCGATTCAAAATCCGACGGTCGATCATCCCAGTGATAACTAAAGTGACCTGTGATTTGACCGATAATATTTCTACAGCTGTGTGTTGGCGCACACACAGACTGCCTTGGAAACGGGCGGTTCACTGTGAACCGCCCTATCTTTTTTCTTCCTTCCGATTATGACAGCAGCCATGAGCAAGGCGCTGCTCTCATCCCGAAATCTTGTTGACATTCCCGGCGTTTTTTGTTGGTAATAAGAGTCTGATTTTTTAACACGAAATCCTATCTAAACGGCTTTGTGGCCTGAATCGGTGCATAGCCGTCACCGTAAACGCTATCTTAAAGGTTTGAATCCGCCGATATCGGCTGATTCATGATGGATGCATAAATGGTACGCATCGGGATAAAAATATTGCTTGTGGCCGCACTGACTATCGGCACCGGTATCAGTAAATCAGGCCCGGCGGCGGCTGATAAAGATCGACCGGACAAGGTCAAAGCCGGGCAGGAACAGATTCAAATTACAGCCGACCAGCTTGTCAGTCAGAGCA
>Ga0126332_10000344_pt1 | contig 17385 bp, 16 predicted proteins | sample InaspJWI42metaG_FD_94482 | JGI IMG/M metagenome (GOLD analysis project Ga0126332, IMG submission 94482) | Marine gutless worms symbiont microbial communities from Oahu, Hawaii - Inanidrilus sp. 2 OAHU.JWI-42 metaG | ecosystem: Host-associated > Annelida > Digestive system > Unclassified...
CCGAGGCATTATGGAAATCATTGCCACCAGTCTACCGTCAATGCGCCGTTTGTTACACTGATTTTTGGTCTGCATATGAGCAGGTTCTTCCCAAAAACAGACATCGAGCAGTTGGTAAAGAAAGCGGAAAAACGAACCACACCGACACGTAACCTACCATGCAAGTGTCGGATTATGCAAACCGCCGTATTTCCCCCTCCCCACCAACATTGGTCACACAGCGCCCGCACAGATCCGGGTGTTCCGGGTCGGTTCCTACATCTTCACGATGGTGCCAGCAGCGCACGCACTTGGCGTGATCGGAGGGCGTAACCTCTACTGCTAGGCCCGGCAGGTCGGTGTCACGGGCATCCGCGGGCTTGTCTTCCAGGGGGTATATTCGGGCGTAGGAGGTGATGAGGACGAACCGCAGCTCGTCTTCCAGCTTCGCCAGGGTCGCGGCCAGATCGGGACTGCAATAAAGGTCCAGCTCCGCATCCAGGGAGGAGCCGATAGTTCCCTCTTTGCGGGCTTCTTCCAGGTATTTGGATACGCTGATCCGTACCGCTAGAATCCGATCCCATAGATCCCGGTCGAAGGGGGCGTCGGGGTCCGGATCGAAGAGCCCCTGGTACCAGGTCTCGAGAAATATCGAGTCTGAACGCGTGCCGGGCAGGTGTTGCCAGATCTCTTCGGCAGTAAAACTGAGGATGGGGGCCAACCAGAGGCTCATGGCTTCGATGATGTGATACATGGCGCTCTGGCAGGAGCGTCGGGGCAACCCATCGGACTGGGTGGTGTACTGGCGATCCTTGATGACGTCCAGGTAGAAGCCGCCCATGTCTACGACGCAGAAGTTGTGGATCTTCTGGTAGATGAGGTGGAGTTGGTAGTCCCCATAAGCCCGGATGATTTCTTCCTGGAGCCGATAGGCCCGGTCTACCGCCCAGCGGTCGAGTGCGATCATGTCAGCGGGGGCGACCAGGTGAGAAGCGGGATCGAAGCCGTTCAAATTAGCCAGCAGGAATCGGGCCGTGTTGCGGATGCGGCGGTAGGCATCGGCGGTCCGCTTGAGGATTTCGTCCGAGACGCTCATCTCGCCCCGGTAGTCGGTCGCCGATACCCAGAGGCGGATAATGTCGGCCCCGAGGGTTTTCATGACGTCCTGGGGCCGGACGACATTGCCCTTGGATTTGGACATTTTTTCGCCCTTGGCATCGACCGTGAAGCCGTGGGTCAGCACTTGGGTATAGGGCGCCCGGTTATTTACGGTCACGCCGGTGAGGAGGGAGGATTGGAACCAGCCGCGATGCTGGTCGGAGCCTTCCAGATAGAGGTCCGCCGGTGCGCGCAGTCCCGCGCGGCGTTCCAGCACGCAGGCGTGGGTTACGCCGGAGTCGAACCAGACGTCCAGGGTGTCTCTGACCTTTTCGTAGTGCCTGCTCTCTTCGTCGCCGAGCAGGTCCTGAGGTCGCAGCTCGAACCAGGCTTCGATCCCTTTCTGTTCCACCCGCTGCGCTACCTGTTCGATAAGGGCCGGGGTCTCCGGGTGCGACTCGCCGCTCTCCTTGTGGATGAATAAGGGGATGGGCACGCCCCAGGTCCGCTGGCGTGAGATGCACCAGTCGGGTCGGTTACGCACCATGCCATCAATGCGGGATTGGCCCCAGTCCGGTGTCCAGTGCACCTTGGCGATTTCGCGCAAGGCGGCATCTCGCAGTCCTTGCCGGTCCATGGCGATGAACCACTGGGGCGTGGCCCGAAAAATGACAGGGGATTTGTGGCGCCAGCAGTGGGGATAGCTGTGGCTCAAGCGGGCCTCCCGCAGCAGCGCTCCCTCGGCCTTGAGGACCTCGACGACCTGCTCGTCGGCGGTGAAGACGTGTTCGCCGGCGAAGCGGGGCGTAGCCGGCAGAAAGCGACCATCGCCACCCACCGGATTGTCCACGGCCAGGCTGTAGCGCAGGCCAACTATATAGTCCTCCAGGCCGTGGCCGGGGGCGGTGTGGACGGCGCCGGTGCCGATGTCCAGGGTCACGTATTCGCCCAGGATCACAGGAACCTCGCGGTCGTAGAAGGGGTGCCGGAGTGCGATGCCCTCGAAGGCGTCGCCGCGACCGTAGCCGAGCACGCGGTAGCTCTCGATCCCATAGCGGTCCATGGTCTCACGCAGCAGCCCCTCGGCCAGGAACAGGCGTTCGCGTCCGTGCTCCCCCTCGGTCTGCGCCACGACGTATTCCAATTCGGGATTGAGGGCGACGGCCCGGTTGGCAGGCAGGGTCCAGGGGGTGGTGGTCCAGATGACGACCGCCAGAGGTCCGTCCCCATAGCCGGTTGGCAAGTCACGGCAGCGGGCGAACAGGGATTCCTCGTCTGACACCGGGAAGCGCACATCGACGGCGATAGAGATCTTATCGGCGTATTCGACCTCTGCCTCCGCCAAAGCGGAGCGGCAGTCGGTACACCAGTGCACCGGCTTATAGCCCGCCTGGACATGACCGTTGGCGATGATTCGGCCCAAGGCGCGGATGATGTCGGCCTCGCAGCCGAAATCCATGGTGAGGTAGGGGTGTTCCCAATCCCCGAGCACGCCCAGGCGTTTGAAATCCCTGCGCTGACCGTCCACTTGGCGTCGAGCATAGTCGCGACAGGCGCGATGGAACGCGGTCGGGCTGAGCTTGGCGCCGGGTCTGCCCTTTTTTTTCTCTACCTCCAGCTCGATGGGCAGCCCGTGGCAGTCCCATCCGGGGACGTAGGGTGCATCCAGGCCGTCCAGGGTCCGGGATTTGACGATGATGTCTTTTAATACCTTGTTGACGGCGTGTCCGATGTGGATCTCCCCATTGGCGTAGGGCGGCCCGTCGTGGAGGATGAACTGATCCCGGCCTGCCGCGGCCTTGCGGATGCGACCATAAAGGTTCATCTCTTCCCACCGTTTGAGGATGGTTGGTTCGCGCTGGGCGAGGTTGGCCTTCATGGGGAAGGCAGTCCTGGGGAGGTTGAGGGTGTGTTTGTAATCGGTCACAGGCTGGTTTCCCAATAAACTTCATGCGTTCTCGTGAAGCGAACAGGAGTAATGGAAGTTGGTAGTGCTTAATATGTAGTGGTCGTGTGATGATCCCATCGAAGAAGAAAAAGGTTCACCAGAGAGTTCATCACTACACGTTAAGCACCACCGGGAAGTTTATCGGTTTTGGCCTCTGCCCGCGCGGATTGTGACGACTTCGTTCGTTAGCCTGCGCGGCATCAGAAAGGAAGGTAAGTCGAGTTCCCGGAAAAAATCTTTTCAATCCACAGATTACGCAGATTTCCACGGATTATTCCGTTTTTCATCTGCGAAAATCTGCGCAATCTGCGGATGAATATAAGAATATCGTTGATCTCTGCGCCCAGGTCACGGGTTCTCTTGCAAGGTCTTGTCGGGGTAACCAACCCTAACTTTCGTAGCAACCACTATGCTAAAGTAATTACTTCTGAACGAGGGACCGGAGCAGGCGGAATCGGTAAGGAAGAACGAGCTGTTCGGGCTCTGGGCCGATCGGGACAATCTCACCGGTCCCCGGACCCGGGTTCGGACCCTGCGGAAGAATCGTTATCCATGATCGTCGATACGGACGTCCTGATCTGGTATCTGCGGGGGAGGCGAGAAGCCGCTGCGGTCTTGGATACCTGCAACTGGGTTCGCTTGTTCGCCGTAACCTATATGGAGCTGGTACAGGGGATGCGCAACGCGGGCGAATTGCGGGCCTTGCGCAAAACCTTGGTCCACGGGCAGTGGCAAGTGCTGCCGATCACGGAAGCCGTTTCCATCCGGGCCATGACCGTATGTGGAAGAGCATTTCTTATTCGGTTCCCTGCAGCTGGCCGACGCCCTGGACGTGTTTCAGCCGGAGGCCCGGCTAGAGCTCCTCGATGGAGAGATTATCGAGATGAGTCCGCAGAAAAGCCTCCATGCAACGGACGTGAGTCTGATTGAAGATGCCCCTGCGCGATGGGTTTGGAACGGGGTTCCATATACGGGGACAAAAGCCCTTTATCCTCGATGACTACTCCGAGTCGGAGCCGGACGTGGCGGTGGTGATTCGCGATTACACCGACCATCACCCGAGCACCGCCGTCCTCCTGGTCGAAGTCACCGATACTACCCTAGCCTACGATCGACTCGACAAGGCCGCCGCCTATGCCCGCAATGCTATCCCCGAATACTGGATCCTGAATCTGTGCGACCGCTGTCTGAAAGTTTACCACAGACCGAGCCATGGTGCCTACGCCGAACGTACACTGCTCACCGCGGGCGAGACCATCTCCACCTTGGCAGCGCCGGATCTACGGATCGAGATCGCGGCCTTGTTACCCTGAGCACGGAACGATTTGAACCCCGAAGACCCACAGGACGCAACCTGGTACAGAGCACGCGTCGATGACATCTCCGACCCTAGCATCATCCTAAATGATATTTGGCGGCAAATAGCCAAAGAATCACTAGTAATTTCCGAAGTAAACGCTTAACTTAACGGCATTGCTTTACAACCACCGCGAATTGACACCAATGAACACCAAGAACGATTCGTGTTTATTCGTGGTTCTGAGAGGGGAGGACAGGGACGTATCGTCACCTGAATCCGTCAGATAGTTGCCGGTGTCCCAAGAAACGTCCGCGCGCTCGTGCTGTCCCGACCGATCTGGATCTTGAGTTCATCGAAGGATTCGAACTTTTTCTCGTCCCGCAGCTTGTGTCGAAATTCGACTTCGAGATGTCGACCGTACAGGTTGCCCGAAAAGTCGAACAGATGGACCTCGAGCAGGTATCTAGCGCCGCCGTCCACCGTCGGTCTGGTCCCCAGGTTGGCTACTCCCGGCCAGGATCGGTCCGCAATGCCCCTGACCATCACCGCGTAGACGCCGCGGAGGGGGCTCACCCGCCGGTGCAGATTCAGGTTGGCGGTCGGAAAACCGATGTTCCGCCCACGCTTGTGGCCATGCCCGACGCGCCCACAAATTCGGTAAGTCCGGCCCAGCAGACGGCGGGCAAACGCAAAATCTCCCCGCGCCAGTGCCTCGCGGATCCGGGTGCTGCTCACCCGCTCGTCGCCGTCCGTTATGGTGTGCAGATTCTCGACGGCGAAGCCGTGCTCCCGGCCTATCTCGCGCAGGAGCCAGAAGTCCCCTCCCCGGCCATGACCGAAGCGGAAGTCGTCGCCTACCAGCAAATACCGGGCGCTCAGTCCATCCACGAGCAATTCCCGCACGAACTCCCGCGCGCCCATCCGCGCCAGCTTGGGACCGAATTCGAGCAGCACTACCTGCTCGATGCCGCAGTCCGCGAGGGCGGCGAGCTTCTCGCGCAACCGGGTCAGGCGCGCCGGCGCCGCATCCGGTGCCAGATACTCCATGGCCTGGGGCTCGAAGGTAATCACCGTGGCCGGCAATCGAAGCGCCCGCCCCTGTGCCCGCAGGCGTCCGAACACCGCCCTGTGTCCTAGGTGCACCCCGTCGAAGTTGCCGATAGTAGCGACCGTTCCGCGCTGCCGAGGTGCCAGATTGTGCAGTCCGCGAATGACCCTCATGAAAGCAAACACATCGTAGAAATACGCGCTGCAGGTACTCCTTCTTCCCCAGGGCTGGCGTGTATGATTTTCTTTTCAATCAACAAGCTGTTCCCAGCTTCCAGCCACCAATCGTCCCCAATGTAAGATAACCTGTGTTTACTGACAACTCACCCATCTTGAATGAGGCTGCGGTTGTCATTCTCCGATTGATAAATTAAAATTGAGCATAGAAAAACTATCCGATAGCTTTGATTTCGACTTACCTCCTATCTTGCTTTGATCCGCAGATTACGCAGATTCTCACCGATGAAAAACGGAAGAATCTGCGGAAATCTGCGTAATCTGCGGATAGAAACGCAGCGGTACGTGCCGAACCGGACCCACTTTCCTGAGGTAGAGATATCAGCAGGATTTATATGCGTTCACCCTGGGAAAAATGCCGGGTCCGGATGCCGAAGGCCAGCAATGACAAGGCATAGGCCACTCCCCCTGCCAGGATCCAGCCCACCAGTTTCAGGACCCGCTCCCAGCCCACCATCGCGAGCCACAGGGCCGTTTCCCCGCTGCCCCACCAGATTACGAGGCCCATGACGATGCCGGCGCACAGGCCGCGTAGCAGGAGCACACGCCAGCCGCTCCCGGGCCGATAAATACCCTCCCGCAGCAGACCTCGCAACAGGAGGCCAGCGTTGACGACGGCGGAGAGCGTGGTCGCAAGCGCGAGGCCCGTGTGTCCCAGGGGAAACATCAGCAGCAGACTGAAGGCCACGTTGATGAACATCGCGATCACGGCGATTCTCACGGGCGTCTTCATATCCTGGCGCGCGTAAAAACCCGGCGCCAGGACCTTGATGCCCATGAAAGCGGTCAACCCCAAGGCATAGGCCATGAGCGCCCGTGCGGCCATAATCACATCTTCACCGGTGAACTCGCCGGAGTGGAACAAGGTGGCCATCATGGGACCGGCCAGTACCAGCAGCCCGATCGCGGAGGGCACCCCCAACAGCAGCACCCAGCGCAGGGCCCAGTCCAGGGTCCACGAGAACGCCTCGGGTGACTGCTTGGCGTGTTTTTGAGACAGCTTGGGCAGGATCACGGTCCCCAATCCTACGCCCAGGATACCTAGGGGGAACTCCATGAGCCGATCGCCGTAGTAGAGCCAAGTGATACTCCCGGTCACCAGGAAGGAGGCCAACAGGGTGTTCAACAGCAGGCCGATCTGGGTCACCGAGACCCCGAACAGGGCCGGAACCATGAGCTTGATGACACGCCGTACTCCAGGGTCCCGAAAATCGACGCGCGGTCGCGGCAGCATCCCGATTCGCCACAAAAACGGTAGCTGGAAGACGAGCTGTGCGATCCCCGCGATGAAGACCCCCCAGGCTAGCGCGAAGATGGGTCGCTCCATTTCCGAGGCCAGCCAGAGAGCGCAGAGGATCAGGGAAACATTGAGCAGGACCGGCGTGAAGGCGGGCACACCGAACCGCTCGTAGGTATTGAGGATCCCCCCGGCGAACGCCGTCAGGGAGATGAACATCAGATAGGGAAAGGTCAGGCGCAGCATCTCCACGGCCATCGCTTGTTTATCCGCCTCGTCCGAGAAGCCTGGCGCGAAGATCAGGATCAGCACGGGGGCCCCGAGCACACCGAGGAAGGTCACGCCCAACAGGACCGCACCGAAGGTCCCCGCCATACCATCCACGAAGCCCTTGAGCTCCGAGGTGCCGTGCTTGGTTTTATACGCATTGAGCACAGGCACGAAGGCCACGGAGAAGACCCCCTCGGCGAACAGCCGGCGCATGAAGTTGGGGATCTTGAAGGCGACGAAGAAGGCGTCGGTCCCGGCGTCGGCACCAAAGACCCGGGCCACCACCAGGTCGCGGACGAAGCCCGCGATGCGGGACAGAAAGGTGTTGCCGCCGACCTTGGCGATGGATTCGGTGAGAGAGGGCAAGGTTCTGCTCCGGGTTGTGGTCGAGTGGAAACGGGTACTTTAGCCCCGTTGGGCCGGGTTAACGATGCCCAGCCCGGTGTTGCTGCTTTCAGCAGGGGGTTGTAGGCAAGTTTCAAATGGGAACCGATTCGATCCCCTCTCCCCAACCCCCCTCGCTGCGTTCGGCCCAGGCTCTCTCCCGGGTAATGCAGGCGTCCCGCTTGCACTCCCAAATGATGAATGCGGAATGATGAATTCAGCCGCAGCCGGAGGTCTCGTTCCGGCGCGCCTGACGACGAGGAAGCCTGCTGATTCTGACCGAGCCGGACCGAAGCGGGCACCTGACCGGGACTCGGAAGGGATGCCTCAAGCAGCAGCTCAAACAACGCGGCCACAGCCTCTTCCTGCGTGGCTACCGGGAGCTGTGCCGGGGCCGCGCCACATCGCCCCGCGAGCAGTTCCGGTGACGAAGTTTGAGTGATGGATGATGAGTTGCATTCATCATTTCGCATTCATCACTCATCATTTCATAGTGCAGGCGTCCCCCTGCCATTTATCGGTGCATCTGCCGGCGTCCGTTTGCAGGCGGGACGACACCTGCGCTACGAGGGAAGAGAGGAGGATGGGCCGTACCCAAGGCGAGCGCGTATAATGGAAGGTTATCGAAGCACTCCACCGACAAGAAGGCAGATCCCGAACATGACTACTATCCGCCAAGAAGATTTTATCCGGAGCATCGCCGACGGCTTTCAGTACATCTCCTACTACCACCCGCGAGACTACATCCGGGCCCTGGCCGCGGCCTACCAGGCCGAGGAGTCCCCCGCAGCGAAAGACGCCATGGCCCAGATCCTGGTCAACTCCAGGATGTGTGCCGAGGGCCATCGTCCCATCTGTCAGGATACCGGCATGGCGGTGGTCTTCCTCCGGGTCGGTATGGGTGTGCGCTGGGAAGCAGAGCTGAGTATCCAGGAGATGGTGGACGAAGGCGTGCGCCGGGCATACGCGCACCCGGACAATGTGCTGCGCGCGTCGATCGTTTCTCCACCGATCGGGGAACGTAAGAACACCCGTGACAACACCCCCGCGGTAGTCCATATGGAGCTAGTGCCGGGAGACCGGGTGGAAGTGAAGTTGGCGGCCAAAGGCGGCGGCTCGGAGAATAAGACCAAATTCACCATCCTGAATCCCAGCGATAGCCTGGTGGATTGGGTGCTGAAGGTCGTCCCCATGATGGGTGCCGGCTGGTGTCCGCCGGGGATGCTGGGGGTCGGCATCGGCGGCTCCGCGGAGAAGGCCATGCTGTTGGCCAAGCAGGCCCTGATGGAGCACATCGATATCCATGAGCTCAGGACCCGAGGACCGGCGAACTTCATCGAGGAGTTGCGGCTGGAGCTGTTCGAAAAGGTCAATGCCCTGGGAATCGGCGCCCAGGGGCTCGGGGGGCTGACCACGGTCCTGGACGTAAAGATCAGGACCTATCCGACTCACGCCGCCTCGTTGCCGGTCGCCGTCATCCCCAACTGTGCTGCCACGCGCCACCTGGAGCTCACCCTGGACGGCAGCGGACTGGCCAGGCTCGAGCCCCCGCGGCTGGAGGATTGGCCGGACATCACCTGGGAAGCCGGTGCGAACGCTAGGCGAGTCGACCTAGATCGCGTCACGCCGGAGGAGATCGCTACCTGGAAGCCCGGTGACCGGATCCTGCTCTCCGGCAAGCTCCTCACCGGACGCGACGCGGCCCACAAACGCATCGCCGACATGCTGGAACGGGGCGAATCTCTCCCCGAGGGAGTTGATTTCACCAATCGCTTCATCTACTACGTGGGCCCGGTGGACCCGGTGCGGGACGAGATCGTCGGCCCCGCCGGCCCCACCACCGCCACCCGCATGGACAAGTTCATCGAGCAGATGCTTGCCGAGACCGGGCTCATCGGCATGGTGGGCAAGGCCGAGCGCGGACCTGCCGCTATCGAGGCCATCAAGAAACATCAGGCGGTCTATCTGATGGCCGTCGGCGGGGCCGCCTATCTGGTGGCGAAGGCGATCAAAGGCTCGCGCATGATCGCCTTCGAGGACTTGGGGATGGAGGCGATCCGCGAATTCGAGGTCCGGGACATGCCGGTAGTTGTCGCCGTGGACTCCCGCGGCGAGTCGGTGCACCGGACAGGTCCCATGGAATGGCGGGAGCGGATTGGCAAGCTGCCGCTGGAATAACCGGTCAGTTCTCTGACTGCGGCATCGAAAAGGCGGGGCTTGCCCCGCCCTGAGCGGGCTTCCGGCCACCGATCGCTGTGGCGCTGATCCGTCTGCGTGGCGGCCACCCATGCAGCGCGGCGGGAAATTCATGCGAATGGAGCGGAAGATGAACAGGATCGGCTTCGTGGGATGGCGCGGTATTGTGGGTTCGGTGCTCATGGATCGGATGCGCGAGGAACGGGATTTCGCGGACATCGAGGAGCCGGTCTTCTTCACCACCTCCCAGGTCGGTCAGGCCGGCCCGGACGTGGGCCGGGGCAGTGCTCCCCTGCGGGACGCCCAGGATCTCGACGCCCTGGCCGCCATGGATCTGGTGCTCACCTGCCAGGGCGGCGGCTACACGCAAGCGATCTACCCCGGTCTGCGGGACCAGGGCTGGCAGGGCTACTGGATCGACGCCGCCTCGACCCTCCGCATGGCACCCACCAGTATCATCGTGCTCGACCCGGTCAATCGCGAGGTCATCGACACGGCCCTCACCGCAGGCAAGCAGGACTTCATCGGCGGCAACTGCACGGTCAGCCTGATGCTGATGGCCCTGGGGGGGCTGTTCCGACACGGCTTGGTGGAATGGGTCAGCGCCATGACCTATCAGGCCGCCTCCGGCGCCGGCGCTCGGCACATGCGCGAGCTCCTCGCCCAGATGGGTGCTATCCACGACAGCGTGGCCAAGCTGCTGGCGGATCCTGCCTCTGCCATCCTGGAAATCGACCGGCTGGTGACCGAGACCATGCGGGGGGCGCAATTTCCGACGTCCCAGTTCGGTGTCCCCCTGGCGGGGAGTCTGATCCCCTGGATCGATACCCGGCTTCCAAACGGCCAGAGCCGGGAGGAATGGAAGGGCATGGCGGAGACCAACAAGATCCTCGGGCGTGAAGAACGGCCGATCCCCATCGACGGCACCTGCGTGCGGGTCGGGGCCATGCGTTGTCACAGCCAGGGGTTGACCGTCAAGCTTAGCGGAAACATCCCGCTGGATGAGATCGAGGACATAATTGTCTCCGCCAACGACTGGGTAACGCTGGTCCCCAACGAGCGGGAGGCCACGGTGCAGACGCTCGCGCCGGCGGCGGTCACCGGCACCCTACGGATACCGGTGGGGCGATTGCACAAGATGAACCTGGGAGAAGAGTACCTTTCGGCCTTCACCGTCGGCGATCAGCTCCTGTGGGGAGCGACCGAGCCTTTGCGTCGGGTGCTGCGTTTGCTGCTCGAACGCTAGCGAGGCTTCGGCACATTCCACGAACCGATGCTACTCAAAGAAGGAGAACATCATGTCTTACCAAAAACCGGAATTCAAAAATCAGTACGAAAACTATATTGGGGGAGAATGGTTACCTCCGGTTGACGGTGAATATTTTGACGATATATCGCCTGTTGACGGAAGTGTTATTGCAAAAGTAACAAAATCCAACTGTAAGGATATCGACCTTGCCGTCAAAGCGGCCTGGAAGGCGACCGGGACTTGGGGAAAAACTTCGGTAATCGAACGTAGCCCTCTCTTCTGGAAGAATACGCTTGGTCTGAACGATTGCGTTCATTTATAATGAATTCTTTCTTTATCTTCCGTCGCGAGTTCTTTGCGCGCAAGTACGCCCTAGGCGCCACAGGCTTTACAGTGATATTGCGAGCTACCGGACGCATTTGTGCCATTTTTAACGAGACCTTCGCTCTGACATTTAAACGTTCCTTTTACACCTCAAGGAATGTGAATTCAGATTTAATCACCGAGCGGAAGATCTCTCTGATAGAATACTTACTCTACTGAAAGAAAACCTGCTCTAAAGTTATCTAGACCCTGTCGGGTTATTTCCGATTGTTGGCTAGATATCACTTCAAACTCGAGCTCATCAAAAATAGGCTGGAGAATTTCCCACTCTTCATCAATGAGGTCGCTCGGGTACCTGATAGGAGCTTGAGTCTTTTCAGGAGTCATATTGGAATCCGAAGTAAAAATGCTCACACTTATTATACCACCAGAAGATCTGTTTTTTTATCATTAAAAATCAATAAGTTAGTTTTTAGACAGCCTCTAAGGGCCGACAACTAACTTAATAGCATGTGGCTAGTACTTGCGTGCCTTATTTGCATGTGGGTATGATGATTATCTGCGACGACAGGCGCGTAGCTCGGTTGGTCAGAACTCCACCAATACGGGCCGTCGGCCACCGGTGACGATAATTTGTTGCCAGAGGCGGGCGGCTTTTTCTGTTTCATGTGGTCTCTCGTACGGATCACCACTGAGCGGAAGGTTTTACTTTCATGCCCCGGATCACCCTCCCCGATGGTTCGCGCAAAGAGTTCGAAGGCCCGACCTCCGTCTACGAGGTCGCCCGCTCCATCGGTCCCGGCCTCGCCAAGTCCGCCCTGGCCGGCCGCGTCGATGGAATGGTCGTGGACACCTCCTACGTCATCGATCGGGATGCAGCGGTCGCTATCGTTACCGTCCAGGATGAGGACACCCTGGAACTGCTGCGTCATGATGCCGCCCATGTGATGGCACAGGCGGTTCAGGAGCTCTACCCCGGCACCCAAGTCACCATCGGCCCCGTCATTGAGGACGGTTTTTACTACGACTTCGCCCGCGACGAGCCCTTTACCCCGGATGACCTGGCACGAATCGAGCAACGCATGCGAGAGATCTTCGAACGCGACCTGCCCATCCGGTGCGAGGTATGGGAGCGGGATGAGGCGATCCGGATCTTCAGCGAGATCGGCGAACAGTACAAGGTGGAGATCATCCGGGACCTGATCCCAGACGGTGAGGAAGTCTCCGTCTACCGCCAGGGTGACTGGTTCGACGTGTGCCGTGGCCCCCACCTGCCATCGACCGGTAAGCTCGGCAGCGGATTCAAGCTCATGAAGGTGGCCGGCGCCTACTGGCGCGGCGATTCCCGCAACCCGATGCTGCAACGCATCTACGGCACCGCTTGGCGGGACCGGAAGGAGCTCAAGGCCTACCTGCACCGCCTCGAAAAGGCCGAGAAGCGCGACCACCGTAAGCTCGGCAAGGCCCTGGATCTGTTCCATTTCCAGGACGAGGCCCCGGGCATGCTCTTCTGGCACGACAAGGGCTGGACTATCTATCTGATCCTGGAGCGCTACATCCGCGACAGGCTCCGTTCCCGCGGCTACCGGGAGGTGCACACGCCCCAGGTGCTCGACCGCAGCCTGTGGGAAAAGTCCGGTCACTGGGGAAAGTTCCGCAACGATATGTTCGTTACCGAGTCGGAAGACCGAGTCTTCGCCGTCAAGCCCATGAACTGTCCGGCCCACATCCAGATCTACAACCATGGGCTGAAGAGCTACCGAGACCTGCCGTTTCGCCTGGCCGAGTTCGGCTCCTGCCACCGCAACGAGCCTTCCGGTACCCTGCATGGGCTGATGCGGGTGCGCAACTTCGTCCAGGACGATGCGCATATCTTCTGCACAGAAGGACAGGTTCTGGCGGAGGTATCCGACTTCATCGATCTGCTATTCGAGGTCTATCGGGATTTTGGTTTCGACGAGGTGTTGGTCAACTTCTCTACCCGGCCGCAGGTCCGGGTGGGCAGCGACGAGGTCTGGGACCGGGCGGAAAAGTCTCTGCAGGACGCCCTCGAGCAAACGGGCTTGGATTGGGAGCTGCAGCCGGGAGAAGGCGCCTTCTACGGCCCCAAGGTCGAGTTCTCCCTGCGCGATTGCCTGTATCGGGTATGGCAGCTCGGCACCATCCAGCTCGACTTTTCCATGCCCGAACGCCTGGGTGCCCACTACATCGCCGAGGATAACAGCAGGCAAGTACCGGTGATGCTGCACCGGGCCATTCTCGGCTCCCTGGAGCGGTTTATCGGGATCCTGATTGAGCACCATGCAGGTGCCCTCCCCCTCTGGCTCGCCCCGGTCCAGGCAGTGATTCTGAACATCACGGATCGCCAGGCCGACTATGCAAACGAGGTCGCTAACACCTTACGCAACAAAGGCTTCCGGGTGGAGTCGGACTTGAGAAACGAAAAGATCGGCTTTAAAATTCGCGAGCACACGTTGCAGAAGGTGCCTTACCTACTGGTGGTCGGTGACCGGGAGGTCGCACAAGGGACGATCGCTGTCCGCGACCGTAAAGGTAAGGACCTCGGCACTCTCGGTATCGAAGACCTCGTCGCCCGGTTTGGCGAGGAGATCACGAATCGAATCCACTGACGACTGGAAGGGTGCGAAATGTCCTTCGATTATCGAGGCTTCCGCTCCGGTGATTATTTTTGTTTTTTTGCGTATTTTATTTGGAGGAACCTGCTATCGCCACATCAAAAAGAAACCGTGTCAACCGTGAAATCACTGCCTACGAGGTAAGGCTTATCGACGCGGAGGGTAATCAGGTCGGTATCGTAAATTTGGCGGATGCCCAGGAACGGGCAACGGAAGCGGGATTGGATCTCGTGGAGATCGTTCCCAACGCGGAACCGCCGGTCTGTCGCCTGATGGATTTCGGAAAATTTCTGTTCGATCAGAAAAAAAAGAAGTCCGAGGCCCGCAAGAAACAAAAGCAGGTTCAGGTCAAGGAGGTCAAATTCCGTCCCGGAACGGACGAGGGAGACTATCAGGTCAAGCTACGCAACCTGACGCGCTTCCTGAACGATGGGGACAAGGCTAAGGTCACCATGCGCTTTCGCGGGCGGGAACACGCACACCGCGAGCTAGGGCTGCAACTTCTGCGACGCATAGAAGCCGACCTGGCCGAGATCAGTGCCATAGAGCAGCAGCCGCAGATGGAAGGGCGGCAGATGGTGATGGTGCTGGGCCCCAAGAAGAAATAGCGCCGCAGAATTGTTTGAACCGCAAAGGCGCGAAGGACGCAAAAATCTTTTGTAGGGCTTCCCCTCGCGGGTGCCCAGTTGGAGGTTAGTGACGAGGCGAGATATTATTGTATCTGTGGTGCTTTCTCTTCTTATGGCGGCTGTTTTGTTCACCATTAGTGAAAACTCCTATTTTCCAAGATGCCCCTGGGTAGTGCTTAACGTGTAGTGATAAGCTCTCTGGTGAACCTTTTTCTTCTTCGATGGGATCATCACACGACCACTACATATTAAGCACTACCTGCCCCTGAATGCCTACACTTCTGAACAAAGATGGGTTCAAAATTTTCTTCTGTGCAAACGAACACGAACCACGCCATATTCATGTATCGAAAGTCGAAGGTTTTTTCAAGATCGAACTAGAAACCCTTCGGATCGTCAACAACCACATGAAACCAAAGGATCTAAGAAAAGCAATGGCTATCGTGGAAGCAAACAGAGATAATTTTATCAGGGGTTGGGATGAATACTTCAGTCGAAGGTAAAAAGGTTCGGTTTGACGACCAATATCTTCATGTGGAATTAGTTGACAGGCGTATCATATCGACTCCGATAAGATGGTATAAGGAATTGCAGAATGCCACATTCAATCAAATAGCCAACTACAGATTTATTTGTGCGAATACAGGAATCGAGTGGCCCGATATAGATTACCATTTGAGTATAGAAAGTATGCTTATTGCTACATCGCAAGCCGAAGCGGCCTAATCAAAAGCTGTATTTCTCGACCCATTTGCGTTGATTCGCGTTCATTTTTAGGAGGCTATGAGAATGATCCATACTGTTGAAGAAATAATTGATGGAGATGGCATGGTACACCTTGCGGAAGTGGTGCAGGTCGAGTCCGTTCAGCGTTCATTGGTAACGATTTTGGAAGAAGAACCACTTGGTTTTCCTAATCAAGAATCCCTTCTAAGTGAACAGTCCTTGGCCAAAGATTGGGATAAACCGGAAGAGGATCAAGCATGGTCATACCTGCAGTTGGCTTAGTAGTAGTTTTTCCTTTCCCATTCCCTGATCTGTCTCATTATAAACAAAGGCCAGCATTGATTTTAGCGAATACTGAAAAGGGAGATTGGATTCTGGCACAAGTTACCAGTAAGTCGTATTCTGATCAAAAAGCTGTTGAATTGAATCTAGAAGATTTTTCGGTGGTGCTTAACATGTAGTGATAAGCATTACCGACTCGGGATGGTCTCGGAAATGGCGGTTAGCTCGTGCAGATGATGGGCATTGCAGAAGGCATGGAGGCACTGATAACGCGCGTAGGCCGACCAGTGGTCATGCACTGGCAGGCTGAATGCGTCCAAGGCTTCGGCACCGCTTCGGGGAAGGCACTGCGCTGTACCCGCCCACAGGTACAGGTTCCGCCCACGATGCGGTACTCGGTGAACCGCGCATTGGATCACCACCTCGACCACTTGGCGGCGGCTCTGGAAGCACCTCAGCGGCAATTTCCACACGGGTATGGACGTCCGGATATCCGCAATTCGATAAGAAACGGCAAAATAGGAATAAAGAAATGCCGAAGATCAAGACCAACCGCGGGGCGGCCAAGCGTTTTAAGCGCAACGCCTCCGGAACCTTCAAACGGAACGCCTCCCATCGGCGGCACATACTGACCAAGAAGAGCAGTAAGCGGAAGCGTCATCTGCGTGACCCCGAAGCCCTACACAAGGCGGATGTGAAATCCGCCCGGCGGATGATTCCTTACTGCTGACTAGGATCCCTTGGGGGATCCACAACTTTACCAATGAGTCAAGTTTGTGCACCGCACAAAAAGCTGGTAGTGCTTAACTATGTAGTGGTCGTGTGATGATCCCATCGAAGAAGAAAAAGGTTCACCAGAGATGTCATCACTACACGTTAAGCACTACCAAAAAACTCACGATCGGGTGTGCTGTGCTCATTGCTTTTATCCGCAGATTCTCGCAGATTATTTCTGTTTTCAATCTGTGGGAATCTGCGGACAATGAGTTTGTGCGCTACCCAAAAAAATTCACGTCTCTTCGGTCTGAGGCGAAGCCTCGCGAGGTAGTGTGACATTTAGGCCGTAGACTGGGTTGAGGAACGAACCCCAGCTTTTAGCGGCGCACCCAGTTTGTCGAGTCTCGTTCCTCGACCTAGCCTATGAACTCGTGCCTACGGCGATATTGGACCGATTCCGGAGAGATATAGATGCCACGTGTAAAAAGAGGCGTTACAACACACGCCCGTCACAAAAAGGTGCTAAAAGAGGCCAAGGGCTACTACGGTGCCCGCAGTAAGGTCTACCGGGTTGCCAAGCAGGCCGTCATCAAGGCCGGTCAATATGCCTACCGTGACCGGCGTCAGAAAAAGCGCCAGTTCCGCTCCCTGTGGATCGTCCGCATCAACGCGGCTGCGCGCGAGAACGGATTGTCCTACAGCCGTCTCATCAATGGTTTGAAGCAGGCCGGTATCGAGATAGACCGCAAGGTGCTGGCCGACATCGCCTATCACGACAAAGCGGGCTTCGCGGCCCTAGCCGAGCAGGCGAAAACGGAAGTCGCTACCTGACGACTCGTACCGCTTCCTGGCCGAATATCTCTTTTGAACCGCTGAGACGCAGATAAATTACGATGGAGCCTACCTATCTTGGGAAGCTGTCGCATCCCACATGGTTGGAACCATGAATAGGAGCAATCTCAGTATTATAACAGTGAATAAAATTCCAGATAGCTCCATATGATTTTCGGGTAGTGGTAATTTTTGAAGTGATAGAGTAGATGGATTCATCGGTAATGATTCCGATTGCCAGCGTTTTTCTCGTTACCTGATTCTAGATTTTAGCCCTCTCTTCTGGAAGAATACG
>Ga0126332_10000345_pt1 | contig 17348 bp, 14 predicted proteins | sample InaspJWI42metaG_FD_94482 | JGI IMG/M metagenome (GOLD analysis project Ga0126332, IMG submission 94482) | Marine gutless worms symbiont microbial communities from Oahu, Hawaii - Inanidrilus sp. 2 OAHU.JWI-42 metaG | ecosystem: Host-associated > Annelida > Digestive system > Unclassified...
ATGATCCGCTCAAATTACTCGCTGTTGCCCCGCACTTAGGGGTCGAAACTTCCGTTGAGGTTGACGGTGAGATGGTGGATCGAGAAATCGATCAGATCGCACTCGAAGTCGCCGAAAAGGCACTGGATGAGTGGGGCAAACCCGATGGCGAACTGCTGTATCTTAAACGGGCACCCGAGCCGCTGTATGCAAAATGGAAGAAATACGGTGTGCTGCCCAGGAATATCGATAGGGAAATTGTCGAAATTATGCACCGCACGCATATGGGTGTCGACCAGGACTACAAAAACCTGATGAAACAGGGCACCCGAGCGGCTCTGGCCGACGGTTGGGGCGGGTCTATGCTGGCGACCGATCTTCAGGACATTCTATTTGGAACCCCCTATCCACTGCAATCCGAAGCCAACCTCGGTGTTTTGAAAGCAGATCATGTCAATATCATCATCCACGGTCATGAACCGGTTCTCTCTGAAATGATCGTAACGGTGGCCCAAACAAAGGAAATGCAGGAGTATGCAAAATCCAAAGGCGCCAAAGGTATTCAATTAGCCGGCATCTGTTGCACGGCCAATGAGGTGTTGCAGCGCCATGGCGTGCCACTGTGCGGAACCTTTTTACAGCAGGAGCTGGCTATAATTACCGGCGCTTGCGATGCAATGGTTGTGGATATCCAGTGTATATTCCAGAATGTTGCCAATGTGGCCAAGTGCTTCCACACGAAGATTATAACAACACATCCGATCGCCAAAATGGAGCAGGACAACGTTATCCATATTGAATTTGACGAGCAAAACGCCTTTGAGGATGCTGCCAGGATCGTAATGCTGGCGATAAATAATTTTCAGAACAGAAACGCGGAAGTGATGATCCCACCCCATAAAGCGCCTCAAGTCGCGGGCTTTGGCGTTGAAGCCATCGAATACCATTTAGGGGGAATTTTTCGCGGATCCTATGCCCCTTTAAATGAGAATATTATCAATGGCCGTATACGAGGTATTGCCGGTGTTGTAGGTTGCAACAACGCCAGAACAAAACACAATGACGGTCACATCACCGTAGTCAAAGAACTTATAAAAAATGATGTCATCGTTTTAACCACCGGCTGCAACGGGATCGCCTGCGCCATGGAGGGTCTGTTGACACCCGAGTCGGCAGCGGTCCACTGTGGTTCGGGTTTGGCCGAGGTTTGCGAGACCGTGGGCATTCCGCCTGTTTTGCATATGGGCTCGTGTGTCGACAACAGTCGTATTCTGCTTGCGGCGACAGAGGTCGTTAAGGCCGGTGGACTGGGCAATGACATCAGTGATCTGCCGGTGGCAGGCAGCGCTCCGGAGTGGATGAGTGAAAAGGCGATCAGTATCGGGCATTATTTCGTGGCTTCCGGGGTCTATACCGTGTTTGGGGTTGGCTTGCCGGTATCAGGCGCACCCGTGTTTCAAAAATACATATTTGAAGAATTCGAAAAACTTTACGGGGGTATGTGGGATCTCGAAATTGATCCTTTAAAGCATGCCCGTAAAATGATCGCCCATATCGATAAAAAGCGCAATGCCCTCGGTATTGACAAAGCCAGAGAGAGAATTCTGGTGGATATGGCAACTCGCAGAGAAATGGCATCAGCGTAACGTATTGAAGATATGGTTTGAGTATATCAGGAGAATGAACCGTGATTATCAGTATTGCCAGCGGCAAAGGGGGTACCGGCAAGACCACAGTGGCGACCAATCTGGCCGCTGCAATCGGCAGCGGTGTTCAACTGCTCGATTGTGATGTGGAAGAACCCAATGCCCATCTGTTCCTGAATCCTGTTTTTACCGATCTGTCGGAAATTACGACACCGGTTCCGAAGGTGGATGAAAACAAGTGCACCTATTGCGGTCAATGCGGCGAAATCTGTCAATTCAAGGCGATTGCCGTTGTCGGTAAAACTGTTTTGACTTTTCCGGAACTGTGCCACAGCTGCGGCGGATGCCGGCAAGTCTGCCCGGAAAAGGCCATCACCGAAAAGGAACGACCCCTGGGTATTCTTCAAAGAGGTTATCGCAACGGCCTTGATTTCATCCATGGAAAATTGAGAGTGGGCGAAGCCATGTCGCCGCCGTTGATTAAAAAAGTTCGCAAGGCCGCCCAAGCGGATAAACTGACCATTATCGATGCGCCGCCGGGAACATCATGTCCGGTAATCGCCTCGATAAAAGGCGCCGACTTTGTTTTACTGGTCACAGAACCGACGCCTTTTGGTCTGCATGATTTGGAGCTGGCGGTGGGTGCCGTTAAAATTTTAAACATTCACTGCGGTCTGGTTATCAATCGCGCCGGTCTCGGCGACGGACGTGTTCATGAATATGCTCACAGGGAGAATTTGCCGGTTTTGATGGAAATCCCCTTTGACCGAGGCATTGCCGAAGCCTATTCGCGGGGTGAACTCATCATCGAATCGATGCCTGAATGGAAAAGTAGATTCCGGCAGCTTTACCAGCGCATCAGAGAATTTACGCAATAATAAGGGATAGGACGCATGAAAGAATTGGTCGTTTTGAGCGGTAAAGGCGGTACCGGCAAAACCACGCTAATGGCCGCTTTTGCTTCACTGGCCGAAAACAAAATACTCTGCGATGCCGATGTGGATGCCGCCGATCTGCATCTGATACTGACTCCTGGCATTGTAAAGCGTATGGATTTTTATTCGGGCTTTACGGCCAAGATCGACCCTGACCGCTGCAGCGCATGCGGACTCTGTCGAGACCTATGCCGCTGGGAGGCGATTGACGAAAGTTTTAAAGTCAATCCGATAGACTGCGAAGGATGCGGCGTTTGTGTTCATTTCTGTCCTGAAGAAGCCATCGATTTTCCGGAAAATTTGTGTGGTCAATGGTTTGTTTCCGAAACACGATTCGGTCCGATGGTGCATGCCCGCCTGGGTATCGCTGAGGAAAACTCCGGGAAACTGGTTAGTTATGTGCGCAGTGAAGCACGGCTGCTGGGCGAAGTGCGGAAGTTAAACCTGATTCTGACCGACGGCCCACCCGGTATCGGTTGTCCGGTCATTGCCTCGCTCGGCGGAGCGGCGGCCGCATTGATCGTTGTCGAACCGACAACTTCCGGCATCCATGATATGCAACGGGTGGTCGATCTGGCCCGTCATTTCAAGGTTCCGGCCATGATTTGCGTGAATAAATATGATCTCAATTTGGAACAAACCCGGACAATCGAGAAATATGCCGTGCAAAATGGCATTACCTGCCTGGGACGTATTCCCTATGATTCGGTTTTCACCAATGCGATGGTGAATGCGCAATCTATTTTTGAATACAACCCAAATTCAGAGGCAGCCATATCGATAAGAAAAATCTGGAGCACAATTTTAAAAGAGTTTGACAGCAGAGAATGCGTCGACGCTAAAAACAAACTAGAGGAGGAACATCAAAATGAAAATTGCTATACCATTGGCTAATGGAAAATCAACAGCTCATTTCGGTCACTGCCAGGAATTCGCACTTGTCGAAGTAGAAGAAAGTAAAATTAAGAAAACCGAAACCCATGTACCACCACCCCATGAACCGGGAGTGCTGCCCGGCTGGCTGCATGATATGCAAGCCGATGTTATCATCGCCGGCGGGATGGGGCAAAGGGCTCTGAGCCTATTCGATCAGCAGGGTATAACCGTGATTACCGGCGCCCCGGAATTGGAACCTGAATCGCTAGTCGAAAGTTACCTGGAAAATACACTCGCAACTGGTGAAAATGTCTGTGATCACTGATTTTCTCACACTAACAAAGTTGCGTGAATACTAAGTACATGCATTCGTTAATACGATGACATATTGTTTCAACTGAAAAGTTTGAAGTGACTAAAGTGAACTAATCCGCCAAAATGCGAGGCGGACAAGAGTGACTAAAGTTGTGGAATTCTGTCGATTATATACAAAAAGATGAAGTGGAGCGATACCGTAATCCGCAGTGGATTGTGGTATGCTATCTTTATTATAAATAGACCGCGCTGAAAGCGCAGTCCTTTACTTTAGTTCACTTAAAATTTTCAACTTTAGTCACTTCTAAGTTTAACTTCCCTAGATTTCATTAAAAAAATACGTCATTGAATTTACGAAATAGACCACTAAGCCATGAGAGGATACTATGACCGATAAAGTATTAAAACTGGGCGGCAAGAGAAAAAGTACTTTCGTCGAAAAAGTCCGGGAAATTCTACCGGAAGGAGGAAATCTTAATTTGTGCTTGACCTGCGGAGCCTGTTCCGCGGGATGTCCTGCCACGGGTTTGGAAGGGATGGATCCCAGGAAATTCCTGCGCATGGCGGCACTGGGCATGGATGAGGAAATAATGTCCACGCCCTGGGTGTGGATGTGCAGCTTGTGCCAGCGCTGCATTTACGCCTGCCCCATGAAAGTCGACATCCCCCAGTTGGTGTACCATGCCCGGGCAGCCTGGCCGCGGGAAAAACGGCCCAAAGGAATCGTTGGTTCGTGCGACATGGCTTTGAGACACGATACCTGCAGTGCCATGGGAACCTCTGAAGAAGACTTTCAGTTTGTCGTTGAGGATGTGCTCGAAGAGTACTGCGAGACACAACCGGAATTTGCGGAAATGAAGGCACCCATCAACAAACAGGGAGCTGAATTTTTTCTAAATCAGAATTCCCGGGAACCGGTTACCGAACCGGACGAAATGGTCCCTCTATGGAAGATCCTGCATCTTGCGGGTGCGGACTGGACATACGGTACCAAAGGCTGGGCCGCGGAAAATTACTGCATGTTCCTTGCCGATGACGACAACTGGAAGCATATCGTGAGTACCAAAAAAAAGGCGGTCGAGGATCTCGGCTGTAAGATATGGCTCAATACGGAGTGAGGGCATGAACTGTTCGCAGTCCGGGCCGGACTGCAAAAATACGACCTTACTCATGATTTCGAAATTAGAAGCATCATTGAGTATTACGCTCAGTGGATAAGAGATGGGAAACTCAAAGTCAATTCAGACTGGAACAAAGATCTGAAAGTCAAGTTTACGGTTCAGGATCCGTGTCAGTTGGTTCGCAAAAGCTTCGGCGATCCGGTTGCCGAGGACCTGCGCTATGTGGTCAAGGCTGTTGTCGGGGAAGAAAATTTTATCGATATGCACCCCAACAGATCCAACAACTACTGCTGCGGCGGCGGCGGTGGATATCTGCAATCCGGCTTCACGGAGGCGCGGCATGAATATGGAAAACTCAAGTTTCAACAGATAAAGGCCACCGAAGCCGACTACTGTATCGCACCCTGTCATAACTGCCATGCACAGATTCATGATCTAAGCCACCACTTTGACGGTGGATATCACACGGTGCATCTTTGGACCTTGATCTGTCTTTCGCTGGGAATACTCGGACCCAACGAGCGCACCTATCTGGGGGATGATCTGAAAGATGTGCTGGTTTTTCACCCGGAAAGTGAAATGTAAACGGGCTATATATAATACCTTTTAAAAGGAGGAAGAGAAAAAATGGCTCTTATGACCCCGGAACAGTTTGAAGAGAGTTTGAAACAGCTGAAGCCACGTGTGTTTATGAATGGAAAACCGGTCGAAAGTATTCTTGAAAACAGGAATACACGCACCGTTGTGGAAGCGAACAAAGCCAGCTATGCCTGGGCCTTGGATCCGAATTATAAGGATATCATGTCCTGTTATTCGCCACTGATTGACGATGTGGTCAACCGCTACACCCATGTCAGCGCCAGCATTGATGATCTAGTCAAAAAAGCGGAGGCCGGCACCTTTACGGCTGAAATGCTGGGCACCTGTATCTATCGGTGCGTGGGATACGATGCCTTTCATTCCCTGGCCAGCACATGCTGGGAAATGGACCGGGATCTAGGCACGGAATATCATCCGCGGTTTTTAGAGTATCTCAAGATGGTCCAAAAACAGGATCTATCCGTAGCCGGAGCGCTGACCGAGCCGCGGGGCAAGCGCAGCCAAAAGACATTAGACTGGCCGGATCCATATCTTTCATTAAAGCTGGTGGATAAAAACAAGGACGGCATCGTGGTGAGAGGAGCTAAAATAAACATCAGCGGCGCTTTTGCCAGCCATGAACTGGTGGTCTTGCCCCAGGCAGCCCATTTTGAGGGCGAAGAAGACTACGCCATCGCATTTGCCATACCCACGGATGCTAAAGGGATCACTTATGTATGCCAGTATTCCCCGTATTCGGCCGAAAGAGATTTGGCAGATGATATTGAAGAGCTCGGCAATCCGGTTTTTGGTCAAAGAGAGACCTCCATGGTGATTTTTAACGATGTATTTGTCCCCTGGGATAGAGTTTTTCACTGCGGTGAATATGATTATTCCCTGAAGCTGGTGACCCGATTTGCCAAAACCCACCGCATGACCTGTGGCGGCACCTGTAAAGTGGGATTTATGAATCAGATTATCGGGGCATCGAAATTGATCCAGGAATATAAAGGGCTTGAAGATGCCACCCATATTAATGATCAACTCATGGAAATGGTGGTATTGAGAGAAACCGGCCGTGCCTGCGGTTTGGCTTCCGCCCAGAAAGGTGCCGAAGAACCCGTGGGCTCGGGTGTTTATTTGCCGGATGAGTTGATGAGTAACGTTTCCAAATTGAACATCTGCAATGCGTTTTGGCGGGTGATGGCCCTGGCCCGTGATATCGGCGGCGGTCTGATCGTGACGATGCCCTCGCTGAAAGAACTAAAAAATCCGGAAGTCAAAGATTACGTACAGGAATTCTATAGCTTCGGCTCTGAAGAGCCTACAGAAAATATCATGAAAGCCCATAAACTTTTACAGCACTGGGCGGCCGGCCAGCATGGTGTCGCCACCTGGCATGGTGCCGGGCCTGTCATGGCAAACAAGATCATGCTGCAGCGGGTCATTGATTATGAGCATGATAAGGAAATCGTCAAACAGACATTAAAACTGCGGGAATAAAAAAGATTTACATTGCATATAGTGTATGAAAATCACAGCAACGTATAATAATTATGACAGGAAATGAAAATTAAATATCAGCCAATAGGGGTGATTCACTCACCTTTTACGAAACTTGACGGCATGCCCATTCAGCCTGCCGGTGCCGCTGGCATAATCGGCAGTGTTGAAATATTTCCAGAATACGCGCCGGGGCTCGATGACTTGGATGGCTTCTCCCATATCATCCTTCTGTATCACTTTCACCTGAGCTCAGGTTTCAAGCTTCACGTTGTTCCATTTATGGATAATAAAAAACGAGGTCTGTTCGCAACCCGTGCTCCCAATCGTCCGAATCCTATTGGGATGTCCGTTGTCAGACTTCTTAAAATTGAAGAAAGAATTATACGGGTCGAAAATGTGGACATTCTTACGGGCACGCCTCTACTGGACATAAAACCATATGTTCCGGAGTTTGACGATCAGAGAAATGTACGAACCGGCTGGTTGGAACACGCTGGAAAAACCGTTCCGAAACAGAAGTCAGACAAGCGATTCGTGTTAAGATGAAAATGATGGGTGTTGCCCATTAATCAATTGTATAAAATACTTAATGAACACCACCAAAAGATTTTCGACGTAAGTAAATTGAGGGGTAGGGGAGTTTTTTATATAAAATCTCACGCAAAGACGCGAAGGCGCTAAGTTTATGAAAAATAAAAACTGGGATTATTCAAGATATTCTTTGCGGCTTTGCGTCTTTGCGTGAAAACCAATCATCGTTAATCGACAAGACTAAATCTCGTCCTAACGGAACGATATTTTGAAAAATGTTATAATAGTCGATCATTCTAATTGAGATTATTGCCCTAGTACCGCTTTTCTTAGAAACCGGAACACAGCTTCACCTTCCACGGGTGCTTTTTCGTCTCCGGCAGCCACCCGCTGAAAAAATTCTATACGGCGTGTGTCGTAAATGCCGATCGGCTCTTCAATGAGCTTGATGGTATTGTCGATCCGGCTGTAAATAACCATCGGACCGTATATGGTTTCACCGCTCTGTTTTTCAGACACACTGCCATAGATCTCATAATGGCGCAGTTTGAATGCTTTGGGCGGCCGTTGATATCCGAGCAGTCCGGCAAACATCGCCAGCGATTCCAGCACGCCTTCCGCATAGTTGCTTTCAAGGGAAGCAAAACCCTGTCGGCCGATATCGGCAATATCTTCTGGGGTAAAAGACAGATCTACCGTAGCCAGGCATGCCTGTTGAACGGTTTGAACCGATTCTTCCCGGCGGCTGACCACAACGTCCTTGTCATTTAATATTTTGATCATTTTACGGATGCTCACCATCTCTTTGATGAACGGGTTTTTGCGCATGGCTGCGTCTTCCACGGTAGTGTCGTAAATGGTGAGGTCATTGTCCAGAACCAGAATGATCCCTTTGTCGTCGTGTGTGTCTTTTAAATAAAAATCCATCTCCCGGACTCGGCGGTGGGTATAGCCGCCGATTTCAAGGAGGCGCCGCATGGCATCTTTATCCACCTTTTGACCGCTTCCCGGTGGGCCGATCGATCGGTTAACCCTGGCGGTTAAGCGGTTGATCTCAATTTTTTTCAGCAGATTTTCCTTAAAGCCCATGGTGCCTCCTTTCCCGAACATATAGTCAAAAAGCCGTGTAATGGCAGCCCTGAATCAATGTCGTTAGGTTAACATCATTGAATTTTTACCGTCAATCTAATACAACCTAAACTTGCTGTAAATAATTGAAAAAATCACTTGATATTCATGACCATTAACGTAAAAAGTCTGAATTGCCATTGATTCGTTTATCGTTGATTAAACATTTCATGGCAAAATATAATTTAAAGGCAACGGGTTCGAGGCAACAGTTCCGGGATTAATGATATTATTCGGAATTTGAAAAGCTTGTACCCACACCCACTGAAAGAGGTTTGGAAATGACAGAGACTGTAAAACTAGAGTTTGAAGGCAAAATTTACGAACTGCCGCTGGTCGTCGGCACGGAAGGTGAAAGGGCCATCGACATCTCAAAGCTCCGCCAGGAAACCGGTTTGATCACGCTCGATTACGGATATGCCAACACCGGCAGCTGCTTCAGTTCGATTACCTTTATGGACGGTGAAAAGGGCATCCTGCGTTATCGCGGGATTCCGGTCGATCAGCTGGCCGAACACGCCACCTTTATCGAAACCGCCTATCTTTTGATCAACGGCAAACTGCCCTCGCGCAAGGAACTGCACCAGTTTTCGATCCTGCTCAACGACAATTCCCTTGTGCACGAGGACATGCGTTCGTTCTATGAAAAATTTCCCCGGGCATCTCATCCGATGGGCATTCTATCTTCGATGGTCAATGCCCTGCGAAGTTTTTACCCGGAGCTGCAGAGCCTGGAAGAGGAGATCAACATTACCATGACGCGGCTGCTTTCCAAGGTGCGGACCATGGCGGCCATGTCCTATAAAATTTCCCGGGGGCACAAGGCGGTGTATCCGCGACCGGATCTGATGTATTGTGCCAATTTTCTGAATATGATGTTTCACACCCCGGTAAAACCTTACCGGGTCGATCCGGATGTGGTCAAGGCCCTCGAAGTCTTTTGGATTCTGCATGCCGACCATGAGCAGAACTGTTCCACATCGGCTATGCGCATCGTCGGCAGCGGTCGGGTGACCCTGTATGCCGCCATATCCGCCGGGATTGCCGCGCTGTGGGGACCGCTGCACGGCGGCGCCAACCAGGCGGTGGTGGAAATGCTCACTGAAATTTACGAAAACGGCGGCAAATTGCAGCCGTATATCGAAAAGGCCAGGGACAAAAACGATCCGTTCCGGTTGATGGGATTCGGGCACCGGGTTTACAAAACCTATGATCCCCGCGCAAAAATTATGAAAAAAATGTGCGATACCCTCTTGGCCAAACTGGATCGCCACGATCCGCTGCTCGACATTGCAAGGGAGCTGGAGCAAGTCGCTTTGAACGACGACTATTTTATCGATCACAACCTTTACCCGAATGTCGACTTTTACAGCGGCATTGTGCTGCGGGCCATCGGCATTCCCACCAGCATGTTCACGGTAATGTTTGCCATCGGCCGGCTGCCGGGATGGATTGCCCAGTGGAAGGAAAGCATGGATGATCCCAACTGGAAACTGTGCCGGCCGCGCCAGATATATAAGGGAGAGCAGGCAAGGGATTATATTCCGATTGACAAGCGGTAGATAGGAAACTGCAAGTTAGGGGCTTCGCCCAAATTGGAATGATGGAATAGTGGAATAATGGGTTCTTGCCTCCGACTCAGAGAGCCTACGGGTCGGAGAGGATAATGGAAAGATGGGTTTAAGCAAATAAAGAATCATAGTGCAATTGCATTGATATTCTCGTTACAATAAAGTATTTCCGAGATGAATGCAGAATATGGATATTTGACGAGCTTTATCAAAAATTGTAGATTCAACATTATTTGAATAAAACGGCGTCTTCCGCTTTTCATACCCAATATTCCAACATTCCACTATTCCATCATTCCATGTGGCTTACAGAAGAAAACGGCCAACAAAAGAACAATAATTCTCCCGCTTCGACGGGATAGAGGTTGCGATAAATACAATCACCGTGTGCGTAAGGAGAGACAACTATGGAAGATATACACAAAATCTATTCAGAGTTTAAAGATGAATTTCCCGAGGTTCATGCTCGCTATGCGTCTCTGGGAAAAGAAATCCACGAACAGGCCGGACTGCTGCCGGAAAAAACCCGTTGGCTGATAAAAATCGCCATATCAGCGGCAGGCAGCCACAAAAGGGCTCTGGAAACTCACATCGGCAAAGCCAGGGAAGCCGGCGTGACGGATGCGGAAATCAAACATGCCCTGCTGCTGTTGATCTCCACCGCCGGATTTCCGGCTTTTATGAAATCTTACGCGATTCTAAAAAGTAAGTTGTAGCTTTTTCATGAAGACGGTTCACCGGAACAGCCTCCATGACAAAATTGAATCATAGTTGCAATATGCAACATTTTGTTTTATATTAGCTACAAATCTAAAATACAGGAGGATTCTAACATGACAACCGCAGTTAGAGTATCCCAAGATTTGGTCCGGGAGGCTAAAATATATAGCAAAATTGACAAACGATCTGTGACCGGACAGATCGAACACTGGGCAAGGATCGGGAAATGTGCTGAAGACAACCCTGATCTAACATACAGTTTAATTAAGGAAATATTGATCGGGCTTGCTGAATTGGAACAAGGGGAATCTTCAGAATATAAATTTGGATAATTGCCCATGAAAATCATACAGTCTCGTTCATTTGAACGAAAAGTTAAAAAATTCACCAAACGCGAAAAAAATAAGTTAGACGACCAGATTCGAAAAATTATGGATAATCCTTCTATCGGATCGGAAAAGAAAGGCGATCTTCGTGGGGTTTATGTACATAAATTCAAGCTTCAAACTGTTCAATATTTAATGGCCTATCGATTTGTTGGTGAAAACCTGGAACTGGTTATGATTGGAACTCATGAAAATTATTACAGAGATTTGAAAAGCTATCTGAAAAGCAGATAAAATTGGCGAACTATACGTTTGATGTGCGATCCAGAAGATCCATGGCCTTGTGGCTATCGTCTAACAGATGCATGGCCAAAGCGAAAAAATTAGGTCCAAGAGTCCTAACTTTTTAGTGCACCGGACGCTCGAGATCTCGCGCCGGTGACCAAATCGTTAGCCGGATACATAGTATTGATAAAACGTTTAGACGGATACTATTTCCATGGTTCAACGAACGAATATATCCCGCAACCGGGGCCTCGTCCTGGACAGGGTCACCAAACGATATCAAACGACCGTTGCCGTCGATCACGTCAACCTAGAGGTCGAAGAGCGTGAATTTATCGCTATTGTGGGACCCACCGGATGCGGAAAGACGACCTTACTGCGGCTGATCGCCGGTGTCGAGAGGCTGGATGGCGGTCACATCTACATCCGGGGCAGATGTGTGGACGATGTGAATCCGTCGCAACGCGGCGTGCGCATGGTCTTTCAAGAACATGCGCTCTGGCCGCATATGCGTGTGTTTCATAAAGATATACCGAGTAACCTGAGTTTCGGCCTGAAACTTCGCAAACAGCTGCCGCAGTCGATTGAAGAAACGGCGACCGTCATCGCCAAACGACTCGGCATTGCCAGAAATCTGTTCCCCCGCAAGCCGGATCAACTGTCAGTCGGTCAAAAGCAAGTGGTTGGCATTGGCAGGGCCTTGACCATTATACCGAAAATCCTATTGCTGGATGAGCCATTTGCCCATGTGGACCCACAGCATCGTCTGACCCTTCGACGTGAATTGAAGGAATATCACAATAAGATGGGATCCATCGCCCTTTATGTGAGCCACAACCTGCTCGAGGCCTTTTCTCTGGCAGATAGATTAGCTATCATGCAAGATGGGAAAATCATCCAGATCGACCATCCCTCAACAATACAAAGCAATCCCGTCAATGAGTTTGTCGAAGACTTCATTAAATGTTTTGAACTATGAAGTTGTTATGCGCCTAAGACGAACGGACGTTGACAGGCTGTCATGCCAATGATTATCATTTTATTCATATCGATGATATAATGCATCCAGTGCCTGGATGATAATATACAAACAAACCAAATGGAGACGGGCATGGTGTCCGATGCGGGTTCCCTGACTTACTATGGCCGTCTTGAAAAATTTCTCAAGGGCATTGTCCTGCGCCTCAAGCTCCTGCTCGCCCTTGGATTTTTTCTTCGACTGGCCAGTGTTTTTCTGATCGTTCTCCTGGGAAGTCTGCTTGCTCAGGAAACGCAAGCTATTTTTGCATACCTTCCGTTTGCGTATTACTTGCTGGCGCTGGTATCGCTTGTTTGCGTCTTTGGGCTGGGGCTCCGGAAAATCGCTTTCCGGGTATCTTTGCAAAAGGCCGCTCGCGGTCTGGAAGAGACGCTGCCGCACCTGAAAGATGATGTGACCAACGCCCTGCTGCTGTATCGTCAGTTCAAAACGTCAAGCGAATCCGAGCCGACCTCATCCGAGCTGATCGCCGCTCACCTCAGAAAAACAGTCTACGAATTAGCGGATATCGATCCGAATCAAGTGGTTAACTTCAGAAGCCTAGGGCCGCATTTCAAGCTTCTTCTGCCCCTTGTTTTTGCGTTTGCCATGGCTTTCACCTGGGACGCTCAATTTCCGCGACAGTCTCTCTCCCGGATTTTGCATCCTTTTTCGGCCCTCCCGGATCAGCGGACGTTTATCTCGGTGGCGCCGACGCCCTCGATCGTTTTGCGGGGAACACCGGTGGTCATCGAGGCAACCGTCGACGGCCGCATACCGGATCGGCTGACACTCAATCTTTGGCAGGAAAAAGGTGATCCAATCCAGCTGGCGATGACATCTGAAGGGCAGGGGCGTTTTAGCCACCGGATTCCGTCGGCTCAGCGCTCTTTCCGGTATCAGGTCGCAAGCAGCCGCGCCCAATCTCCGACAGCCGACGTCAGAGTTGTGGATGCGCCCGATATCGCGAAGCTGGAACTGACCCTGATTCCCCCTGCTTACACGCGACTTCCCAAGGCGGTGAAAACCCAGGGACATATCGAGGCGCTCAAGGGAACCATCGTCAATCTGCACGCCTGGACGACAAAACCGGTGACGGAAGGAAAGCTGATCCTGAAACGAAAAGAGCATCAGGTGCTCACCTTTGAGGGAGACCGGTTGACGGGCAACCTTCTCGTTTTACAGCCGGGCACCTATTCACTGTCGGTAAAAGATGCACTTGGATTCGAAAACGCCAATCCCGTCTTGTACACGATCCATCTGATTCCGGATAAGTATCCTGAAGTGAAAATTGTGAGTCCCAACGACGACCTTGTGATCACGGGCCAGGAGATGCTCCCCCTGGTTTATGCCGGCAAGGATGATTTCGGGTTGACTTCCATCCGACTCATCTATCAGGTGCGCGGAAAGGAGCGGATCGTTACCTTAAAGAACCTGAAAGAGAGCCCTAAGGCAGGACCGGAACTGTTTCAGTGGGATCTTTCGCGCCTGGCGCTCACCCCAGGCGATCGGGTGGCTTACCGTCTCGAAATGTGGGACAACGATTCGATCTCAGGGCCCAAAGCAGGTTATTCCAGGACTTTTACCCTGCAGACCAAAGATGAGAAGGATCATGCCGCTCAAGAAGCAGAACGGGCCGAACGGATCGCGGATTTGCTGCTGGATCTTTTGGCCGATCAACTGGAAGCGATCAAAGATCGAAAAGAGCTCTCGGAAGAGATCGATAGAATCATGAAGATGGTGGATCGACAGCTTGAGTGGATGGGCATGGAAAAAGTGGAACGATTCGACCTGGAGTCCCTGAAACGCAATCTGGACACCCTGAACCGCAGAATCGAGGTGCTGCCCAGAGAGACCATCACTCAAGAGATGGAACGTTTGGCCCTTCTGGCCGAGGATATTGCCAAGAAAACCAGGATGCATGAAGTGCAGGCTCTGGCGCGGGAAATCAACAATCGGCAACGCCGACTCCTCGAATCCCTGAAGGAAAGAAAGGATTCTTTCACCCCTGAAGAACTCCAGGAATTGCTCGAGGAGATCGACAAACTCAAGGATCTTATCGCGCAGGTCATGGAAGCCTTGAGTCGCATGGCCAATCAACTTCCCGACGAGTTTATCAATAGTCCGGAACTTGGCGATCTGGAATTTCAAGATTTGTTCAAAGACCTGGCGCAGATTCAGGAAAAACTCATGGCCGGCGATACGGCCGGGGCCCTTGAAGCCGCCCAGAGACTGTTGCAGACCCTTTCGCAGATGATGGCTGCCATGGCAAGTGCCGGAGCGCAGGCAAGTATGGGGGCTTTTGACCGGCTTCAGTCGGAGATGTCTCAGCAATCCGGCGAACTGGATAACATTCTGGCCGAGCAAAAAGATATCCTGGCCGGAACCGAAGCGGTCGACCAGAAGTTGCAACGCGCCATGGCGCAGGAAATCGAAAAACGCATCGAAGAGATGATGTCCCGTTTTAAGGAGAACATGGCGCAGCTCAAACAGCAACTTTCCTCTGAGGAGAAGGATAGCGCAGCGGCCATGGAAAAACTGCTCGATAAGCGGCAGATCCAAAAACTGTCGCAACTTTTGGAAAACCTGCAGAAATCCTATTCGGAAAGAGCGGATGTTCAGTCTCTGGTCGAGGAATTGGCCAAAATGACAAAGCGGTTGAGTCCCGGCCAAAATGAGATCATGACCAAAGACAGCCAGGCGGCGTTTCCCGACCTTTCTGCGCGTCAGGCAAAACTCAAGCAAAAGACGCAAGGCCTTGGGGAAACACTGGAAATGCTCTCCCAGCTCTTTCCGGGAATGGACACGGAGATCATCAACGATCTTAAAGCTGCGGCCGGTTCCATGGGAAACGCCACGGGAAGACTCAAAGGCCGGGACGCACCCGGGGCGATTCCGCCTGAACAGGAAGCGATACAGCACCTGTCCCGATCCCAACAGGCCATGCAGCAGATGGCCCAGCAGATGGCGCAACGGATGCGGGCCAGTCGATGGGCATCCCCCTGGGGCTATGATCCCAGGGCGAGCTGGTATCATGGGCCCTGGGCGCCCATGCCGACCTTGCCCCAGCCTGAAGTGAATAGACCCCTGGAACACGGCTTTACCGGCATCGACCGGGAGGAATTCGATACGCCTGCAAAGGATGCCTTTAAGGCTCCCAGGATGTTAAGAGAAAAGGTCATGGAGGCGCTAAAAGGCGATATTCCGCCCCAGTATCGCAGAGAGGTGGAAAGATATTTCAGAGAGTTGACTCAATGAGAAGACGACTATTATTTTTGGCGGTCTTGTTGATGCCGGTTATGGCGCAAAATGTCATGGCAGAGCCGTCGGATGAGGTGCTGCAACTGCTGAAGGGCAAGCTGGAAAGCTGGGATGTGGCAGCGGTCTGGCCGCAAGTGACCGAGGCGCTGGCGCAATATCCTCAGAATCCGGACCTGCTTGAGACCGCAGCGCACATCGCGTTTTATCGGGGCGATTACCGGGAATCGCTCAATTTGATCAAGCGATCCACCGCCGTGGGTGGAGAGGACGAAAAACGGATAGGTTTCACCCTGTTGGTTGAGGAAACCATCCGTGTGCTCGCGCCCTACAGACGATATGAAACCGCCCATTTCATCATTCTTTTGGAAGAAGAGCGAGATGGGATTCTGGTCGACTATCTGTCCGATGCACTTGAGAAAACCTACCAGGTCATGATGCAACACTACGGCTTCACACCCCGGGAAAAGGTGAGAGTGGAGCTTTTCCCGGACACCAAGGCCTTTTATCTTACGTCCACGCTTTCGGTAAGAGACATTGAAGTGACCGGCGCGGTGGGATTGGCCAAATTCAACAAATTGCAGTTTCTCTCCCCCCGGGCCCTGATTCACGGCTACCGCTGGCTGGATGCCATCAGCCACGAGTACATGCACTATCTCATCGTGAAAATGACCGCAAACAAAGCGCCCATCTGGTTTCATGAAGGGCTGGCCAAGTATGAGGAGACCCGCTGGCGCAATGGGCCAACCTATCTGTCGGCCCAGTATCAGACGCTTCTGGCCCGGGCCCAGTCGCAAAATAGACTGATCGGATTCGCTCAAATGGAACCCTCCCTGATCCATCTGGAAACGCCTGAAGAAGTACAACTGGCCTACGCCCAGGCAGCCTCGGCCATTGAATTCATCATCAGCAGTGCCGGTCACGGCGGTCTTACGCTAATTATGGACCGGATGGCCCGGAGCGATCAAAAAGGGGCCGGTGAATCGATTCGGGAAGTATTAGGTCTTGAGTTTACCGAGTTCGAGAAATTGTGGACCGCGTATCTGGCTTCCAAAGCCTTGACACCGGTTGCCGGTACCACCATCCACCGCTACAAGGTCAAGGAAGGCCAGGCCGACGACAATCGGATGGAACTTCAAGAGATCAAATCTCTCGTGGCCAGAAACCGGGCGCATCTCGGTGACAGACTCAAAGAAAGGGGCCGCACGGGTGCTGCTGTTTTAGAGTATCGCCGGGCGCTGTCTGAAACACAGGATTCGGTACCGGTGATGAACAGACTCTCAGGCGCTCTGATCGACCTCGGACGGGACGAAGAGGCCTTGATCATGCTGAAACGAATTCTGGCGCTGGCGCCCGATCACCCCACCCCTTATGTCCGGCTCGGCCAGATCTATCTGAAACGCAAAGAATTCAAACAGGCCAAATCGGCTTTTGAGGAGTCGGTTCAGATAAATCCGTTTAACCCCGAGGTCCATACCGGTTTGGCCAATAGCTACGCCATGCTCGGAGACAGCATTGGATACGAAAAAGAAAGAAAGATTGCAAACAGGATGA
>Ga0126332_10000346_pt1 | contig 17318 bp, 15 predicted proteins | sample InaspJWI42metaG_FD_94482 | JGI IMG/M metagenome (GOLD analysis project Ga0126332, IMG submission 94482) | Marine gutless worms symbiont microbial communities from Oahu, Hawaii - Inanidrilus sp. 2 OAHU.JWI-42 metaG | ecosystem: Host-associated > Annelida > Digestive system > Unclassified...
ATGCCGAAGAAAAATATCCCGGAACAGATTTGCGACTGGTCTACGAACTCGGGGGATATACATCCCCCAATTAAGCCAAAGGTGTCAGTTATTCTTCCCAGAGGTAAGGTGTCCTGAACTTGCTTTTAGGTTTAAGTTTACGGAAACCCTACATGTGTTTTTACGGAATAGTAATCTATCAGGCGAGCACTGCCTCAGTGGGGAAGGTGGATAGCAGGAATAATCTAAAATAAGGACAGATACCGGGTGCAAGTTTGAACTTCAAGAGAAAATTTATTTTAGAGTATTAGTATTTTTAAAACACTTGTTTGGTAATTAAAAAAAATTGAAAAGCGTTCGTTATAATTTTTCAGTCCCATTCAGCGGATCACTATTTTCCCTCTGAAATCTTGCTCCAAGCGCCTGTACGTTCTTTATCAATCCAGTTGGATAACAATCTTACCGAAGGGTTGACCGCTGTGCATATACTAATACGTATCGTTAACTTGGTCAAACTAAAATAGGCGGTCAATAACAGGGTGAATCTTATTCAGTTGCAATGTATCACTATCGCTTGGCGATAATCGTTTTGGCAGGGATCAATCCGGTGGCGCTGGCGGATACAATGTTGCCGGCAACGCCCGGCCCGTCCCCGGCTACGTACATGCCGTCAATTTTGGTTTCCAGTTCGCCGGTGGTTTCGATCTGAGTGGCAAAAAATTTTATTTCCGGGGCATACAAAAGGGTTTCATCGTTGGCCACGCCCTGGATCACCGAATTCAGCTTTCCCAGCCCCTCAATAATGTTGGTCAGAATCCTTTCGGGCAGGGCCATGGCAATGTCGCCGCAAACCACATCGTTCAGGCTCGGCTCGATGTAGCCCTTTTTTACCCGGTGCCAGGTGCTGCGGCGGCCGCGCTTTAAATCCCCGAAACGCTGCAGAATCGGTCTTCCGCCGCCGATCAGAGAGGCCAGGCTGCCGATCGATTCACCGTAGGCCTGGTTGTCGGTCACCGGTTCGGTCAGCACGACCTTGGACAGGAAGGCAAAATTGGTGTTTTCCGACTTTTTGTCGCGGTAGGCATGACCGTTGACGCAGACGAACTTGCTGTAGTTCTCCTGGGTGACAAAGCCGCCCTTGTTGGTACAAAATGTGCGGGTCTGATCGTCATATTTGCAGGTCTGGATAAAGAAGGTGGGATCATAGATAATGTCGCAAATGTCCTGCATGATATCTTTGTGGACTTCCACCCGTACGCCGACCTCAATGCCGCGCTGCTTAAGTCCGATTCCGTATTTCTGAGCCAGAGCGCCGACCCAGTTGGCGCCCACTCTGCCCGGTGCCAGAATAACGTTGCTGGTTGAATAGGATTTGCGGTTGGTGGTCACACCGGTTACCCGTTGATTTTCGACGATCACGTCTTTGACTTCCTCGGAGGTGTGAACCACGACGTCTTTGGACTTGATGTAATCGCTCATTCCGGCAATATGATCCGGCAGGGTGTCACTGCCCAGATGCTTTTGCTTGATGATGAGCAAATCGATGCCGTGCATTTTCGCATTCTTGCGTATCTGCCGCGCCGTGTTCATATCGGAAGGATAGACCGGGCCGTCCATGCCGAACCGGTTGAAGATTTGTTCGGTTTCGTTGATCAGAGCCTGGGCCTCGGGGCGCGGCATAAACTGAGTTAGATCGGTCTTGCCCAGTTTATGGATGTAATTGAGTTTGCCGTCGGAAAACAGACCGGCACCGCCGATGCCGGAAAGAATATTGCAAGGTTTGCAGTCAATACAATGCTGCGTTTCAGTGATCGGGCATTTGCGCTTCTGAGGACCTTTGCCTTTTTCGATCAGCAGCACCCGGCAATCCGAGTGTTCACTCAGATAATAGGCTGCAAACAGCCCGGCCGGTCCGCCACCAACGACAATGACATCATATTCCTGTGAACTTGCAGATGGGCTTGGCATCGTTATTTTGATATCCTGGTGATTGATGAATTCATTCCGTTTTAGATATTAAGTTTTAGGTTAAGTCTCTATTCTTATCAGTTTTTTCAATTAAAAACTTAAATCTTAAAACATTGGTGAATAATCGCTTTTCTGAATTTTTACGAAGCCATTGAGTTTTAGCAACAACAAAATTACATGCTGCATCATAAAACCGATTGAAATCGTATTCAATATGTTTTTTATTTGTTTTAGTAATACGCTGGAATTTACCTGATTTGGGGGGGATAAAAAATGAATGAAAACTCAGAGGTCGATTATTACACGCTTGATGCGTTGCTTTTGCCGGAAGAGAAAAAGATCAGAGACCGTGTGCGAGAGTTTGTGGACAAAGAGTGCATGCCGATCATTGCCGAACACTTCGACCAGGGAACATTTCCAATGCAGTTGATCTCCCGCATGGCAGAGTTGGACCTGTTCGGGATTCACGTGGACGGATACGAATGTAAAAAAAATAACGAGACGGTTTACGGATTGATTTGCCAGGAACTGGGACGCTGTGACAGTGGGTTGCGGGCCATGTTTTCGGTGCAGAACTCACTGGTCATGTTCCCGATCGATCAATTTGGTTCCGAGCAGCAGAAACAAGCGTGGCTGCCCGGGATGGCCCGCGGCGAAATCATCGGTTGTTTTGGTCTTTCAGAGCCGGGCTTTGGTTCGAATCCGGCCGGGATGGAGACACAGGCGCGGAAAAAAGGCGATCAATACGTCCTGCAGGGAAACAAGATGTGGATCACCAACGGAACCATCGCCCATATGGCCCTGGTATGGGCCAAACTGGAAGGGGAGATCAGAGGTTTTCTGGTGGATACGACCAGCCCCGGTTTCGAGGCTACTCCCATCCGCAGAAAATTCGCCTATCGAACTTCTCCGACCGCCCGAATTGTCCTGAACGATTGCTCGGTTGCGCACAATAACCTTCTGCCGGGCGCCGGGGGGCTCAAGCCGATTTTACAATGCCTGAATCATGCCCGCTACGGGGTTGCCTGCGGGGCTGTGGGCGCGGCGGTTGACTGCTTTCAGACCGCGCGGTCATTCGCCCTGAAAAGAGACGTTTTCAGCAACAAGATCGCCTCATATCAGCTCGTCCAGGATCAACTGGTGCGCGCGATGCTGGAGATTACCAAGGGCCAGTTGCTCAATTACCACCTGGGGCGCCTGCTGGATGATAATAAGGCGCGCCCGGCCCAGATTTCCATGGCCAAGTTGAACAATGTCCAGGCGGCCATGAAAGTTGCGCGCCTGGCCCGGGATATAATGGGTGCACGCGGGATAATTGCGGATAACCACGTCATTCGGCATTTGTGTGATCTGGAAGCCGTCAGCACTCTTGAAGGTACGGCAAATATGCACACGCTGATTCTCGGGCAGGATATTACCGGGATTTCGGCTTTTTATTAGGGGCGGTTGAGCCGGTTGGCCGGTTGAGCCCGTTGAGCCGGTTGGCCCGTTGGCCCGTTGAACCCGTTGAGCCGCGCCTGTCCCGCCGCGGCGGGATTGAGCCCGCTGGCCAGTTTCGCCGGTTGAGGCGGTTAACCGGTTGGCGGTATGCCTGCTTGTGAAGGATGACTGCCTGGCTGCGCGGACGAGTCTCAGCGGTGAGCCCATTCAACACTATTGATTATTTGCTTGAATTACGGTAAGAGTTTGTAAACACATATATTTTTCAAATGCGGCCTGCAAAGGCGGCTGCATCGACAGCATGGGTTAATGAACCGGACCGGGTCTTGCGGCAACATTGCTCAGACGCCCGGCGAATCCGAAGGGTGGTTGCTCAGACCGGGTACCACATTGTGCTCTTGTTCCCCGGAGAGAGCTGTCTTATTTTACACAATAAAAGTGCGAAATAATAAAGCGCCCTGCCGCCAGATTTCGGCGGGATCAGTCGCGTTGCTGGAGGCAATATTCAATCTCCAGAATTTTGAGGAATCTTCAATACGATGAATACACAAGATTATTACCGGGTTCTTGGTGTTGATCAAAAGGTCAATGCACAGAAGATCAAAGAAGCTTATCGCAAGCTGGCGTATCAATACCACCCGGATCGCAACCAGGGAGACCCGCAGGCTTCAGAAAAAATGAAATGGGTGAACGAGGCTTACGCCGTATTATCCAATCCCGCAAAACGGCGTGAATATGACACCCTGAGGCGGCAGTTCGGCGATTCGGCCCACGGTCATTTTAGAAAAAGTTATTCCGATCAGGATATTTTCAGAGGCTCCGATATTCACGCCGTTTTTGAGGAAATGACCCGGGCCTTCGGATTCCGGGGTGTCGACGAGGTTTTCCGTGAATTTTACGGCTCGGGGTATCGATCCTTTGAGTTTCGAAAACCCGGCTTTTTCGCCCGAGGATTCGTGTACACCGGTTCCCGCAAAAAAGAACAAGTACCGGGCGACAAGGCTTTTCAGAGCAAACCCATCGGAAATTTCACCCGTTTTATTTTCAGAAAGCTCAGCGGCCTTACCTCGCCGGCCAAAGGTGCGGATATTCATGATGCTATCAATATCGATCCCCGGCTGGCTCTCAGCGGCGGACCCTATGCGTATCTCTTGCGCCGCAAAAATAAAAAACTGGTGGTAAAAATTCCGCCGGGGGTCCGTAAAGGACAGCGTATCCGGCTGGCGCGGATGGGACAGGAAGGTAAAAACGGCGGACAGCCCGGTGATCTATATTTAAAAGTGCAGATCCGCAAGCCGTTGCTGGAAAATGTCAAGGAGTTTTTCACCGGATTTTTAAACTGAATTTTTACAATGGTTTCAATTATTTCACCCATGCATATGTGAAATGACGTGCATATACAGAAGCTATTCCGAAATTCGTCATGTGCTCGTGAAATATCAAAGGCTTCGAATCTTTTGAGCGTCTGCGTGCCGGAGAATTACAGCGGCACAGGCGTTGACAAATCGGTCAAAGCCATGTACCCCAGAGTCGAAAAACAACGGTCGAATTTTAATTCAGAATGCCGAAACCGGGCTGACCCGTGTTTCTGTTGATACCGAATCAACTGCAGTGATAGGTCAATCGTGGCCTTCGAACCTAAACCGATGGGCCGGCATATCAATTTAACTTGAGCTTTTAACTGATGCATTTGCAAGTCCGCAACCTGTCATTGAAATACCCCGGTTCTGCGAATCACGTTTTTGAAAACCTGTCGTTCAAACTGGGCGAACCGGGATTTAACGCACTTTTCGGCCCTTCCGGTGTGGGTAAAACATCCCTGGCCAAGATAATTACCGGAGAACTGGACGGCTACAAGGGAGAAATAAGCAGTCAAGGCATGCAGACCTTTCTGTATTCATACAATCTTGAGCGGCTTCCCGGCTGGTCCAGTGTGGGCAGTCACCTGGATAAGATCACACCTTCTTCTTTACGGCAGCGACGCGATGAGCTGGTGAGCGCCTTCGGCCTTGACGAGTTAATGGGACAGCGGTTTTCCCAGCTGTCGCTGGGGCAGCAAAACCGGGTAAACCTGCTGCGGTATCTGCTGCAGGATTTTCACCTGCTGATCATGGATGAAAGCCTGGCCAATGTGGATGAGATGACCCGGGAGAAGATCATTCTAAAAATCAAAGACCTTTATCCGAATGCCTATTTTTTGTATATCTCCCATAATGTGGTCGAAGTGTCAAAGCTGTGTAATCAGATCATTGTGCTCACCGGCGGCACCAAACAACCCCCTTCCAGTATCGTCCAAGGGCAGGACTTAAAGGCCGACCATACGATTGAAAGACAAAAATTGGAACATACCATGCTGGAGATCGTAAATGCTTCTTCATAGGCGCATATATCAGTTTTTTATCATTTACTTGCTGGCAGTCACAGTTTTGATCCTGATCAAGTATGGTTTGAGCCTGTCCGACTACGTAATCCCGAGCCCCGGGGATATCTGGCAGACGGGTACCCGCGAGTTCGGCCGCTACATGTCGGACGTTTTGAACACGATGATGGTGGCCGTGATCGGTCAGGTCATCTCTATTTTTATGGCCCTGCTGGTGGGGATTACCGGGCGCCAGGCGACCTGGTTCGGCTCATTCATCAAGGTGGCAGCCTACAACGTTCAGGCCTATCCCATCGTCGCCATCGCGCCGATCATTTTTATTCTGCTAGGCGACGGGATTATCTCCCGGCTTTTAATCGCAGCCATGATCTGTTATTTTCCGCTGCTACTTTCGGTCATCGGTATTATGTCCGAACCGATTAAGGACATCGAGCACTTTTACCGGGTGACCGGCAGAATGCGATGGCAACTGGAGGTTAAGATCCGGGCTTTTGAGAACATGAATAAACTAACGACCGTTATCGCCGGCAGTGCCACCCTTGCAATGGCCGGTACGATCGTGGCAGAATTTATTGCAGCCAATGCCGGTATCGGATACAGTATCCGTATCGCTCTTTTTCAGAGTGATCTATCTAAAATTTTAATCGCCCTGTTTTTGATCGGGATAACGCTGTCGGTCTACCAGGGATTGCTCGAGTTAACCGGCTACCTGATCAAAAGAGGATGGGCCAGTAAATAGGAGTGAGGGAGGACCAGATGAAAAAATTAATCAACCGCAAATTTTTATTCATCGTGTTGGGTCTGACGTTGCTGTCGGTGCAGATTTTTCCGGGCGGATCGGGTGTCGCCCAGGCCACCGAGAAGGTGAACTACCGGCTCAAGTGGCTGTTTAACATGAGCGTTATCGGGGACATTTATGCCGACGTAAATCAATTTTTTGCCAAAGAAGGTTTGGTGGTGACTGTTAAAGAGGGTGGACCCGAAAGAGACGCGATTCGTGAACTGGAACTCGGTCGAGCCCAGTTCGGTGTTGCTTCCGCAGACCAGGTCATCCGGGCTGTTTCCAAGGGGGCTTCCATCGTGGTAGTTGCCCAGTTGTTTCAGATCAATCCCCTCCAGTGGATGTATCGGACGGACTTTATGAAGATTGAAAGCCTCGGTGATTTGAAAGGAAAAACCCTGGGTGTGACTTTCGGCGGCAATGATGAAGCCATTTTAAGGACGCTGCTGGCCAAAGCCAACCTTACCGAGCAGGACGTGACATTGTTCAGCGTGCGTTATGACTACACGCCGTTTTTTAAGAAAAAGGTGAATTTCTGGCCCGTGTACCGCAACACCCAGGCGGTATTTCTCGGCAGCAAACTGCGCCAGGCCGGTGAAAAGTATGATTTTTTCATTCCCTCCGATCATGGCGTGCGCTTTGTCGCCAACTCGGTGGTCACCTCGGCTGATATGCTGAATAAGCGTCCGGATACGGTACGCAGATTCACCGTGGCGCTGCTTCGCGGCTGGCAGGCTTCGGTGGATCCTGCGAACAGTCAAAAAGCCATTCGCACACTTCAGCAGTTCGACAAAGACTCGACCCTGGAGACGCTTCAGGAACAGCTACAGATCACCCGTGGGCTGATTCATCCGGACCCGTCCGCTGCGGTGGGAACGATCGACGTTGGGGCATGGAAACAAACCGAACAGATCATGTTGCAACAAAAGCAGATACCCGGACCGGTCAACGTTGACCGATATCTGCAGCAGATTCCAAAATATTAATCAGTATCGCTGTCACCGTATTGAAAATATGTATCTGGCGAGTTTAACAATGCGTCCAGTCGATACTGCACGTACCCCATCTGCCGGGTTTTGTTTTTGGAGGAACCGAAACTGCCTACCGGCGTTCGTCGAATATGTTCAAGTGTCTGCGTCAATCGCTTTTTCTCTCTGTCGATGAATTCCTGACGCTTTGATTCGTCCTTTTCAAGCTCAAGCTGCAGCTGTTTGACGATATTTTTTTCCCTGGCGACCAGTTCACCTTGGTCGGTAGGTAAACTGCCAAGGTTCAATTCGGTTTCCGCTGTTCTTTCTGTGGTTTTTTTATCTGCTTTTTGGTTCGATTTAGGTTCCTTTTCAGATTCGGTTTCAACACTTTCCCCGGCATCAGTTTCTTGCGTCGGTGTCTCCTCTTCCTGCAGGGGAGTCGTGTCAAGCGGTATCTCTTTATCCTGTTGAATCTCGTCGGCCGACTCCGACGGTGCGACGTTGCTGTAATGTTTGACACCTTTTTCGTCCGTCCAGGTGTAAACATTCGCGCGCACCAACGGGCCGCATAAAAAGATTGCCAGAAAAATCACGATTGTTCCGGGATACCTCATGTTGCACCTATGGATTCATTTTGTCGCCTGGGCGATTTCACTTACAATAGCATAATATTGAGATGTAGCTCAAGTTGTGTTTGGACGGTTGAGCCGGTTGAGCCGGTTTAGCCCGTTGAGCCCGTTGGCTGGTTGGATTCATTTGTCCGTTACGCCGTTTAAGCCCGTTGAGTCCGTTTTATTCTTTATTATAATTTAGATAGAATTCCTTTTTAACCGGCAAACGGCTTAACGGGCTCAACCGGCGCAACCGATTCAGACATGTGCTAGCAAAGCGCCAGCGGAATGCAGAGTCTCACAGAATTTATTGCCGGAGGAATACTCTCAAACAGAAATAATTGCCGCAAGATTAATTTGAAATAATTTCGTTTTTGCGACTATGATAATCGAGGATGAAATTTCTTACGATTTGAGCCACTTCCTGGGGGGGGCCTAAAAATTGTATTCCGGTTAAATACTTTGCAGGGCCGACGGATCGCGTATGCGCCACCCGGCTCTTGGTTTCGTATATATTCTCATCAAGGTCGATGGATATCAGGAGGATGTATTTAGTATCGATGGGCATGGCCGTTTCAATTAAGGCGCCACCTTGGCTGATGTCAACAGTCGTGCCCATGCCCTGGTCCAACTGATCTCCGTCATCGTCAATGCAAACGTAGGAAATAGCATTCATTGTTTGAACTCGTGGATGTATTCGCTTCTCTTCCGTCATAATAAAATTATCGGCATCACTGCAGGTTGACTTGAGGTTCTTTGCCCGGGCAAATCGAACATACGTCGTGCGTGATTGATAGAGCACAGGAAATGGAAATTCAATTTATTGACCAGCTGATATTCTGAACCGGTTTGCTATAATTGAAATTTTAGCCTACTATTTTACACCAAATAAGCGTGGCCTGCAAGTGTAGTTTGCTGAAACAATTGCAAAAAATAGTACAATTGGTAAGCACGCAAATGTGATGGCATACCGGGTCCAATTCAAGAAAAAAGCCCTGCGCCTGGCCGAAGAAATGCAAAAGAGGGATTTCATACTGGAGGTCCTCTCGCTTTATATTCCCGAACTGGTTGAAGCGCCTGGTAAAATTAGACTATCAATCGTTGTTTGTGCTTTTCTAAAGGAGTTGAAAATATGAGGTTCGAATGTGCGGCCTGTCAAACCGTTTACGACATCTCTGATGAACAACTTACCCGCCCAGTAACCAAAGCCGTCTGTAAAAAGTGCGGTGCCACAATGTTGATCAAAAAGGATGCAGCAACTACTGAAAACGACCCTACAGGTGGTCAAGCAACCACGGCATCCGACTACGAGGATACCCGGCCGCAGAGCGAATTGTCGACGGTCCTGTCGATGTCAAAACAAAGTCAAGCGCCCAGGGATTATCTGGCGATCGGTGTGGTAACGCTGGCCCTGATCATCCTGGTTGCTGCCGGTGTGCTGGCTAGCACCGGGTTTTACAATGCCGTCTTGCAGCCGCTCAAGTCGATAACCGGCTTTTTAAGCGGCTATTCCGAACCCCAGAAGGGATCAGCCGGCCAACCGGCGGACAAGAAACTGTCACCGCAGAAACGGACGAAAAAATCCAAACAGCACATGCGTGCAGGCAAAAAACACTACAAGGCCAAACGCTATCACAAAGCGCGCAAGGAATACAGCCGAGCCATCAATATGAGCCCGCAAAACGCCACTGCGTTTTTCTGGAGAGGGCGCACTTTTCTGAAAACTAACAATCATGATAAAGCCATTGCCGATTTTAAAAAGGCGGTATCACTCAAGCCCGGCTACCGTGCGGCGTATGACAACCTGGGGTGGCTGTATCTGAAGCGCGGAGAATATGCGCAAAGCCTGAACTATTTAAACAAGTCCATCGAACTGAAACCGAACAATGGATGGGCGTATCACACCCGGGCAAAAATCCATTTTACCAGCGGTGATAAAGCTCAGGCTTTAAAAGATGCGGAAAAAGCCTGCCAGACCGGGTATAAAGAAGGCTGCCGGCGATTAGAACAGTACAGTAAATAAGGCCGAGCCGACTTTAAATTCCGGTGGCAGGCAACCATCCGGTATTGCGGGCTCGCAATTCATGTCACATAATTCCTGGTGCCGGTTTTCAAATGTGCGCTTGGGGTTGTCCAAGTGGTTCAGGTATTCATCCATCCAATGAGATCACCTCAAACCGAAAATCACAAAATGAGCGCTGCAGCAATTTGTGCTTCAATTTCTCGCCGCTTTATAAGCGGTAGCTGAACATTCATCATTTTCAGAAACCTCTCTGAACCTATTGTTCAAGTTTATAGCGATTTTCAAAATTTCGTTCCGTTTGAGGCAAACTAATAATTCTGGATTCAAGTTACAAACTAGAATTTTTGCTCTTATATAAAAAGAAAGAGCGAAGCGATACCGTGATCCGGTATCTGGTATCCTGAATCTGGCATCAAGCATCTAATAAATAGAATCTTAAATGATAGACCAACCCTGAATAACGGAAACTTATTTTGACAACCACTAGATACCTTCCGGCATACACACTCTTTTTTTACATCACCATCTGTTGACCGGGATAAATTGATTGTTAACTTGATCTGAATAAGTTCTGTTCGAGCATGTAAGGAAAATTAATAAATCCCGACGAAAGACGTAAGCTCAAAATGAATAATGAAATGGAGATGCTGAATTGAAAAAAAATACGAAAAAAGTTGTAAGAAGAGATATTTACAATTCCAATACTCGTAACAAAGATAAAACCCGGCGCGGAGTCGCCGACAATGAAAAGAAACCCGATTGCGCGGGCACGGCGATCGTCTATTGTAATCAATGGGAATGCTATACGCGATTTGTATGTCTGGAAAAAGAATCGGATAAGCAAAAGCAAATCGGTTCAACATAGCCCCAGAGCGGACGCAGGAGGCAGCTGCCCGCCATGGTGCTGATGGGCGCACCAGAGTTTAGATATTTCGGAAGGCTGCCGCTGCCGCCGTCTGCGATTTTTTACTCGCCGCACAGCTGCCCTTGGGCGAATGGCGCGTGTCATTCTGGTGCGGTGCGATCGAAATAATTCTGGCGAGACCTTCCTTGAAACCTTCCGGAATATCCTCACGTTTAAGCTTATTAGGACCTTAGGTCCTTTTCCCTGACAACATGTTGTCAGAAACCGATTGAATATTCAATTTACAATCTTCAATTGCCAGGGCCCCTTTTTCCGAGCGTAGTCTCGGAAAAAGCATAGGCCCTATTTATTGAAATAACATCCTGTTTGCGAAGGATTTGTCTAACAAAATATTTTCGCCACCAAGACACCAAGACACGAAGTTTAATTATAATAAACATTTTCATGATCTTTGTTTGCATCTTAGCGTCTTGGTGTGAGAATTTACTAATCTCGCCTTGATACAATGATTTCAAAGCTATCTCCAAAAGAATGATTTGTCCCTGCGGTTGATGGATCCCGACTTGACATTATCGTATATAATTGTCAAATACGAATTATGAACGAACAGGCGATATATATTGAAAATATACCTGTTTTGAAAAACCCGTTGCTGATTGCCGGTTTTGACGGTTGGGGTAATGCCCTGAGCGTAGCCACCGATATGGTCGACTACCTGGTTCGCAAACTGGATGCCGAACCTTTTGCCCGGATCAACCCGGACATTTTTTACCGCTATGACCAATCCCGCCCCATTGTGGATATAGAAGAAGGAACGTTGCGAAAACTAAAATCGCCGGGTGGTACTTTCTTTGCTGCCCGCACCGGTGCGCACGAATCGGATCTCCTTATCCTGAAAGCCGATGAGCCGGCGCTGCACTGGCATCAATTTACAGACGAACTCTATTCCATGTGCCGAAAACTGGGCGGGCAAACGGCGATCACACTGGGCAGTATGTACGATAATGTCCTTCATTCTGATCGAGTCATTTCCGGAATGGCCTCGGGCGAAGAATTTTTTTCCAAACTAAAAAATCAAAATGTGCATCTGATATCCTACCACGGTCCCAGCGCCATTCATTCTATTATTCAGTCCGAAGGCACCAAAATGGGCTTTGATTGCATCAGTCTCTGGTGTCACTGTCCTTATTATCTCCAGGGCACTTCCCATTTTGGTTTACTTATCGGCCTAAGCAGCGTTCTCTCTGCCATCGGTGGATTCGGGATCGATTCAGGTGATCTTGAACAGCATTGGAAAAAACTGAATAAACAAATCCAGGAGCTGATCGAACACAAACCGGACCTGCGCGATATGATCAATAAACTCCGAAAGGAAAAAGTGCGGGGATCGGTTGTCAGCATGAAGGCCTCGATCGACAAGGAAGAAAAGATTATTGATATTAAGGACTTTCTTGATCCCAAGCTGCCATGATGATCGGATTTCCGCCATCTGATCCGACGGTCCGAATAAGTTTATTCAAACATAGAAAACCTGGTTCTCTGGACCAGGTCAGAGGCAATCCGCCCAGGCGGATGCCGTAGACAAATGCCGTGGGGTGATGGAATACTGGAATGTTGGAATAATGGGTTCTTAAGGATGAGATCTTTTTTGGATACAATTTCTAAATCAGAGATTAATCCGCCTGCGGCGGACCGCTTTTTATACCCAATATTCCATTATTCCACCATTCCATTATTCCATTCGACGTCTAAAGGTAAACTCCACCCCTCTGGGGTGAAATCAAAGTCGGGTCCTCCAAGCCCGGATTCTTTACTCGACGGCCGGATAAACAGTAAAGATACTCTCATTTTTCCATGACTGCCGTGTCCACCATTACCTGATCCGGAATAAATGCGATTGGGTGTAATCAAATGGTCATCATTGGTAAACGCCACGCTGACATCGATGCACGATTCCGATCTTTATTGCAAAAGGCGGTACGACGTGGCAATGTTGAACTGGTCTTGACTACCAGTGCGCTTCTGGAAAGCTTGAGTACCAAAGAAAAAAACTGGTTCAGAAACCGTACGGCAGTTATAACATTCGAAGAATGCTGGCCCCTGGGTACGGACCTGGTATTCAACCGTAAATACCACAGCAAGGTGGCCGCTCTGATAAAAGTCACACGCTCGGCAAAAGCCAAGGACGCCACCGGTCTTGGGCTTTTAGCCTGCGCATTGTTCGAAGGCGATCTATCGGTTTTTAGTGGAACCCCTGAAGACCGCCATATCAAGATCATCGCCAACGCCATCCAACGACCGGAGGATTTCTGGGACTGGCTGGACAAAAATGCCGAACCCGGCAGTCCCAAAGCGCTCATCGAAAATGCAATACGATATAAAAATGTGGGGCGTCGAAGGGATAAGGCGGTGGTACAGGCGGCCGCTTATCTGGCGGCATCCACCCAAATTCCACAAATAGGGCCGGCAGTGCATGCGGATAAAGTTTTTCCGTATTGGATCGCTCTGGACATGCATACGCCACAGGGTCGGCGCGCTTTGAAAGATGTGGCCAGAGACCTGCATATTTCCCGCAAACAGCTTGAATGGAGCATGTTCTATTTTGAAGGCGCCAAAACCAATGCGGCCGTCGAATCAAGCTGGTGGCAAAGAAGCTGCGAGTGGTATTTTCAAAAAACAGGCTTGCCGATAGAGGAAGCGCATTTGCTGTGGGAGCCGGCCAAACCGCAGGTGATCGAAGCCCTGGCAGATGAGAGCCGCCAACTGCACCGCGAACTATATACCTGGAAACTGGCCAATCTAGAGAAGATTGAAAACCTGAAAAAACAAGTTGAACTTTATAGCAGTCATTTTGAGAGCGGTCATCTTGATCAGCTGGAATTGTTTTAATTTTAATTATTTGGTAAAATCTAGCCCTTAGGTGTCTAATTCGTATATTCATTGACATATTTTCCTGTTTTTATTATAAAAATTAAATCAAGATCCCGAATACGTTCCAATCCAGACATCCTTGCTACGGCGCGGAGATAATCTTTTACTACTCGTTTCGGATAAAACTTGGCGGTTTTCGACGTTTGGATCCATCAGATTAAGGGACTGAGATGTATAAAAAGTTCTTCTCTTTAAAAGAGAGACCATTCAAACTGGTACCCGATCCCGAATATTATTACTTGAGCAATAGCCATGAAGAAGCAATGGCGCACCTGACTTACGCCATCTCACAGGGAGACGGTTTTGTGGAAATCACCGGGGAGGTCGGCACCGGTAAAACAATGATGTGCCGCGTTTTTCTCAATAACCTGGACGATAAAACCGAAGCCGCCTATATATTCAATCCCAAGCTGGGTCCCAAACAACTGCTCAAGGCAATCAACGGTGAATTCGGCATCCCCTCGGCAGCGGATGATACCAAAGAACTGATCGATGCGCTCAACGTTTACCTGATGGAAAAAAAAGCCGAAGGCAAAAAGGTTATCCTGCTTATCGATGAAGCTCAAAACCTGGCCAAAAATGTACTGGAGCAGTTAAGACTGCTGTCAAATCTGGAAACCAGTAAGTTCAAGCTGCTGCAGATTATTTTGGTCGGTCAACCGGAACTCGGGGAAATGTTGGATTCCCACGAACTGCGACAGCTTGGACAGAGAATAACCCTGAGTTGCAATCTTTTTCCTCTGACCGCTAAAGAAATCAGAGAATACATCGATCACCGCATCCATATTGCCTCCAGCAAATCATCCATTCATTTCACCCGGGCCGCCTGTCGCCTGATTTATAAGTATTCGGCGGGAATCCCGCGATTGATCAATATCCTTTGCGATCGCGCCCTGTTGACAGCCTTCAGTCGCAACCAGAAAAGGATTACCGGGCACATCACCCGCATCGCCATTCGGGAGTTGGCCGGCCGACGTAACGCCGGCCGTGTCGGTTTTAAGGGCCTAAGCAAGCCTGCCGCCATATTTGCCTTTGCCGGCTTGGCACTATTTCTATTTTTCTCTTACTACCACAAATCATTCAACCCGCTGGCGGTATTTACTAAAATAACCTATCAAAAGCCGCAAAATTATCCGCCGGACCCGGCGACCCTGGAGTCTTCGGTTTCACCGGCTGCATCGCTGAAAGCAAGGAAAAAAAAACCTTCAACGGCCGGCACGGAAGAGGAACTCCTGAATTTTTTGCAGGATATGGACGTCCGCAAGGCGCGGCAGCTGGCTCTGGAGTCCGTTGTGGATCGTTGGGGTACGGAAGCCGTCATTACACCGGAAATGGAAGCACTGACGGATAATTATGCTTTTTTCCGGGAGGCGGCCGCACAAAGCGGATTGTCGGTCATACGCGTGGCATGCAATTTTAACCTGATTAAAACGCTGGATCTTCCGGCTATCCTGGAAATCAAATTGCCGGAATATCCGGCGCCGGGGTACCTTACCATCCGTAAGATCGACGACCGACAAATTACGCTCAGCCGGGCCAGGATGAATCAGCTCATTTCGGTGAAGCTCGATATTATAAGGCCGTATTGCACAGGAGCGGTCTATATACCCTGGAAGAATTTTCTGGTATACAAAGGCGCGATACCGCGTACGGTCCCACACGAGTCGATCATTGTGCTGAAAATGCACCTGCACGACATCGGATTCAATCAGATTGACCTTAATCCTTACTATGACGATCAGACTGAGCAGGCCGTCAAACAAATTCAGCAGGCGTATGGCCTGGATCCGGACGGAATTGTCGGTCCCCTGACTAAAATCGTGCTCCTTAATGAAAAAAAGTCACTTAAGATACCTCATATCGCCTATAATCAGATCGATCCGCATTGATGACCGATTTAAGGATTCGTAGAGATTGAGTTCCATACTGAAGGCCCTTAAAAAGCTTGAAGATGATCACTCACAAACCGATGGGCAGGTCTCGTGGCCGCGGAAATTTGGGACCCCCAAAACCATTCGTAGGTGGGAGATCAATTCCGGTCGATTCGCGTTCATTTTGTGGGGCCTGATTGCCATCATCGTGGTGTTTGCGGCCGGTTGGTTTTTCCTCTATATGAAGCAACCGGATGAATCCCAAACCGTTGCAGTGGCGCCGGCAGCTGAATCAGTCCCCGAAGCGCCCCCAAAAAAGACTCAGGCTGCCGCGAACGTGAGCAAGCCCAGATCAGCCGCCCGGACATCCGCGCATCGCAAGAGAAGACTCCCGGCACCCCCTCGCACTCAAAAGATGCGAAGGACACCACGGCCTGCGACGGCTCCAGTCAAAACCAGCAGGAATTTTGTTTCAAAAAAATCGACGACTATTCGTCAGACGCCCTCAAAACCGACAGCAGCGCCCAGCGCCGGTATACCGATATTAACCTCCGACCTGAAGCTGCAGGCCATTTCATGGTCCCCAGAACCGGCGAATCGAATCGTCGTGATCAACGGTAACATCCTTCGCGAGGGCGCCGCGTTGGAAGGCTATTCCATCAACCGAATCGCAAAAGATGAGGTCTTGGTACGCAAGGGGGCTGAAGAATGGAAACTGGTGTTCAATCTCAAGTAAGGGTTAATCGGTTGGAGAAGAGAGAATCTGGGGCTTCAATTGTATAGGTGCGCCGTATGAAAGTAATCCTGTTGATGGCAATGACGGTTGATGGAATGATCGCCAGGGATTCGGAACATTTCCCGAACTGGACCAGTAAAGAAGACAAAATGATGTTCAAAGAAGTGACCCGTGCAGCCGGGGTACTGATCATGGGGTCCAAAACCTATGATGCTATCGGCAAGCCCCTGCCGGGTCGTATGAACGTTGTGTTAACCCGCAACAAACAGCGGATATCAGAGTTGGAAAACTTGGTGTTTACGGACCGGAAACCAGGAGAGCTTCTGGCGGATCTGGAAAAAGAAGGATTTACAGAAGTCATCCTGGCCGGCGGGTCCACGATTAACACTCTTTTTGCAAAGGAAAACCTGATTGACGAAATACAGGTCACCTATACGCCTATAATCTTCGGCCAGGGCTTGTCTCTTTTTGCCGACCGGCTGTCTATGGACCTTGAGCTGATCGACTTCAAACAACTGGGCGCAGATGAATTAATTGCACGCTACCGGGTGGTGCGAGAAGCCTCTTGAATTAAAAAGACTCAACCCGGATAAACCGCAAATAATAGCCGCAATGGCACCAAGACACAATAAAATAATGTTAATTACTCAAGTTTCGCACCCCTGAAATGGTGCAAGCTCCGTTAAATTCTCGGTTAAAGCATCCAAATAATGCTGAAAATCTTCGTTAATTTTAAAAATATCAAAAATGGTTGAAAATGAA
>Ga0126332_10000348_pt1 | contig 17270 bp, 11 predicted proteins | sample InaspJWI42metaG_FD_94482 | JGI IMG/M metagenome (GOLD analysis project Ga0126332, IMG submission 94482) | Marine gutless worms symbiont microbial communities from Oahu, Hawaii - Inanidrilus sp. 2 OAHU.JWI-42 metaG | ecosystem: Host-associated > Annelida > Digestive system > Unclassified...
CCGGTAAGGCGCATCTTCAAGGATGAAAAAACCATACGCTTTGGCAAATTCAGCGATTTGTTTTCTTTTCCCGACACTGGTGGTCACCCCCGAAGGGTTCTGAAATTCCGGAACAATATAGAATAACTTGGGCGGTTTCTTTTTCAGCGCCGCTTCAAATGCCGCCATGTCCACCCCGTCCGGCTCCAGAGGGATTCCCACCACTTTGGCACCCGCACGTTTCATGGCGGTAATGGCGCGGTCATAGCTGGGATTTTCCAGAAATACGGTGTCGCCTTTTTCCACAAACACTCCGGCGGCAAACGTGAAAAATTCCATGGAGCTGTTGCCCAGCAGCACCTGCTCGTATTTTACCTTGAACCAGTCGGCAATCCACTGCCGCAGGGGACCGTAGCCCGAGTAATGGCCGTATTGGAACAACACATGGCCCTGCTCTTCGAAAATGGCGTCGGCGCAGACCCTGAAGTCGTCAATGGGCAGTGCATCAGTGGCCGGGTTTCCGCGGGTGAAATAAATGGGTGTGTCCGGTTTCATACTTACCTCTCGCTATAAAATAATAGCACTAGGTGCAATAGTTTCAGGAGAGAACCAGGTTCTTGATTTCGTCACCGAAATCCTGGTCCTTTGGGCCAGGTTAGAAATAATTGGCTCTGCCGTTAATAATCTGCCGGAGTATTGGAGTATTTAGCTTGACTCATGTTTTTTCCATTACTCCAGCACTCCAATACTCCAGTACTCCTGATGTTTAAGTCTATAGCCTTCTTTGGGGGCAAATCAAAGCCGGCGCCTCTGGTTCCGGATTCTTGGCAATTCTTTCCGAACTTCTCACCCAACCAGATCCCGTCCTTTGTCAAAAGCTTTCAAATTTATTTTCGCGACCTTGGCCGGCACGCGGTCTTTGATGACATCACGCCAAATGTCGGGATCTTCTCCCATTATCCGGGAAAGCGCCCCTAATACCACGATGTTGAAGCACATGACATTGCCCAGATCAAGAGCTGCCTGGGTGCCGGCAACTGTTTCTACCGTCTTAGCAGCCTGCTTCAAATGCGACAGTATCTCCTCCTTGCTCGGATACTCGGCCTGGCCGGAGGTTACCGTCATGGGGTCAATCCGGCAATCGTTGGCCAGAATGTATCCTTCCGGTTTGACATATGCAATCCTTCTCATTGTTTCCAGCCATTCGAAGCCGATGAGATAATCCACATCGCGCTCATCCAGCACCGGTGCATGGACCTTAGATGCCCACTGAACATGGCTCACCACGCTGCCGCCGCGCACCGCCAGCCCCAGGATGTCCGATTTTTTGGTATCGTATCCCGATCGAATGCCGACTTCGGCCAGGACATCGCTGGCCAGGACCGTCCCCTGGCCGCCGACGCCGGCAATTAGAAATTTGTAAGTGTTTCCCGGCATATTCTTTACCTCAAGTTATTCCGGTTTTTTTATGGCACCGGTGGGGCATACCTGCCGGCAGATATCGCAGCCGATGCAGATTACCGGATCGATGCCGGCTTTTTTCTTATTGGTTTTAGGATTGACTTCCTCAATTTTAACGCATCCGGGACAGCCGGTTTTAGCGCAGGTGCCGCAAGCTATGCATGTATCGGCATCCACTGAATAGGCCGGCTGGGGATTGCGGGATACAAAGATGCAGGGGCCTTTGGCAATGAGAACAGCGGTGCCGTCGAAGGCCGTACACTCTTTTAAAGCCTTGCCCATCGCTTTGACGTCAAAGGCGTCCACACTCATGACTTTTTCCACACCGATGGCCCGAACCAGATTTTCAATATCCACCCGCTGGGTGGGCTCCCCCATCAAGGTGTAATCGTTGCCCGGATGGTCCTGGTGGCCGGTCATGGCCGTGGTCGCATTGTCCATGATAATTACGGTTCCCTTACCGTGGTTATGCACCATGTTCAACAGCGGGGGAATGCCGGCATGGAAAAATGTACCGTCCCCGATGGTACAGACGGCCGGCTCCGGCAGATTGGATTTGCCCATGCCGTGCAGCACGCCGATACTGGCCCCCATGGAACCCATGGTATGCTGAGCGTTGAACGGCGGCAGGGTACCGAGGTTGTAGCAGCCGATATCACCGGCCACCGGCATCTTCATTTTGTTCAAAAGATAAAAGGTGCTGCGGTGGGGACAGCCGGCGCAGAGCACGGGGCTGCGTCCGGGCAGATCCTTTAATTCGGGCACCGGTGCGGGTTTATTGTTCGTCGCCGGCAGCAAACCGTGTTTTTCCGCCAGTGATTGTATGGTTTGGGGCAAAAGCTCGTCACAGGGCGGAAAAATTTCCTTTCCGGTTGCTTCGATGCCCAGGGCCCGAATCTGTTCTTCAAGGAACGGGTCCAGTTCCTCTATGATGATAACTCTGTCAACACCATCGGCAAACTCGCGAATCATAGCTTTCGGCAGAGGATACGTCATGCCGAGTTTTAGAAACGAGGCATCGGGAAATACCTGCCGGGCATACTCATAGACCACACTGCCGGCAATGATGCCGATTTGCCTGTCGCCCCATTCAATACGGTTCCAGGGAAAAGTTTCGGCGAAATGCGCCAGATCCACCAGCCGCTGTTCCAGCACGGGATGCCGCTGTTTGGACCACAGGCACATGCAGTTGTATTTTTGCATGTTGCGGGTAAACGGACCGACGTCACCAAAGGGTGCAGGATCGTCGCCCAATGCCACTACCGACTTGGAATGGGATGTTCTCATTGTTGTGCGGATCACGACAGGCGTATCAAAAGATTCGCTGATTTCAATGCCCTTTATCACGAAGTCCTTGCACTCCTGGCTGTCGGCCGGCTCCAGCAGCGGGAATTTTCCCAGTTTGGCATAATGGCGGTTGTCCTGCTCGTTTTGTGAGCTGAACATGCCCGGGTCATCGGCGGTTACCACCACCAGACCGGCTTCCAGGCCGGTGTAGGCCGTATAAAAAAGAGAATCGGATAGGACATTCATGCCCACCTGCTTGGTGGTGACCAGCGATCGCCGGCCGGAATAGGCGGCACCGGCCGCCGTATCCATGGCCACTTTTTCGTTGACGGACCATTCCGAGTATATTTGCTTATATCTTGCGATATTTTCGAGTATCTCAGAGCTGGGTGTACCCGGATAACCGGCGGCTACTTCGATACCGGCCTCGTGTGCACCCCTGGCAATGGCTTCATTGCCGGAAAGCAATGCTTTCATTGATTTCTCCTTTTATCTTTTCCCATACAAAATTCGATGTTGGACGTTCGATGTTCGACCTGCCCGCAATGTCTTGAAACCGGTATGAGGCAAATTTAATCATGTATTTATAAATCCATGTTTACACCAAGCCAACGCACTATGCACGGCAGGCGGGTGTTGATATTTTTAAAAAACCTTCTACAATCCCCGGGCGGAAAATATAACTTAGCACTTAAGGGGCTTTGCCCTAATTGAAACGTTGGCAAATAGGCAAATTCAGAAACCTCTCGGAAATACTATTTTTTCTGCACCGACATCGGCGCACATTCCATCAACACATCCGCTGCCACGACACCCTGTCCTTCGGGCAGTACCATCAGAGGATTCAGGTCCAGGGCACTCAGCACGCCGTCGAGATCAGCGGCCATCCTTGCCACCTGGACGATGGTGTCAGCCAGCGCATCGATGTCCGCACGGGGTTTTCCCCGGAAGCCTTCGAAAAGAAGCCGCCCTTTTAAGGATTGAATCATTTCCAAGGCTTCGACCCGACTCAGCGGCGGCAACTGAAGTACGGAGTCTTTGAGCAGTTCAACAAATATGCCGCCCAGTCCCAGAACGATGGTGGCACCGAACACCGGGTCGCGGCTGATCCCGAGGATGGTCTCCACCGCATCAGGCGCGATCATCTGCTGAATCAGCACCCCCTCAAATGTTGCGCCGGGATCATAGGCGTGCAGATTCGTTTTGAGCACATCAAACGTGCGCCGCAACTGAGACGCGTCTGCTATGTTCAGGCGAACCAGACCGGCTTCGGTTTTATGGGGCACATCCGGTGACTGGCCTTTCATCACAACCGGGTATCCAATCTCGCGGGCGGCCTCGGCAGCTTCCTCGACCGTGTGAGTCATCATGTCAGCGGGAACGCGTATGCCGTAGGCCTCAAGAATCGATTTGCTCTCCGAATAACTCAGCACGCCGCAGCGCAGCGCCAGTTGCGAAACAACGGCCTGCGGATTTTCCGGTGATATCCCCGCCGGTGCGTTCGGCAACGACCGATTATCCTGAAATTGTGCGTATGCCGTCAGATGGTCGATGGCGCAAAGACTTTGACGGGTACCTTGCAGAAACGGCACACCGCCGTCATCCAGAATTTTTTTCAGGGTGGGATCCAGTCCGCCGGAAAGGTGACTGAACACCACCACCGGTTTTCCACCCTCGGCACAATTTAGGGCCGCTTTGGCCACAGCCGTATATTGCTGCACCTGTTTTGGAGCCATCCCAGGCGGTGCGTCTTGGGAAACGGCGATCAAATCAATGGATGCCTCCTGGGACAGAATTTCCAGACAGGCCGGATAGGTTTTTTCCAAATCCCCGCTGCCCCAGGCGTCCAAGGGATTTGCAATGGCGGTATACGGCGGCAGTATTTGCTTGAGTGCCTTTCCGGCTTTTTGGGAAAGGGGTGGAAACGTCAAGGAAAGCGGTCGAGATATATCACCGATGAGCCCGATTTCCCCGCCGGATACCGTGACCATGCCCACGCGGCTGCCTCTGGGCAATCGATCGGCATGAAATGAGAAAATCGCGGCGGTTTCCATGAGCTGATCCAGATCGTCCACCCGGATCACGCCGCATTTTTCAAAAAAAGCATCATGGACCGCATCGGAGCCGGCCAGAGCGCCGGTGTGGGAGACAACGGTTTTGCGGGCCATTTCGCTGCGGCCCACTTTGACGGCAATGATGGGTTTGCGGGCTTGAGACGCCCAAGTGCAGGCTCTTTGAAACGCTTCAGGACGACGGATACCCTCCAGAAAAGCGATGATAACGCGGGTGTTGTCATCCTGCAAAAAATGTTCGATGTAATCCACGGTGTCTAGTACCGCTTCGTTTCCGCTGGAAACCAGCACTGAGAAACCGATCCCCCGCTTGCTGTTGGCCAGTGCAAGCGCCACGGAACCGCTTTGTACCACGGCGCCGATATTTCCCTTTTTCATTGTAGGGGATACCGGCGCACTGAAGGTCCCGACCTTCTGGTGCAGATTTACATATCCCACACAATTGGGTCCGCAAAACAGGATGCCATTTTCATCACAAAAGGACCGCAACTCAGCCTGCAGTGTCGCGCCGGTCTGCCCGGTTTCGGCAAATCCGCTGGCAAATGCCCAGGCGCCTCGAATCCCTTTTTGGGCAGCCTGTTTTAACACCGGTAATATCTGCCCGGCCCCCAGCACCACCGCCGCGCAGTCGATCCGCTTGTCCGGCGGGATACCCGACAGGGACGGATAACATTTGAGACCCAGCACTTCAGTGTATCCGGGATTAACTGGGATTATCTCCCCTGCAAAACCGAGGGTTTTCAGATTGTCGATCACCAAAGATCCGGCACCGAACTTTTCCGATGCGCCGACGACCGCAATGGTTTTGGGACTTAAAAGCGGGCTGAGATCTTTGGTCGCATTCATTAAAACAACTATTCCTTTCGTTCCGCTATTTGAAAACTAATGCAGCAAAGGAATCCCCTAATCCAAAAGACGTCACCGGCAGGTGCTTTGATTCTGATCCCGGTTTGCCGGAAAATCATTGCGATAGCCCAGCTTGTGTGAAATTTCCTGGGTGATATCGATAATGGTGTTGGTAAAAGTTTTCAATCGCACCATCTTGAGACGCGCAATGGGTCCGGAAATACTGATGGCCGCCACCAATTTTCCGGACTCATCCCGAATCGGGCCGGCAATGCATCGGACGTTTTCATCCAATTCGCAATTGTCCATGGCATAGCCGTCATTGCGGATCTTTTTCAATTCCTTGCGCAGATTTTCGCGATCGGTGATGGTCTTGCGTGTCAGAGGTTTCAATTCGACGTTTTCCAAATATTGATCCAATTCTTGATTGAACATGTCGGCCAGAAAAATTTTACCCAAGGCCGTACAATAAGCGGGTAGATGACGCCCTACCACAATGTTTGTTCTGTGCGTTTCAAGGCTTTGCATCCGGTCGATCACCACGACACTGTTTTCAGCGAAAATGGCGATGTTCACAGTCTCATTCATGGCTTCGCAAAGCCCCCCCATGTAGGGGCGGGCGATACTGATGAGACTGAGCTTGTTTCTGACGCTCACGCCCAATTGAAACACTTTCAGTGTGGCAAAATATTTTCCGGTCTGTTCGCTCTTTTCAACGTAGCCCAGCTGGGTCAGTACGGATAGAAACCGATGCATGGAACTGGGTTTGATATCGAGCTGGGAGCTGAGTTCGGATACCCCGGCGGATTTGCCCTCGCACAGGGTTTCAAGAACTCGAAATACCCTTATCGTCGACTTCATCCTTACCCCCGGAAGCATCTTGGCGCGTTCATTAGCTGCTTATGTTATCGATAATGATTTAGCGTTGCATGCCGATTTCATAGTTCGCCTGCCGAAAACGTTGCACACCCTTTTGCAGGCTAGCGGCCTGCCGGCGTTTCAAGGCGTATGTCTGTACTTATTCAGAGGTTAAGTTTTACCGCCCATTCGCTACGCTCATTCGAGCCGCAAAGTTCGCAGAGGACTTTTATATTCCTTTTCGCTGAGTGGGCGAAAAGGAATAAACGCAAGCCCTGACGGGCAGAAATAAAATGCACTTAAATTGCAGGAGGCATGATGGTTTTCATTTGCCGGCGTCTCAGCGGCAAATGAAAAAGAATATTCTCTCTGCGTCCTTTGCGACTCTGCGGTGAATAAATTGTCATATGGACAGTGAAACACTAAGATGTGCCCCCTGAACAAATATGTATGTCTACTTGATTGCTTTATACCAATTTTCAGGATACTCATCTTCCACATAGACTCTTTCGACCGGGGCCAGCGTCTCTATACCTTTGATTTCGGTAATGAAGCATTCCAAAACCCCTTTGACGATGCTGCCCTGTTCCAGATGTCCGCCGAAAGGCGGGCAATCCCAGGCGCCGCCGGCCACAAAATGAATGGCCGGGAACGACTCGGGTTTTCCATCCTTTTATGGCTAGAAGCCGCTGAGTATTGCTGTTTGGGTCACAGAATACCTTACTTGCCTTTTGAATCAAGTTTTTGTGAAAGCAAATTATTCTTACACCGGACAGTTTGTCAATTTTTTTATGAAATAGTATTCCACATAGTGGAAAAATTAGGTATGGAAAATTGTCGTTCGGCGAATGCCGTGAGGTGAAGCCGATCAGAAAGCCGATGCGAGAAAATCGCACATCTGGATTGATGAATGGATGTTTCTAAGATAACGGCATGTTTTGCGTGTCCCCTGCAGTTGATATCAAATCCTTGGAGCACATATTTCGCCACAAGGTGCTGAAGATGCTCCTGGCAAAAGGCAAAATCAGCCGTGATATGATCACGCTATTGGATAAATGGCGGCATACAGGGTTTAATGTATTTTGCGTAGCGGGAATCCTGCCCAGGCAGCAAAACGCCATGGAGAATCCGGCACGCTATACTTACCCGCCGATGTTTGTAACGGATCATCCGGGCTTCTTTCTTCCAGGAAAGGATGACCTACCATCGGCAAATCGGCCAGGTCGACTATCAATCAAAGGACGGAAAAGAGACCAAGGTGTTCGATGCGCTGGAATGGCTCGCCGCCATGCCTGGCGCGGCGAAGCCATGCGAAGACGTGTGTTCCCATGTGCCCAACAAGGGCGAGCAGATGGTCCGATAATATGGCCACTACAGCAACGTGGCGCGCGACAAACGAAAAAAGACAGACACTGACGATAACATTGCCTGCATCCTGCACCCAATATCTCAAACAATTAAGACCGTTTGGAGAAAAAGGCCTTCTTATTTCTACGAACGGTACCCGTTATCTGAACTCAAGCCGTCGGCGGGCGGATGATGATTGCCGTTTTTTTCCGGTTCAACTATATATTGGGATGCATTCGGCTACCGCACACTACCTTAAACATGCCCGCACTTCACTCGCGAATAGGGAATTCTTATCATCTCTCTTATCGACCGGTGCGAGTTCGATCACCCACGCAAATTAAAATCTATCACTGACAACCGAATCCCGTAAGGGGGAGAGAATCCAGACCGTCTTTAAACAAAAGCCGAACCGCCTGATTATGGTGGATTGGCTTATTTGTTGGGAGAAAGGAAAGGTTTATTTCAGAAATGGATCTATTTGATTTAGAAAATTTCTTGTATCAATCGGCTTGGTGAGGTAACCGGAACAACCAGCTGCTATGGCTTTCTTTTCATCCCCACGCATGGCATGGCCTGTTAATGCCACAATCGGAATATGAGCCAATGCATCATCCTGCTTGATCACTTGACTCGCGCTCAAACCGTCCATTCCTGGTAGGGCAATATCCATTAAGATGAGATCCGGATGGTGCTCACGCGCCAAGCGAATCCCGATTTCGGCATCCACGGCCTCCAGCACACGATACTTTCCGATTTTAAGAAGATCCCTAACCAGTTCCATATTCAACTCATCGTCTTCTATTACTAAAATTGTATTTTTCACTAAAATCGACCTCCGCCCGGTCGCTCGCTTTAAATTAAATTGGGATTACAAAAAAGAAAGTGGACCCTTTATCTTCACCTTCACTTTCAACCCAAATCTTTCCGCCGTGAAGTTCTACAAGTTTTTTGGATAGAGACAGACCTAATCCTGTCCCTGGATATTTGCGGCTCGCTGATCCATCGACTTGTTCAAAGGGATTGAAAATACGTTCTTGGTCTTCATGCTTTATCCCAATACCAGTATCAGAAACAGAAATTTCAATGCATTGCTTGCGTTCTACGTACGTCAGTTCGCGATCGTTACTTTCAACCCGATCTTCAATACTCTGTGAGTACTTGTACGCTCCCTGTATTAAGATCGGGCGTATTATCCTTTCGACCATGCGCGCGCTTAAACAAACCTCGCCACCGTCCGATGTAAATTTCATAGCGTTGGCCAAAAGGTTGTATATGATCTGTTTGAGTTTTCGTTCGTCTGCTTTTACGGTCTCCGGTATAGAATTGCTATTCGTTGATAGCTCGATACCGCGCTTGATAGCTTTCTCTTTGACCATGATCAAGCAATTTTCCAAAAGAGGTTCTATAATCACTTCCGAAAGTATAAGTTCTTGCTTACCGGCCTCTACTTTGGAAAGGTCAAGAATATCATTAATTAAATGTAGAAGATGTTTGCTGCTCTGGTGGATATTGTTGATATATCGTAGCTGAGCCTGGTTCAATTTTCCGAAGTGTTGATCTATTATTAACTCTGTAAAACCTAAAATATGGTTTAAAGGCGTTCTGAGTTCGTGGCTCATGTTGGCTAAGAATTCGCTTTTGGCACGGTTTGCTGATTCAGCCGCCTCTTTCTTAAGCCGTGTGACAAGGACTTTTTGGATGTTTTTTTTCAGCTCGGTCTTCATAAACACAAAGGATTCAGCCAGCCTTCCCACCTCGTCTTTAAACTTAATTGGAAGTTCTTCGATTAAAGAGCTTTCTTCTTTCGTAGCGGTAAAATCAATAGACGGAATATCTTTAGCGTATGAGGTAAGCAATTTGAGGGGATGAGATGTCTTGGATACGAGAATAAATGCAGCGAAAATGCTTCCGATAAAAATCAAACTAATAATTATACTCTGTCGCGCAACGAGGTCCTTTGCAGGTTGCTGAATTTCTTTAACAGGGACCGCTACCGTAATATACCAGTCAAAGGGTTTGAAATAGCTGACATAAGCATCAATAAGTTGATTCTCGTGGTCGATAAATTTAATAGAGCGAATCGAGTTATCTTTTTCTTTAGCTGATTTAATAAGGTCGTGTATAAGGAAATTTCCAGTCAGATCATTCTTGATTGTGTGATAATCCTCTTTCTCTTGTCCAGGCGGTGGTATCAGCATGGTTTTTTTGCCGTTAAATAAAAATGCATATCCGGTCTTACCGATACGGAATTTGTCAAAAGTTTTTTTAAGCACTGTTACAATATTTTGTAATTTATTTTGACTCTCAGCCTCAATCTGTTCAAAATCGATCACCGCACACACTGTCCAATGCCATTTTCGGAAGGGAACAAAGTATCCCAGTTTCTTGCTGATGATCTTGCGCTCTGTACTATGCCAATAAAAAACGGCAGATTCTCCGCTAGTTTTAAGAACTTCCTCTTGCATAACCTTAGAAATATATCGCCCCTTAATATCTTTAAGGGATGAGATTGAACTGCCATGCATCTTTGGGTCTCTATGCGCGACGACAACGGCATTTTTATCAAAGACAAATACATTGCCTTTTTGAAAGCTAGCAGATCTTAACCAGTCCAAAGATTTTTGTTGAGCTTCTTTTTCTGACAGGGCTCCAGTTTTGGAAAGGTTCGCGTGATTTTCAACAACAGATATAGATAGGCCTGCCAAATCTTTCAGACGAGAGTTGAGTCCGATAATCATGTCGAACTTTTCGGAAAGAAGTTTATTATATCCTCCGCGGATGTTTAGTTCTACCAACTCAAGCACATTTTGAGCGGAATTTTCTTGAGCTTCCAACATTGCACGACCTACATCCCGCCGAGTCAAGAACACAATTACAATTGCGGTGATGGATACAATAAGTGTAATAAAAAATATAATCTTTCCTTTAAGAGAAGAAAACATAATCAGTTATCTCTGTTCCGTTTTCATAACGGTATGACACAATACAAGGATGCGGCAAATTCAATTATCCTCATATAAAGGCCATTCTATTTGATAACAACTCTCCCTTCAAGAATACGACAACAATCGATTGCCAACTGCTTTTTCCAGTCTGGTCCTTTAATAGCCCAGGGAACAAAATCCGGAATGGTTTCCAACAGCGATGCTAGATGTGCATCCTTCACAGTCATTGAAAGTATTTGTTGAATATCGTTATCAGTTAAACCTCCGCCTGCGATAATCTCGACGGGCCCAGCAGGAACCAGGGCGTTCTTTTTAATGCGGATCATTACTGCCTGCATTCCAGAGAGATAAGTATCGGTAGTGACACCTTCAACAAGGGCAGCAACATCATGATAACCGTATGTCTTTTGCAACGCCTTAATCAAACCTTTCTGCATCAAAGGAAGATATTCACACTGGTAATATCCTCCAACGCAGTTAATACCACGAGCAAACGACAGCACAAGAAAGCAGGTAAAAAGCGATGGTAATAGATAGCTCTGGTTTAATGCATTCAAAATAGACTGTGGTGTATAAGGTAATTCCCAGAGGCCACCGCGTTCATCGACACCCCGAAGTATTTCTCCGTTTGTACCATTAGTTTCAAGATAGAGGGGAATTCTCCTCCCGGCAGGATTAATACCCCAGAAAAAGAGTGTGCCGTAGTTATTGAGCAACTTTTTTTTCGTTGAATCAAGGCTGTCAATACTTAGTCTTCGGGAAAGCTTATTCAGGCTCCAACATAAGTTAGTGCTATCTAACTCTCTTAATACTGCGCCTCGAAGTTCTCGGTCGAACATAACACACCAGGCAAGGCTTTCAGGATTGAGTAAATCAGATGCGAGAAGCATGTGGACGATTTGCTCCAGCTCAAGATAGATCAATTCAGGAGCCATCAAAGGCTCTGAAAAAAAACGCCTCCATATCCTGTGGTTTAATACCACCGATTGATGGGAATAGTTGGGCAGGTCCAAAACGGCTTGTGAACAGTAGTCTTCCCGAAATATCCTGTGCAAGTGCGGTTCAAGGATAGGAGAGATTTTCTTTTCCCGAACCATTTTATCGATTCGAGCTTCGGCCCTTTTTACCATCGACTCTTCTAAAGGGGCCGAAACACTTACCATAGTTCGCCTGAAACGATACGAGAATACCGGTATCTTTTTTGGTATTGCATCCAATTCGTTTGCATCAACTTGATAAAGAAGCAACCCAAGAGGATAGGTCAAATTGTCCAGGGGAACATTAGCGCAAGAAAATATGGGTACCGTTGCACCAGCGGGATTTACATTTTTTTTATACAAAGAAAAGAAAAGGCTCCCTTGAACCGATTGAGCGAAAAAATCGACTCCATGATGGTTGGCAGTAAGAACAAGAGGAGATGCAAAAAGATCCTGCGAGGCCTTCCGAGCCAGCGATTCACCTAACAGGGGTGAAGCATAGCGATAAATCACTTCTACAAGATCGGATCGTGGCTGAAAAGACGGTCCAGCATTAGGAGAAAGCTTATTAAGAAAGTCAGCGAGAAGGACATCGCCATATTCATCAATTATCCGACATACAACCGGAGAGTGACTGCACACGATATCAAGATAGTGTTCAGGAGAAAGGTACGGAACCATTACCTGCCCGTGTAGTCTTTTGATATGTCCCTGGTTTTTATCAAGCATTTTCCAGCGTGATTGCCTTTCGATAGTCTTTTTGGGTCATGAGAAAGAATAAAAAGGCCGTAAGCAAATAAGCGATGCCCAAAAAGGTAAGTCCTGTGCGGGTGTTCATTGCTACGATAACTGAGCTAAATACAATCGGTCCCAACATTTGGCCAATCCGGCTTGTGGAGCGGAAAATCCCGATTGCTTTTCCTTCTCCCAGTTGCTGAGTCACTTTCAATTCCAGGGCATAAGCGCTTTGGGCTGCCAGAACAAAGCTGCTGGAAACACCCAGTAGAAGGACTGCAGTGATAGCGGCAACGATTCCTTCAAGAACGTGAAATGTGAGAAGGGCAAAACTTCCCAGAATACAACCCAAAAAGACATAGATTCTTTTTTTCTGTGAGGCGTCAACATAACGGCTGAGAAAAGGCCCGAAATAAATCAGACAGATGCCGTAGATCATTAGAATTTGCCCGATGGTTGATTGTGATGCCCCGATTTGGTTTAAGTAAATGGGACTGAAGTAATAGAGAAAACCGATCACCGCGATGGCAGCCGGCATGCTGCTGAAAAAAATCAGACCTAATACAGTCCTGTTTGTGAGAAAACCAAAAACCTGTTTGGTCTTACTAGGCATCATCGCTTTTTTGACAACAGGGACTTCTGGTTTTTTCATCCCGTTTCGCATGGTTATAATTGTGTACCCTACCACCGAAAACACAATCAGGGCGCCGATAAGGAATACCGGCTTATACCCCATCCATTCAGCCAGCATGGCTCCAGTAGCACCGCCGCAAATACTTCCGGCATAGATACCGGCAAAAAGATGAGCCAGCCCTTGAGTTTTGTTTCCCCAATCGCTGAAGGTTATAACAAATCCCTGGGATGCCATTAGCGAAAGACCGTACCCCAGACCGACAATCCCTCTGGATATGATAAAATGAACAGCATCGGGTGCCAGCCAAGAATATAGAATGCCTGATCCTGCGAGAAAAAGGCCGGTGAGAAACGGCTCGTGCCACCCCCGGCGATCTAACCACACACCCGAGATAAGAATGGAAATTCCTACGAACAAAAATTCCATGGAGATCGGAAGCCCCGTAACTGTGTATTTGGCAAGCCCATAGATGGGCACATACAGTGTTTCCATATGAAGAGGCATAAAGGAGATGGAAAGGTCGATGCCAAATAAAAATATAAATGCCGCTGGCCGCATCACCCCATAATGGATCGGCATACGATGCGGTTTCCCATCGCTTTCCTGTTCAATATATTTGAAGATCAGAATCAGCAATTCAACGAAAAAGAGGATAGAAACGACAACCAATGTCAGGGAATCTGCGACTGTGTCGATGAGTTTGTCAAACAAAATATCTTTTGACGTATTTGTTGAAAAATAACCTTTGAATTTAGCACCTTCGGCAAGATTGATTCGATAATTATACTCGGGATTCGGTACGAACTTGGTTGCCTCTAACCATTCCGGGTATGCATCTTTCGACTTTTGAAAATCCGTGACTCTCTCTTTTGTAGCCCTGTATAAGGGTTGGGCAGTGTGCTCGAAAAGAGTAATGTCTTTTATCTCAGGAGATGATGCAATAATTTCCTTCAGATAGATATCCATTTTCCACAGCCTATCGATGCGGACTCCCTTATTTAACAAGTATTCAACGTCTCGCTTAAGTAACGAGTTTGTCACTTTTGTATTTTCCTTATTGATTTTAAGGAAATGATCTTTGAACATATTGGTAGAGAGACCGCAGGTGAGGATCTGTGCCGAAGAGATAACTAGAAAAATGACAAGGGAAATTTTTCTTTTGGAAAACTTTTGAATATGCGCGTCCGCCGGTACCAAAAAATGGAAAAATGTTATGAGAAGAAGGATGCCGCATGTAGAAACTATGAGTATTGATTGTATGTTTTTCTTAAAAATATCTTTGAGAAAGGCCTTTATCTGTTTCTCTTTGAAGGATAAAACAACAGTGCCAACAACTTTTTTTTGTCTCTCCCGGATAGGCAAGGTGGTGAAGTAACTGCCTTTATATTTGATAAAATTAGATGCTGCAGAGGGATCTTTCACTTTTCGAGTGTTTGCCTGCCTCGCTCGTGCCGGTTCAGGCAGTTTTTTCATTTGGGTATTTTCATTTCCACGGTAAAGGATTTTTCCATCTGGCAAAGCGACATAAACGGAAATGTCAGTTTTCTGGAATTTCATCCCCTGGGCCCTGGAACTGTATTCCTCTCTGGTGATCCTTTCTGAAATTTTACGGTTTGTTTCTGCCAATATCTTCTCAATTCCTATGAAATTCCGGAGGGCTTTGCCGTAACGTAAACCATTTTCTATATTTCGCTGTAAATCCTTTCCGATGACGCGATATTGTGAAACGATCGATTCAACGTAAAGCTTTTCGAGAGAAGTAAAGGTAAAAAAGGCGTTAAATCCAAGTCCCACAACAAACAAAACCAGTGAGCTTAACACCAATCGCTGTCTCATTGTACTTTTCTTCTGCTGTATCTGAGAGGGTACCAGTTGATTTTCTGCTTTTAACATTTATAAATTCAGCTCCTCATGAAGTCTATTCAGAATTATATGTTATGAGATCTTTGCGATACTCCCCATAAATGACACACCCCCAAAAGGTGCACTTCGCTGGTGAGCAATGTGTAAAAAACGCATTAAAAATGATTGATTATGGAGGTTTAATTCTCTACTTTGGAGGGGTTTCTTAATGCCAAAGGTGGTGTTTTGTTTTTTGAGCGTATTTTGAAATGCAAATACACCTTCGAACAACATGACCGGTGGCCCATGAAATAACCAACCCTCTCTGTCTTCATTGACAAGAATCTGTGCTTCGGGATCATTCCACCGGCATAGATGAGGCCATAAGACAACCCTATTCGTTTTGACTAAATTTAGCCGCCTCGCTACAAAAGACACAGCAAGGGCACCGGTTCCACATGCAAGTGTTTCTCGATTAATTCCCCGCTCGAAACATCTCATTTCCAGTGCCCCGGCTTTTTTGTCTACCTTTACAAAATTGATGTTCATCCCTGCCGGGAAAACGTGCGCATAGTGCTTGTTTAAGTAGGTACCGATATGGTGAACCAGCCAAGACCCGAAGGCGACTCTTTTTTCAACCTTTTCCGGTATCGTATTATTTTGGTAGGAAGAGATAAAGATCAGGTCTGATAATTGCTTAAAAGAAAACCCGTTATCAAAAATGATGACTAAATGTGGTTCACCGGTAAAAACGAGATAACCTGAGATTTTTAACGAATGCTCTTGGGAGAAAGGAGCCAGATCGTGGGCTCGAAATCTGATTCTGATGTTTTCTATGGTATCAATGACGTCATCATAAGGGGTTGTTGCAGTCGGGTCGGCAATTTTCGGCGAGATTCGTCTTGGATGGCCGAGGTTGGCCCAGTTTGTCCCATTCTTTGGATGTGTGCCGATGGAAACGACTTTGGGAGTGGAAGTGGGAATCTCCGTCATGACTTGTGCCGATTCGATACCATATCGATGATTAAGGTATTGGGCAATACACAGTAAACCGTTGGCGCAACTGAAAGCCTCCACTCCGTTAGGTTCGAACATCCTGAAAATATAATCTGCGGATTTTGCATCCGGAAGGTTATCCCAGTAGTGACGCACTTTGTGGATACGGCTGAGGATTTCCGGTTTGCAGGATTGGATGATAAGGAAATTATCTGAGCCGACCCCGTAATTGATATTTGTTGCCTGATAGGCAAATGCCGATTTTTCAGGTTCCTTCAATATGGGAGAATGCGTTTCGTCAACTATAACGAAATTATTGCCATACGACGTGGATTTGAAAAAGGGAACATTTTTCATAATTATATATTATGCCACCTGTGACACTCTTTCAGTACCTGTGAATATTCTTTGTGAACCTATTATTCAGAGCAGATCGGGTTTATATATTTACCCCCAATGAAACCTTTCCTATGTATTTACATCTTCTGAGTTATTCAGCAGGCGGTGTCCCAATCTCTTGAAAGATTTCATCTGCAGCAAGCAGTATATCAACCGGAGGGTCAAATCCAATATCCTCAGCCGTCTTTAGATTGATAGCAATCTTCGGTGGTTCTTCAAAAAGCTGAGGTAGTTCTCGGGGCTTTGCGCCATTGAAGATCTTGGCTATAATTAAAGCGTGGTACTCACCGATATATTTGAATCCCGCCTGTGAAATGCTGGCCAGAAACCCATATTTAACCTCTTCAGAACCGGACTGCGAAAAGGTCGGAATCTGATATGAGTTGGCAATATTTGCCAATTCGGGAATGCTTCTATAATTTACACCCCCTTGGACTGTGACGTAAATGGCATCACATTGTTTCACCAGATCGCGAAAGGCTTTTTTAACACTTTCCTCCGCCAATTTAGTATCGGCAACATCGCTTTTGGTAAAAGAGCGAACGATTTGAAAGCCGCGCTCTTTTGCCACCTTTTCGACTTTATCAATAGCTGCATAACTTCTGCCGGCCTCAGTGTCTTCATAGCAGATACCCATTTTTTTGAATCCAACCATATCATGGAAAATCCGCACCTGCCGTTCATACCGGTAAGGATCAATTTGGGCGTGCACGTGATCGTAGCCGGAATCTTCAATACTTTTGATTATACCGGCGGCAAGTGGATCGCTGGCTGACATTACTTCAGTTGGCGTTGAATGATCGTTGTTAGCAAGATCCTGTCCCGCCCAGGTGCCCATGGCAATCATTAAGTCGATACCTTTTTTCTTGTTCAACCGTTGAACGATTTA
>Ga0126332_10000351_pt1 | contig 17183 bp, 17 predicted proteins | sample InaspJWI42metaG_FD_94482 | JGI IMG/M metagenome (GOLD analysis project Ga0126332, IMG submission 94482) | Marine gutless worms symbiont microbial communities from Oahu, Hawaii - Inanidrilus sp. 2 OAHU.JWI-42 metaG | ecosystem: Host-associated > Annelida > Digestive system > Unclassified...
CCGGAATGAGTATCAACATCCTTAACTGAGTGTACATTACACATTGAAAGGATCCCGTGAGACAGTGAAGACCCGCAAAACGAAACGAAAATTTCTTAACCCGGAAGAGCAGGGATCAAATATAGGTAAATACGGAATTCTTGACTTTGAAGCCAAAGGGCTTAGTTTATTTTCAAGCGCATCAGGGCTTGTTGATGTTTTAACCGTTAACCGTTTCCGACCACCAGCGGTCGATCGTTGATAAGAGGTGAATGCTATGGAATTTAAAGAAGAATCTTATGTTGAATCCGACGAAGAAAGAGAACGCGGCCACGAGGATACGCGTCATCATAATTTCGAGTGTGAAAAGCCGGATCCCAATTTAGGCTGTGATCCGGGTGTTGACGTTGCTGGATAACGTAACCACACCCCCCTAAAAAAACATAAAGCGGCAGTGGGAATATCCCCTGCCGCTTTTCTATTGGTCAAAGATCGGCCACTGCCAGTAGATTTGACCGAATACCATATTCTGGGTCGCCGAAGTGTCGTTGATGTTGTCTTTTACATAAGTTAGTTTGTAAGCGGCTTCCAGAAAAATATCTTCGCTGAAATCATAACGGAGTCCGGGCCGGATGCGAAAAGTCTGCTCGTTCAGATCGACCAGAGCTACCGTTCCCTGGTCGGATTTGTTCTTATAATAGCCCGCGGAAAGAGTGACGCTGAATTTTTCCGAAAAGCGGCGCCGCAGCCGGCCGGTCGCTTCGGTTCGTACCGTGGTTCCGCCTCGGCCCCGGGCTTCACGGATATCGTGGAGCAGCTTGATATTGCCGTTGGTATACTCACCTTTGAATACCAGGGTGGCTGAACCGACCCCGCTAAACTGTCTTGTGGTTTCCAGGCGGGTGACAACCTGATTGGGCGGCACGATTTCGAGCACGATAAAATCTGTTTCGGCGTAGCGAATCCCTATATCAAACAGCACGCTCAACAGTTCGGTGTAATCCCAGCTGGCACCGATAGTTCCGGAGAAAGAGGCCACTTGGGAGGTTTCAAAATCCGCCTTGACGTATCCCAGGTTCAGGCGCCCGACCGTTTCTTTGAAAAATCGGCGGGCATTCCAGGTGTGACTGAAATTAAGTGTATGAATTTTCGAGTCGGAAAATTCCCGATCTTCATAATCACTGGCCTCGTATTGATAGGTGAGTGAATTTGACGTGGTTTCACTGGTTAAATAATCTGTTCCCAATGCGACGTATCGCCGTTTGCGCGGTTCGGCACTTTGCACCAGCCCGGTATCCAATATATCGCGGTCCGGTCGCGAATCTTTGATGTACCTGGCATCGGCCAGCATACCCAGTCGCTCGGTGATCTTGTACCCCAGATGCCCGAGAAAATGTTGATCGACGGCATTGAATTCATTGTTGTCGGCATAGATAATCCCATCCAGACGCCCTTCAAAGGACGCATCCAGCCGTTCGGTTTTTTCCACAATATCCAGGCCGGGCGATATGGTCGTGATAAAATCATCGACGCTGTCCTCAGAAGAGAAAAAGATATTGTCGTTAAATTCTTCCCGAAGCTCCACATAGGGAATCAGATTGAAATAATCCGCGGCAGCCTTTTCGGCTGCCAGGCATACCAGCATGAAGGCAGACAAAATCATTAGGAGGAAAAGACTGAAGTCAGGCAAAAAGATAGGGCACCGGCCGCCGGTGGCTCGTTGGAAGAAATCAGATTTTGATAAGGTTCTGAATATTGAACGCAAAATCATGAACATTCGCTCGGGTTAGATATATCCCCTCTCACCCAGAAAAAGCAGTATTTCCTGTGCGGCTTCATTTGGCATCAAGTTGCTGGTATCGATCCGCAACTCCGGCGATTGCGGAATTTCATAAGGATCGTCTACACCGGTATATCCCTTGATCAGTCCGGCACGCGCCTTGGCATACATGCCTTTGCGATCCCTCTTTTCACACACCTCCAGCGGTGTCGACACGTGAACTTCGATAAACCCGCCGTAGGCTTCAATGTGCGAGCGAATTTCAGCCCGTGTGGCTTCATAGGGGCAATCGGTGCACAGATTGCTATCCCCCGGTTTTTGGTTATTTCACTGGCCACAAAACCGATTCGGCTCACATTTGTATCCCGGTCTTCCTTGGAAAAGCTCAAGTTACTGGATAAATTGCTCCGCACAATATCGCCATCCAGCAGCGTCACGGGCCGCTTGCCAATTTCAAGGAACTTTGAGTAGAGTATTTTCGCGACCGTCGATTTGCCGGCTCCGGAAAGCCCGGTCAAAAAAACAGTAAAACCCTGCCGACTGGGCGGCGGGTAGGCTTTCTGGAGTTCTTGTATAACCTCCGGGAATGTCATCCATTCCGGTACGCGTCGACCCGTGCGAATCCGTTCCCGAATTAACGAACCGGAAAGCGAAATGGTTTGTCTGCCTGGCGGCACTTGATCGGCCGTCCGAAACTCATCTTCAAACGGCAGATATACCAACTCCTCGAATGGCATAATATTGACGCCGATTTCTTCAGATAGGTCTTCGGTTAGTTTGCGAGCGGCACCACTTTCGTAAAACCAGTTGCCATTGCTATCCAGACCCGGTCCTGCATGGTCGTGGCCGACTATAAAATCGGTGCATCCATAATTTTTAGCAAGAATAACATGCAGTAGTGCCTCTTTCGGACCGGCCTGGTGGGAAGCAAGGGGAAGCAGGTTCAAAAGGTGCGAGTCCGGTGGATAATGCCGGGCAACGGCCCGATAGCACCTGACCCGGGTGTAGTAGTCAAAATCATCGGGCCGTGACAGGCCCACGACCGGAAGAATCAGCAGGTTGCCCCGGACCTGACGCATGGCCTTGATGGTCATCTCAAATTGGGGCCTGTGAATCGGATGCCGGGTTTGAAATCCGACCACGTGCTGCCATTCGAGCTTTTGAATCGAGAGACGGATATCTGTAGGCGGCAAGCGCAATCTTTTAAAATCAAAATGCAGCGGCAGTGAAAGCACTTCCAGGCTGCCACCGATATAAAAATCTCCGGCCACATTCAAAAGATGATGCACCCCCGGGTGGGCAGTGTCTTTTGTGTCGTAGACTAATTCCGCCTCTTTTTCTTTGTCGATCTGCCAGATATCCTCGACGTGCAGTATCCCCAGTAGGAATCCCTCCGCGTCTCTGATTGCCGCCGATTGTCCCACCTCAAAGCTGCGGGCTTTTAGTTCAGGCACGTCCAAGCAAATCGGCAAGGGCCACAAAATATCGTCCTGAAGCCGCATACGATCCAGAACCGATTCGTAGTCCGGACGTTTCATATAGCCTTTCAGCGGGGAGAAAGCCCCCGTGGCCAGGAGTTCGAAATCACAGAGCTGCCGCTCGTTCAGAGTGATCTCCGGCAGATTCAGGCTGATGTCTTTGAGAAGCGTGGCGCGCTGGGCATCCACCAACAAATATACCAGTGATCCTCCATGAGGTTCAATGAGGCTGTTTTCTTTCAAATCCATGGAGCAATTCAACCTGCAAAAAAATGATACATTTCAGACGAAGATGATTCAAATGATGGTCAAGGAGTAGCAGATGGTTTAAAACCTAATGATTTTAATATATATTCTTACATTTGTCCAACGATTTATTAGAGGTCTTCTCGTCTGGTGAAGTGCTCCTGAACCTTGGTGTTATTCACCTTATTCCGTCACGCTCACCGTTCATAGTATGCTGAACGCAGCTTTAATGGCCTCTGAAGCGCTCTATGTAGTCAGGCACCAGGCTCCTTTTCAGAAGCGGAGTTGGATTCACGCCCGCGCAGGAAGGTAACAATAACACCGCCGACTGCCACCAGACCACCGGCCTGCAAGGCATAGCGAAAGGCAGTCATAAAATGGGATTCCAGGGTCGAGTGGTACACTTTGAATGGCAACCCACCGCTCAGGGACTGAAAAATGCTGTTGAAAATCAGGGCAGAAGTCGCTACCCCCAGTACCATCCCAAGATTGCGTGCCGTGGCAACCGTGCCTGACGCGATTCCGCGGCGATGGGTAGGCACAGCACTTAGCGCCACCGCACTGTTGGGCGGTAGAAACAAGGCGATTCCTACTCCCGCCAGGGCCAGACGCCATGCGATCGACAATCCGGACGCACGGCCATCAAGAGCGGCAAGGCAGAAAAGCGAAATAACCAAAACAACCATCCCCAAGGTGCACAGAAGCCGCGATCCGATACGATCCGAAATCGTTCCCGCAACCGGACTGACGAAAAATAGAAATACAAACGGTATGACCATCATGTATCCGACCCTGTCCACCGGCAGGCCGGAAGGATGGATAAGATAAAAAGGCATTAAAAAAGTAATGCTGAACAGGCTGGCAAAAAGTATGACGGCCGCCAGGATCGGCAAGATAAACAGACGGATGGTTAAAAGGGCGGGATCAAAGATCGGGTATGCGGATCGTCGCTCAACGCGAACCAGAGCAGCCGCGCATAGGATGGAAACACTAAACAGCAGCACGATTCGCAACGATCGATAGCCCCAGGCCTGAAAATGGGTCAACCCAACGATAAAGGTGCACAAACAGATCACCAACAGTAGTGCTCCCGGCCAGTCAAACGGTTCATGGCGGACAACGTCTGCCCGACCATCTTTGAGATTCTTGGCGGCCAGACCAGCAGCCGCAATGCCGATAGGTATATTGATATAAAAAATGACCGGCCAGCTGAATAGATCCAAAATAATACCGCCCAGCGCCGGGCCGATAGTTAATCCTGACGCCACGACCGTGCCGACCGCGCCCAAGGCTTTTCCCCTTTCCTCCACCGGGAATATGTCAACTATCAGTGCCGGAGAACAGGCCATCAGCATGGCAGCCCCTATACCCTGGAAAGACCGGGCGCTTATCAGCCATGCAACATCGGGCGACACCGCACAGAAAAAAGAACCCAGCACAAAAATTATAAAACCGCGGCTGTATACCCAGCGGCGGCCTTTGATGTCACTCAAACGGCCGAAAGCCAGCAATAGTGAAGATACGGTCAGCAAGTAAATAACCACTACCCACTCAATGGTGGTCATCGGGGCCTGCAGATTTTTCATGATGGTCGGCAAAGCGACGTTGACAATGCTGCTGTCCAGCGTCGACATAAACACCGCCACCGCCGTCAATGCGAAGACAAGCCACTTGTTTGGATGTGCCGGGGTTGGGCGCAAACCAGTCTCCAGTTTTCCAACAGGCAATCAAATTAGTGCGATCAAGGTTGTTAAGCTGTTAATATTATTTTACATCTAACAAGCCATCATGACAAGGTACTTAAACCCTGTTCACCAAAATTCATAATTTTTTACTCACCGGGTCGTCAAGCGCATGTTTAGCGAGAGAAATCTTATTTGACTCGACATTGTTGAATGAGTATGAAAGTCAAGTTCAAACTCCAGGAGATGAAAAGGTTAAAAGATGATAAAGTCAGGGGGAGAAGCGCAGCATTTCGTTTGAGGTTCCTTTTCGCCTGATAAACATGTTCTCCGTCAAGGGAGACACAGTGGTCGATTCGTTTCTGGGTGCCGGCACCACGATGATGGCTGCTATAGCTGCCGGCAGAAATTCCATCGGATTCGAACTGGAAGCTGATTTTCAAGATGCCCTTTTAGACGGTGTGGCCGCCACCGTCGAGATTTCCAACACCAGGATTGATGACCGGCTTGCGGCACATCTGGCCTTTGTCAAAAAGTGCACTGACAGCGGATACGACTTCAAATATGCAAGCCGGCACTACGGTTTTCCGGTAATGACCCGTCAGGAGATCGAGTTGATCTTCAATCCACTGCTTCAATTCACTGTGACCGGCGACAATATGTATCGGGTGGATTATTCAAATGAGCCGCAGCAGGTCTACCATCACGATGTACAACCACCGGTAAAAACAGATAGCCGATCCAACCGTGGTCATTCCACCAAACGTAATTTGCCAGCCAAAGAACCCATCCAGCGTCATTTATTTAGCGGCTGAAGCAGCTGTTAAATTGACTCGGTTATGTTGATGCATACATTGACAAAAACCCTTGCAATTGGAGATGAATTTAGCAGCCGGCTCAACCTCGCCCAGAAATTATTGGGTGGGACCGAACTCCGTTTTTAACCGTCGACGCAACCAGGCCATGCCCGCCCGCCCGCGCCAGTTAAAAACCGTCAATGCCAGGGGCAGAACCTTTTCGATCATTGGGCTCAGATAGCAGATGCGGACAAGATCAAGATATAGTGCAGACATCGTGCTGCGGCTGATAAAGATGTTCATCCCTTGCCGCCGAAATCCCCAGCGCCCGGCAATTTTTCGGGCGGCGCTCTCCCCGTCACGCAGGGTAACCACCGCATCAAACGGGCCTTCCGGCCGGTAGGGAGCCGTATGATGATTGGTCAATGATTGGGTCGCCGACAGCGCAAGCCCCCGGCGCCATATATCGGCCTCAAATTGCTCGGGTCCGCAGGATTTATCAATTTCGTATGTCTGGATACCCGGGATGATATCCTGAGCCTGGGAGCACGCCACCGGGCATCCTGAAAAGAAAATCGGTCGAACCCCGAAAGGCGCAAGGGATGCGGAAAAAAGCGCCACTTCAGGCAGCGGTTCTCCGTTCAGTTGCAGACGATTGATGCGGGAGGTAAGCGTGTGGGCCAGAAACCCGTCCGTCCCCGAAGCGGCATGCATTCCTAAAAATAAAATCGCCTCAGCCTGTTCAGGACTGCCGATGCCCGGCACAGGGCCGGACTTATACCCGGAGACGATCCGTGCTCGCTTGTGGATGCGCCCGGGTAGCAGGTTGTAACCCGTGCGATGGAAATCCTTGACGGTAATTGTGTGCACACCATTGTCAAACAGTGCTTCAACGACAACGGCCACATCCCGTGTCATTTCAACGCAGGCCTGCACCCACTCTGAAGTCTTGAATGAAGATGCCCGGTAGTTCCAGCAGCCGGAACTGCCTTCGATGTCCGCGATTATCAGTATGTCTTTAAATGAATCGGCCATAGTTCGATTTGCCGTCAGGATTTAAAGTGAACGAATCAATTATCTTATTTGAGTATGAAATACAACACCGGCCGAGGTTTCAGGCTGCGATGGCTTTAATGCGCTGCAGGACGGGCGGATGTGAGTAATTCAGAAATACGTAAAACGGATGAGGTAAGAGATTGGACAGATTTTGAACCGATAATTTTTTAAGGGCCGTGATCATGGCCCGCGGATTTTCGGTTGTTTTGACTGAAAAATGATCCGCCGCGAATTCGTGTTTGCGCGACAGCATTTGGCTGAAAATTCCCAGAAAAAAATCAAGAGGTGAATACAATAGGGAAAAAAAGATCAGCCCGGCGTATACCGATGGTTGACCCATGAAAAAGGCATCGAACAGTCCTTGGTATGAAATAAAGAAAGACAGCAGGTAGAACATCAGTCCGGTCTGCAGGACGCCGCTCACCAGCGATATCAGAATGTGCTTTTTTTTGTAATGTCCCATCTCGTGGGCGAGAATGGCGACAAGTTCGGAAACCGAATGGTTTTCGATCAGGGTATCAAACAAAACGATCCGTTTATGTCGTCCGAATCCGGCGAAAAAGGCATTGGATTTGCTTGATCGCCGCGATCCGTCCATTACGAATATATTTTTCAGGGGGAACTTGATGGAACGGGCATATGCAGTTATCGCCTCTCTGAGGTCACCCTCTTCCAGCGGGTCGAATTTATTGAACAGCGGCATGATCCATGTCGGCGCGATGAACTGTACCACCAGCATGTAAACTGCTGCCGCCAGCCAGCAATAAAGCCAGGCGTAAGATCCGGCATACTCGAAAAACGCCAGAATACCGGCCAGAAGCGGCCCTCCCAGCAATACGGCAAGAACCAGGCCTTTAACGCGATCCTTGATGAAAGTAAGCCCGCTCGTCTTGTTGAAATCAAAGCGCTCTTCGATAACAAAAGTACGATAAATGCTAAAGGGCAGCGATATGATGCTTATCAGTAGCGCCAGTATAGCGATATAGGCCAGGCCGGTGGTAACCGGACCGGTATTCCAGGCCCGCACCCATCCATCCAGCAAAAAAAATCCCCTCCCAAACCAGAAAACCAGGATCAGAATAAGGTTGACCGTGGATACAATCCAACCAAAGCGCGTGTTGACCCGCAGGTAATCCTGGGAAAGTCGGTATCGGTCGGCATCGTAGACGCCCTGGAATTCTTCAGGCAGATCCTTGCGCAGCGCTTTCAGATTCAGATAGTCGGCAAGCCCGTTTAAGATCAAGTCGCCGATAATTGCTGCCAGAATGATAACAGCAATAAAATTCATCTTGTCATCACCGGTGGTGTTTATTCATGGGGGGCCCGTTTCTTAACCTGACGGTCAACTAGCAATTTTTCAAGAACCTCATAGGGTTGTGCGCCCGTGAGCGTGCGACCGTCCACCCGAAAAGTCGGCACGGCGGTAATCCCCGCATGAGCTGATCGCGACCAGTCGTCGTCGACTGCTTGCTTGTAACTTCGGTTTTTGATAACCTGCAGCGCTTCCTGATCCTGCAACCCTGCCTTTTGAACAATTTCGATCAGAACATCATTTTCGGCGATATTTTTTCCATCGGCAAAATAAGCGCGAAATACGGCATCGTGAAACAGATCGCCCTTTCCGTGTTCCTCAGCCCATTTGCCCAGCTCCTGCGCCAAGCGGCTGTTAAATGTCATTGTCCGCTCACCGAAAGGCAGTCCGTTTTCTTCGGCAACCTTTCTCAGCTTTGCGACCAACTGCGGAACATTTATAAGACGGCCGGCAAACAGATCCTCCAGGGTTCGCCCTTCAGGCGGCGTCTCCGGATGAAGCGGAAAGGCGACCCATTGCAGGTCGATGTCATAGTTTTTTCGCAATCTTTCAATACGCCCGGTAATGAAATAACACCAAGGTCAGACGTAATCTGAAAATATTTCAAGAAGGGCTGGTTCGCTCACGTGTCACCTCCGGTTTCAAAAAATGCAAAAAAAATGGGAGGCATATGGGGAAGTATGCCTCCCTTGAACAGAGGAAAGAGTTAAGGGTTAAGTTGAAAAGGATACCAACTAACCGCTTTGCAGCTGATGCTGCTATTCCAATGTAAATACCACAATGTAATATGTCAAGAATTATTTTGCCCAATCGACTATTTTTTTTCCAACTTCACCGCTACTGCGTATTTGCCCGGTCCTGTGTTAACCAGACCGATAAAAACCGTGGTAAGACCCAGAGAAAATAACATCAGCGTTTTATATCCGATATTGAAATAATTGAAACAGCAAAACCCAAAAAGCACTGTAAGAACAATGCAACATGTCCGGAACAGGTAACCGGACAGCAGGCTCAAAGCACCCAGTCCTTCCAGCAGCAGAACGGTAAATCCTAAAACTTCCAGTGACATTCCGATCTGCAAATAGTTCAAAGTGGTGCCGACACTTTTCCATTGCACGGAACCACTGAACAACTTCGGGGCCGAACGGATCAAGAGCACAGTGGCCAAACCGAATCGCATCACTAAAAGGCCAAAACCAATCTTTCTTTCCTGGGAATTGAATAACATGAAATCCTCCAGCTCGATGCATCCAGATTTTTATTGCATCAAGCGCTCATTTAACGGCTTCGAACCAACAAATTGAAATCAATCTGCGAAAATCAGGGAGCCCGAAATTCAAATTTTATTTTATTTCAACGGTATAAATCAATAGAAATCTTTACCATCCATCCGGCATCCATACGGATGACTCATAAAAGAAATATTGAAAGGGCGAAATCATAAATGATCAATAAACTCCCATACCGCCCGGTGTACGCGATCAGCACCTTCACCGCTGACAATGCCGTGGCGGTCGAAACTGAAAAGGATATAGGATTTAATTTCAGAGGCCAGACGTTCAAAAACCCGGACGGAGCCTTTGGGATTGACCACCGGATCGCCCCGGGCCTGAATGACAAGTGACGGGATCTGTATTTCAGACAGTTTCGGTGCGACAGCGCCCATCAGCCGTTCCAGTTCCCGGACACCGGATATTGGATTTCGCAGATAGTTGATGTGCGGATTTTCAGGACTGTTTTCAACGAATTCCATTTTTGCATCATTCAGACGGATCTTTTCCATTAATCGATTCCAGACGTCCACAGCTGGAACCAGTTTGGTCGATATATCCTGCAGGTGCAAGGGCGGGCAGATGGCAAATACACCGGCTACGTTTTGCATCCGGGCAACCAGATCCAGCGCCAGACCGGCACCATTTGAAAATCCTCCGATCACAACCTGTCGGCAAATGCTGCGAATGACGGCATAGCCCTCATCGACCGAATCTAGCCATTGCTGGTAACTGGTATCGGCGAGATCTTCAGGAGAAGTGCCATGACCTTTTACCCGGGGGGCGTATACCCAAAGCCCTTTGCGACCAAGATACCGGGCCAGTTCTTTTACCTCCAACGGCGTGGCCATATATCCATGAACGAGAACCACACCCACCTGGCGAGAATTTCCTCTGATCAGATACGGCTGGCCGACATCCTGCGGTTTGGATTCACCCTCAATGAAATATTTTTGATAGTCGCGCACAAATTCATCCTGAGCCTGATGAATCAACGTTGCAGCGACCTTGCGTTTCAACCAGAATTTTGGCATCCAGGCAACGCAACGAATAATGCGCTGCAAAACGCTCAACGGCTCTACCGCGTTGGCCATAACTTCGACTGGGTTGTCAATTCTAGCGCGATGGAAATCATAAGGCGATGAGAATTTCGAGCGATCTTTAATCAAGTGTTTCCCGTCTCGTTTTAATATTCCTTTCTCCGTGGCCACGGCCAGGAAATCCAACACTCGGTGGCAACGATCATCGGTGAGTAGGTGTAGCTGATCAGATTGAAGACTTTTGTGCAGCGACACCCCCTTTTTTTTCTGAATCGCAACCGCAGCCAGAAACACCCGCCGCCGCAAATCATATTCACTTATCTTTCTATAGGGTGTCGCACGGAGAGTGGATGCAAAGAGATGATCGTAATTGATGGTTGTCATGCCGTATATCGCCGACATGTATTGCTGCATGAGCTTGAAAGCCTCCTTACGCATCCGTCGGTGAGAAGGCAGCCGGTCATCGAAATTGATCCTGCGATGAGACCCAATATCTCGTTCAACCGGAGAACATTCAAGACATTCAAATACTTCGATAGCCTGGCCGAACCGGATATCAAGGTCCACACCGGAAAGCAGCATGGTGCCTTCCGTCATCAGTTCCTCGATTACCCTTTCGGGAATATCCTCCACCAGAGACTTGGCAAGTCCGCTTAATAGGTTCTCGCGCGCCCGGATGGGAAAATAGGTCAAATTGACCGGTACGATATACGTGCTGCGTTCCAGAACCGGTTCAACCGAGTCGATCTCATACAGTTCCAGTAAATGTTGTGCTTCAGCCGGCGATTCCGACATTAACCGCTTTAAGCGCTGCCGGTAAAACTCCGTCCGCAATGCCAGGTTGGCGGCCCCTGTGTGCGGCGGATGTTTCCCACCGGCATAAGAGATCATGAACTGCCCTTTTTCTATAATCTTTTTATTTTTGACCATCCGGCCTTCAGGGAAAACAATCCAGTTCGCCTCGCCGGTCAGCAGGGTCTTGACGATTAAACGGTCTCTTTCCGGACTTTTAGTGGATACAGCGCCGACTTTATCCAGATACGCGCCGAATGCGCCTTGAAACAACTCGTAGCTGGCAAGCGACCAGACCGGTGTTCCGGTGAGTTTGAAAATCTGGTAGGGCATTAGGAAGGTTTCAAGCCGGGTAAAATGATTGATCACAAATATGATCGATCCATCGGGTATGTTCTCGGTACCGTGGAGCTGGATATTGGCTTTTGAAAGCTCGGATAAGGCCTTTACAAACAATCCTGTTGTGCGATATGCAAAACGGTTTAGCATCAGTTTGCCCAAATTGTGAAAAGTCTGCAAATCTACGACTCCAAAGCCGGGGAGAAAGCGGCAATCCCAAGGAATCCAGGTTGCAGTTGACACCATTTCCTTTTATCCATATGATAGTATTTTTTGAAAAAATTGTAAACAATCTCGTCATGGTGACCCATCCATGAAGCACAAACATTGAGTTGCTTAAAGCTCGTCAAGACGGGGGGCAAAAACCAGAATATACGATGTGTTGATCATAAATAAAACTGGTGGAGGATTGCATTGTACTCAAGAATTCTAAGGCTTCGATTCCCAAGGACAGTGGCCCAAAAGCCGATTGTCTGTTTTTTAACCAAAGATTATGACCTGATATTCAATATTTTAAACGCCACCGTTCTTCCACGTAAGGAAGGCTTGATGGTGCTCGAGCTGACAGGCACCCGGCGCAACTTCAAAGAAGGCGTCGCCTATCTCAAAGATCAGGGCATACAAGTTGAAAATGCGTCCCAGGAAGTACAACGGATTAAAAAAAAATGCACCCATTGCGGTGCCTGCACGGCGGTTTGTCCCACCGGTGCGCTTGTGGTCCAGCGACCCGAAATGTCAATAAAATTTGATCAGAAAAAATGCAGCGTTTGTGAACTCTGTGTACCGGCTTGTCCCACCCGGGCCATGGAGGTCCATCCGACGAACCAGGCCTTTTTTGAATGAATCCGACAACCGCCGTTGCGATCAGCGGGGGAGTTGATTCCCTCATGGCCGCCTACCTGCTGAAGCAGCAGGGCCACCAAGTCATCGGCATACACTTTCTCACCGGTTTTGAATCCAAACCTCTGAATATAGAAGCGGTTGCCGAACAGGTCGGCATCCCCTGCCGGATAGTTGACATCGGCAGTGCCTTTAAAGACAATGTCGTGGACTATTTTGTAAAAACGTATTTGGATGGTAAAACGCCGAATCCGTGCCTGGTTTGCAATCCAACGATAAAGTTTGATCTTATCTTCGAATATGCACGCGATCTGGGCGCAACTCAAATCGCCACCGGCCATTATGCCAGAATCAATCAAAGCATTGATGGCCGGTACCATCTTTTACGTGGTGTCGATTCAGTAAAAGATCAGTCCTATTTTCTGGCGTTTTTAAACCAGAAGTTACTGGCCCGGGCGTGTTTTCCGCTGGGCAGCATGTGCAAGAACGATGTCAGGCATATGGCAGCTGCCAGGGGCATGCAGCCGGCAACAAGCAGTGAAAGCCAGGATGTATGTTTTATCAAAGGGCAAACCTACGGCGATTTTTTATTGGAAAAGACGGTTTTCAAACCGGAGGCCGGGGATATTGTCAACCAGAAGGGCGATATTCTGGGTCGGCACCCGGGATTGCATCTGTTTACCGTCGGTCAGCGGCGCGGGATCAACATCCCGGCAACCCAACCCTATTACGTATTAAGGCTGGACAGAAAAAACAACCGGCTGGTGGTGGGGTGCAAAGAAGACACGCTTTGCAGGCAGTGTCGGGTCGAAAAATTAAATTGGATCCAACCGACGCCGCCCAAGCCGGTGCGGGTCAATACCCGGGTGCGATACCGCCATCAGGCCGTCCCTTCCATGCTGTATCCGTCAGGGCTCAGCCAAGCGATCGTCCGGTTTGATCAGCCTCAGTCGGCCGTAGCACCCGGCCAGGGCGCTGTGTTCTATCAAGAGGAGGAGGTTCTCGGGGGGGGATTTATTTGTGGTTGAGGTTTGATTTGTTGAATTTGTTTGATTGGTTTGGTTGGTTTCATTGGGTTTATTGGTTTTATTAGTTGCTGGGAAATGCTGCCGTTATTCGTTTTAAGGCAATTCTGCAGCATTCCAGCGGGTAGACCAATAAATCGCATAATCCAAATAACGCATGAAACAGAACAGTAAAAAATTCAAGATTAAAACGCTGGGATGCAAGGTCAATCAATCCGAGTCAGAGTCGATTGCCAGGCAGCTGGCAGACTCGGATATGATTCAGGCGGGCGCTGACGAACAGGCGGATATTTTCATCGTCAACACCTGCACCGTGACCGGCAAAGCCGCCATGCAGTCACGGCAGGCTGTCAGACAGGCAATTCGTTCCAACCCCAAGGCCGATATTGTCGTAACCGGATGTTATGCCCAAACGGCGCCGGAGGAGATAAGACAAATAGAAGGTATCGACATTATCGTCGGACACGGGGAAAAACACAGGATTTCCGAAATGGTGTGCAGCAATAGTTGCCGGCGCTGCGAATCCCCGGAGTCTGTTCGCCGGGAGCAACGCTTCCAGCAACTGCCGGCCGTCGGGATTGGAAATCGCGCACGACCTCTGTTAAAGATCCAGGATGGTTGTAGCGCGTTCTGTACATACTGCATCGTACCCTCTGCAAGAGGTCCCAGCCGCAGTCTGCCGGTTGAAGCGGCAGTGGAGGGGATCACTCGATTGAAAAGTGCCGGTTATCAGGAGGTGGTCCTGACAGGTATCCATCTGGGCTGCTATGGCCACGACTTAAATCCGCCCAGTGATTTACTGTCGCTTTTAAAACGCATCCAAGATACCCGGACGATCGATCGCATTCGCTTAAGCTCTATCGAACCCCGTGAAATTTCGACTGAAATGATTCGATTTGTCGCCCAATCCGATTCAAAAACGGCCAGGATCTGTCCACATTTTCACATCCCGCTGCAAAGCGGCGACAATGATATTTTGTTGAAAATGCACCGGCCTTATACGCAGGAGTTTTTCAAAGGCCTGGTTTGGGAAATCCATCGACAAGTTCCCGAAGCGGCGTTGGGGGTGGATGTGCTGATCGGTTTTCCGGGTGAAACCGAAGATGCATTCAAGCGCACGTATTCGCTGATACAAGAACTTCCCGTTACGTATCTTCACGTTTTTCCGTTTTCACCCCGCAAGGGCACTGCGGCCTACAATTATCCGGACCGGATTTCTGCGGCGGTCGTTCAACAAAGATGCCGGAAAATTCGTCAGCTTGGAAATATAAAAAAATCGGAATTTTACAATAAATTTATCAATAAAACGCTTGAAGTTTTGATTGAAAGCAATAGCACTTTCGCCGACGGGTATGTAAAGGGTACGTCATCCAATTACATCCCGGTATTGGTTCAGGGTGACCCAACTTTGATCCATTCGATAACTCAGGTAAAAGTCCAGCAGGTCGATGCGAAATTAAACGTCATCGCAAGGCCGGTATAAAAATGCCCTTGGGAATTTCCAAAAAACCTTGGTGATTTTGCCACCGCTAATGTCAAGTGTAGCCGAGATTCGTACGACTGCCGGAGGCAGCCGGTATACCATACGGATATTATTTCTGGGAAACAAAATATTAAATAAGGAGATGAAAGATGCCGATAACCAAAAGTGACTACCGAGAAGATGTTGTCCGTCCCGTAGCTGTTTTTGAAACCAGCATGGGCCGGTTTGAAGCTGAACTTTATGCCGCGGAGTGTCCGGAAACTGTCTGGAATTTTATCAACCTTGTCGAAGGCCGACAGGAAACCGCAAAGGGTGGAAATTTTTATGACGGACTCACCTTTCACCGGGTTATAGAAGGGTTTGTCATTCAGGGGGGATGCCCTGACGGAAATGGCACCGGCGGCCCCGGATACCGATTTAAAGACGAGTTTGATCCGTCCCTGCGGCACGCCGCTGCCGGTATTCTGTCCATGGCAAATGCCGGTCCGAACACGAACGGCAGCCAATTTTTTGTTACTTTGGCCTCGACCCCGCATTTGGATGACCGGCACTCCGTATTCGGCAAGGTCATCGCCGGCAATGAGGTGATCGACGAAATCGGATCCGTGGCAACCGGCCCGATGGACCGCCCGTTGGAGCCAGTGGTCATAAATAAGGTTACGATTCGCAGGTAAATCCTGCGTTCTAGTACAGGTATTGATTGCATGGTTGCATATTCGGTCATTATACCGGCCTACAATGAAGAAAATTACCTGCCGCGCACCCTTGACGCCTTGCAAGAAGCTATGGCGGCCATCGATCGACCGGGTGAGATTATCGTTGTTGACAACAACTCCACCGATGCGACGGCGGAAATTGCCCGCCGTCGCGGCGCCAGAGTCGTATTCGAAAAAATCAACCAGATCTCCCGGGCGCGCAATGCCGGTGCCGCGCACGCCCGGGCCGAATATTTTCTTTTTCTGGATGCCGATACCCTGATTTCAACCGAATTGCTGGGACGAGCCCTCGACAACCTGCAGCAGGCAGATTGCTGCGGCGGTGGTGCCACAGTTTCGCCGGACAGGCCCTTGGAATTTTTTTATCAGATCGGACTCCTTTTCTGGAACAGATTATCGGTCAGATTCGGTATGGCGGCCGGCAGTTTTGTTTACTGCCGCAAAGAGGGTTTTGAAGCGGTGGGTGGATTCAGCCAAAAAGTCTATGTCGGCGAAGAGATCTGGTTCTCCATCAATTATGGCAAGTGGGGGAAAGCACGCAACCAGAAATTTAAGATTATCGATCATACACCGGTGGTTACATCTACCAGGAAACTTGACTGGTATTCAAAATTTCAAACCTTTACCTTCCTGCTTTCGATGATGTTCTTTCCGTTTATCTCAAGGTACCGCTTTTTATGTCGATTCTGGTACCGCCGACCCAGCGACGGCCGATGAAACAGACTTGATTTTTGATTTCAGATCCTTAATATTCGGATAAGGTACCGGGAGGAATTAGGGATGAGCGAGTACGATCCGGATATACAGGAAGGTGTCATATCAGACATCGAGGAGGAAGTTACCGAACCGCCTATGTACAAGGTCCTCCTTCACAACGATCACTTTACGACCAAAGAATTTGTCGTGAGCATCTTGGTTGCCGTTTTCCAAAAATCACTGGACGAAGCCACACGCTTGATGTGGAACATCCATCGCAAAGGGATCGGTGTTGGCGGTGTGTACTCTTATGAAGTGGCCGAAACCAAAGTCAATATCGTGACGGCGACCGCCCGTGAAAATGGCTTTCCTTTGCAAACCACGCTGGAGCGCGAATAACAGATCCCGCTGCCCCTGTTATCAGCGCTTAAAGCCTGACGCAATATCCAATCACACTTCGTCTTCCGCCTTTAGCAGCGCTTCTTCCGCTGCGTGACGCTTGCTGATCTCTAGTTGAAGCTTTTCTTCGAACTCTACCAGTTCAGCGGTGCGGGCGTTAAGTAGTTTCTCCAAATGTTCGCGGTGTCTGCGCAATTCTATTTCAGCCCACTCCCTTTCGATGATATTCCCGATTCGCTCTGCAATCATATC
>Ga0126332_10000352_pt1 | contig 17144 bp, 15 predicted proteins | sample InaspJWI42metaG_FD_94482 | JGI IMG/M metagenome (GOLD analysis project Ga0126332, IMG submission 94482) | Marine gutless worms symbiont microbial communities from Oahu, Hawaii - Inanidrilus sp. 2 OAHU.JWI-42 metaG | ecosystem: Host-associated > Annelida > Digestive system > Unclassified...
CCCCGCATGGACGGATTGGCGCTGGCAGAGTATATACGCGGTTACGATAATACCTTGCCGGTGATTATTATGACCGGCTACCCTTCCCTGGACAATACCATCAGAACCCTCAAAAACGGTGTGGTGGACTTCTTGATTAAACCGGTGAATTTAAAACAGATGGAATTGTGTGTGCGCCGGGTATTCAGCCAGCGAGGCCTCTTTGTTGAAAACTTACTGTTGAAAAAGGAAGTCGAGAGCAAGGAACGGCTGGAAAAATTGAATCGGGAATTGACGGTTAAAGTCAAGGAACTGAATGTACTGAACAAGATACTCAGCGATTTTTCGAGAACCAGTTCCACGAAAAGTGTCTTCAAGCGCCTGGTAGATATGACCATCGAAATTACCGATTCGGATATTTCCTCCTTTTACATCATTAACGAAGCGGTTAAAGAGCCTTTCGGGGTCGCTTTTGCCGTTGCAGAAAAAATTGACGCCGGTGATACGAGTGCAACTGCGGTTGAAGTTTCCCCGTCCAACCAACCACCTAGTGCCATTGAGGACCAATCGATTGAATGCATGGTAATGGAAATTGCCTCGGATGGGCTTCCTTTGTTGGTATCAGAAAATAACGGTTCACGGAAAATGCCGCCGGATGCCTTATCGATGATGATCGTTCCATTGAAAATTCGGGAGAAGGTATTCGGCGTTCTAACGGCCAGCGTCCAGCACGGCGGTGCAAGATTCACGGAAAAAGACCTTTACTACCTTCATTTCATGGCTCAGAATGCAGCCAATGCCATTGAAAACCTGGCCCTGTATGAGAATATTTATGAAAATCTTTTTGCCACGCTATATGCTTTTGTCAATGCAATCGAAGCCAGGGATCGGTACACTCAACAGCATTCGAACCGGGTGACCCTATTCTCCACGGCTATCGGCCAGGAAATGGGATGTACCTCCGAGGAACTGGATACGCTCAATTTCGCCGGCCATCTGCACGATATTGGGAAAATCGGTATTCGTGATGATATCCTTTTGAAACCGGGCAAATTGACCAAGAAAGAATTCGAGAAAATCAAAGAACATCCGGTAATCGGGGCCAATATCGTGGAACAGCTCGGTTTTTGGGAAAAAGAGCGGCAGATTATCCGGTGGCATCATGAACGCTACGATGGAGCCGGTTATCCCGACGGGCTGAAAAATGACGAGATACCTTTTCTATCGAGAATCCTGTCGGTGGCCGATGTGTGGGACGCCATTTCCTCAGACCGTACCTACAGGAAAAAAATGGAGGAGAGCCAGGCTCTGAATATCATCCGTGAAGGCGCGGGAACTCAATTCGATCCGAATATCGTCGACATTTTTCTGAAACTTTATCAGGAGGGAAACTTCAACAGTCTGCAAATTCGTGAGACGCCGAATAACATCTTCGACCGACTTCAGAACTAACGCCCAGTCGTTGCGGATATTATGATGTTATTTCAGAAGTTTATTGACATTAAGCCTGATTGTGGTATCATATTTGGTACGAACTTTTAAAATCCAAGAGCCAATCGCTCTACATTTCGGCGTCTCAAAAGGTAAGGTAAACGACGGGTGTAAGGTTTCTTCAAATCCACAGTAAAAATGCGACGGTTAAAAAATGGCAAATTTCAATTCAATAAAGGTTTCTGTGGTTTTCGTGTTAATCAGTGCAATGATCTTCACACCGTGTCTCACTTCAGCCCAGGATCTGGAACGAGAAATCAGTAAATCCACGGTCGGCAATACATTCATAGATGCCGCCATCTATCGTCCTGTTGGTTTGATTGCGATACCAGTCGGAGCAGTGCTGTTTGTGATAACGATCCCGTTTTCCGCTATCAGCAGCAGCGTCGGAAATTCTTTTGAAAAACTGGTCGCACAACCTGCCAAGTATACCTTTGTCAGACCTCTTGGAGATATTTAGCTAACCCGCTTTTATTGTTACAATATTTTTTAGTTTTTGGTCGGGGCGAGAGGATTTGAACCTCCGACCCCTTGAACCCCATTCAAGTGCGCTACCAGACTGCGCTACGCCCCGACTCAATTAAAGTTTAATCTGCTATCATTTAATCATATCTGTGTCAAGGTATGAAACATCTTTATTGGAAAATTCGCTTTTACAATGACTGGCTCCGTATTAATGCAACATATTAATCAAACATAGAAATCCTGGTTCTCTGGGGCAGGTCAGAGGCAATCCGCCTGCGGCGGACCGTAGATAAATGTCTTGGGGTGATGGAATACTGGAATGTTGGAATAGTGGGTTTATAAGGATGAGATCTTTTTTAGATCAAATTTCTAAATAAGAGGTTAATCCGCCTGCGGCGGACCGATTTTAAACCCAATATTCCATTATTCCACCATTCCATCATTCCATTGGACGTCTAAAGGTAAACTCCACCCCTCTGGGGTTAAATCAAAGCCGGGTCCTCTGGGCCCGGATTCTTTACTTTACGAAATGTCTGTTAAACTGAAAGACATACGCATACCAGCAAGGCTCGCTGCGGGCGATACGATCGGTGTCATCGCTCCTGCAAGCCCATTCGAGCACGAAAAATTTTACCAAGGCCTGTCAGTCCTCGAGTCAATGGGATATACCGTAAAAGTCGCCAAAGACTTGTTTCTGAGAAAAGGTTATCTTGCGGGGTCGGACGCGCATCGTGCCCGCATGCTGCATCGTCTTTTCAGCGACCACGATGTTAAAGCCATCATCTGTGCCCGGGGTGGCTATGGCTCGATGCGGATTCTAAAGCTTTTGGACTACGAGCGCATCGGCGCGAATCCAAAAATACTTGTCGGTTTCAGCGATATTTCCGCGCTATTGGCGGCCGTCCACACAAAGTGCGGTGTGGTAACCTTTCACGGGCCGGTGGTTACAACCTTCGGCGAGATCGATCACGAATCGAAAGTCGCCTTCACGGCCGCCCTGTCCACCGAGCAGGCGGTTGAGCTTATTTCCGAAAACAAAATCACAATCAAGTCCGGTGTAGCTGTCGGAGCCGTGATTGCAGGAAACCTGACAACGCTGTGCCATCTGACCGGCACCCCCTTTGAACCCGAACTCGCAGGGCGCATTCTTGTCCTTGAAGATCGGGGCGAGGCCCCGTACAGGATAGATCGAATGTTAACGCAGATGAAGCTCGCCGGCTGCTTTAAGGATATCGCCGGACTGGCGCTGGGCGCGTTTGAAAAATGCGGCGATGAAGAAAGCATTTACCGTATCTTCGAGGAGATGTTTGCGGATGATGAAGTGCCGGTGCTGGCAGGTTTAGGAATCGGCCACCGGGCCCGAAATCTCACCATCCCGCTCGGTATCGGCGCAACCCTGGATACGGATCGCCGCAGATTGAAGTTCCACCAACCGGCAACACTGCTCTAGGTAGGATTAAAAGCCCTTGCAGCGATACCAATTAATTCGAATCCGCAAAGCTGAATATCTAAAGGCAAGCAACCTATGGAATCCGTCGATGCCTTGATGCGACAAGCGATAGAAAAAGGCGTCTTTCCCGGCGCGGCGCTGCTGGTTGCCAGAGAAGGTGTCATTAAATTTTTTGACGCTTACGGTTATGCCAATATTTTCACACGGAAAGCAGTGACCACCGATACGGTGTTCGACCTTGCCTCGTTGACGAAACCGTTGGCGACCACACCGGCTTTGATGGTATTAAACCAGCAACACAAACTGACACTGAACCAGCCGATCGGTTCGATTCTGCAATGGCTGCAGGGCACGGACAAAGAAGCCATTACCATCAAGGCGCTGCTCAATCACTCCAGCGGTCTGCCGGCATACAGACCCTTTTATACACAACTCAACCGCTTGCCGTTTGAAGAAAGAAAAACAGTCTTGCAAAAAGCGCTGGCAAAGATCCCACTGGCGCATTCAATCGGAGAATTCGTGCTTTACAGCGATTTGGGTTTTATGCTTTTGAACTTTCTCGTGCAAAGAATTTCAGGAAAGCGTCTGGATCGGATTACCGCAGAAGAGATTTACAAACCACTGGGTATTTCAGATCGAAGTGAACCGCGTCTTTGTTTCGTCGATCTTCACAACCCAATAGGCTTTGACAATGTCGCCGCCACCGAGATTTGCCAATGGCGCCGCTGTCTAATAGAAGGCGTCGTGCACGATGACAACGCCTATACCATGGGCGGAATTGCAGGGCATGCCGGACTTTTCGGTGATGCTTCCGGTGTGTTTGTGATGGCCCAGGCGCTGCTGCAGGCATACGCAAACAGCGATTCAGCTGAACTGTTTCAAACCCAATTGGTGCGTCGGTTTTTCAGCCGAGAGACACCCGGGGCCAGGGCGCTCGGCTTTGATGTTCCGGCGGAGCATAATTCTAGCTGCGGCAGATACTTTTCGGTCAACAGTGTCGGACACCTGGGATTCACGGGCACTTCTTTGTGGATAGACTTGGATAATGCAGTGATTATTATTCTTCTTACTAATCGGATACATCCAAGCCGCAGTAATGAGCGCATCAAAGACTTCAGACCCGAGTTGCACGATGCCGTCATGAAAGTGATGTTAAAATGCGATTGAGGCAAAGAACAATTCTCCACAGCCGAAGCGCGCTGAATTCTTAACTGCTGGCCGGCGACATTTTTTCTTGTATAAACAGTATAATTTTGGTAGCGAAGCATTGAATTTTTATGTATAATAGGCCTTCGTTGGAAATTTAGCGCTTAATCATTATAAGCATGCAGAATTGAGGTAGCATGAATTTGTTCTTAGATGGTATTTTAGGAATTTTCTCAAGCGATCTGGCAATTGATCTTGGAACAGCTAATACACTTGTCTATGTAAAGGGCAAAGGAATTGTCCTAAACGAACCCTCGGTCGTTGCGGTCAGTGTTGATAACCGCTCTAAGAATCGAGTGCTGGCAGTTGGTTCTGAAGCCAAGCACATGCTCGGGCGGACTCCCGGCAGCATCGTGGCCATACGTCCGATGCGCGACGGCGTGATTGCTGATTTCGAGGTGACCGAGGCCATGCTGCGTCACTTTATCCAGAAGGTGCACAATCGGAGAACTTTTGTGCGACCGCGCATTATCATTGCAGTGCCTTCGGGCATTACCCAGGTAGAAAAGCGTGCGGTCCGCGAGTCGGCAGAATCGGCAGGGGCGCGGGAGGTGTTTCTGATTGAAGAGCCAATGGCCGCGGCGATTGGAGCCAACCTTCCGATTACTGAACCGACCTGTAACATGGTTGTGGATATCGGCGGCGGGACGACCGAAGTTGCGGTGATCTCTTTGGCCGGTATCGTTTACAGCAGATCCGTACGTGTGGCCGGAGACAAGATGGATGCGGCCATTATCCAGTACATCAAACGCAAATACAATTTGCTTATCGGCGAACGTACGTCGGAAATTATCAAAACAACGATCGGCAACGCTTACCCAAATCCTCAGGAACTGGAGACGATCGAAGTCAAGGGGCGTGACCTTGCCTCCGGCATACCGAAAATTTTGTCAATCGATTCCGAAGAGATACGGGTTGCCATTTCCGAACAAATTGATTCAATTGTTGAAACGGTAAAAATAGCCCTGGAGCAAACACCGCCCGAATTGTCGGCTGATATCGTTGACCGGGGAATCGTCTTGACCGGTGGCGGCGCGCTGTTGAAGAATTTGGACAAACTCTTGAGAGAAGAAACCAGCCTGCCGATTACTGTAACAGAAGATCCGCTGTCAACCGTGGCGCTTGGTTCCGGTAAAACGCTTGACACCCTTGAAATTCTCAAACGCGTCATGATTACATAACTAAATGTTTTCAAAAAAAATGTTGGTCATTGTCGGCGTTATCACACTGATAACCGTCAGCATGGTCGTCTTATATGTATCCAGCAGCCGCTACCCTTCCCATGGCCTTGGGCGTATCGCCCTATTTTTTGTGGCCCCATTCCAGGAAGCCGTAACGGATTCCATCGGATTCGCCCGGGGGGTCTGGAAAAATTATTTCTCTATTGTTGCCACCGCCGAGGAGAATGTCGGGCTCAAAGAGGCGCTCCGGCAGCAAATCGCCCGCAACAGCCAATGGCGCGAAATAGAACTGTCCAATATCCGACTTCGCAAGCTGCTGGAATTCAAAACAATGATTGCCAGCCGGTCGATCCCGGCCGAAGTGGTGGGTAAAGATCCCTCCTCCTGGTACAAGGCGGTCATTATCAATAAAGGCAGTGCCGATGGAATCCAAAAGGGATTACCGGTCGTTGTGCCGGAAGGCATTGCCGGGCAGGTAACCGATGTATCTTCCCGGTATTCAAAAGTCATGCTGATAATTGATCGCAACAGCGCAGTGGATGCACTGGTTCAGGAAACACGGGCCCGGGGTCTTATCAAAGGTGAATCGACCGGACAGTGTCTTTTCAAGTATGTTCTCAGAAAAGAAGCGGTCAATGTCGGTGACAAAATTGTGGCCTCCGGCCTGGACGGAGTTTTCCCTAAAGGGCTGCAAATAGGCGATGTTACAGGTGTTGTCAGGCGTGCTTCGGGGATCTTTCAGGAGGTTACCGTCACGCCGTATGTTGACTTTGAAAAACTTGAGGAAGTGCTTGTTATTCTCACTCCTCCGAAACCTGATTTTGCGAACAACCCATGATATACGGATTTTATCTTTTTATCTGTTTGATCCTGATTATACTTCAAACAACCATCTTCCCCAGTATACCGGTTCTGGACAGCTTCTTTGATTTGATCGTTTCATTTATCATCTATCTCGGCCTTTACCGTCCTGTCCGCGAATCCGTGCCGGTGGTGATTGTGCTCGGAATCTTAATGGACAATCTCTCCGGTTCTCCGTTTATGTTATACACTGTCGTATATTTCTGGGTATATTTCTCAGTGCGCATGCTCACCCGAATTTTACAGGTCGGCATGCGCTTTCGCCTGCCGATTATCATATCATCCGGCGTTCTGCTGGAGAACCTGATTTTTATTTTGACACTTACATTTCTCGAATCAGGTCCCCAGGTCCCGGTTTTTCTGGCCGGTGCATTTATGGCGCAGATGATGTGGGCCATTTGTATAGGGCCGTTTCTGATACTGGGATACAAATATACCCAAAACCTGTGGGACAGATGGATCAGCGAGGTGATGATCAGAAGATCGGACATGGCCGATCGTGAATCGATGCGGTGAAGTGTTGGCCGCAACCTTTGCATATCCTCGCACATTTAGAGTGCGTGAAGAAACAACTTAACATTGTGCGATGAAAGCTAAATCCTTGATATAGATTATGGCGGAAAGTAAATCTTTAAGTAAATATTTAAAGACGGCCGACAGCGACTGGTACAACCAACGTATCATCGGCGTGATTCTTTGTGTCCTCGCCTGCGTTACCGTGCTTTTCGTACGCCTGTTTTTTCTGCAGGTCATTAGAGGCGAGGAGTACAGGCGTCTTTCCGAAAATAATAGTATCCGGCTGCAGCGTATCGATCCTTTCAGGGGGGTGATTTTTGACCGAAACTCCAAGATGCTGGTGGACAACCGACCCTCGTTTGATGTGGACATCATCCTTAGAAACGCCAAACCGGTGCAGCAAACAATCCAAAAACTCTCAAAATACCTGAACATCCCAAGTGATGCGCTTTTTGAGAAGATTGCCGGCCAAAAAGGAAATCGATCCTTTAAACCGGTTCAGCTATGGCGCGATATCGGGCGCAATTCCGTGGCTGCGGTTGAAGTGCACCGATACGATTTGCCCGGCATCGAAGTGAATGTAAAGCCCAGAAGACATTACCTATACCGGCAGAGTGCTGCCCATATGCTTGGGTACCTTGGTGAAATCAGTTCAAGAGAGCTCAACAGCGGTAGATACCCCGGCCTTAGAAGCGGAGATTTGATTGGAAAACTGGGGGTTGAGCGGTCCTTTGACGCGTATCTGCGGGGCAAAGACGGCGGGCGCCAGGTGGAGGTTAATGCCGCCGGGCAGATCGTCAGAATATTAAAAACCGTCCATTCATATGCCGGCTACAATGTATACCTCACCCTCGATCAGGACGTGCAACTCAAAGCGGAAGAACTGCTGAAAGGGGTTACCGGTGCGGCGGTTGCCGTCGAACCGACCACCGGTGAAGTCCTGGCACTGGCCAGCAGCCCGTCCTTTGATCAAAATGAAATCGTGGGCGGCATGTCCCATGAACAGTGGCAAGCGTTTGTATCTGACCCATCCAAGCCGTTGACCAATAGAGCGGTTCAGGGAGAGTATCCGCCGGCTTCGACTTACAAGATACTTACGGCCGCAGCCGGACTCGAGGAAGGGGTTATCGACGAAAACACCGAATTTTTCTGTCCGGGCCATTATAGATTCGGCCGGCGTGACTATCGCTGCTGGAAAAAAGGCGGGCATGGCACCGTCAACGTCATCCAGGCCATGGCCCAGTCTTGTGATGTTTATTTTTACCAGGTCGGCCTGGCCCTCGGCGTCGATCGTCTGGCTTGGTATGCGAAAGCTTTCGGATTTGCGGCGACCAGCGGTATCGATCTTCCCCATGAAGCCCGGGGCTTGATCCCGACAGCCGCCTGGAAAAAGCGGCGCACGGGGATTGAGTGGCAAGAGGGCGAGACGCTCTCACTGGCCATCGGACAGGGATTCAATCTGGTCACACCGCTTCAAATGGCCGTTATGACCGCATCCATTGCCAACGGCGGCACACGCTACGGACCTGAAATTTTAAAAAGAATCGAAACCGCCCAGGGCAAGGTGATAAAACAGCCTGAGTCGGATATCACCGGCAAGCTGCCCATCAGTTCCAAAACTCTGGAACTCGTAAAACAGGGGCTGTGGGAAGTGGTTAACACAGACAAAGGAACCGCCAAAGGCGCCCGAATTTTCAATCTGCAGGTCAGCGGTAAAACCGGCACGGCCCAGGTTGTCAGCCGTAAAGAGGAAGATGAAGAAGATGAAGCGGTAATACCGGATCATCTTAAGGCCCACGCCTGGTTTGTCGCCTATGCTCCCTCGGACAACCCGCAAATTGCTGTAGCGGTTATCGTCGAACATGGCGAGCACGGCTCGAGTGCAGCGGCACCGATTGCAAGAGAGATGATCAAGGCCTATCTGCTGAAGGATCAGCTGCGGCCACTGGTGGTGGCCGGCGGAACGACTGCCGAGCAACCATAAGGAATCGCGAAGAAATAACTTTACAATTCTCGGAGAGTTAATGTTCGATCGTCGATTTGTACAATATTTTGATTGGGGCCTGCTCGGCCTGGCAGTCGTGCTGGGCAGTTTTGGACTCCTCACCTTGTACAGTGTCGTCAACGCCGGCGCATTGGCACCTCAGAAAATACTTTATTTAAAACAGATGATCTGGTTCGGCGCCGGTTTGGTGTTGATGGTGATCTCCTTTTTATTCAATTACAAATTGCTGGATCGCTATGCCTATGCCGTCTATATTTTTTGCGTCCTGCTTTTAATTGCTGTTCTGTTCTTCGGAAAATATGTCGGCGGTTCCAAGCGCTGGCTGGTGCTCGGACCCATTTCCATCCAACCGTCGGAAATCGTGAAAGTTGCGGTCATCATCATACTTGCAAATTACTACTCCAAAAATGCCTACACCCGGGGTTTTACCTTGCGCCAGTTGTTCACACCCGTCATCCTGGTGCTGATCCCTTTTGTCTTGATCGTGCGGCAGCCCGACCTGGGTACGGCCCTTCTGATCGTATTGATTGCCGGTTCAATGACCGTATTCGTCAAGATTGAAAGACGCTCGTTTCTATATCTTGTGGCTACAGGCACGGTGACGATCCCGCTGGTCTGGTTTTTTCTAAAGGATTACCAGAAACAACGCATATTGACCTTTTTAAATCCTGATCGCGACCCACTTGGGGCCGGTTATCATATCATTCAATCCAAAATCTCCATCGGCTCCGGAATGCTGGCCGGCAAAGGGTACCTAAAGGGGACACAAAATGCCCTGTCGTTTCTTCCCGAACAGCATACGGATTTTATTTTTTCGGTACTTTCTGAAGAATGGGGTTTTGTGGGTTCCGCAATTCTGATCCTCCTGTTTTTGTTGTTGATTATATGGGGATTGAATATTGCGCACAGCTGTCGCGATCCCTTCGGGACGATTATTGCCGTGGGCATTTCGGCGATGATATTCTGGCAGGTATTCGTCAATATCGGTATGGTCATGGGTTTGATGCCTGTCGTCGGAGTTCCCCTGCCGTTCATCAGTTACGGCGGCTCTTCCATTGCGACCATGATGATCGCTGTCGGACTTTTAATCAATGTGAGCATGCGGCGATTTATGGTGGAATAATCCGCTTAATTTGGTATATAAGCATCTCAATTTTCGCACCCCCAAAACTGTGCAAATTATCGGTAAAATCCGATTTGCCGGCAAGATTTGAGGTGAATTGTACGCATGATTTCACCGGAGATGCGTTTTTGCGATCCCGCAAAGCGGGATCGAAAAAACGCATCTCCTCCATAAACTATGAGCGAAACACCTTCTTCGATGCGCGTTTAACGCAAATATAGGGTGCGGCGCTTGACCAAGTATCCATTATATATACCATTAAGAATAAACTTCACCGGTCAGGTGTGAATTTTATGCCGACGCCGTTGGTGTCGGATTCTTATTTAAGTCAGGAGGTTATAGATTCATGGCAAAAAAAGTTAAAAAGCCGGATTCAATATCGACTTTTCTGGGAATCAATGCAAGTGTGGACGGTACCTTAGAATTCAAAGGCACTATTCGGCTCGATGGCAGCGTTAAGGGTAAGATCCGAAGCAGTGATGGTACGGTAATCGTCGGCGAAAAAGCGAAGGTCAATGCCGATATCGCCGTTGGTATCGCCATCGTTACGGGAGAGGTGACCGGGACTATCGATGCCAGCGATCGCATCGAGGTGTATCCGCCCGGTAGAATCATCGGAGATATACAGGCACCGATTATTTCAATTGAAGAGGGCGGCAAATTTAACGGCAATTGTGCGATGAAAGAAGACGTCGAGGCAACCAAAAAGCGAAAGCGCGCACCCATGCCGCCATCCGATGCCTTGGAGAAAGGTGCGGCTTAGGGCTCGCTAAAAAATAACTTCACGTTTTAATCAAATATAGAAATCCTGGTCTTCCGGGCCCGGATTATTTACGGACCTGATCCATCCCCCCGGGATGCGTTGCTCGTCGGTTAAATAGCTTGCTGTTCGCCCTCCGCGCGCCTTGCCACGCGGGCGCCTCGACTCCTGAAAACGTAAAGCTATTTCTTCACGAACCCTTAAATTTTTCCAAAAAACCTTTGACAATTAAATCTATCGAATGTTATAGACCGCCCGAGTCGAAATGAGTGGCCCAATTTATATAATGTTTAAACCGAATTACATGCAGCAGTCGTGTCTGTGATGGAGGTTTCCCCCATGAGGCTTACTGTTCTCTTCCGGAAGCTCGGCGTGGCTTCTCTGTTCTTATTTGCCAATCTATTTATATTTTCCGCGGGTGTTTGTTTTGGAGTTGAAGGTGAAGGTGGCGGTGGTCTAACCGTTATTCCGGACCGGTCGGTTTTTATACAGATTGCAAATTTTCTTTTCCTGATATGGGTTTTAAATCTCATATTATACAAACCGATCCGCAATGTCCTGATTCAAAGAAAGGAAAAAGTTTCAGGTCTTGAGCAAAGCATCGAAACCTTCAAAAAGGATGCAAAAGATAAAGAAGACGCTTTTGCCATTGGGCTTCGGGAGGCACGGACCAAAGGATTGCTGGAAAAGGAAATTTTGCTCAATGGTGCGGCCGAGGAGGAGAAGGAAATAATCGCAAAAATCAATGATAAAGCACAGGCTGACCTTGCAAAAATTCGTGAAAAAATTGCCAAAGATGCAGATGCGGCAAGGCAGTCCCTGTTGCAGGAGGTCGATAGCTTTGCGGAAGCAATCGGTCAAAAAATATTGGGGAGGTCGCTCTGATGAAATTGCCTGTTTTCAACTGCAAGCACCGTTGTTTGAGGATGTCGGCTGCGCTGATTTGTGCTTTGGCGCTGCTGTGTTTTGCAGGGATTGCTTTGGGTGCATCCGGCGGCGGTGGCGAGCAAGGCTCGAAAGGCTGGGTGGCGACGGATACTTTCAAAGTGATGAATTTTGCAGTATTGGCCATCGGGCTCTTTCTTCTGCTGCGCAAACCTTTGTCAAAGGCACTGAGCGACCGCATTCAGGGCATCAAAGACCAGCTCAGTGAATTGGAAGCCAGGAAGAAAGAGGCAGAGGCGGAACTGGCGAGATATAACGAAAAATTCCAGCAACTGGACAAGGAAGCTGAAAAGCTCATCTCCCAATATATTCAACAGGGTGAAGATGCCAAAGCCAAAATAATAAAAGAAGCGGAAATTTCAGCGCAGAAACTTGAAGAACAGGCGCGGCGTAATATCGAACACGAGTTTAAAAAGACCAGAGAAAAACTCCAGGAAGAGGTGCTGGAACAGGCATTGACCAAGGCGGAAGAGATTATTAAAATCCGAATTTCGAATACGGACCAGGAACGACTGGTTGACGAATATTTAGACAAGGTGGTGGTTTAATGAAAAATCTGGCGATCGCACGGCGTTATGCCAAAGCACTGCTGCTCATCGGCAAGGAGGACGGTCAAGCGCAAACCTACAAAGAAGAGCTGGCTGGTTTCGCAAAATTAATTGAACAGGAGAAAGCTCTGGATCAGGCCCTGAATAACCCTCTTTATGATGCGGAGGGGCGTAAAAAGGTGCTGACGTCCATCATTGAAAAGCTTGGGCTTTCCAAAGTGATGTCGTCGTTTCTAACACTGCTGTTTGATAAAAGAAGGATTGGTTTTATCGGTCATATCAATGAGTTTTATCAAAAGCTCGCCGATGAGCTTAAAGGGGTTGCACGGGCCAGCCTGGTTTCGGCCACCGAGCTTGCAGACGAGACCGTTGAAAAGATTCGTTCAGCCCTGTCCCAGCGGACGGGTAAAGATATTATACTGGAAGTAAAGCAAGATCCGGAACTGATCGGAGGCATTGTGACGCGGATAGGGGATCTTGTTTTAGACGGGAGCATTCGAACGCAACTGGTAAATATGAGAGAATCTTTAAAAAGGGGTGAGAGTGTCTAATGGAACTAAGAGCTGAAGAAATAAGTCAGATTATCAAAGACCAGATTACGGACTATGACAAGAAGGTAGAGCTCAGCGAGACCGGCGTGGTCTTGTCGGTGGGTGACGGAATTGCCAGAGTCTACGGCCTTGAAGAAGTAATGGCCCTGGAGCTGGTGGAATTTCCGGGCAACATTCTCGGCCTGGTGCTCAACCTTGAAGAAGACAACGTAGGTGTCGCCATCATGGGTGAAGACATTCACATCAAGGAAGGCGACATCGTCAAACGTACCGGACAGATTGCCCAGGTGCCGGTGGGCGAAGCGGTATTAGGGCGCGTGGTCGATGCCGTCGGTAATCCGCTGGACGGCAAGGGCCCGATCGATGCCAAAGAGTCCAGTCGCGTGGAAATGGTAGCACCCGGAGTTATCGCCCGCAAGAGCGTTCACGAGCCCTGCTACACCGGTTTAAAAGCGGTGGACGCCATGACACCGGTTGGACGCGGGCAACGCGAGCTGATTATCGGTGACCGGCAGATCGGAAAAACCGCCTGCGCCATCGATGCCATTATTGCCCAGAAAGAGACCGACATATACTGTATCTACGTGGCCTGCGGCCAGAAAAAATCCACGGTGGCCCAGGTTCATGCCGTCCTGGAAAAAAACGGCGCCATGGAATACACCACCATCGTATCCGCTTGTGCCAGTGACCCGGCCACACAACAGTTTATCGCGCCTTATGCCGGCTGTGCCATGGGCGAATATTTTCGGGATAAGGGCCAGCATGCGCTGATTATCTACGACGACCTTTCCAAGCAGGCAGCCTCCTATCGTCAGGTGTCGCTGCTCCTGCGGCGACCGCCCGGACGCGAAGCCTTTCCGGGAGATATTTTCTACAATCACTCCCGGCTTCTGGAGCGTGCTGCAAAACTCAATGACGAACTGGGTGCCGGTTCTCTGACGGCCCTGCCGATTATCGAAACCCAGGCGGGGGACGTGTCCGCCTATATCCCCACCAATGTTATTTCCATTACAGACGGTCAGATCTATCTGGAACCCGGATTGTTCTTTGCCGGTGTACGGCCGGCTATTAACGTCGGGCTGTCGGTTTCCCGCGTCGGCGGTGCAGCCCAGGTCAAGGCCATGAAACAGGTGGCCGGCACCCTGCGGCTGGATTTGGCCCAGTACCGCGAACTCGAAGCGTTTGCCGCTTTCGGTAGCGATTTGGATAAAGCAACTCAGCAGCAGCTCACCCGTGGTGCGCGCCTGGTGGAGATTTTAAAGCAGCCCCAGTATCAGCCGCTGCCTATGGCAAAACAGGTCACCGTCCTGTATGCCGGCACCCGAGGCTTTTTGGATGACTATCCGATTGAGGTTCTGGCCAAGTATGAAGCCGGTCTCTATCCATTCATCGAAGAGCGGTATCCGCAAATATTCTCCGAGCTGCAAGACAAACAGGCGCTTGATGACGACCTGGATAAGCAGATGGCCGAAGCTTTGACTGCTTACGGTGAAGAGTTCAAAGACACGATCAAATAATGTTACGGGTTGCGGGTTAAGGATTCCGATTTTTATTACCCGCAACCCAAATTTAGAGGCGGATTCATATGGCAACGTTAAAGGATGTCGAAAATAAGATCAAAGCGGTAAAAAAGACCAAGCAGATCACCAAGGCCATGAACATGGTGGCTGCTTCCCGCCTACGCGGTGCCCAAGCCACAATGGTGGCGTTTCGGCCTTATGCCGGAAAGTTCGCTGATGTCCTGGGTAGCCTGGCGGATAAAGCCGGCGAGGAAGCAAACCCTTTGCTGGTTCCGCGGGATGAAGTCAAGAAAGTCAATATCCTGCTGTGCACTTCCGATCGGGGTCTTTGTGGCGGATTTAACACAAATCTCATCGCCAAGGCGCAATCCCTGATGAAGGAGAAGAGCGGCCAGGATGTCGAGTTTTCATTTACCAATTTCGGCAAAAAGGGCCGGGACTGGTGTCGTAGTCACAAAATGACCATCGCCAGCGAACACCTGGGTATCGTTGGCGCCAATTTCGGTTTTCATGTGGCCGTATCTGCAGGACGTCAGCTGGTGGGGGATTTTCTGGCCGGTGTTTACGATGAGGTCCAGATTGTTTATGCTGAATTTCTGAGCATGGCCAAACAGGTCCCTGTCATCAAGCAACTGCTCCCCATCCCGCCCATCGAAGCGGCGCAAGAAGAGATAGATGAAAATGCACCCTACCAGGCCGAGCACATCTGCGAGCCTTCAGCCGATGAACTCCTTGGCGACATGCTGCCGAGAAACATCTATGTTCAAATTTACAGTGCACTTCTGGAAACATCCACCAGTGAACACGCCGCGCGCATGATGGCCATGGACAACGCCACCTCAGCCTGTAATGATATGATCGAAAACCTGACGCTGGCCTACAACAAGGCCCGCCAGGCGGCTATTACAGCGGAGCTGATGGATATTGTCGGCGGTGCTGAGGCTTTGAAAGGATAAAATTAATATTTGGTATATATTGTAAATAGGAGGTCTTTCGATGGCAGAAAACATTGGTAAGATACTACAGGTCATGGGACCGGTCGTTGACGTCGAATTTGAGCAGGGTAAACTGCCGACCATTTATACGGCGCTGACGATTACAAACTCGGCGATCGATGATACCGAAGACAACCTCGTTGTCGAGGTGGCCCAGCATCTTGGCGACAACGTGGTCCGCACCATTGCCATGGATGTTACCGACGGTTTGGTACGCGGCATGCCGGTAAAAGATACGGACAGCCCAATTATGATGCCGGTTGGTGAGGCCGGACTGGGTCGCGTGCTCAACGTTGTGGGACGACCCGTTGATGGGCTGGGACCGGTCAGCCAAGAAAAGATGCTGCCCATTCACAGGGAAGCGCCGAAATTTACCGAGCAGGACGTTACCGTGCGTGTCCTGGAAACCGGCGTCAAGGTTATCGACCTGCTGGTGCCTTTCCCCCGCGGTGGCAAAATGGGTATGCTCGGTGGTGCCGGCGTGGGTAAAACCGTTATCATGATGGAGATGGTTCACAATATCGCCATGCAGCACGGCGGTATTTCGGTGTTTGCCGGTGTGGGCGAACGGACCCGTGAAGGCAACGACCTGTATCATGAGATGAAAGACTCCGGTGTTCTGCCCAAAGCGGCCCTCATCTACGGTCAGATGACCGAGCCGCCGGGAGCCCGTGCGCGGGTTGCCCTATCGGCCCTGACTGCAGCAGAATATTTTCGGGATGAAGAAGGCCAGGACGTGTTGATCTTCATCGACAATATTTTCCGCTTTACCCAGGCGGGTTCAGAGGTTTCCGCACTTTTAGGGCGTATGCCCTCTGCAGTCGGATATCAACCGACGCTGGCGGTTGACCTGGGTGAGCTGCAGGAACGCATCACCTCAACCGATAAGGGATCCATTACCGCCGTGCAGTGTGTATATGTGCCGGCAGATGATTTAACGGACCCGGCGCCGGCAACCACTTTTGCGCATCTGGACGGAACAGTTGTTCTGTCGCGCCAAATTGTCGAGCTGGGTATCTATCCCGCGGTGGACCCCCTGGATTCAACCTCACGGATTCTGGACGCTGCTTATATCGGCGAGGAACATTATCAGGTAGCGCGCCAGGTGCAGCAAATTCTGCAAAAGTATAAAGAACTTCAAGACATTATTGCCATTCTGGGAATGGAAGAGTTATCCGACGAAGACAAAGTCACCGTGACGCGGGCTCGAAAAATTCAAAGATTCCTGTCCCAGCCCTTCCATGTTGCCGAAGCTTTCACCAATAAACCGGGCGTTTACGTAAAGATCGAAGATACCGTCAGAGGGTTTAAAGAAATTTGTGATGGTAAACACGATGACCTTCCCGAACAGGCATTTTATATGCGCGGCGGTATTGATGAGGTCATTGAATCTGCCAAAGAAATGGCTGAAGCAGCAGCGTAATAAAGGGGTCAAAGGATGGCTGAAAATATCAAACTGGAAGTTGTGACACCGGAGAAAAATGTGGTCAGCGAAGAAGCCCAGATTGTGGCTGCTCCGGGTACACTCGGTGAGTTCGGGGCCCTGCG
>Ga0126332_10000353_pt1 | contig 17131 bp, 12 predicted proteins | sample InaspJWI42metaG_FD_94482 | JGI IMG/M metagenome (GOLD analysis project Ga0126332, IMG submission 94482) | Marine gutless worms symbiont microbial communities from Oahu, Hawaii - Inanidrilus sp. 2 OAHU.JWI-42 metaG | ecosystem: Host-associated > Annelida > Digestive system > Unclassified...
CTGTTGTGGAAGAACTGCTGGCCCAAGATCCGGAGAATGTTGAAGCCCTTATCATTTATGGCAAAATAAACCAAACCCAGAAAAAGATGAATGAAGCCAAAGAGGCTTATGAAAAAGTCATTGTCCTGGATAAAAACCAGCAGAACATATACCTGTTGCTGGGCGGTATCTACATGCATGAAGACCGCACATCCGACGCGCTGAGAGTATTTGACCAGCTTATCCAGTATCACCCCGAATCGTATGCCGGACACTTTTTTTTGGGTAAAATTTATACCAAGCAGGGTCATGTCAAGCAGGCGGAAATGGAATTCAAAAAAGCTTTGGAAATAGAACCGGCGCTTCTTGAACCACGATTTGAATTATTGAAAATATACAAAGACCAGGGCAAATCGGATCGGATCGTTCAGGTCTATGAGGAAATACTGACAAAAAATCCGGGCAATGTCCGGGCCGCCTTCGAACTGGGACTTATATATATCAATAATGGCCGCAAGCAAGAAGCCGACAGGATGTTTTACGAACTGGGGCAAAGGAGTGCGACTGATTTCGATGTCATTTTGAAAATCATTCAGAATTTTATCGAGCCGGATCGATACGATGAGGCCATCATCGTCATCGAGGGACTTTTGAACGGCGCACCGAACAGTTCCGATCTGCACCACCTTGTCGGCGTCGCATATTACGGCAACAAAGAGAATCAAAAGGCGATGTCCCACTTTCTTGAAGTGAAACCGCAATCGCGATTTTACCCGGATACCGTCGTGCACATCGCCTTTATTTACCAGGAACAGAAAAAAATCGATAAGGCCATCGACTATCTGAATGCGGCCATTCTAAACAGTCCGGACAATCCGGATTTTAAATACTACCTTGGTACGCTGTACGAAGAAAAAGGCGAGTTTGAAAATGCGGAAAACGTCCTGAAACAAGCTATTGAACTGGATCCCGAGGAGGCCAAGTTCTATTTTCGTCTGGGGGTGGTGTACGACAAACAGGGTAAAAAAGAGACATCGATGGAAACCATGCGAGCCGTGATCAGGCTCGATCCCAAACACGCCAATGCACTTAATTATCTCGGCTACACCTACGCAGACCTTGGCAAGAATCTGGATGAAGCCGAACGGCTGATCAAAGAAGCCCTAAAATACAAGCCCAACGATGGATATATTACCGACAGTCTGGGTTGGGTGTACTATAAAAAAGGACAATACTCCGAAGCCCTGGCGATTTTGAAAAAAGCAGCGGAACTGGTCCCTGACGATCCGATCATTATGGAGCATCTGGGCGATGCATACCTGAAAACCAACGACAAGAAAAATGCACTCAAGTATTATAAACATTCTTTAGAAAACAAGCATAAGGACAGGGGGGCGATCGAAGAAAAGATAAGAAACCTTAAAGAACAGAAATGAAAATATCTGCCCATCGAACATGTCTTATCGCGTGCCTGCTGTTTGTATCCATCAGCCTGCCGGCTTGCAGTACCCTGCGCCAGCGGTTGCCCGAAGACCGCAGGGCGGAAATAGCCGCTAAACAGCTGCTTGCGGATATCAGTCAAACTAACCAAAATCTTAATTCCTTTAAAGGTATCGGTAAAATCAGGATCTGGGGTCCGCAGCACCCGCCGATCAACGAACGCGTGGCCTGGATCGGTTCCGTGCCGGTCAGCCTGAGAATTGTTGTTCTTGCCTCAGGACAGCCCGTCGTGAAGTTTGCAACGGACGGACGCTATTTGTACTTTATCGATTTGCAGAATCCGGGACGCTCCTATAAAAAAATCCGCTCCGAGGATGCCAGCCTGGATAAGCTCCTTTCCATGCCGGTTAAATCCAGTGATATTATATCCCTTCTGGCCGGCCGGCCACCGATTCTTGATCACTCCAGAGCCATGCTGGTCGAAGACGCCGCCAATAACGGCGCAGTTCTGATTCTGGAAAAATGGTGGCAAGTGGTTGAAAAGATATACCTGAACACAGACAAATCCGCAGTGGAAAAGGTGGAGATATTCGGCGGCGGCAAACTGCGATTTCGGGTTGAATTTAAACGGATGCAGCAAATAAAGGGATATCGGGTTCCGCGCCGCCTGAAAATTACCGGCAACGACGGCACCGGACTGCAACTGGATATTGATCGCTACATCGCCGATGTATCCTTGAAACCTTCCATGTTCGTTTTAACGCCGCCGGAAGCAACGCAGTTACACTGAGCAGCTAAAGTTTCTCCCTCCCGCAAGACGGCTGCAATGATAATAGAGGTGAAATTAATGTTGCGCGTTACGAGTTGCGGGTTGCGCGTTAGGCGGTAAGTGTTCATTTTAACTCGCAACCCGCAACTAGTAACTCGTAACTCGCAATCCGTATTCCGGAGCAAATCATGCAAGCCGAGATTCTCGCAACCGGAGACGAAATCCGCACCGGTGCAGTTGTGGACAGCAATTCGGCCCACATCGCTCAGGAGCTGGAGGAATCCGCAATCGAAGTGACACGGCATAACTGTGTCGGAGATGATTTACAGGCTCTGGTGTCGGTGCTGAAGGAGATCGGCCAACGTGCAGATATCGCGGTCGTGACCGGCGGTCTTGGCCCCACCGTGGATGACCTCACGGCCGAGGCAGCTGCCAAAGCACTTGACGTGGATCTGGTGTTGGATGAGAAAGCCCTGGCGTCCGTAACGGCATTTTTTGAAAATCGAGACCGCCTTTTCAGTGACGCCAATCGGAAACAGGCGCTGCTTCCGGTTGGAGCGGCATGTATACCGAATCCCATCGGAACAGCCCCCGGGTTTAGATTGAAAATTGACCGCTGCACCTTTTTTTTCCTTCCCGGTGTGCCGCGCGAAATGCATGATATGCTTGCAGATTCGGTATTACCGTATCTCAAGCGGTTGCGCGGCAGGGCCCGAGAGTTATCGTCGGTCACTCATATTACCACCTTCGGATTAACCGAGGCTGCAACCGGTGAGCAATTGCTCGACTTTCAGCAACACTTTGCCGGTATAAGGCTGGGACTGCGCACCGTATTTCCTGAAATTCACCTCCGGCTCAGCGCTCGCGAAAAAAACGCGTCAATGCTGCAGCGCGGTATGCAGGATGCCGTCCGATGGATTCAACAACAGCTCGGCGATAAGATTTTATCGACCGAAGGCAAGGGCATGCAGGAGATCGTCGGTGATCTGCTCAGGCACAAAAAGGCAACAGTTGCAGTGGCCGAAAGCTGTACCGGCGGTTTGATTGCGCATCTGCTGACCAATGTTTCCGGTAGCTCGGATTATTTCATGTTGGCAGACGTCACTTATGCGAATGCGGCCAAAATCCGGGTTCTCGGTGTGTCGGAAACGACGCTCCGGCACAACGGTGCGGTACATGAAGAGACTGCCAGAGAAATGGCCGAAGGGGTCAGAAGGGTTTCCGGTGCCGCTTACGGGTTGGCGACGACCGGCATTGCCGGGCCCACCGGCGGTAGTGCGACAAAACCGGTGGGAACGGTCTGTATCGGGCTGGCCGGCGCGGATGGCGCATTCGGCCAGCGCTTTTATTTTCCGCTTGACAATCGCGCTATGAACAAAAGAATATTTGCCATAACGGCGCTTGATCTGCTGCGTCGAAAACTAATGCAACCCTCTGCCTAAGGGTTCGCGAAATAATAACTTTACATTTTAGGGGGTCGAGGCGCCCGCGTGGCAAGGCGCGAGGAGGGCGAATAGCAAGCTATTTAACCGACGAGCAACACAGCCAGGCGGGATGGATCGGCTCACTAAAATGTGAAGTTATTTTTAAGCGAGCCCTAAATCCCGTCATCTTCGAACTGGATCTTTTCCCGGACGTCTTTTTTTCCGTTTGACATAATCGATAAGCGGCTTAAAGCTTTTCAGTCTTCTGTTTTTTCTTTTTCTGAAAATTTCTTCCATCGACAGGTGCGGATCGCGGGCCGGGGTGCGCAGATAACGGCGCAACGCATTCAGCCGGGAAAGAATTTCTTTTTCCATCTGGGTTTTTAAGATTTCTTTGCTTTCCAAAATTCTGGCTTTTACTTCTTCCGGTGGTTTGTTGCCGCGGTATTTATTTCTTTTGTAGTCGATCCGCGTATCGATAAGGTCGAACAGAATTTTTTCACAATCGGGATCGAGATGCATCACTTCCGAAACGAGATCACCAAAATGTGTCACTCCCAGGATGTCCTTTTCCTGGGACCAGTAATTTTCAAGAAACTCATGCTCCAGGTCTTTATAATTCTGCAGCGGCATGTACATCCTTCTTAAATGCATCAAGACTTTCTGAGCTTTTTTCTTATGACCGCCGATGATCACCGAACCGCCCACTTCACCTTTTTTGACGCCCTTGGTCCAGGGCGCGCCGGTTATGCCGAAATCGTTATAAACCGGAATCAGCAGCAGCGCCGATAGGGTGTTCAAGGCCAGCGCGTATCCGGCTGACGGACCGCCAACATTGTAAGAGGCCGAAAGGAGCTGATGGTGGATGGTATAGTGATCTAAAAAGTCTCCGAGCAGGCGTGACATGCTGACTTTGGGATCCAGGTCCTGAAGATAGTTCTTGACCATGGTCAGGGCTTCCTGGGCCGACTGCTGCGTCATTTTAACGGCCATATCCAGCTCGGCGGCCCCGGGGGCGGAAGTGGACACCGCACCCGTCACAATGACCTTCTCCGGGCCCAGATTATAGGTCAGGCTGGTTGCAATCGGCAGCAGCATGCCGGCAACATCATTGGCACCGACGCCGATGATGAATCCCACCTGCGGTTCCTGGCTGAGTTCCGCTTCCAGGAATTCATCCAGCTGCACTTTACCTTTTTTAACCGGACTTTGAGATATCTCCTGACGGGCCGACTGCAGGTGAGACGGCATCAGTGGATATTCTTTAACATCCTTTATCGAGTCCGACAACTCAATGATATCATCATAATGGTTGAGAATGCCGATCGGGTCTTTTTTTACTGCGGCTTTAATATTCTGTGGTGCGTTAACGGCATCCAGAATTCCGACCAGGGTTTTGAAATTGAACTTGATAAAATTAATCATATGATCCCTGGAACCCTTCGACAGATTGCGCAACCTGAGAAGCACTTCGTATTCAGTGCTGCGCAGGGAACAGGCTTTTTCTACAAAAGCGGCATAATCTGCCGGCGTATTGCAGATACCCTGGGAAACGTCCAATATCTGATCCGCTTCCAGACCGTCGGCCAGGGGGACATCTTTAAGGACCTGTCCGATGATGCCGGTGATATCTTTTTTCCGCAGATGCCCTGAAACTTCCATGACTTTCAAACGTTTGGAGCGAATCAGAGCCGGATCGAGTATATCAAGCCGGTTGGTGGTCAGCACCGTAAAGACTTGGTTGAGCGGCACCTCGCCGTCAATAATGTTTAAAAGTTTGTTGGTCAGCTTGTCCGAAGGATTCCCACCGGAAGGACTGCGCTTGGGTGCCAGCGAATCCCCTTCGTCGAAAAAAACGACGGTGGGTGCGATCATTTTGGCGATATCGTACATTTTTTCCAGGTTGTCGATGGCACCGTCGATGGGATTGATCGGATTCTGCAAGGTGCTTGGGCTGGCGGAAATGTCGTGAATATCGCCGTTTTCACTCAGCCAGGTTCGAACCAGAAAGGTTTTGCCGCTACCGGGCGGTCCGTTCAGGACCACTCCCTTTTCATCGCTGACACCGTAATATAGGCTGTTATTGGCCATTTCCGAAAAAACGTCCTTGACATCGCCGACATACTCCTCCCATTTCACATGGCGATCCATACGCTCGACGACTTTGCCGAAAAGATCACCGTATGAGTTCTTGGCCACAAGTTCAAAGGCCTGGCGCACCAGCAGTGAATCATCCAGGTACCCGGGAGCGAAATCGCCTTTTATTTCGATGACCGAATCGATGAGCTTGCGAACATATGACGGAATGATTTTAAGGGTCCTTTCCTCAAAGATGGTATAAAGCTTTTCAACCGCTTTATTCTGGGCATCGGGATCAAGACAGACGGTGTTTTTGTGGCAGCGGCTATCCATGGTGCCGCTCACCCGGATATCGTGCCGCAAAAGTTCCAGACGCACCACTTCTTTGAGATTTTCCAGGTCTTTCCAGAAATCGGCCATATTAATGATTCTGCCTTTTTCGACGAAGCGCCGGTATATCGCCGGATCGAATCGTTCGGGCTGATCGGTGGTGGCGATCAGCAGACAGTCGCGCCGGCCATTGATGATTTCATCGATGACGATGTTCGAGGTGTCGATCAAGGTTCTTTGCTGTCTTTCAATCCCGCTTTCTCTGCCGTTTGCTTTGCCGAACGCACTGTGGGCTTCTTCGACATGCCGGATTGATATTTTTCGCGGGTCACCCAGCGCTTTTTTAAAATAATTCCCGGGTTCTCCGGCCAGGGCAGTCTGAAAGTCGTTGGGCGTAATCATCGAATAATCAACCAGAATCCCTTGCTCCTGTAGTTCCGAAAGACTTTTTCCGATTCTTTTTTTAAATAAGGTTCGAATGATCGGTATGCGGGTGAGGCGTTTATAGAGTTTTATTTTCTTGCGTCTGGCAATTTCCATCGAAAGGGTCGGGTCGATTTCTTCGATGGTTTTCCAGAAAGGCTCGCCGGCCAGCATATCTTCTTTTTTCTGTTTTAGATCTACTTCCGGCAGCACATCGTTGGCAAAAACCACCCGCTCAATAGCATGGGAAATGGTGGATGTCTTACCACTGCCGCTCGGCCCGACGAATAAAAGCAGCGGCGCTTTGGGGACCGACGGATCGGAAACATATTCTTTGCGGATATGAGCCCGGTATATTTTTTCAAAAAGTCGGCGCAGTTCATCCGGAATATGAACATCCGTCAACTCCTTGTCGAGCAATGAAAGCAGATAAGCGTAGTCTTTGGCCGACACTTCCTTTTCGAGGATTTTGTTCCAGGCTTCCTGAGGATTCGTCTGTCCGGATATTTCAAACCGCTTCTGCCAGTCGGTTAAGATATCCGGATCCTTTAATACGTCGAATCTCTTTTTCGGGGCGCTCATAAACAGCGAGAGCAAAAAATCGAGCAGGCTGTTGGCAAGATCTGAAGGCGGTTTATACTGGTTCAGACGCGCACGCATGAATGCCATGGTCTCGTGGGGCCAGGATACCACCAGATCCTGAATTTCCCGGATGCGCTGTTCGGGCAGGCGCACGTATTTTATTTCTTTGGTAAGCTTACGGGGCATTTTCTCTTTCCCCATGGCCATTCGTTTTTTCGGTGACGCTGGCCGCAGGCAGGGTCAAAGCCGGCGAGCCCTGGGTGTTCTGGATGACAATTGTTTGCTGGCTGCCCTGGTTTTTTTCGTAGGCCGTTGCCCATTTTTGCTGGGTTAAAAACTGGAAAAGGGGGACATCGGTCGAACCGTCCGGGCGACCGATGGCCTTTTGCAATGATTGAATACTTTCCAGATACGCCGCATACAGTTTGCGGATACGACTGGCCTCCTGATCCGCAGCGTAGTTTTCGGCCTCGGCAATCAGTTCGCGTCGTTTTTTTTCTTCGGTGGCTTCGACCAGTTTGTCACCGAATCGCGTCTCTTTGAGGACGAAACTGACAATCTCGATACCATATTTTTGTTCCAGGGTCGGCCCGCCTTCATTGATCGGGCGTGATTTAAGTGCCTGAAAGATTTTTTCTTTAATCGCTTCTCTATCGCTTACCAACTGATTGACCTGCTGAGCCTGGAGGATATCCTTTACGATACCGTCGTAATCCCCCTGAAGCAGGCCCATGGGATCAAGATTTTCTATGGCCCAGATCCTGAGGTCGCGGATGCGGTAAGTCAGGACGGCAGAGGTCCACAGCGCCACGTTCTCCCTGGAAATAATCCGCATCGGTTCGATCGTCCCTCCCAGCAGAAGGCGCTGGTTCATCAGCGTCACCTCCTGCTCGATTCGGGTGAAGTACGGCAACCTTACATGCCATCCGACATCGGTTACGGCTTCGCGATCTCCGCCGAATCGCTCGAGCACCATCGCGTAGTTCATTTTTACTTTGTAGATCGTGCGTGTAGCGTAGATCACCGCGGTGAGCCCGTAAACCAACCCCACAAGCGCCAGCAGGGCAAAGGTCCTGCGCAGAAACGTTTTTATGAAGGCTCTTCGGAGAAATTTTTTCGAATGCTCGTCAGCCATAGCAACTCCTTATTGTATTCAACAGGCAGCAAAATAAGCAGCCGGACGTGATGCGTGTCGGGTCTCATTTGCTCTATCCGGGTGTTGGCCGGACTTAAAACAGTGCGGATTTGAACCATTGCACCGTTTCGCGGATGAACTCTTTCTGGTGCGCCTTGCGGCTCATGGAATGGTCCCCCTGTTTTTGCCGAATCAATCGCTTGGGTTCGCGGGCCCTTTCGAAAATATCCAGAGCACTGGTATACGGAACGATGTCATCGGCGTCACCGTGGAATATCAGAATATTCTCAATACCTTGCAGTTTGTCGCCAATATCGAATTGTGCCGCTGTGTATCCGCTATCGGCGAGATTGTGCTTTGGATCATTGATTTGGGCATGCGATCGATTGATGGTTTGACTGCGAATCGGTGCCGCGAACGTCACGAGGGCATCAATACCGGTTTGCCGTGCCACGGATAAACACGCCGCACCGCCCATACTGCTTCCGAAAAGACCCAACCGGTCTCCGGTATCCTGGCGGGCACGAATCGTGTTAACGGCACATATCAGGTCGCGAGCCCGGGTATTCAGCGACGTCACTTCCGGGAAGTATCCCTGGCTTTTACCGCATCCGCGATGATCAAATCGGAAAAACGCAATGCCGATTTCATTGCAGCGTTTTGCCAGTTCAGACTGCTTGGGTGACTCACTGCTGCTCAGAAGACCGTGTGACCCGATGACAACAGGCGGGCATGCATCAGTCGACAGATGAAGGGTCCCTTTAAGTTGGTACCCGTCAGAGAAGAAAGAGATCTTCTTGCAAGGCGAATCCGCTTTTATTGTAACCATATTTTTACCTTAACTTCAAATATTTATTTATTACCGAAAAAGTAAACATATATTATACTTTGTCACTTTCAATTCAGCCACACCTGGATTATAGAATCAGAACGATTGGAGCACCGTGATGGAATTAAAAAAGGGTCAGATACTCGAACTTGAAATCGCAGACATCGCTTTCGGCGGCAGGGGTTTGGCCAGGTTCAACGGTCTGGCCGTGTTTGTCGACCAGGTCGCGCCCCTGGATCGCGCGCGGGTGCGCATCGTCCGCAAACGTAAAAATTACGCCGAGGCACGATTGATCGAGATCCTGTCGCCCTCACCGTACAGAATCGATCCGCCTTGTCCTTACAGCGGTGTGTGCGGCGGATGCAAATGGCAGTTTCTGGATTATGAGAAACAGATCGAATACAAACAACAGCATGTTGTCCAATCCCTGGCACACATCGGCGGTATCGACCATGTCAGCGTGCATGACGTTCTTCCATCACAGCGTATATTCGGATACCGCAACAAAATGGAGTTTACCTGTTCCGACCGCAGATGGCTGATGCCCGATGAGATGGGACGCGAAGATGTCGACACCGGCTTTGCCCTTGGCCTGCACGTTCCCGGCACCTTTTACAAGGTTTTGGATACCCGGGCCTGTCTCTTGCATCCGGATCTTGGCAACGCCATACTCGGCGGTGTCAGAGATTTTATGAAAGAATCCGGTCTTGCGGCATACGGTCTGCGGAGTCATATCGGTTTTTGGCGCTTTCTGATGTTAAGGTATTCGGTAGCCTACGACCAGTGGATGGCGAACATTATCACCGCCGGTGAAAATCAAAACCTTGTGCGGCAACTGGCGGACCGACTGACGCAAAGCTATCCCCAAATCGTCTCCGTGATGAACAACATCACCGCCAGAAAGGCCGGAATTGCCGTCGGTGAATACGAAATCCGTTTGAGCGGTGCGCCCGCCATTCGAGATAAGATCGGACCGTTCGAATTTGAAATATCGGCCAACTCGTTTTTCCAGACCAATACAACCGGGGCGGAGCAACTTTACCGTCAAGTCAAAAAATATGCCGGATTGACCGGAAGTCAGCGGATTGTCGATCTTTACAGCGGTACCGGCACCATCGCCATCTGGCTGGCGTCCGAAGCCAAAGAGGTGATCGGCATCGAGATTGTCGAAAGTGCGGTCAAAGATGCCCTGCAAAATTGCCGCCGCAACGGCATATCCAACTGCCGCTTCGTTCAAGGCGATATTATTGAATGCCTGCCGCGCATTTCATCCAAACCCGATGTGCTCATTATCGATCCGCCCCGAGCTGGCATGCATAAAAAGGTTGTAAAGCTGGTGCTGGAAATGATGCCACCGAAAATCGTCTATGTTTCCTGCAATCCCGCCACCATGGCCCGCGATGTGGCCCTGATGAAAGACGCCTACCGAATTCTGGAGGTGCAACCGGTGGATATGTTTCCGCATACTTATCACATTGAATCGGTGGCCCGTCTCGAGCGGATAGCATGATAAAAAAGGCACCATTTTTAATGTTTCCGATCTATTTGGTCAGTTGATTTTCAGATTGACATTACATGCCACTAACATTAAATTCAGACGTTCCAAAGGCATGAAGGAGATGACTGAATGGTTTTGAGCGAAATGAGAGAGGGTCAGACCGCTACCATTGATCGAATCGAGGGCAACGGCGCGTTGCGGCGTCGAATACTGGAGATGGGAATCGTCAAAGGCGCTGAAGTGTATGTGGAAAAATATGCACCCCTGAAAGATCCGCTTGAATTGATTGTAAAAGGATATCATGTATCGCTTCGTGTGAGTGAAGCCACACAGATAACGGTTGTCAACGTAAGATAGGATCACCTCAATGCACTCCAAGCGCCTGACGATCGCTCTGGCCGGTAATCCCAATTCAGGAAAAACAACAATCTTCAACAATATCACCGGCACCCGCCAAAAAGTCGGAAACTGGCCCGGCGTGACGGTTGAGAAAAAAGAAGGCAGGATCAATCGAAGCGGATATGATTTAAGAATCATCGATCTACCCGGAACTTACAGCCTCACCCCTTTCTCCATCGAAGAGATTGTCGCCCGTAACTTTATCCTCGACGAAACACCGGATGTGGTCATCGATATTATCGATGCTTCCAACCTTGAGCGCAGTCTTTATCTTGCCACCCAGCTCCGGGAACTCGACTGCAAAGTGATTTTTGCCTTGAACATGGCCGACCTGGCCCGGATGCGGGGAAGTAAAATCGATGCCCGGAAATTGTCCGAGCTTCTGGACGTCCCGGTGACATTTACCGTCGGTAACAAAAATGAGGGGATCGATACCTTGCTGCAAATGGCCATCGAGCTGGCGGAGTCGGATATTTCCAGCCGCCAGAGGCGCAGGGTGAAATACAGTAAAGATATCGAAAGCGCCATCCATAAGCTCCAACAGTATATCGAAGACAACACCGACGGGCAGCTGCCCTACAACCTGCGATGGACTGCCATAAAGCTTCTGGAAGACGACACTATCGTCAAGGAGCGTATTGTTGAAAAAACAGCGGACGCGGGCGGCGAAATCCTGGCGGAGACCAGTGCATTGCGCAGGCACCTGACGGATCGCTTCGACGACGAACCGGAAATTATCATGACCGATGAGCGCTACGGCTTTATTGCCGGGATCGTCAAAGAAGTCCGCACCTCCACAACCCTGCAGCGCATAGACATTTCCCGCAACGTTGACCTGGTTTTGACCAACCGTTTTGTCGGATTTCCGATTTTTGTTTTTTTTATCTGGGCCATGTTTCAATTGACCTTTACCGTCGGAGAATATCCGATGGAATTGATCGATACCGTCGTCGGCTGGCTTTCTGCCGCTGTTGCCGGTGTGCTGCCGGACAGCCTGCTGAAAGATCTGCTCCTGGACGGAATAATTGCCGGTGTCGGCAGCGTGATTATTTTCCTGCCCAATATCCTGATCCTGTTCTTCTGCATTGCGCTGTTTGAGGATACGGGTTATATGTCGCGCTCGGCCTTTCTGATGGATAAGATCATGCATCTTATCGGATTGCATGGGAAATCTTTTATACCGATGTTGATGGGATTCGGCTGCAACGTAACCGCCATCATGGCCAGCCGCACCCTTGAAAGTGAGAAGGATCGCATCCTTACCATATTGATTACGCCGTTTATGTCCTGCTCGGCCAAGCTTCCCGTCTATGTGGCCCTGGCCGGTACTTTTTTCGGCGCCCGGGCCGGAACCGTCATTTTTGCGGTTTATCTGCTGGGTATCGTGCTATCCATGATCACCGGCCGGATTTTTCGATCGACGCTGCTGAAAGGGGCCGATGCGCCATTTGTAATGGAACTGCCGCCGTATCGCGTGCCGATGTTGAAAAGTCTTGTGATTCACATGTGGGACCGCAGCAAGATATTTCTCAAGAAAATGGGAGGTGTCATTCTTATCGGTTCGATCCTTATCTGGTGTCTGTCGTCCTTTCCGCGCAACATCCAATATTCTGTCGATTATCCGTCCGAGATTGAAAAGATCCAAACGACTTACGACACCTTAATCCATGCGGTGGATGGGACCGCTAAAATAGCGCTTGAAAAGGAAAAAGAAAATGAACTGGCATTGCTGATGAGGGCCCGGCGGGCCGAGAGAACCGAAAAATCTTTTATGGGCCGCATCGGCAAAGCCCTGGCGCCGATTTTTGCACCCCTGGGTGTCGACTGGCGCGGCGGTATTGCCCTTTTATCCGGATTTGTGGCCAAAGAAATTGTTGTCAGCACCCTGGGCGTGCTGTATGCCGCTGACGCTCATGAAAAATCGGAAGCACTGCGCCGGGCGTTGAAATCATCAGGGATGACCCCGCTTTCGGCACTTTCCATGATGATTTTCGTATTGTTATATCTGCCCTGCCTGGCCACGATCACCACCATCAGACGCGAGACCGGCTCCATGAAGTGGACGCTTTTCAGTATCTGCTACAGCACTTCGGTGGCATGGCTGACGGCGGTTTTTGTTTACCAGGGGGGCCGGCTTCTGGGATTCGGATAAGACGCTATAAAAATCTAGACGCTTAATAACTTCATATCGACAATTTGTTGTCGGTCTCAGACAGAATGTTGTTTTTACCTTGAAAGATGATGTTACGAGTTACGGGTTGCGCGTTAAAATAAAGAAACCATACTATTGAATACCCGTAACCCGTAACGCGGAACACGCAACAGTCCCGTTACCATCCAGTATGTAATTCACTGCTCTGAAAGGCCAAATTTTTCAAACGTTATGTTAAAAAATGCTCAGAGTTATACCTGTTGCTTGGACAGGATTCGACAGCGATGATTGGCTTTGACAATACAGAGGCGATATGATAATATTCTCAATATGTTATAGAAATTTCGCCATATTCTTCCAGCCGACTGATATCAATCGTATGCACGGCCATGCGTACCATTGACAGGCTGTTTGAAAAAAATATAAGACGTTTCTCCCTGCTTGCCGGTATTGTTCCGACTACAGAAAAATGACCCCTATAATCGCTTGTATCATTCCGGTTTACAATGAAGAAGATTTTATTGCCGATGTGTTAGGCGAAATCCCGGATTTTGTGAGACATATCATTGTTGTTAACGATGCGAGTACAGATCATTCAAGGGATCGCATCCTGGGGATTTCCGATCCGCGCGTGATACTCATTGACCACGGATCAAATATCGGCGTGGGCGGCAGTGTGGCCAGCGGATATAAAAAAGCGATCACGCTCGGTGCGGATATCATCGTTAAATTAGACGGCGACGGCCAAATGGACCTGCAGCAGATGAAACGGCTGGTCCAGCCGATTCTGCTTGCCCGTGCCGATTATACAAAAGGGGTTCGTTTCCGCGATACGCATGTTATTCATCAGATGCCGCTGCTCAGACTTATCGGCAATATCGGTCTTTCTTTCCTGACAAAAATAGCATCGGGCTACTGGAATATATTGGATCCGACCAACGGCTACACCGCTATCAGCGCCAGAGCGCTGAATATGATCGATATAGACAGTTTAAGCAAGGGATATTTACTGGAAACGGACATGCTGATTAACCTCTACCGGATAAATGCGGTCGTTGCCGATGTTGAGATGACAGCCAAATACGGCTCTGAAGTGAGCCAATTAAATCCGCTGAAATCGATTCTGCCTTTTGCTTTCTTTTTGCTGCGGGCCTTTTGTAAAAGAATATTCTGGCGGTATTTTATTTTCGACTTTTCGGCCTTCTCCGTTTTTTTCCTTTCCGGTTTCGGCCTTTTTTCCTTTGGATTTATTTTTGGGGCATATCACTGGATCAAAAGTGTTTCCACCGGGACAGCCGCACCGACCGGCACGATTATGCTGTCGGCCGTGCCCTTGCTGCTCGGGTTTCAACTTCTACTTCACAGTGCCGTCCTGGACATCAACAACGTCCCGAAAGAACCGATTCAACGGCTTGGCCACGAAGGAATTAGAAATCGTGAAGAAGAAAGGATGCTCAACAACCGTTGAATCCCGGTGGTATTGCAAAAACTCTTTATGTAACGCCAGATGATATGCGGTCGGATATAAAACTTGCGATAAAATTCTTTATGTTTCGCCAGCAGTGTGTCGCGCGTCAGGCCCCGGGGTACGAAAACCGGATTCCAGTAATTAAATTTTGACCAGCTGGAAATATCCATTGTGCCGTATTTGTCTGCTTGCCGGTACTGTTCTGAACCGGGTATGGGCGTATTGATGGTCACAACCACATCATCGAGTTTCAACCGTGTCGCCAGCTTGATCGAGTCGTCTATCGTCTCAGCTGTTTCATTGGGGTGGCCGACGATAAAAAAACCCTTGGTAAGAATACCGATGCGCCGGCAAGTGGTGATGACACCCTCGATAGCTTGCAGACTGATGTTTTTGCGGATGATCTTCAGTATCTCGGTGTTGCCGCTCTCAATGCCAAATGAAATATGCCAGCATCCATTGTCTTTCATGTATTGCAGCAGTTCTTCATCGACCGTGTTAACATGCGCCATGCAGGTCCAGGGAAAGCGCAGACCTTTCGAGCGGGTTAACGCAAACAGGTCATAAATGCGTTTTTTCTGGAGGGTAAAGGTGTCATCCACAAAGGCTATCTCTTTAACACCGTGATGGTTCATCAGATATTCGATTTCAGCCGCAATATTCTCTGCGCTCCGGTATCGCACCTGCCGTCCGAAGGTGTTGTTGTCACAGAAGGTACAAAGATGTGGGCAGCCACGGGAGGTGATGATGTTGGCGACCGGGGATTTTTTATAATTGCAGGGCGGGGGAGTATACCGGGCCATGTCAGGAATCAGATCATAGGCCGGAAAGGGTAGCTCGTCAAGTTCGGTAATATATTCACGTTTAGGATTGACGCTTATTTCATTATTTTTTCTGAAGATCAAGCCCGGAATATCACCCAACTCTCCCTTATCTTGAAAGGATCGCAGCAGGTCCAGCAGTGTTTGTTCACCTTCGTTGCGAACGGCATAGTCGAACACGCCGAACTGCAGTGGATGTTGCGGCTGGCTGGAGACATGGGGGCCACCGGTGATGACAATTGTATTCGGCACCGCCGCTTTGACTTTTTCGGCCAGTTTCAATGCGCGGTGAAAAGCCACGGTGGTTGCAGATATTCCCAGTATATTGAAATGGTGCGACTTTATAAGCCGGATAATTTTTTGGTTGTCGAAATCGAAGGCCTCTGCATCGACCACATCGGTTGCGTAACCGTGCTTGCGAACATATGCGGCCAAATAATAGATGCCGAGTGGTATTTGCCGGCCACCACTGGCACCGATAGCGGAACTGTAACGTTCAAATTTCGTAATGGGCGGATAAACGAGTAATAATTTTGGGATTTCAGGTAGTTTCATTTCAACGATTGCAACCAATCACGAAAATTGGGCCGTATCAGCCATGGCCGATACGGCTTTGTGTGCATGATCTAATTATAAAGCGAAAGCGTTGTTGGCTGCAAGGGATATTCCGGGTGATATAAGCAGCTTGAAGGAGTGGGGTAGCAGAGTTGGCGCATCAAACAAATGCTCGATGCTATTTTTTTGATGAGTTTGAGGAAGGGCTATATTTGCGGGGTGCTGTATCGTGTTTATAGCATTTTGTAAAACCACGTCCTGCGACGTGGATTCATTACTAAAGCGCCTCGGAATTTCAACTGCACGTGGTTTTTTCCAGGTACAACGATTTATCGATAAATGAATATTCTCTGCCCAGCTGTGAAATAAAAAAGATATAATACCCGGCCTGGTTTAATTTGCTTATTGCATCGAGAGTCTTTCTCCTTTCAACATTTTCAAATCGATGATGAAACTCCACCAATATTTGATATGCGTCGATGCCGCACTCGATGATATCATCAATGACACTGTATTCCGCGGCTTCGATGTCCATTTTCAGAATATCGATATGATTTTGGTTTAATATGCGCTGGATGGTCTTCAACCGATGCACGGGCAGTTCGACGGCATCTTCATCTGAATTGCCTTCGTTCATCAGCGTAAACATTTCTTTGGACTTTCCTTTTTTTGTTACTCTGGGGAAAAGTTTCAGAGTGCCGTCATAGTCGGATAGTCCGTAGGGATAAAAATGAAATTTTTCGGCAGTATTTTGGCTTTTCACCCATTCAACAGAGTTCGGCGTCGGGTCGAAGGCAAAAACACTCAAGTCGTATCGGTCAATCAAAGCTTGATCAAACGAGATGTCATCGCCGACACCGAATGAATACACGATACTATCTTTTGAGATGCCAACCGGGCAAATGCACCAGTCAGCGCCAAATAATTTTTTTTCGCAATGAAACTGAACTCTCGTCCATACTTCTTCGCCGATGATCTGTTTTAGAAAACGTTTTGTTTTTCTGTATGCGGTGGTATTTTTCAGCATGGGCACTTGTTATCCGTTACATTGATAGGTTTAATTCATCTTGGAGACAACTCGATGATATCTGAAGCTTTTATAATTGTCTTAACTTCTGTACATCAAATTGACACATAATTACATTAGTGTCCAATTAAGAATCGAATAATTTCAACTGGATATGGTTGCTAGTAATTTTATTTTTGTAGGCATCATCTGTGAGCGCCTGTAAAATGGGGATTTTCTCA
>Ga0126332_10000354_pt1 | contig 17099 bp, 5 predicted proteins | sample InaspJWI42metaG_FD_94482 | JGI IMG/M metagenome (GOLD analysis project Ga0126332, IMG submission 94482) | Marine gutless worms symbiont microbial communities from Oahu, Hawaii - Inanidrilus sp. 2 OAHU.JWI-42 metaG | ecosystem: Host-associated > Annelida > Digestive system > Unclassified | place...
ATCGCACATTGCGACGAAACACCTGCGGCGTGAGAACGTCGCTTTTATGTACCTACCTACCATAATGTTTGTAACGTGTCATAATAATGTGATGGGTAGGCCTAGATGTGTGTGACATCTGTTTCTAGACCAGTGTCATGAGCAAATTTACTGCAACGAACTTTTGTGTACGGCTTGTTTGTCTTTTGCTTTCGCGGTCGAAGCATGTAGAAATTGCTTGCGTAATGGTTGCCGTATTACGTAAGATTATTCTTGTAGTCCAGTTTGGGAAGTAAGGGTGTGATCGCTATTCGCCCATCAAGCAATAGCAAGCATGAGCAAGCAATTCCGTCAGAATGATTTAAAGGCGTATTCTGTGTTGCACCAAGAAGCATACCAGTAATTAGCAGGCCTATTCAGTGTGCAGTGTGCAGCGCAATGACGTTTAAAGCCGCGTTTACACCATATGTACACAGCCGTCTACAAGTAGGCCTAACTGTTTAGTTTACGACAATTATTGTCACAATTTTGGTTTCCTTTGCGACAACCTTGGATGCTGTAGAAAAGCAGTGGAATATTCGCATTACTCTATTAGGCCTATTACATAATGATCGACTCGTATCCCTTAATTCGCTGTTCCACGCACACGTACCACACTACCACTCTCGGCGACAGAAGTTTTGCTGTCGCAGGACCGCGTGTGTGGAACAGTTTACCGGCTACTATAAGGCAGATCACCAGCTACGGGCAGTTTAGGCAACATCTGAAATACATTTATTTAGGCCTAGAAATCGCAGCGCGTTGCGACTGTATACAAACGCGCGCTATACAAACACTCTTACTTACTTACTCGGTTACTTACACCCTGCAGCAACAAACGGGCGAAAAAAACCGGCAGCACGTCAACTGCTAGAGAGCCATGACGGCTAGTTTTGTTTCCGACACATGCAGACGTCAACCGACTACTGTGCGTTGGTAAAAGTCTATCTGGACCTCGTTTGTCTACAGTGTAAACGCGGTTTATCCAGCAGCATGCGTAGCAGGCTGGTTGTAATTTTACTGTCACAGCCACCTCGAGGGCATTTTCACGCTGTCGCACTTTGCTTAGTGCAGTGCTCAGTGTGCAACACGTTAGTCTAAACGTGTGTGGTTGTTTGTTGGTAGCTAGTCCTATACGCCTAACGCTGCTGTTCGTATATCGACGTACATGTATGAGACGCGATGCTATCAAGTTTGTCTAAAATTTTACGCTCATTACACTTTCAAGACTAATTGACCTGCTTCTGCATGCTTTATCAAAGCTGGATAGAACTATCTGCATTGTTAGTCTTGTTCGTTTGCATTTCGTATACTTAAAACTATATAAATCGTTGAAGTTGATCGGGTGCCTTGGGCGGTGTGTCCGATAATTATAATATAATATAATATAATAAACATATCTGTGTAGCGCTATAAGGTCGTAACTTCAGAGGCGCTGATAAAACGTGACTTGATGACGACGTACTGCACGTATGCTGTGTACTTGACCGCGAGGAGACGTCTGAGATTGAACTCTTTAATGATTGTGTTGCAATGCATATATGACTGGGCCTATTTACAAACAAGCACCATGTCCACCGGTGGCTCGGTAGCCGAGTGGTTAGCGTGCTGGACTCAGACGCAGAAGGGCCTGGGTTCAAATCGCAGCCGCGACGCTGTCTTATCTTAGGCAAACTGTTCACACCCATCGTGTCTCTGTTCACCAAGCAGCGAAATGGTAGCAGCCCTCTTAAGGGTTGCGAGGGTAACTGCAGGCCTGACTGAAGGTAATGGCAGCCTACCACCAGGTTTATGATTCACGTCACCTGCAGGCTGACTGCCGAGAACCGGGATCAGCTCCGGGACCCTACGCTCGGTAATCGAGTATGGGCTACCTTTACCTTTTTACCATATCCAGACCATTGAGTGTAAGACACCTTAGAAGTCCCCCTGCCTGCGATATCCCCCTTCGCATATAACGCCCGTTTCTGCACATTACGAATACATCGACAAATTCGTATTTTTGTCAAATTGTCCGGCGGCAATTTCGATGGCTGCTTGTAGAAGTATAGACAGTTCTGCTACAGGCACAGTTCGGCCTAGAGTATTGATATGGTCTGCATGCCCAAAAGTAGATGTGCGGGGTAGCGATGCGGCCTGTTCGCAAATTACTTTATATAATCCATTACACTGAACTGCGTTCAACTCCACTGATCGTGCGTTCGACCAAAGTTTTTTCGGCAGCTTTTACGAATACGTGCGCCAATCTAGATGGACTTGCCACATGCCTGTAATCAATGCAGTCTAGTGCAGTGTGTGGCTACTGTTACCGCACGCCCGATGTCGTTATTGTATGAATCACAAACAGACCTGAGTCATCATAACCACCGCTTTCGTCGCAAGATTTCTTACACCGCAAGCTATACCGGTATCGTTTCCACATATCAGCCGACACCAGCTTTTAAGCACTTCCTTCATTCTCCATCAGGCACGTAGGCCTATAGAGACTGATGCTACACTGCACGAAAGCCTGTATCATTTTACATTCCATTTCCGTAGTTATTATAGGCCGACGACGGCATAGTTTATCACACTGAGCGTCCACCTATTTCGAACTCAAGTTGACAACACGTTGCGATTATTGATTTGCCATGGCCAGACTTTGGAAAAAAGTTCCAGAGAAAAGTAGATATACCCGAATTCCCCTCTAACACAGTGCAGGATAGGTGGAAAGAAGCCTCATGCCGAAACCAGCTGGATCCGTCCAGCCGTTTCGATAAAATGCCGGCCAGTGCCAGACAAACACCGACACACGACGACAGCTAATAACGAGCTAGCATAGCGTCGCGCGAGTAAAAACGAATGGAGTCCTATAGCTTAGGTTTTTTTTCCGAACACATTGCGGTAGAGATCCAGGTATGTGTGTGCGTTTGCTCATCAGTGCTATGTAGAACCTGCACAAACGCTTCACGCTGTGCAGTGACTGGGATGATGCACTGCGAAATTCGCCGGAACATTTTTGCACTGCGAAGTTGTAGCGTCACGCAGAAATTGCGGCGCTAGTGTTTGGCCGGCGGTCGAGTTGCCTCGTGACGTACAACGTGTGTACGAGGCCTGTCGCTGAAACCGGATGACAACAGCACTCGTAATTTCGTGCTGACGTGTACTCGACTATACACTGTTGTCCTGGCTGTTTTCGTTATTGAGCAGTTTTAACATCGTTTTTCGTTGGTTAGAATGGTATAAAAGCATTTGTTATAGATATCGATATTATCTCATCTTCTTAGACGATAATGCGCTATTTTCACCGACAAGTGAAGAAACGATAGCGCCCTTGTATGATGGTCTCCGTGTTACGGCGCGTTACAAATTGTCGGTTTTATTATTATTGTTTGTTATACCCCAGGTAGTATAGATCCCTGGAGTTAAAACAAGAAGCTAAGACCAAATATCACTGGCGGCTAGAGGCCCGGATCTTCGTCCAACAGATCACCGGACATTTATTATTATTATTGTTATTATTGTGATTTTTTTGACCCTCGGTAGATATATTTCCGAGGGAGTTTAAAAATTGAGATATACAAAATTATTGTGATTATTATTATTATAGCAAATAGCATTCTTTGCGAATTACTTATTCCGCTGGCCGCGTCGATAGCGGAAAGCGTCAAGCACCGGTCTAGTGTCTGTCCGTCCGTCTGTCTGTCCAGTCTTTCCTAACGTTAATGCGATTATGATTAAATATCACTGCCCCGACGCGGCCAGCGTACGTTTCGGCCCTTCCGTCCGAGTGCCGGTATACTCGTTAAATTATGATTTAGATATTACGGTGATTCGCAATAACTGAGTTAATGCGAACGATTATTCAGATCGGGTGACTAATATTGGATTGTTTGCGTTAGGTATCGGCACGCTGTGTGCGGGCGGATACGAGAAGCACTATTCAGCTCGGCGGTGTTCGTTGATCCGTCACACAAAGAGCTGCTCGTGAAGACAAAGCTACCAGCTGCGCCGCCGATCTGCAGTCGACCGCAGCAGCTCGGAGTCGCCGTCCGGCCGCCAGTTGTGTTCGTTATCGACTCTGAACGGCGCCACATCGATCGTTGCTGACTGCGCGCTGCTAGGCCTACCGGCGGCGGCGACGACAATTCAGCCTCCGTGCGTCCGGTCTTGAGTCCAGCCAGCGCCGCCGACACGCGGAACAGTGATCCTGTCGACCCCGTCGAGTGGACGTGACACGCGACGTTACTCTCAATTCGTACTTCCGATCTTTTGGTGGAAATATCCTCAATTAAACGGGTCAGCGCTCGTTCCGTGCGTGTGAACGATACATCACGCGGAGAGGCAGCGCGTCGCCGCCGAATTCTTGGCTGTCGACGTTTCCATTTCGCTTCTCCGCGATCCGAACGTTCCAGGATACTACATGAGGCGACCTGGTATAGGGGCCGTATAAGTCTGTATTTCGCCGCTGAGCAGACGCACGCGCAGAGGGAATGCCGTCTGGTAGCATGCAGTGTTCGTGCTTAATGACATCTCGCTCATAGTATCAGATGTCGATCATGAGTGATGGGAGGCGCCGTGTGATGTATCGTCCGGACAGACCGCGGTATTTCGCAGGAACAGGTGCGCCAGTAGATATCCAATGAAACCGCTGCGTGGAATATATAACTCAATGGGTGCGCCGGCTGGTTGTTAGTCGATACGCTCGGCGAAAGGTTGAGTCACAGCGGGGCCGGCGACGCTGGTCGACGGGCGGCCGGGCAGCGATGGCGGCCCCAGGACCCGCGTCTCAGCGGCCGTCCCGCCTGCCGCTGCACCGCGGTCGATCGTCCACCAACAGGTCGAGTCCGGGGTCGCCGTCGTCGCTGTCGGTCTCCCACGCCGAGAGTTCCCGCGCATCGACGTGTAGCGATGCCGGTCAGGGAAACGATGGTCCGGTGAACGCGTCACGTTCGGCGCACAAGACCACCCAGGTCGGACCGGACCGGAAGTCAGTGCGCGCTCGACACCGTGACGTCGCTCCGCCGAGGCAGCAGCGGCGCGATGTGACCGGCGGTGCTGGCGCCGACGTCGGACGGACTTGGCGCGATGATGGCGGCGTCGTCGACGACCCGAGCAGTGCGGCTCAGCCGGGCAACAGACCGTCGTGCGGGATGCGGATGAGCGTGCTACGTTCTGCGGTCAGGCAGTGTCAGCAGCCATGTCTGTCGCCCACGTTCCCCGCCAAGTCTTCGTCGTCGACATCGGCGTGCGACGGACGTGCGGTTGTAGTGCCACCTAGCGGCAGCTACAACGCACCTGTCTGTCAGTCTAGACCACGTGACGCGTCGTCGTCGTCCGTGCACCACGCCGGCGCATCGTTGGTCGACTCGCCGCAGCGGCAGTTGCGCGCACCTGTCGCATCATCGCGCCGCCTGACTAAATCGCCCGCCGCCGCCGCGCCGCCGGCAGACAGACAACGCAGTCGCAACAATCGCAACTGCAACGCGCCGCGTTTCGGACGTAAATTGCCGGCGAGCCCGGCGAGCGAGAGCGATGAAACGATTTCGTTAAAATCTACGCGTTTCGGACCACCAGCGGTGCAACATTTACCGACTGCGGACGACTTGCGGCGACAGTCGGACGATCGTCGGCGGATGTCCGATGTACGTCGGCCTACTGATATTGCTGATGGACCTGAATACCGGCCGCAGTCGGTCGCTGCTCTAATCGCACCAGGTCGTCGCAGTTACCGTGCGTGGCGTGTGCCTGATTTGGACGACGATTGCGCCAGCATGGCTGACAGTATGTGGACGATTACGTCCGTCGACTGTTCCTCGTCATCCGGAACGTTGACGGACTCGGGTGACTCGGCAGGCGAGTCGAAAACAAAAGCTGGGAGGGACAGGCGGCGGCGGGAGCGTGGCCAGTTCGATAAGTTCACGGTATCGTCGGCCAGACTTGCTTCCAGTCACGCACCGCCGCCGTTGTACCTGGCCGACGCAAACCCCGCCGGTCATAAAACACATACCAAGCCGCTCAACCGTCACGCCAGTCGGACCATATCATCGTCATCTTCGTCCGAGTCGCCGTCCCCGCCGGCAGAAAATTGCTCGAAAGATATTCAGCGAATCGGTAATTTCGGAATGTCGCCGCACGCTTTCGCTGCAATTAGCAACAAGCACGTTATCACGCCGCCATCGCCGCCGCCACGAAAGTGTACCCCTTCACGCGATACTCCGCCAAGAAGTCGACCACTCCAGGCGTTCGTAGGTGATGAACGTGCGCCGTTGCGTTCCCGATCCAATATTCCGTCGTCACCACGGCGGTTGCCGGCGGTACCTGCGACTGGTGTAGCTAAACATGCCTCCGGACAAGTCGCGCATTCGCCACCACTTGCGGCGGTTGTTGGTCAAGATAAACAGATGGTCTTCGCTGAGCGTTCTCTCGTACAAGCGAAGATGAACTCCGCCGCCGTAGAGCTTCCAAATCCGCCACCTTATTCTAACATACAAAGGCGCTATACTGCCGCGGCGGCAGTCAAGAGAGCGGCATCGTTAGCAAGCGTTAATTCCAGTGTTAGGTCGTCCGTCAGTCATATTCCAGTTACTTCGTCGACAAAGGCTGTTAACGAGAAGCATGTCGCCTGCCAGTCGCCACAGCAACGGGTTTCCGACAGCGCCCGCGCAGCGTCCAAAATCTCTTTCGCGTCACGTCAACCAGGAAACGGGACACGTCCGCAGTCGCATGCCGTGGATAAAGATCGCGTAAATGTCTCCAGTAAATTAGTTGACAAACCAGTCGGCAGCATGGTGGCGGGCGCGGCGGTTTCGCGAGCTACAGCAAAACCCACCACAGCGGCCGTCAAACAGACCAGAGCATCTCAGTGCGATGTTGTCGACGGTATGTATGACAGTCGTCCGGCAAAGATAGACAGGCACGTGCCCACAACGCCGACTCGTGCGACCAAAATACGGTCGCCTGCGACGGTCGTAACGCGGCCTGTTTACAACGATCCGACGACGGTTACCAAGCGTCCGCCGCCGCCGCCGCCGTCAAAGCTGAAGAGACCTGGTTCAGTGTCCGGTGTGATGGCAGCCGGCGACCGACGACGCGTCAGCGTCACTGGGCAGAGTCGACCAGTGTCGATGGACTGTTCTGAAGTGGGTCCCATGTCTCAACAACCCGTTGACGCCTGCCGCAAGAAGTCGGATTCGTGCACCGACGTCGCCAGAGTTTCAACGTCGACGATTGAAGAGGCGTCGACAGCGGTGACGAAACCAGGTAGAGGCGTGCTGAACAAGAACGATCATCTGACGAAAAGCTACGACTGCATCACGCCGCGTAACTCAGAACTGCGTGATTCTGACATGAACAGTTCACGGAGGCACGGCAGTTCGACGTCGCTGATCGACATGCAGCCACGCCGACTGGTGAAGCCGTATTCTGCGATTAACAGGTGTTCCACTTTCGGACATAAGATGGCGGCACCGAAGCAGACTCATTCAATAAATACAGACTGCAGCGCAAAGACTGGGACAGAACATACGTCAGGATGTAGTGGTGCTCGACCTTCGCTGGCGTCTCATGCCAGAGCTTCAGAACTCTCCGATCTATCAGAGGTTGACGAGTTTGAATGCGATCGTCCAGCGTCGGCTGGTGTCAGTGACATGATATCAGCAGGTGCGAGGAACAGAGATGGCGGACAAGAATCAGTTGTAGAAGGAACAGAGTCGGCGACACCTTCGAGTGTTCAGCAAAAGCCGAGCGGATGCTATAAATTCCGGACTGAATATTCGATATTTCTTACCGGCGACAGCACATCGGCAACTGTCCAAGTTACGAGCACCAGTGAAAAGTCGCCGTCAAACCAAAACTTTGCTTCAGCTTCGACAAAGCAAGATGACGACGTAGAAAGCTGCGGTTCTTCTAAGACGAGGCCTCGAGGAAACTGCAATTGCACCACAGAGGCGTTACGGTACTGTGCGCACAAAATCGAAAGCCGCCGACTTGTTGACAGCGACAAACCGGCTAACGAGTCTTGCACATCGGCGGCCAGACCTGCTACGCTACCAGCCGATACGTCGACGGTGGAAGATGCGACGGCGACGGACGCGACGGACAGATCGTTAACTCGCGACAGTTACGTGGTGACGTACGAGAGCGATAACATCGTGGTGCTTGACCGCGAACCGGTCATTGACTGTCTGACTCCAGACGTCGACGTGGTCAGCACCCACGTCCGCCAGCTGCTGACCTCACCCGCCGCCGACAGCAGCGACGATCCTGCCGCTGACGCGAAACAGTCGGAGAAATACGGTGGAGTTTTCGGTGAAGAAGCGTGTCCACAACCGAACGACGGCTCTGTCGGACTGTCGGCCGGCGAGGGCGGGCTGTCGCGTACTCTTCCGCTCAGCGAGAGCGGCTACGACACGTGGAAGTCGTCTCAGGGATCGGTCGCCGTGGTCGCAGCGACCTGTGTTGGAAGCACCTGCGTCGTGGCGCCCGACGTCGGTAGCGAACAACAGACGCCGTTGAACGACGGGACTTTACGCATCTGTGGCCATTCTGACCGTGCTGAAAGTTGCGATACGCCAAGCGTAGAGCCGAGTTACGTGTGCGAGGAAGGCGCTGAAACTCGTCAGCCAGAAGGCGGCGGTGAGTCATCTCTGTTGTTTGGAGACGCAGTTAATTTTTGTAGTGAGTCTGTTGCTTATGGTGTATTGTATGATGACACAAGAATCACAACAATGATGACACAACAAGTTGCGTTTGGAGTTGTCCGACATCGTGGATCTCGAGATCGCGGGTTCGACTCTTGGTTGAGGTGCGGATAACGAACGATTTCGGGCATGGATTACACCATTGTCCTCACTAACGCAGTATGATTTGGTTTGCGGCTGGGAAGGTAGCCGTATGTCTAGCATCACAATGGCCATGCATTACAGACTTCAGTGACTTATCCACCTATAAATTACAGGCTCGAGGAATAGCATAGGGATTATGGACATGAACACGCAGAAGACGCTCGTCTATTTATTATGGCGACTTTTTTACCTTTATTGCTTTTATTCCTATCTATTTATTTCAGTAGCTGCGTATGCTTTTGTTGTCTGCAGTTAAATATTACTTGCGTAGGGCCTATTTATTTTACTCAGTATTACATGTTGTGTTGCGAATGTTGTCAGATGTGGCGGCGGCTGCGGCTGAAGTCGACGACGGTCGCGGTGAGTCACCGAGCGGCGACGACGACGACGACAGAGGGCGTGTCGCCGTGCGGGATTCTGCAGCTCGCTGCAGCGCAGCAGTGACGGCGGCGGCACAGATGTTCTCGCCCATCTGCTCCACCGCCGCCGCTGCCGAGCCTCCCACGAGCAGTGCGTCATTCTCCGGCACGATCAACGGCGGCCTCGCGCCGTCATCGCCAGCTGACAGTGCCGCCGCGTCCGGCTTAGCGGACCCGCGCGACGTTTGTTTTTCGCCACGAACAATACCGTCATCCGACGACACTGATATATTGTCGACCACGTTCGGCGCCGCCTCGCCGCCGCATAATCCGGCCCATCTGGAGGCGGACAATGCGTCGTCGTTATTGCCCGTCACGAGCGTCTTTCGTAATCCGTCGGACAACTCGTCGGACGTCGTGCACGACGAGATGTCGCGGCGTCTTTGTCCTGCCGACATTTCGACCAGAAAGACAACGACCGATTTCGTCGTCGGTGAAGACGCTGCCGCCGACGCAAAACTTCCGGACCAACAGTGTGAAGTTTCTAGCGAAGCGTCTCGACAACCGAGCGCGCCAAGCGGGAATGACAGCAGCTCTGTGAGACCGACTGCTGTAACAGCCGCAGTTTCGAGCTCGCCGTCGCTCGACCCGTACGAGACAATCTGCGACGATCTGTTGGAGTCGATTGACGACGGCGTTTCGGACACCATGGAGAGGTGTCGTCATCCGAACTCGGCGAGTGGAGCCGCAGCGGCAGCCTGCTGTGCGGACATCATCCGTCAGCCCAGCGTTCAGTCGTCGGAGCCGACGAGGAAGCGCGACACGGCGCTGACCGGGGCAGTCGTCGTGGACAGCATCGACGTCGAGCGGCCACGGACAAGTAGCGGTGAGCACGTTGGACACGGATCTGTTTTTCCTAACCCGTCCCAACTCAAAAATTTTGGATCCAACCCGACTATGGATGAACCCAACCATGGTGGACCTAACTCATTCAACTGGTAGCGAGTCCACAGTGAACAGCAGTGGTGCTAATCCACACAACACAACACCGAAAAGCCCTTTCTAAATTACGCAACCCCTCAAACAAAATATACTTCAGAACAAAGGATACAAGTCCTGCTTAAATTACGCCCTGTCCCGCTACCAAACACAGAATAATAAACTGTATAAAACTGGCTTTTGACGTCCAGGGGCCCGATTTTCAAAACTTCTTAAGATTTTCCTAAGTTCTTACTAAGATGTTCGTAAGTTCGGTCATTTTCCTAAGATCTTCTTACGATCTTCTTAAGAAGTTTTGAAAATCGGGCCCCATGCAGCTTCATTGCCGATACTGGCCGCTATCAGCTTAGCGTCTGAGATCTGTGTCGTTCCACCCGCGCGCACACACACACACACACACACACACACACGCGCGCGACAGTTACGGCGACAAAAGTTTCTCTGCTGCCGGTCCTCCTGTGTGAAAACGCCTTACTGTTAACAGAACACGAAATATTATAGACATTTGAAGAAATCACCAAATGGACGTAACTTTAGGCTGCAGGCCTATCGACTACGGCATATTATACTGATTGTTTTCGTGCGCCTTAGAAGTTCACTTACTTACTTAATTACTTGTAAAGTTTTGCTGTTTGAAGTTCTCTTTTTACATCGCATTAGGCCTATATCGTATTGCGTTTTTCATGTACATGTAAGTACATGTATTTCCCTAATGTAAGGTAAAGGTAGCCCATACTCGAGTACCGAGCGTAGGGTTCCGAAGCTGATCCCGGTTCTTGGCAGTCAGCCTACAGGTGAGTGAGGTGACGTGAGTCATAAAGCCGGCGGTAGGCTGCCTTTACTTTCCGCCAGGCCTGCAGTTACCCCCGCAACAGGGCTGCTACCAGTTTCGTTGCTTGGTGAACAGAGGCACGACGGGTGTGAACAGTTTGCCTAAGACTGTTACCAGACAGCGTCGCGGCTGCGATTTGAACCCCGGCCCTTTTGCGCCTGAGTCCAGCATGCTAACCACTCGGCTACCGAGCCACCCCTTCCCTAATGTATATCGTGCATATTATTATAACATACTCCAGCCTTTGGGTGCAGGATTTTGATTAACTTTTTGTCTTATCTGGGCAGTAACTGGTCGCCCTTCAACGACGACGCTACGTCGCGCCAGGACCAACTTCGCGGTCGTCTACCGACAGACGACGTCTCAGCCGGCGGCCGTGCCGGAGTCGCAGCGGCACGACAGCGGCGAGGCGAGGGCGAGGGTTGACCCGCCCCCGGCCCAGCAGGTGCCCGTCGGCTGCCGGCGAGCGCTCGCCGTCCTCGCGTCGCGGCTGGACGACCACGGGCGGCGTCGCCCGGCGGCGGCGGCAGACGCGAACGTCGACGGACCGTGCGCGGTGGTACAGCCAGCTCACGCGGTCGGTCCGCCCGCCGTGCATCCTCGACCTGCGGCCACCGTGGTCAACCGCGGTGATCCGTCCGTCACCGCCGTGCCTCTAACGGTCAGTCTCTCGTCCAGGGTCCGACCAGTCGCTTCTTCTTCCTGCCAGGCCGCTGCTGGCACCCACGACGCCGCGGTGGCGTGGAACCAGTCCGCCGACCAGCCGCCGTCCAGTGCTGACCACGCCGCAGTGGCGCCGCGCAGGACCGCCGAGTCCAAATTGCCGATCTCAACGTCCGCTTCAACGCACGGAGCCTCCTCTGTGTTCAAGAAGCCGTCGACCTTTCGCAAACTGCTCTCGTCCAAGCTCACTAACGTTGTTCGTCGTACGAAACACAGCTAGTCCAGCCAGAGCAGAATTCGATAGCTCGTGTTGACAGTCTCTCGTTCGATGTTACTTTAAATTTTTGGCCGCGTCGCGTTACTCGTGTAGCGTCAGCGGCCGGCTTATAGGATACATCATGGCGATGTTCTTCGAGTTTTTGTTTTTTTGGGGGGTATACGGTCTGCTGACTGCTCGACAGCCTGAGGTCGGTCACTATCGAACACTAATGGGAATGCAATCGACTCGAAAACTCGCAAGGTATGACATCCTGTAATAGGATGTCACACCTTGCGAGTTTTCGAGTCGATTGCGTGCTGCTCCGACGGCTGTAAGTATCCAACGCGCCTACTAACAGTGGCATAGCGACGGGTGGACACAAGTGGGCAGGTGCCCAACCAACCCTGACCAAGGCGGGTCTCAAAAGTTTTTGCACAAGCTAGAGGAGATTTTTGCCCCGGCCCCAGACCCAACCGCCTAGTCATTATCAGGTTACCCATATTAGCTGGAGCTTCAGCTACAAACAGTATATTTGATTATCAATGCCGTGACGCGTCAAAATTCTACCTTTATTTGTCGATAGTTTTTGAGCTTTTAGAGGACTTTGGGGACGGGGCCCTGCCTCTCACCCCACTTTGGTACTTCCGTCCCTAGACGGTGCCCACCCTACTTCCAAACCCTGGTTACGCTACTGTCTACTGACTTCATCACTCGGTGACGCGGCCATTACCTGCATTCGGGTCTTTTGTAGTCATGTCACGTTTTGCAGCGTATTGGCTGCTGATGCGCGTCATGCTGTCTTTCTCGTGTCTTTCGCTCCTGTATTTCGTTAAGCTTGTAATTACGCTGCAGAGAACTTGCATTCTACCGATGTTGAGTATAGTTAACAGTCATTTCGTAGACAATTTTGAAGTGAAATCTGTTTTAATTCTCTATACACGTGTTGCTTCGATGTCCCAAAAGCAATTGCTGCTTACGAGCGTAGGCCTATATGTGTGCAGATAACAACTGATGCAGTGGCAGCCAAAACATTTAATTAATTAGCAATACTTTATGTATTTAACAATGTAATGATTAATTTTCATATTTAATGATCATCCAACTCAAATACACGTAGCACATGAATTCTTGATTCTGTTTTTATATGAGGCCCTAGCCTATTCTTTTTCTATAGTTGCATTGTTTCGCTTTAAACAGACAAACACCGTGAACCGGGGCTAGTTAACTGGGCAGGTGATGCTGCAGGCTTTGAATTGAATTTCGCAGGAACAGTCTACGCCGCTGCTGCTTCTGCAAGCCTACCGCCCACTGCAACAAATCGTGTGACCCTGAATACCTAGTCATGAGCATCGCCCAGCGTTACAGCTTCTGGCAAAAGTGCGCCGCCTAATAGAAGGGATCATATAGCCCATGCAGCTCAGTCATTCTTGATTGTTATCAGTAAGTTTAGGCTACATGCTGATGGAGCAGCACCTGTTTACTCAGACCCGCCAAGAACAGCTGGAACAGCCGCGCATGGCAGCAGTTGGCACAGTTCCGTGGAAATGTGACATGTCAATTATACACCTCTGGACGGCCCTGCCATGCCGAGGCTGCGTCCGTTCAGTGCGTGACCCTGTCGTACGGCGGAAGTTTATTCCACAGTGCACGGCGACCGGCGGTAGGCGGTGCGGTCGAGTTTAACGCTTCGCTAGTTTTGTGGAAACGTGAGCGAGCAAGCGATTGTGTGACGATTCGTACCTCGCCTTTGATTTGTCCAGGAGACGATTCGAACCCCGATCGCGGGAGGAGTGGCGGTGGTGCGTTGTATACTGCACTGCAGCCCATAGGCGAAGTTTCCGGGAGGGCTTATCCCCCAAACCCTTGATTATAGACAAAACGGAACCAGCACATGGCACTTACTATATACCGTGATACATAATCATCTCAAAATTTATTACCTACATTATCCGTCAGGTATGCTAGAAGACTGAATCCATTGAAATGTGCCTATTTCGATTGCCTACAGGCTGCAGTCATAGGCCTACTCATTAAGAGACTACTGTCAAAATATGCAAAGCAATTATTTTGAAAAATCTTGCTTTGAACAAAAGAACGCTTGGTCCCGATTTGCCTTAATACTGTTTAAACTAGTTGATTTCCAGGAAAAAACAAGCTGAAATGTACAAAATTCGATTTCGGCTGGGGCTCTGCCCCAGACCCCGCTGGGGGAGCTTACAGCGCTCCCTCGGACCCCATAGCTGGATATAAGGGGGACTACTTCTAAGGCAAGGGAGGGGAGGAAGGACGGGAGGGAAGGGCAAGGGAGGGGGAGAAGGGAGGGGAGGGGACCTACTTCTAGGGCGAGGGGGAGATAAGGGGAAGGAGGAAAGGGGGAGGGAGGGAGGAAAGGGGATGGGAGGGCCCCCAAACCTAAAAAAACAAACTTTAATTCTCCCATGCTGCAGCCTGTTGTTGGTCGGTGAGCGGGGCGTGATGGACAACCAACTAACTTTAAGTTAATAACCGGCGTGGTTTGGTACGATGCTCGCCCGTCCTCAACTCCGGCACGTCAGTTGACCGCCGACAACTCTCCCGCGGATGCTGGGTACGAATCGTGCGAGCAAGCTAGCGCAGCTGCCGCAGCCAGGGCGGATCGTTTACGTCATTAACAGTCTGCCCGCCCGCCCACCGCGCATTTAGCGCACAGCGCGGCGCCTTTGAACCATCGCTGCACGGCGCATCCAGTTCTCAACACATCGACGCCGAACGAGCTTTGTTACTGGATGCGCGCAGCTAGTTAATACCGCCGCCCCGCCGTGATATATGCTTGCTAATAATTAACGTACTCTCGTAATACCGGTCGGTAATGAATCACTTCGTTCCGTGGACTTTCTAGCCGCGTCCTTGCACTTTGCCGCCGCATTTCGGGTCTAGAGCCTAGTATAGCCACCAAATTGGTTCAGCTCGGCTGTAGTCACTGGTCGCCGACGGGAAATTAATTAGTAGTTTTAGCTCGCGTACAGCATGGAATGAGACCTGCAGTTCTTGCTCGATGAAGGTGTCGCGATATTAGCCTTGGGGCGCGTAAACTGGAGAGAGAGAGAACTTTGCAGTTTGCCCCAAGTAAAATAACAGGCCTAATTAACAAGTGCGCATCGCTCTTCCTCGGATCACAGCACTGACGCAGCAGCGATCGATATCTACCGCCGCCGCCCGGCTGCGGCAAACCAGCTGCACGTTGCTGCTGCCATCGATCGACGGGACAGACGGACAACTTACACCGCTCGCTACACAGACTCACCGCTAGAAGCGAGTAGTAGCGCCATTAATAAGTCGTTACCGTAACTACAGCTACAGGAAATGTCACAAACATCACTAGTGAAATAAGTTTCAAGTAAGTCTACTGTTTTTATTACAAGGCAATTTACAGAAAACAATAAAATGCAACATAGCAGCAGTCGAAGTCAAACATCAACAGCGTCATTTGCATGCCTCGTGTTAATGAACACACCTTTACTGAAATTAACATCAATAAATCTATACACAGCAAAACAGCAGTAGAATTAGTGACAGACGGCATCTGCACTTCAAGAAAATTAACTCAATACATTTAGTCAATATAAACGTCGTGATAACGTCATATCAGCAGATATCACATAAAATATTAACAATGAACAAAAGTTAGGACTTGCATAGACAGAACAAAAAAATAAAGCTGTACCGGTAATCATCGAATTATAGTAGATCTAGCTAAGCACCCACTGGTCAGGCAGGTTTTAATGATGGAAAATTAAAAAAAACTAAAAAATCTCGACTAGATCTGCTTTAAAAAAATAAAAAAAGTCGAATTGAACACATGCTGTTTTGTACCAAACATCTGAGAACATATACATGCACTGGAGAAAATGATTGCACTAGATAATACAAATAAAACTATTATGGCAATGACATGTTTCAACAAAAGAAAGACTTCATATTAACGCTCTACAGAAAGTTAGTAACAATGTCCCATGTATAATGTGCTTGGTTGTGCTCAAAAGGTAATTGAGCTAAAAACCAACTGGTTTTCATGAGTAATGCTAAAATGGCATTAATCATTCTAGAACTTAGAAGTGATGTGATATGGAATGAGTGAGAACATTCACTGGAAAAAATTTTCTTCCCATCATTAAAAGACATTACAGCAGTTTCAAATAACATCCACATGAATGCTTGCTTTGGTCCCTGGTCAATAATACAGCTCAGTTCTAAAGAAATAAACAACAATGCCACACATCTACTATCAGCAAATATCAACAAAAATATGACAAATAAGATCACAATGCATTAACTTAATACACGCATGCACGCACACACACACCACGTTTAGAAAAAATACCATTCTTTTTTGTGCATTCACCATACAGAATGAACAACAACATAGCTGAGAAAGATGATTCTGTGCATCTGAAAACAACCGTTCTAAATGGCTTAACTTTCTTTGCTACCTGCAGCATTATGATCGAGGACGTTCAGAAGTGCTCCAGTATGATCACGTCAACTGCTGGAGAACAAATTATTATATGATTTAAATAATTGTAAATAAGTGAAATGTTTGGAGCAAGACACTGACTGTTTAAGGCAATGTTAAAAAATTCTGATGACTACTATACTAGTCAAGAATATCAGTGCCAGATGATTAACTGCAATAATGTTTGCAGTTGTCAGTATGCAGAAAAGTCTCCATTCTCATTTTTGTAATAACATTTAGAATCAGCATTCACTCATATGTACTGTGTTAAATATTCACTCAAGCTGGCTAATTATTCTAATAGCTATACAGAGATAAAATATACCGGTATTCTACTTTCGAAGCATAGCACACACAGGCCTGTTGCAATGGCTTAGTGACTGCATCAGGCAAGCATCAAGATCAGCTAGCCAACTGCCAGACTATGCTGAACCCCAGGTCTGCCCCATGCACATGCTCTGAAATACCATACAGGTTCTTGAAGAAGTAACATGGTTAGACTTTGGTTTGGTTTGTGTAGAGTTTAACACCCCACTCGACACAGTATAGGTCATTTCGGAGGCGGTCTTCACAGCCAATCACTTGACTGATACTGACAAACAAAACAGTACAGGAAAATACAGATAAACAAACTCAACACAAATCAGAAAAA
>Ga0126332_10000355_pt1 | contig 17096 bp, 12 predicted proteins | sample InaspJWI42metaG_FD_94482 | JGI IMG/M metagenome (GOLD analysis project Ga0126332, IMG submission 94482) | Marine gutless worms symbiont microbial communities from Oahu, Hawaii - Inanidrilus sp. 2 OAHU.JWI-42 metaG | ecosystem: Host-associated > Annelida > Digestive system > Unclassified...
ACTAGAGGGAAAGTACTCTCTTGAGAGTACAGATCCCCGCGAAAGCGAAATTCGCGCCCACCTGCGTCCGTAATTCTCTGTTGAGTTATTTGAGTTGAGAATGTATTACTTATTTATTGATTTATTGGTTTGTTTACATTGGAAAATCGCCGGTTTACTGCGTTTTTGGACAGTAAAATCCACACCCGGCTAGCGATCGTAACCGCAAACGAACTTGGGCTTGCTTTTCCCCCTAGGAACCTTCCCAAAACATTTCGTCCAGTTCCGTCCACGTTTTATTTAGTTATCGTGGTAACAGACAGACAGACAGCCGGACAAACAAACAAACAAACAGACAAACGTACGCCGGTGAAAACATAATCCTCGCGAAAGCTTTCGCGGGGATAATCAACGTTTTGCAGTTTTCGTCTGATTACTGATTATCTTCAGACAGCTTTGTCGTTGATCGTAAGCTTTTCAGGAGTTTTATCGTCAGTTTTTCTTATGACAGTCGTAAGATGTTCTGTAAATTAAATGTCCGCCGCAAGTCGATCGCAACTTTGGCATTATCGTAAGATAATCGCATGATCGTCGTAAGATATTTTGTAAATCGGTCGCTTGGGGATGATGGTTAGTGGCTAAACTGAGACGTGTCGAGACCCGCCATGCAGTCTGGGATCAAGCACGTCCTGGGTGGCTGCACGGCGCGTATTCAGCGAGATTTGGCGGTTGAGTTATACGTTCTAGTAATAATGTTGATGTCGTCAGATTATGACTTGACGTGCAGCCAATGAATATAGCCGCGTGAAGCTTTGACCGAGACCCTTGGCCTACTGAGTGAGTTGAGTTTGGTTTAGAAAGGGAGGAGAGAGAAAAAGGGAAATGTAAGGATGATAATGAGAGGGCGGACAGGAGGAAGCTGGCGTGCGTGCGTGTAAGTTGTAGAGATTCACGCACAGTGGATGATGATGATGATGATGATGACTCGATCGAGACTTAGGATGACTGATTGATTGATTGATCTGTGGTACGTACGTAGGCCTACATGCGAATGTGGCGCCGTATAATGCTGCCTGTGCTACTATGAGAACCAGCACAGAGAGTCTGTGTTGCCGTTGAGATGACAGAACGGGCGGGCGGAGTGTTGCTGATGTAACTGATGCGGTGTGGTTGCAGGGCTGGCGTCCGCGCGGCGACTCCATCATCTGGGACCATCAATGGCAACTAGATACACTCACTCACGTCGCCATGGTAACTATTCACTGTCGTCATTATACAGATGATGCACGGAAGTGAGTGTGACATTGAAATATGATGAACCCGAGGTTGACATTTTCATCCGAGGGTCATCATATTTTAATGTAGCACGAACGACCATGCTTCATATGTTTTGTCCTGTGGCCAACCACTAGCTTAAAATTGTATATCGTCTTCTGAGACGGTGGCGAAACGCGAGTGAGTATCGTCTGCCATCTCAAAATGCACACAGGCGTAATAACGGTTCGTGGTTAGCTGTAGTAAATTAGAGTACTATAGCAATTTTTACTGCAAAATCGCACTGATTAATAGATGTGAACTGTATTTAATAAAAATACTTACGACAAGACGTATATCACGTAAACAAAAACAACGTAGAATACATCTTATGTTTACATTTAGTGAATATCATAATGACACACGGTCGACCGTGACGCGTTGATCATTCGATAATGATGAACGTCACGTGACGGCATTTCGACCAATCAGCGAAGCAGCTGATAGTTGGTTATACGACAACAACATTATGTCGCAGCCGCTGAGCCTGTTGCTTGTCGTGCGTCATCACTGTAGCTGTATCACTGTCAGTCTCGGCCTCACAGCTGCGCTGACGTCTACAGCTTCATTCACGAGTATGAGTGTATGATACTGAGCCTTATAACGATTCCTCGTTAGATTCCTCGTGACCAACTCAAACAACTTGGCAGACCTGTCGAACTTGTAGCCACGGCTTAAGCTGCATTCGTAACGTTTTGCAATGATTATAAGTAAAACTGTTCAGCCCAGTCGCAGCACTCGCTCTTCATCACTTGCCACCCTTGCTCTTCCATCCTTGTCACAAATAATAGACCACTCCTTTCGACAGCTTTCACGTTCACTCTGCAAGTAGCTCTCTTTCCGTGCTCTGGCGGCTTGTTGATTGCTATATCAGTTTGATTGGTGACGTTGCTACTGACAACTGTCTCCACACTGCTGCTGCTTGTCATCTTTAAATGTTAGTCCCTCTGTAACGATCGGCGCTCTCTGTTTGCGCTATATTCCGCCTCCGCCGACGACGAGTCGTAGCAGCAGTGACGTCATAGCAACACTATAAGGTCATCGTTGCTATGACGTCAGTTCCGTTGCACGCGCCTCACTTCTGCGCTTAATAATAGTATAGATTATTGCGCTACTTCATCCGGCCGCTGTAGGGAAGCGGAGTATTGTGACGAGCGTGTTTGCTTGTTTCTTTCTCTGCATATCTCCGAAATTACATGTCTGATGTTTACCAAATTTTTGTGTATTTCATCTCTGGCCGTGGTTCGGTCCGCTGGCAACGTTGCGAGACTTTATGTACTTCCGGTTTATGGATAACGTCGTATTTGCACAAAATGGATACCTATGCAGTGAATGACGTCATTGCGTTGTCGTGGGCAGGCTAACGCCCCTGCTGCGTTATGTTGGTTGCATCGTGTCCTAGACAACGGCGGCGCCGAGACTACACGAGCACGTCGTGCAGGGGGTGCCGTGCGGGGTGGAGTCAGGCGAGTTTGTCATATGACGCGAACAGATTAGGCCTAACTTAGTCGATGTCTGACGCGGCAAACAGACGGAGAAGGCGCGTCACTTACTGGCAGTGCGTGAGAAGCTGCGCGCTCTGCGCCGACTGAGCAAGCCGGACAAGGACCAGAACAACGAGCTGCGACGCCGCAGCTGCGACTCGGCCGATGACGTCACGGTGACGTCAGACGCGGTGACGTCATCGCCGGAGCGTCAGCGGCAGCTGGTCGTCAAGTGCGTCAAGCTGCTCACACAGAAACACTTCATCGACGTCGCCACCAACCCGCAGGTGCGCCGCCCACCCGCCCACCCGACTCACAGTACGTACACACCGTGGAGTTACTCCATGGTACACACGCACAGGGACACTACTCGTAAACAAACCGAAGCCACCCATGATAGACGATAAAGTTAACGTATTGATGGACGCAGGTTTCGCGTACCGAAATTTTGCTATTCTACGTTACAGGAGACGACACATCATTGGTGACTCACCGACGACCTGCTTCCACGTCATTGGTTACTGAGCTGTCTGCTCTGATTGAGCTCGCGCTGAATGGTTAAGCTAATAATAACTCGGACGTTCCGTCATCTTTCCGGTGTGACATTAGGAATGATAAGTAACCACGCCCGTTCGAGCTGCTTGAGTAAGGTATCTACAATATTTAGTCATGTCTGTGGTTACACCGGTACACTGTAGCTATTGTAACAGTGTTGAAACTGACTAGGATTGAGGATCGACGTCAAAGCAACCGCGTTATCATCCATGCTAACCCAAACCTTAACTTTTGACCTTGACATATGACCTTGACCTTTAGGCCTGGGCGAACTATGGTCATGAACCATGCACATGCAAAAATACAGGTCAAAGTCAGCTGGTTCAGAAACTACAGTGGAAACAGACAGACGGACGGACACGAGTGATCGCTTTACTTTTCCCACTAACGCGGTCGGCTACTACTACTACTACTACTACTGCTACTACTACTCTTACTACTACAGGCGTATATAGTTATTATTCAATTATTACGCAATACGTGTAACAAAGTAAAACATGCATATACAAATACTAAAATCACTAAAACATTAAAAACTGCGAGAGTTAACTCTGCTGTGTCTGTCAATGTTGGTTCAATAGCGACGGTTGGTGGTCAGTTAGAGTTGTGACGTCTATTTGCAGCTGACGTCGTCGTATCTGACCGACATGACACTGTCATCCTGTGACAGCAGTGAGCTCGCACCTGCCGTCGCCATGACGACGTCCTCATCCAACGACTCCGTCGATGACGTCACTTCCGGCGGGTTGGTAGAACTTCGTCGTCTCTTAGCAACCGTGTCGGCTGTTAGTGAAACCAGCGTAGGCTGTGCAGTGAGATCATGTCAGCGGTATTTAGGCCGGCCATTATACCAATCTCTCGTCAGTCAGCTGTGTTACCTTTCACAGCTGTCACAATATAAGTTTTGGAAAGTGCCCTTTCATCGTGTTAGTGGCGCATGTCGCTACAATCAGTGCATTCAGGTGGCCAAAGCAATGGCGGCGATAAGTCGCATTGCGGTGTGTGATGTCGGCGGCAGCAGTAATTGTCGCGGGACGGCTGATGACGGCGGGAAAACTCGCGCATCAGCGGCGCCGCCTCGGTTGATTACTGTAGGGAAAACCCAGCATGTCCCTCGTCAAATTGCCCCGTCTGTGTGAAGGGATTATGAGCCGCATCCAACCCCACATGGTTCAGTGGACCCGCGCGAGTCCGCCGTCCAAACAGCATCTCGATCGGTTCAGCCGTCTTTACACCGCTCACCGTTGTGCGAAACACACAGACACACAGACTACGTCGGACATCTGTAGAAATGGGCCGTATGCGATGCGGGCTTATGATGTCGTTGCTACTGCATTGAGTAACGACTGTCGATGAGTAAATATGAAACAAGACAATGGTGCATTGCAGGCTTCACCCCCGGCACCCCTTGCACGATGGACTCGTCCGGTCTCGGCGCTCGCCGTCGTCTAGGACACGACGCAATCAATAATACGCAGCGGGGGTTTTAGCCTGCGCATGACGACGCAATGACGTCACTCGCTGCAGTTGTATCGACGTGCCTCCATATTGACCTTTATGTGCAATATGACGTCATCCGTAAAACCGGATGTACCTAACATGACGCCTTGAAGAGAACGAGCCACGACCGCAGGTAATATGCACACAATTCGTGACATTCTGACATGTGGTTCTGGAGATATCCTCGCGGACATACATACAGGCATACAGACACACATACACGCACAAACAAACACGCTCATCGCAATACTCCGCCTCTGTACCAAGGGCGGGGTAATAAAAGACGCCACCTAATTGACGTTGCCCGCTTCTAGCGATGAGCGTCTATGTAACGGTACAGTGTCCGACTGTCCATCCATCCGTCTGTCTGTCCCTTCGATCGATAGCCAGTATGCTGCAGCAACGTGCAGCTGGTTTGCTGCAGCTCTGGCGGCTCTAGTTCGATATCTGTCGCCCGCACCCGAGCTGATCAGCGGGCAGCGTCATGTTGAGAGCCGAGGTACGAGGCTCAACACAGACTTGTTACTTGACTGTTTGCAGTAGCGCGTTGCTATACGAAGGCCTACATGTATGCAGTTGTGTTGACATGGCGATGTGCAGGTGCGCTCATCTGGCTGCTGGTGATGACTCGGCGCTGTCTGGTTGCTATGAGTCGTTCATCGAAGACACCCCATCACCTGTGGCAGACCAGGGCAGGCGCGGTGACGTGGTGGAGCCGCCGCGCTTCGTGGCCCAGGTGACCGAGTGTCGCGCGAACCCGGTCGTCTCACGCCGCGGATACCTGCTCGTCACCGACGCGACCGACGACGCGGCTGCGTCGCCCGTCAAACGCTGGGTGGTAAGCGTGCCCACCAGCTTCGTGACTTTCCACTCACCCGCTACCTACTTCACCCATTTCTCGATTCGATTCTTCGTCGTTTTGCCTCGCATTTTAGTTCTTTCAAGTTTCAACCCACATTTCACTGTGTTCGGTTCAGGAAGAGTTCAGACTTCAGACTGTAAACTATACGAGTTTGGAGGATGATCTCGTTCCATGATTCTAGCGTATCATTGTGCGCGTTTATTTACTTACTTGTTAATGAGTGATTGATGCGACATTTTCAGAGTTTTGTTCTACATATCCTGCCGATAGTGCAGTTCTTTAGTGGCGTTGCTTGTGAGTTCTAGTAGTCCTTGTCCTTTAAGTTGTAATAAATAATAATAATTAAAATGAAAACTGTTTAGCTCCACATAACAAAGTCCTACGATTCGCTGATTCAGTCAAGAAAACAAGAAATGTATCTTTATAAGGCTTCAGTTCTTCGGAAAATGTTGCAATCAGCGTCACAACTGGGAGAGCGGGTGTTGAATAGCCACGGCATTTTGTCAGTTCTTACTGGCAGGTGCACATTTGTACCAGACATCACATATTATGGAGTCTGTACACTGTCCCGTAATGAGCGAGCTGATAGAATTTTGTATACCGAGAACACGTGGTCCATCAGATATTATCCGTCAACCATTCTGTTATTGTTAGATGATTTCTTGTGCTAGCATCTGTGTTAGTAAGTAGGCCTAGTTCTGTATAACAGTTACACAAAGATATACATCTATAATTAAGTATCAGTATTGGTTAACACATAATAGCGAAATACAGCCTACGCCGCGTTACGCCACAACCACTCCCCACGCCCGCCCCGTAAAGGCTAAATTCCACTACACGGGCCCGACCGGACCCGACCGGACCCGCACGGACCCGCACAGACTTTTTTGCGGCCCGGGTCTCCGAGAAACTCCGTTGGGTCCGTGCGGGTCTCCGACAAAGTCCGTGCGGGTCTGCGCGGGTCCGGTCGGGCCCGTGTAGTGGAATTTAGCCTTAACCTTCCTTTCGTTACATCCCTGGCCGCTTCCTAACCTACCTTTCGTTACATTACGGTCGCTGACGGCTGAGGCCACCAATGCGTGCAATGTACCGAGGTTGACGACGACGCATGCGTGGCACTACGCGCAGGTGGTACGGCGTCCGTACATGTTCTGGTACGACACGGAGATGGACACTGTCGAACGCGGCATCATGAACCTCGCTGCCGCCAAGGTCGAGCTCGTTGAAGGACTCGAATCCGTCGACGACGTAAGCAGCAGCGCCATTATTACGCCGCATCGCTATTTGTAGCATGAGATGCGGACTATTGTTACCAATGTCTTTCTGTTCGATGATCACAGTTATGAGCCCCACAAAAACGCCTTAACCCTCGCCGGCCGTATATATACTTTGCCTTAACTGATCGATATAGCGTTTGGGGCACGGACCCGGATTGGACCTAGGTGGGTGCTCAGATTCCCCAGAGAAAAGGGCAATTATGGGGGGGCATCTCCCAGCCAATTGTAGAGTGTAGCGAATATCCAGCGTGCGATCGATACTCTTTCGCCTCAGATTAGACTATTGCTGACCATTATGCGCGTTTATTTACTGACTTATTATACCTACTTAGTGATTCGATAGGTGGCAGCAGCGATGCAGACTTTTGCTTTGAGTACTGCATCAACTTGTTATTCATTCACCTCGCTTCCGCTTCTGTTACTTTTGTCGACGTGCGTCACATTGTCCACGGAATCCGGTTCGTGTCGATGTCGATGCTGACTCGCAGACGACGGCGCGAAGCAGGATCATCGAGCTGTCGACGTCGTCCCGCAAGTGTGTGACGCTGCAGCCGGTCGACGACAGCGAGTTCGACGACTGGCTGTACGCTCTCAGCCCGCTGCTCGTCGGTCAACTCAGGTACACACTCGTCACTCATACAGCTTACATACTCACTCGTCCACCTCGTAGTCGCCTCTGTCGTTTGTTGGTTGTTCGACATCGACAGGCACTACTTTTACTTTTTGTAGTTAAACTATTTGCACCGAGTACCAGCTTTGCTTGGGCAAGGGCGGGAATATCACTGCTGACGGGTGGCAGGTAACACTGTGTAATGGCATGTGAGTTCCCGTAGCAGTGAGGCGGTGCGCTAACTGCTGTACTCCGTTTACTCACTTGAAACTAGTTAGAAACAAGTTGCTACAGTAATGGTAGCGACATGCAGCACCGTCGCACAACCTTTGTAATGGTGCACACCTTCGTTCTCATTCCACACTGCACCTCCCTTTTCAACGGGCAATGGGTCAGCACTTACCCCAACAGTAAGTACCCTTTCCCATAAACATATCTAATATACGGTCCATTTGGCACACACGAGTCTGCCTCCCAATCCCAAACGACATCTCAATCGGTTCATCCGTTTTTGCAGGGTTTACAGTTGTGACCAACACACAAACAGACAGACCACGCCACTCCGTCTTCAGCAATATGCCGGGTCTGTGCTGTATATGCGATGCAGCCTAAAAGTATTTAAACTTTTAAGTTAATTAAAAATGGAGGCACTTGAACTTTCAGTCCGAACTCAGTTACATTTCTTAGAAAACTGGTTTCCGTATAGAAGTGGGCCTATATCGCGAAGCTGGTAGTCAGGGTGGGTGAAAAAAGTGAGGAAACAAACTCATGGTCATAATTCTGTCAAATATTAACTGATTTTCATTTTTTTCACTGGAAGATTCCACGGTAAATTTGCAGCAAAGTCGTTATTAAAAAGCCCACCGCACCTTGCATGAAAATTAGGAAAATCTAAAGCTGCATTAACTGTCCATAAAATTCACAATATCAGCAGTCATTGAATGCAATCAACGACTACACCGTGAGTCAGAAAACAAGACACTAAACTCTTGCCCAGAACTTCCCCAAATGTTAACGGATTTTCCATTTTTTTCACTCTCATACTCAGTGATAAATTTACAACAAACTTGTATTTACGTATTCCACCACACGTTAAATATGTCGCTACACTACCTTGTGAAATATGAATGTCAGAAAAATGGTGGCAATCTGAAATATGTATTGTGATTAATGATAAATCACAAGGTAGTGTAGCTAAGCATTTAAGTTGGGATGGCTTACTTCGTTACAGATTTATTATTCAATTTGCTGGTGAAACAATTTTTAAAATCGGCGAACATTTGTCAAAGTTACAGGCAAAAGGTTGATCGTCTCATACGCCCCAATCGCCTTACACTTTTGTCCTCAAAGATGCAGAACTCGCCAGATAAGTAAAATAACTAGTGTGTTACGGACAAAAACTGTTACTAATTGTTGTTATGTTAATAGGCAGATTAATACGAGCATGTCATCAACAAATATCAAACTGCTATAGACCAGTTGACTTACTGACTGACAGACTGACGTCATCAGTGACTGACCAACTGCTGATCATGTACGGCATTTTGCTGCAGTTGTGTACAGTTAGTCTCGGGATTTTTATATGGTTGATGTGAACACCTTGTTGTTAGTGAATTAAATAATGCTTCTATATCAGTTAAAACAGTTTTTTGAGTGGCTAAGTTTTACATGACAGTTTGCTTCAATTACTACTTGAACATGGGGATTTTTTGAACATAGACGTTTTACAAGGTAGTGTAACGACATGTTTATGGTGTGGTGGGATATTTAAATACGGCTTTATTACAAATTTACTACATAGTCTAACAGTGAAATAATTTGGGAAAATAGGTTAACATTTGGCGAAGTTAGGGACAAGAGTATAGTGTCTTGTTTTTTGGATTCACAGTGTAGTTGTGCGTTGCCGTCGCATGGACTCCGCCCGCAACGCACGTCACGCTGTCTAGCCCCGCCCCCATGCACCGACGTCATGTCCACCCTATGCCGCCGCACGCTGTACGAATCGTCCTTTTGGACATTAACGGAGGTGTACGAAACGTCTCGCATTCCTCGTAGCGACTGCTCGACGGTCAGTTGCCGGTAGCTGTTTCAACAGTGCTGACTACGCTTGACGCCGCTATTGTTCGGTGCTGATTAAATGTGACCAGGTGCACTGCTTGCGGTGTCTAATGAACGCGCCGGTTTGCAGATTGCCAGCATGTCGTGTGTGTGCCCATCAGTACAGCCTCCGCGCCACGACTTTCATTAGCGACTGACTTGCGCCACTCAATTCGCCACTTGCCAGGTCACTTCTTTATAACAACAATGCTCGGAGACCCGCGACCGCACCGAACCCAACTCAACTAGTTCAGAACATTTTCAGGACTGCGAACGAACTGCCAGGGCGATGTGAATGAGCCTTTAGTCGACGGCTCATGGTTCGCCAACCCAGATAGCGTCAAGGTGAACCAGATATCTGTGGTAATTTGATTCATGTTGTCGCTGACCGATTGCTTTGACTGGGCCACTGAACTGGTCTGGTAACTATGTAGTAATACCACCAGTGCTTAAGAACAGTGTTTATTATATAATTTGTAAGTATGTGATTTTGCGGTGTGTGCGTGTCAATGTAGATCGACAAGAGCTCGAGCGTTCAACGCGTCGCCATCTCAACTGTGAACGGCCACTGTTCGCCTCGTTATCGTGCTGTGTTGTGAATATTCATGACGTCGTGAATATTCATCATGCTGGCGTGGTCGTGGCCTGTGCTAAGCTGTGTGCGTTCGTTGTTAGTCAATCCGTCTCACTTGAATATCTCAGCTGACGTCCGACTGTCGACTGTCTAATCGCACTTGGCCGTTCTGTAAATATTGTAAGCCGCTCAGACGTAGATATTAAACATTAATTGTGATAATAAACGTTGTTTATTAATGTGATAATAAAGTGCAGTACAGTGATGGATAAGCTTTGTTGTTATTTCGTGAAGTAGCCAATTACTATATAACCGTGTTTCAGAAAACAAGACAGGGTTGCCCATAACTTCCCAAATGTTAACCGATTTTCAAAATTCTTTCACCGACAGACTCTGCGATAAATTTGCAACAAACACGTGTTTAACTATTTCACCACGCTTTAAATATGTCGCTACATAAACCTGTGAAATATGAATGTCAGAAAACTGGTGACACTCTGAAATATGTATTGTGATTAATGATAAATACAAGGTAGTTTAGCTAAACGTGTAAGCTGGGATGGGTTACTTTACTACAAATTTATCACTCAATTTGCTAATGACAGAATGTTTAAAGTCGGTGAACATTTGGCGAAGTTACAGGCAAAATGGTTGATTGTGTCATGTCATTCGCTATACACTTTTGTCCTCAAACATGCAGAACTCGTCAGATAAGTAAAGTGACTAGTGTATTACAGGCAGAAACTGTTACTAATTGTTGTTGTGTTAATAGGCAGATTAATGCGAAACTTCTGTAGACCAGCTTTGACTTACTGACTGACAGACTGACGCCATCAGCGACTGACTAACTGCTGATTATGTACGGCATTTTGCTGCAACATCTTTTGTGAACAGTTGTAAACAGTCACTGATGGGCTTTTTTCTGTATGGTTAGTGTGAAGATCTGTTTGTTAGTGAATTAAATAATATTTATTTTATCAGACAAATATTTTAAAACAGTTTTTAGCTGGCTAAGTCTTACACGACTGTTTGCTTCAATTACTTCTGGAACATGGCGATTTTTTGAACATAGATATTTCACTAGTGTAGCGACATGTTTAGGGTGTGGTGGGATATTTAAAATACGGCTTTATTGCAGATGTACTAGAATGTCTCTAACAGTGAAAGATTTTTGAAAATAAGTTAACATTTGGCGAAGTTACGGACAGCAAAATATAGTGTCTTGTTTTTTTTGACTCACAGTGTAGTTACAATTAGTATGCATGCACTACGGGATTGGCCAGAAAAAGTAAGCCCCATATTTTTAACTTTTATGGTATTCTGTGTTGTAATAACACAAAGTGTGCAGTAATACAGTGATGGTTTCAGGTATTCCATTTTCGGATTTTTTGCTAAGTTATTGACATCTCCTGCAATGCATTAAATGATTCTAGCTATAAAATGAAAACACGGCTATGGCTGCTAACATGTACAGTATAATTAATAAAAGTAATAAACTTTCTTTCGTGTAATCAGTTGACTAATTAATTACAATTATTGTTTCAGTTGCTCTTCTCTGGTACAGTATAGTAATGTTAACACGGGTCAATGTGCAGTCTCTGTATACTGCTTTGATGTGCTCACAAACGTCTCACAAGCGAGTGAAGGGTATTTTGACTATACATGTACATATATTTTAACGAACCAGTTGTACATGCTAGATTGCTAATCAATTGTAGTTTTATGACTGAACTTTAGGAATTATGGAACACACGAAGCGTTGAGCGTTAAATTGCAGTATTTCACCGTTTAGTTTTTTTCACAGTAAATTTAGCCAACCGCGTGCTATGTTCCGTAAATGTCATCTTGTTGGCTGGTTGGAGTAGAGTTTAACGCCCTACTCGACACAGTATAGGTCATTTCGGAGGCGGTCTTCACAGCCAATCACTTGACTGTCATCTTGTCACGACTTTAACGTTTACATAACTGTGATAACGTACAGACTGACGTAGGCCTACATTGCGCTTCATAAGATCGTGCCAAAACACCCGTCACGGCAGATGAGCACTTTCATTGCCTTATCTTCTCAAATTTTTCAAATTCTGGTTTCTTTTAAAAAGTCTATTTAAACAGAGCGCTCTTTGACAAATACGGACAAAAATTAAAAGACTTGTGGTTTAAACTGTGACAGCCAACTCTTTTTGAACGATTTGTTAATTTAAGCTCCATTTCACAAATTTGACTTTATGGAAACTCGTATTTATCAAATCAGATTACGGGATTCGTTATCGATTTCCAGGATGTTCTCGAGTTGCCATCGTAAAATCTGACTGATTCAGTTCGAGATTGTCATATAGTAAGTACTCTGTGTCGTGTTGTATGCCCATACCGTACATTTAAGCCTGTCATGTTGTGCGTGATATGTCCTGATCGTATTTGTGGATATTTATGGCGTTGCCTCACCGTTGTTTGGGCGGCAGGAAGGGCATCCGGCCTGTAAAAACTGAGTACTGGGGTACTGGCGTGGGTGTCTGTCTGGAGCGAGGTGCAGACTTGCATATGGCCCAGCTGATGCCACTGCCACTCAATGTCTCTTGCTTCAGTAAAATCCAGATTGGTTTTACCTTTCTTGTACCGGCTCACCCACGTAGTCCCGGAAAAAGGGCCGTTAAACGTATGGCGTTAAATTTTTTGGTACATTTTGCTAAACTACGAAACTATTAATATCACCCTAGCTATGCAACCTTCGCTTTCACAAAGTAATTTGATATCTTTTGGCGTTGATGGATCGCTGCATAGAAATTGCAGCAGAAATCTTTAGTTTTGTGAATTTTCTGGCTCTTTGATGAAAAAACGTTTAATTTTATATTGAGCCGTTGCGTAAATATGATGCTATTTGAATGTTTTGCGGTATTTATTGGCAGGCGAAGCGCCTGTAGTCCACGTCGTGTGATTCTCGCCGGCCGCAGAATAGTTAGTCAGAATAGTCCACAGTTTCACTGAGGTTAACGATGTTTGATTGCCGACTTATGACAACATCTGTGTGCTATTGTTTCGTCAGAATATGCATGTGCAAATTGCCACTCGCCATATGGACGTCGATGTCTTTATCGCGTAGGTTATTCGTCGCTGACCGTTTGTACATCGCTCCCAGATGACCGCAGTGGTCAGAAGCTGGCACATTTCTCTTAGTTTTTTTGTTCTGTGGATCTAATGGATCACGTTTCTTTGACTTCATGGCCGACCAAATGCATTGGACAGCTTGTTTGTGTTGCGTTGGCTAGCAGTGAGTCCAGCTGTCAGACAGCAGATAAGGTTTTTCATTCCAAATAACCAGCGCGCAGTGCGCAGTGTATTTGCAGTGAAAGCGGACGATGTGTTGGCGTGCGTTGAAGCCGCTGAACTGTGTACAGTGAGCTGTGATGGTTGTTTTGTGATGCGCCAAGTACATAAAGCGCAGTTACAGTTACCGGTACAGTTTATGTGATCGTCGTGTGGTCGTCCATTTGTTGCTCAGCGAGTCAAATAGTTAATTCACTCTACACTGGATCCCATAAAAGGGAAGCAAGAAACTCATGCGAGTAACTTTGTCAAACCTTAACCGACTTTACACTTTGTTTCACTGACAGGTTATCTAGGACATTTGCAATAAAGCTGTTATTAAAAATACCGTCACACCTCATACGCGTCGCTACACTACCGTGTAGAACATCAGTGCCCGAAAACAAGCGACATTCTCAAACTAATGTCGTGGTTAACGATAAATCACAAGGAAGTGTATCTACACATTTGAGGTGTGAAACTTTCAATAGCCTTGTTTTTACAAATTTATTGCTGAATTTGCCAGTGAAAAAAACTTTCACAACCGGTGAACATTTGGCAAAAATGCAGGCAAGAAGGTGGATTGCATGTCGTTGATCGTGAGCAAAAGCAGTTTCTTGTGACGCTGATGACGCCGTACGAGCTGCTATTTTAACATGCGCTCAAAAGGTGACATAAGTCAGCTTAATCTACCGCACGGAACCAAAAACTAAAAAGTGGCAAAAAGAAAAACTAAAAAGTAAAAAACATATGCTCAGAAGTATCGGTAAACAGTCGGGGGAATCTGTTGAGTCGGTCAGTAGGCCTATATAATCAATCATTCTGTGGGTTGTGCAGTATGGACACCGTGAATACTTTTAATCGGTTAATTATATAATGCTGATAACTCCAGACAGTACTTTTGCAGCGACTATATATAAATGGCTGAATCTTACATGACAGTTTGAGTCTTTCATGCCAGATCGTTTCACTCATTTTGTGAACATAGCAATTTCTGGTACCAAATAATTCCAAAAGTTAGTGTGGCAACATATGCAAGGTGTGGTGGGATCTTTCGCAATCACTTTATTGCAGATTTCCTAGAGAATCTTCCACTGAAATTTTTTAATCAGTTAAGGTTTGACAGAGTTACTGTTGAGTTTGGTGTCTGCCTGTTTATTGGTACACGTGGTGTACACGGTACCGACGCGGTGTCCGGTGAGAGAAGTAGGCACGTGTATGTAGGGTCCGCAGCTGCCCAACGAACCACACCGAATGTGCGTGTAATTAACTGAACTCAACGAGGTATTAAGACGGGCGACTTATCGAGTCATGCTATCGTTCACTTAGCAAGTAAGTGCTTTTATTCTTCCAGTAGCATCAGACAGGGCCGTCTATAGCGGCGCTATCGGATCCGTCGCTAACAAAAATTTATGATGACTTTGGCAAGTGTGCCTACAACTTTGGTAGCCATGGGCCCAGACTCTGTCGTGGGACAACACGATCCAGTGTTGATCATTGTTGCAGCGTGAACATCGTGTATAGACTGCATGTGTGGTGTACACGGTCGGTGTACAACATACTGCCAATATCCCACCGCAACGTGGCTCAAGCGTTCTTCTCTAAGGTGCAATATTCAAAAGTATCCTCACTTAGGTGCATCATGATTATGATTTTGTTGGCTAGATAGAGCTTATTTCTATGACCTGTCAACTAGTAGGCCCATGCGTTTCAGCATTTATAGCAGTGTAGAGGCCTGTTCACATCACATATTCATACCTTGACTAGCTGACTTCCGTTTATTTAAAACATGACAAAACGCACGTGGTACACAATTTACGATAGGTTTAGTTAACATGCACAGTATGTAGCCAATGCAGAGTAACACACATGCAAGATGTATCAATAAAGACTACAATAAAAACTGATGCTAATCTGCAAAAACTGTCGTTGTCAGACCAGGCTGCAGTTAATCACTACCAAGAATTCATATTTATCTGTGCATACAGGTAGACAAGTATCTAGAATGCTTGGGCCACGATAAGCGCATCTCTGGACCTATATCCGACGTTATATCTAATGCTGTGGTTATTAACAGTATAATACTGTTATGATGTTAGTAATAATGTTGCCAGTAATAGCCAGCGCTACTAGGCCTACAGTAGGCTACATCACCGGTGATTGTGTTCTGATGCATGTCAGATATCTTTTAACACGATCTTTTCTTTATGCCTACCAGCTGTCAGAGAGGTTTATTGAGGACAGAAAAATCCAGCTAGATTACTTTACTTGCAATATTGCTGATATTGGCGCTTGATTTATTATCTTTTTCCTTGATTAGAAAACACAGCACAAGTACGATGTTCACGTATAATCCTGCCTGTGCAGCCGCAGTTGATATGGATTGAGAAGAAAACTAAAAACGTTTTTCTGTAATCTGTCTTCAGTAATGTTTTAATAACTCTAGGATAGGAACACGTTCACTGAACATATAGGGAAACGTTTTTAATTTTTTTTCTATGCGTCGTGTATATGATAAGACGCGTGTGAGCTTTCATTATTGTCCGTTAACTCTTGTTGTCTGCAGTGGATATACGTCATGTTGTCAGCTGCTCGGACATTTGAACGCTGTAGCCTACGTGCTGTCTCTGCATTTAATGTACTGTCTGCAACTGTAGAAAATTTAGAAGGAACTATAACAGTTTCTCACTCGGAGTTCTGCTCAAAGAGCTAAAAGACATGCTACAAACAGATTCGTAAATTGCTATAGCAGTGAGTAATCGTATCCAGCGGTAAAACAAAGCCGAAATTCACCAAAATTACATTGCGAGCATGTGTCACTTATAATTTCAGTATGCTACTTCTTGACCTTGGCACCTATTGCAGGATTAAAACACGTTTTAAATGTGTTCATCATTAGAGGCATTTAATCACCCGCTGTTTTGAGATTTCCACATTCACCACTGCTGTTAACAATGCGTCGCAATGATGATGGTTACTATTCGTTAGATGAATTTAGAAAACGTGTTGAAGATGTCATAGCCTATTTAGGTTGACAGAGTTCGCCGCGTAGTAAATGGATAGTGTTAGACGAAACAGTGTGATGACCTGCTTGGTTTTATGAGGTGCTTTTGTTCTGTATATATAATACAATAACAAATATATTTTCATTAGTCAACGAGCCTGTATGGAGAGCATATTAAAACTGTCGTAGCAAATCTGACTTTCAGAGTTGTTTGTTGTTGATCATGTAAATCAGAATGGATGATTAACTGCTGCTGCAAACGATAAGTAAAGCACAGGAACCGATGATCAAACGTTTGGCATGCGCTCAGAAAGAAACTGACGAGTCTATCGTATCTGGTCTATAACTAACAAGACAAGAAGTTTCACAATCGCAGACGGACCGCGCGTCAAGTGCTACAAACTGCGTGAACTAGTTTGTCATGGACATGTCCAGGTATAGGCCTATGGGGGCGAGCGTGGCGCGCTTAATAATATTAGTTAGCGGCGCGCGTAGTCGGTCTTGGAACTGAGCTAGCTCAGCATGTGCACTGGTTGACCT
>Ga0126332_10000356_pt1 | contig 17086 bp, 12 predicted proteins | sample InaspJWI42metaG_FD_94482 | JGI IMG/M metagenome (GOLD analysis project Ga0126332, IMG submission 94482) | Marine gutless worms symbiont microbial communities from Oahu, Hawaii - Inanidrilus sp. 2 OAHU.JWI-42 metaG | ecosystem: Host-associated > Annelida > Digestive system > Unclassified...
GAACCACTACATCGGCACCTTTGGCATACTTAATGAACCACTTGTTGGGCACCGAGTCCCCTCCGAACACAAAGCTCAGCCCTTTCCAATCAAGTCGATAGCTGACTGAGCCATCCAGTTTGTGAATTGCAGGGAAGGAGGTAATCCGCACGCCATTCTTTTCATAGACAACTTGACCCGGTTTTTTGTAATCAAACTCATGGGCAATTAGCTGTCCACCAGCATCGGGCCAAGCTCCTGCGCGACCGGTGATATCCCAAGCGTAGGCCATCTTGAGCCCTTCGACAAAAGCCTTGGTGCCCAACTCCGGCTTTGCGCCCGACGGTCCATAAATATGTAACGGGGTGTAGCGCCCGCTACCCCAGCCACCAACCCAGAGGGCATCCACATCACCGACGTGGTCAGTGTGCAAGTGGCTGAGGAACACTTTGTCAACTTTGGAGAAACGTGGCTGAATAGCAAACAGGTTTTCAACCGATCCAGTCCCGCAGTCAAACAAGAAAATATCCCCATTTCCTAGTTCTACCATAAAATTCGATGATTTTTGGGCCTTCGTCAGCGGCGTAGGCAACCCAGTACCGAGAGCGATTACTCGCATCTCATCGGAAGCGAGCTTCTCGGTATTGGGGTAGTAGACCCCTTTTTGAACGCCAGCAGCTTCGCCTTGTTCTGAAAACAAAAAGGGGGCAAAAAATACAACAAATGCAAAAATGGCAGCAATCTTAACCTGAATTTTCATCATATTAATCTCCTTTTCCCGTTTTTCTGAAGTCACTATTGCTTGTAGGTGTTGTGCGGAAACTTTTGGATCAATGCATTGTGGTCACGCATTAAATCGTTAAGTGGCTGAATGAACCACAAATATGGATAGACCTTGCCATACCTCTCGCCAGGATCACGGACAATATTGTATGTCTCGAATTGAGGCAGTCCTCCCCCAACGCCACCGCCCATCACAGCTTTATAGTCTCCAATGCGCACGGCACCAACATTTGCAGAAGAATAATGCACCATGTAATGCCGTCTACCGTGACCTTCTCCATTTAAGAAAAGTGCAGTCTGATCGATACCATCGGTAACGCGATCATTAGGAATCTTTTTTATAGCGCCACCAATTCTTGCAGCCGTGGTGTACATATCCACAGAGTGTATCATATCCAACGGATCCTGACCCGGTTCAATCATGCCCTTCCACCAAGCAAAACCCGGTGTGCGTACACCACCTTCAAGCACAGAACCTTTACCACCTCGTAACCATGAGTAGCCACTGTTAGGAAAGAACGCATACATTGGTCCGTTATCACTCATCCACACCACCAGAGTATTTTCCTCTATACCTTCGTCTTTGAGCGCCTGCATCACTTCCGCAACATCGGCGGAGTGTTGCACCATCTGCACACCATTATTGTTAACGTGATCAACGTATTCACCAAAGCGGACATTCTGCGGTGAACCTGCCGGTGAGTTGGCATTGGACGCCCAATATATAAAGAAGGGTTTATCGGTCCTGGCCTTTTCTTTTATGTAAGCCTTAATCTGTTTCACATATTCGTCTTCGAGATCGACCATTTGTGAGGTTCGTGTAACTCTGGAGACTTCCTGTCTACCCTTACCTTTTTCGCCTTTCATAATGCCGTGTATTTCGATGCCGTAACGCTTTTCGTATTCTTCGTTGCCGGGATAATCATAGAAATGGGCGTTTCCCGCTACGTCATCCTGTTGGTAATGCATTTCCACATCAGCCCACATCCAGAATGCAGCGTTGTACAGTGTGTAATATGCATAGTCGAAGCCCTGGTTTTCGGGTGCATGTTCATCAAGGTCGCCAACGTGCCACTTACCCCACATCGCGGTATGGTATCCAACATCAGAGAGTAACTCGGCAATGGTTACTTCTTCTGCTGGCAGACCGTGAGTTCCCCCTGGCCATAGCACCTGTGTCACATCGGTGCGTACCGGATGACGGCCTGTTAGTAAAGCAAGTCGGGTTGGGGTACAAGTGGGCTCAGTATAGTGAGATGAGAATGCCATACCCTGTTCCGCGATTTGATCCAGTTCTGGCGTTGGGGTACCGCGCCGTTTACCACCGTATTGCCAACCGACTTCGCCCCAGCCGATATCATCGGTGAGAATAAAAATGATATTCGGCTTCTTGCCAAACTTTTTTTCAAGAGCCGCGAGCTTTTCATCTAAGGATTTGTCTTCTTCGGACCATGCGGCCTTATGTTTTTCATGCGCCTGTACAAATGGCGCATCGAACTGAGCCGCAAATGAGGTACTCGCAAGTCCCACCGCCACGACCAGTGATAGAACGCACCGTGTGAGCCAACTGCCGGCAAAACTGCTTTTTATTTTATTCATGGCAATCTCCTTTCTGGAGAGTTGCGATCTGGGTTCACGATTTCGAATTCTCACCGCTTCGGCAGCGGTGGCGGCTTGTAGCCTTCCCACTTGCCGGCATTGATGTCCGGCGAGATCCAATCTTTGGCAACTTCCGGTGGTTCGCGTTTGGATGTCCGGTAAGCATGCGTGGTGCCCGTCGGCGCAACGTCTTCGGTTACGACGGCTTCGCGCACCACTATCTGCTCATCAGTGACGTTCCAGACGGTCATATCTTTCGCCAGGGTCAGCGGACCGTCATAGGTCGTACGTACGGTCTCCAAAATTTCATCGTAAATGTCGTGAAAGGTCCAGAAATGGTAGCCAACCGCATGGCGCGGTTCGACTGCCGACATGATCTTGCCGAAAGCATCCAGTGTAGTGTGGATGTAAGCGGAAATCAAGATGGCCGCCGGGCGAGGAGTATCGAGAAGCCTCTGCAACTGATCGGGTGTGAAGAAGCATTCGTGCACCACCAGCTCGGCACCTTTGGCATATTTGACAAACCACTTGTTGGGGGAAGAGTCGCCCCCGAAAACAAAGCTGCGGCCGTTCCATTCCAGCCGGAAACTGACCGGGCCGTCCAGAATGTGAATGGCTGGAAACGAAGAGATCTTCACGCCGTTTTCTTCGTAGATCACGCCCTCAGTTCTAAAGTCGAACTCATGGGCGATGACCTTGCCGCCCGCGATGGGAAATCCGGTGCGGCGGCCTTCGATGTCCCAGGCCCAAACTTCTACCATATTCTCGACGAAAGCCTTGGTGCCCAAACGGGGTTCCGCGCCAGAGGGGCCATAGAAGTGCAGCGGGGTGTAACGGCCGTTCATCCAGCCGCCGATGTAAAGTTCGGCAAATCCGCCCACATGATCCGAATGCAGATGGCTGGCAAAGACCTTGTCCACCTTGGACCAGTCCGGTCGCAGTTTGCCCAGGTTCTCCATGGAACCGCTGCCGACATCGAACAGGAACTTTTCGCCGTTACCCAGTTCCACATACCAGCAGGATGCCTTCTGATTGCCGGTAATGAGGTTGGGCATCCCTGTTCCCAATGCAATGACGCGCATCTCTTTGGGGCCGAGTTTTTCGGTATTGGGATAATAATCCCGTGGATAAACGCCGTTTTTGATCTTCACGGGCGTAAAACCTTTGGGATACAGTTCACCGTCGATGATGTTGTCCTTTGGCATTTTCCCTTTTTGCTGTGCCTGCGCCTCCTTAACAAAAGCAGGGCCCTGTCCGGTTTGACCCTTGAGCCACCCCGCGGTGTACACAACCGTCAGAGTAACTACGGCCACAATGCAGGTTCCAACAATGGTTAATTTTCGTTTCATTTTTTACTCCTTTCGAGAGTTAAGAATTATTGTCTTCAATCCAAAATCAGCAGCTTGCTTCCGCTACTTACGAATTTGACAACACTCCAAAATCCGCACTCCAAAATCTAAAATGTGACGATTCAAATTGCAGAGATCCAAGGTCTTTATCCACCGGAAATTTGATCAGCTAAATCCTATTCTCTCACCGCCTCAAGGGCTTCCATCCCTTCTGTTTCTGAAATCGTGCTAAGTCTGAACTCCGGCGGTTTTTCGGACATATCCAACAGAGACAGGACAATCCGATACCGGTCAGATTTGATGTGATTATCGAGCTCCTTGCGGGTTTCCCACTCCTCTATCAAAAAAACGGCATCCGGATCATCCAGGTCCTGATAAAAACGGCAGCTGATACAGCCAGGCTGAACCCGGGTTGGCCCTACCACCAGCCGCGCAGCATCCAGAAAATTTTTTCGCTGATCCCGGGGAACCTTTATCCGCAATGTGACAATGTGCATCGTACTCCTCCAACTATGGATGAAACACTAGTCGTTTGATCTGTTGCTTTAGTGAAGGGTTGATGCCCTTCAAACCGTCATTTTTCAGCCAGTCGAACTTCTAGTCGGTGGCCAGTTTGCTATTTTATGATTTCTTGTTCGATCTTGGTTTTCTGTTAATTGAGGGGAAGGTCTTCTGTAATTGCACGTGTCGATGAATAACTATTTGGATAGCAATGATGATGCCAGAAAGAATACTCGCGAGGAATAAGTGATAATATACTGATATTAAATGATTAATTTACGTAAAACTGCAGAGTTGCAGCAGACACGGGATATGGTGAAATCACGATATTTCAGGAATGTCCCAATATTTCGGGAAAAATGGTTTGTTTACCACAGAGACACAAAGGACACAGAGAGAAGATTTTCTTTATCTGATCGGGAGATAGCGATCAGGAAAAAAGCTCAATCCTACTGTAAAATAAAAACCAGACTTCTATCATGCAATATTTGGCCTCTGAAGTTAAATTCAACGGGGCAGGAACAAACCGATCTGACAAGACACCCGCCGTCGCCCCACGACAAGCTCAGGGATATGGCGCGGCAGGCCAGCTCGACAGAAATTCCTGAGTGGATATCATTTTATCATTGACATGTTGCAAACATGAAAGTATGCTCAAAACATGTCAAAAATGATTCAAATAAGAAACGTACCCGATTCCTTGCATCGAAAGCTGAAGGCGAGAGCCGCCATTGAAGGAATGACACTATCTGATTATTTAATGGCCGAGATACGGCGCAGCGCAGAGAGACCGTCATTAAAGGATCTTCGGGAAAGACTGAACAAGCGCAAAACGATTTCCCCAAAGATACCACCGGCCAAAGCAGTTCGGCTAGAGCGGGATTTGCATTGATTGTCTTAGACTCATCAGCGGTGCTTGAAGTCCTTCTCCGCAGCCGCGTCGGCTTAGAAATTGAAAAGCGCATTTTTTCATCTCAAGAAACCCTTTTTGCGCCCCACCTTCTTGATCTAGAAGTGGCCCAAGTCCTTCGTCGCTATTGTGCGTCCGGCGAGATCACTTCAGAACGCGGAAAAGATGCCATCCAAGATCTTAAGGATCTTCCTATCAACCGATATGAACACGATATTTTTTTGCATCGGGTGTGGGAACTTCGGCACAATATGACCGCTTATGATGCTGTCTATGTTGCTTTGGCCGAGACGCTTCCTGCGCCGCTCCTCACTCGTGACGCCCATTTGGCATCGGCTCCCGGTCATGAAGCTGTGATTGAGCTGATATAAGGGAGATTCTGGGGAATAACCACCGCGTATTTATAAATCAGCGACCACCAACAGATCGTGGCCCCTTCCAGGGGCCTTCCTCATACTACCAGCTCTGCTGGTGGTCTCTGATTTGACGTCTATTTCAGTGGCAAGCAGAAGAATAGGGAGAATTAGATAATTTTGTGCACTGTCAAAATAGGACTCGGGAAACAAGATGGTGGCCCATTATCTCAAAGCAACGTGAATTTTTCGCCCTACAGCTTTGGCAAATTTATCAAGAGTAGATAGACGGATATCGGTTGCATGATTTTCCATACGTGATACGACGGATTTCGTAGTTTTGAGACGTTTTGCGATTTGTTCTTGCGTGAGCCCCGCTTCCAAACGAGCTTGTTTTAAAAGGATTCCAAGATTAAAAGTCTCAAACCGCTCATCGTATCCTGCCCAAAATTCAGGGTCTTTTTTCATCCTATTTTTCTTATATTTTTGAAAGTCACTCATTTCAATTTCCTTTTCTTTAAATATTCACGTTTTCGTTTTTCGGCAACGGCAATTTCTTTTTGTGGAATCTTTTGAGATTTTTTCGTGAAAGCATGGTTCACCACCAAAAGATCTTTCTCCTCAAAAAAGCCCAGAATCCGAAAAATGTTATTACCCTGCTGAACCCTTACTTCCCAGATATCATCGGTGTTTTTCAGTTTTTTGAAGTACTTGCGCGGTACGATATCGATTTGCTCTATCAGATCGAGTACAAAAGCTATTTTTTCAAATTGTTTATTTGTAAGCGAATCAAAAAATTCCTCGACAGGACATTTACCTGTTTTGAGTCTATAAAATTTAATCTTTCGCATGACACCTTGTTAGCATAAAAGCGAACTTTTGTCAAACTCAACCTTCCTGGAAGGCTGCAGGTTTTTCCCAGCCATCATCTCCCCCCCAAGACGGGATGCGAGCACCGGCCAGAAAAAGTATTGCCGCGCTGTGTCCTCTGCCTGCCGCGCTATAGCCCTGAACTTGTCGAGGGGCGACGGCGGGTGCCTCGGCGACTTATTGGGTATCTTGTCCCATCGTTTTATACGGCGTAGTTTATAGGAGATGTAAGCTTGAAAAGCTAAGGCTGAAGCGAGTGGTAAGTTATACCAATGTCACCTTGGCCGGGTGATGCCCAGCTTCTTCATCCTGGACTCAAGGGTTGTCGGTTTCATTCCCAACAGGTCGGCCGCACCGTTTTTGCCGCTGACCCGCTAGGAAGTATTTTTCAGCACATCTTTGATATGGTTGCGCTCGACATCTTCTAGTTTAAGCGCTTTTTGGACTTTTACAGACGGATCGACCGGGGGATTAATATACAATGTTTTGTCTCTGGAGATAATCATTGCATTTTCAACCACATTTTTCAGCTCCCGGATATTTCCGGGCCAGGGGTACTTCTGCAGCGCATCAAGGTCCTTTTTGGATATTTTATGGATGTTTTTGCCCATGGAGCTTTCGAATTCTTTGACAAACGCCCAGACCAGCATCGGGATGTCATCGACTCGGTCTCGAAGCGGCGGTGCGGTGACAGAGAAGACATTTAGCCGGTAGTATAGATCTTCCCGAAATTTTCCCTCCCTCACAGCCCTGGCCAGATCCCGATTGGTGGATGTGATGATGCGCACATCGGTGGTGACGGTCTCGGGGCTTCCCAGCCGCTCAAACTGCCCTTCCTGCAGCACACGCAGCAATTTGGCCTGAAGCTCCTGAGGCATCTCACCGATTTCGTCCAGGAAAAGAGTCGATCCATCAGCGATTTCGAAGCGACCTATCTGTCGACTCATGGCACCGGTATAAGCTCCTTTTTCGCGCCCAAATAATTCGCTTTCAATCAGAGTTGCCGGCAGGGCAGCACAGTTTACTTTAATCATCTGGCGATTTTTGCGTGGACTTAATTTATGAATCGACCGTGCCAGCAGCTCTTTGCCGGTGCCGGTCTCCCCGAGTATTAGCACGGTGGCGTCGGTTTCGGCCACCTGCTCGGCCCGGGCTAGCATCTCCAACATCGGTTTACTTTTACCGATAATTTCTTCATGCCGGTGGTGCAGCTGGATCTCCTCTCGCAGATAGATGTTTTCCTGCTCTAGGCGATCCTTTAGTTGTCTAATTTCCTTAAATGCTTCACTGATTTTTTCATCGGCCCGTTTACGTAACAATGCGTTGGAGATAACCTCCGATAGAAAAGTAAATTTTTTGATGAACTGTTCCGGCCATTGTCGTTCTCTTTTCAAAGAGGAGAAGGCAAGGGCGCCATGGATTGCGCCTGCAGCCTCCAATGGAAAAATTAATGCGGATTTGATTCCCTGTTTCATCAGGTACTCTTTATCTGCCTGCGCATCTTCCGGCAGTTCCATTGGATGCGAAAAATAAAACATTTCTTTTTTGCGTATTTTTTGGGTGAGCCAAAGTTGCTGATCAAATAACTTTAAAAGAGGTGAATTCTTGACACCCTTTGCGTTAAAAGAATGCGTGAGAGGAATCAGGTCCAGATCACGAGAAAATTGATACAGATTCCCGCTTTCAATCTCTAAAAATTCCACAATCAGCTGAAGAGCGTTTTCGATGCTGTTATCTATCTCTGAAGCTTTGATATTGATGAATGTGGCTGATAGCTTGGAAATCAAATCTTCGAACTGAAGCTGGTCATGAAGTATTTCCTGGGACCGAACACGCCGCAGAGTAGTTCCCATCATGTCGGCCACGATCTTCAAACGATCCACCAGGGGCGGTGAGTATTCGCGTGGTTGATCGAGGGTGTCCAAACCAAGCGAACCAATGGTTCTACCTTCGACGCGTACAGGCACGACGACACCCGATTTAATCCCGCCTTTTTGAAGGCTTTTGCGCAGATCCCCTGACTCATCGGGCAGCCCTGTCAGTCCCGGGTCGGTATTTATCACCTTGCCCAATCGAAGCTGTTGAGCGAGCCAGGGTGAATCCTCGGCGAAATCCATTTCAAATAATTGGGGCGGGACTTCAATGCCCTCATCCACCCAAATACTTCTATGATATAGGCTTTTCCCATCATGCGTGAACTGTGAAAGGAATGCCCGCTCGGTTCTGAGTAATCGGCCTAGGGCCTGGAGCACTGAATTGAGCATTTCGTCCAGCTGCTCCGGCCCCGTCATCGCCAATTGTGCCGCAATGCCGGCTATCAACATTTCGAACTCGAGCTGCTCAGCGAGTGTCTGTTCAGCTCGCTTGACTTCTGTAATATCGAGCGCAATGCCGCCCAGAAGCTTTTTCCCGGATTCCAGTTTGATCGGAAACTTGATGTCCCTGCGCCACTTTGTTTCACCTGTTTGTTCGTCTCCCCATTCCTCGGTAGTCCTGGGGATGTCTTCATATAACACTTTTCGATCCAGCTCAATCAACCTGTCGGCAATTTTTGGTGGCCATAAATCCCGGGTTGTCGCACCGATAAATTCTTCTGGTTTTTTATTGGCATCCTTAAATGCCGCCGGGTTGGCATAAACATGTATATCGTTTTCATCTTTGATGTAGATAGAAGCCGGATTGTGATCCATAAATGTCCGAAACCGCTCTTCGCTTGCTTTCAGTTTCACATCGAGTTCCTTGATATCCGTAATATCGTGAACATTGGTCACAACAGCAGTCACCCGTCCGTCCGCTCCCCGGAATGGATAGTAGCGGGCATCCATATAACGACGTCCCCATCCGGGAAAGTCAAACCATTCCTGGTAATTTACATTTTCTCCGGCAAAGCATTTTTTATAATGAGGTTCCATGACCGTTTCAAAGAAATTGCGTCCGAATAATTCAGTCACGGAATGACCGATGATCTCGTTGATAGATTTTTTAAAGGCCTGACAGTAGGGTTCATTAAGATACTGGTAAACAAAATTCCGGTCTACCAAACCGATGGGGTTATTCGTTGATTCAACAATATGTTTAAACTGCTTTATTTCTGCTGTGCGTTCCGAAATTTGCTCTTCAAGATTTTTTGTCAAACGACTCAGTGCTAAATGGGTATCGACCCGGGCCAGGACCTCTTCCGCCTGAAATGGCTTGGAAATAAAGTCCAATCCTCCAGCATTAAATCCCTTAACTTTATCTGCCGTCTCATCCAGAGCACTCAGGAAAAGAACCGGTATGCCGGATGCCTTTTCGTTCGCCTTTATTTGTCGGCACACTTCGAAACCATCCATCCCGGGCATTTTGACATCCAGTAAAACTAATTCCGGAGGTTTGCTGTCGATCACGGTCAAAGCCATAGGTCCGTCCGGGACACCCCGCACCTCGTAGCCCTGGTTGGTCAGTATGGAAGACAGGGTATTCAGGCCCGACAGGTCATCATCTACAATAAGGATGTCTCCCCTTGGAGAATCCGTTTGGTTGTTAACCATCCCTTTTCTCCTTTTCAGTCAAGGCGATGATTTTAGAGAACTGATATTGACTGACAAGATCGGCCAAGGCGTCGGCCACATGTCTAAACTCCGGTGGTATTTGTTCGAATAAGTCGAGGAGTTGTTTTGACATTGCGCCTCTGGCAGCCGCATTTATCCGTTGAACCAGATCTATTGGCAAACCGGCCAGATCGGCAGAAGTCAGAGTCGGTGACGCTGGTTTTTCTTCCGGTACCTGAATGTCCTGATAGATATATCGAACTTCAAGGTATTGTGCCATTTTGTCGAAGATCTCTTCTTCATGAAATGGCTTGCGAACAAAGTCGTCACAGCCCACTGCCAGAAATTTCTCCCGGTCTTCTTCAAAAGCACTGGCGGAAAGGGCGATAATGATCGGGTTGCGGGTTTCGGAGTTCCGCCCTTCTTCAGTCCGCATTCCGAACTCCACATTCCGAATTCGCTTTGTCGCTTCCAGTCCATCCATGACCGGCAGACGGATATCCATCCAGATCATATCCGGGTTTTGATTTTTATACTGTTCAACCGCTTCCTGACCATTCGCCGCTTCAATGACATTGAATCCCGCATTTTCTATGAGTTGTCGTAACACTGCTCGGCTGTCCGGATGATCATCGACGATCATAATGCGAAACTCAGGTTGTCCCGACTCAAGTCCTATTACGCGACGTGTAAGCGCACCGGGTAAAATTACTGGTTCGTCAACGATTTCGACAGGTAGTTCTACCGTAAAGGTGGATCCTTTTCCCTCTTCACTCTCAACAGAAATGGAACCTCCCAAAAGCTCCACATATTGACGGCAGATTGTTAACCCCAAACCTACACCTTCACCGTATTTCCCAATCTCTGCAATCTGTGCAAAGTCTCCGAAGATTATTTCCTGATCTACAGGGCTTATACCAATCCCTGTATCCTCAACTTTGAATTGAAGATTGAAGATTGAAGATTGAAATTTGATGTTATTCGTTTTCCTATCATTGGTATTTTTATTTGCTTTAACGCGGAGGATTATACCGCCAGATTCAGTATACTTGACTGCATTATCCATAAAGTTGTTAAGGATCTGAAATACCTTAGCCTCGTCTGTTTTAATGAATTCCTCTATACCTGGGCCACGCTCTACCTCAAATTTCAATCCCTTTTTTGCGATGCGCAGGCGGGTCATCTCTTCAATGGTCTCCAGCATATGATAGAGGTTGAAAACGTTTTTGTTCAGGGTGCTGCGGCCGGCTTCGATGCGGGATATCTCCAGCACTTCGTTGATAAGACTTAAGAGATATTTCCCGCTGCGGTCAAGAATTCCCAAATTCTCTTTGTATTTTTCCGGAAATTCGGTGTCCCGGGCCATAAGTTGGCCAGTACCTAATATAGCATTCAGCGGTGTGCGCAGCTCGTGGCTCATGTTGGCCAGAAATACGCTTTTAGCCTGGTTGGCGGTTTCTGCTGCTTCCTTGGCAATATGCAACTCGTGGGTACGGTCAGCCACTATCTCTCTTAGCTGCTGTTCACGAATGATGGCCTTTCTTTTTTGCCAGAAAAAAGCGCTGATAATGACTCCAACGAATATTGCACCCATTAATCCCATAAACCACAGGGTTCGCCACCATGGCGGCAAAACAGTAATATCGAGTGATATTCCCTGTTCATTCCAAACATCATCGTTGTTGGAGCCAATAACCCTGAATATATATTTACCCGGGTCTAAGCCTGTGTATGTGGCTGAACGGTTTACACTGTCAGTTTCATTCCAATCTTTCTCCAGACCCACCATCTTATATCTGTACCTGTTTTTCTCGGGCGATATATAACTCAAGGCTGCAAAGTCAAAAGTAATGATTTGATCATCATAAGAAAGAGAGAGCTTCTTAGTTGCCCATATCGGTTTTACAGCAGTGAATTTTTACCAAGAGGGACCGGTTTATGAGAGAGTTGAAAATCAGTTAATATGACGGGGGGCACGTATGAATTATCCATGATTTTTTCAGGATAAAATGCAGTAAAGCCGTGAGGTCCCCCAAAAAACATTTCACCCTGTTGGCTTTGAGCATAGCATGATCTGTTGAATTCATTATCCGGCAACCCATCAGAGACATCATAATTACTAAACACCTCGGATCTTGGATTAAATTTGGATATCCCTTTGATGGTGCTCAGCCAAAGATGGGAGTCTCTATCCTCCAATATTCCCCAGATGATGCGGCTGGGCAAACCGTTTTTTTCAGTATAATGCCTGAATATGCCTTGTTCTTTGTCGAACCTGTCCAGTCCCCCTGTTGTTCCGATCCACAAGATGCCACGCAGGTCTTCGTGAATAACGGTGACTTCATTGCTAGCCAGGCTGTGTACATCATTCGGATCATGTTTAAATGCGTAAAAATTCCCCGTCTTTCTGTCAAAACGATTCAATCCCCCATGCCTTGTCCCAAACCAGAGGACGCCTGAATCATCCTCATAAATTGAAATGACAGAGTTGTCACTAATGCTGTAAGGATTTTCAGGATCATGTTTGAAATGAAAAAAACTCTCGCTCTTTCGATCAAATAGATTCAAACCCCCTCCAAGCCCGCACCCGATCCAAAGTTTTCCCAACCGATCCTCATAAATCGATCGTATCCAATCACCGCTGAGACTGTTGGAATTTTTCGGGTCATGCCGGTAGTGTTGAAATTTTTCTGTTTCTCGATCAAACCGGTTTAACCCGCCTTTCCAGGTTCCAACCCATAAGTCTCCATGGGAATCCTCATAGATAGCAGCGCGAGACATGTTGCTACTTATACTCAGGCTGTGGGAATTATTCGGGTCGTGCTGGTAGTGACGAAACGTCCCGGTATTCCGGTCGAGTCTGTTCAAACCGCCGTTAAAGGTCATTGCCCAGATGGTATTGGATGAATCGACATATAAGGATATCACATAGTTATCGTTTAGCGTATTGTCTTCCCCTGGAATGTGTCTGTAATTGGAAAACGCCTTTTGCTTTCTACTGAACTTGTTGATCCCTCCACCAATGGTTGCCAGCCAGAATGCTCCTGACTTATCTTCATAAATATAAATGATGAAATTATTACTTAAACTTTTAGGATTGTAAGGATCATGTTTATAATGATCGAAAACCATTTCTTTCTTCTGATTGCTATCCCCGGAGACTTGCCGAGAGTTTGCTGTATCTTTCGAAAAAACAACTCTGTTTAGTCCGGCTTCTGTTCCAATCCATATGGTTCCAAAAGAATCTTCAAAAATGTATCTGATGATGTCTGTGCTGATGCTGCCCGGATCATCAGGATCATGCCTGAAGCGAGAAAATTTCCCCGTTTTAGGATCAAATTTGTTCAGCCCACCGTAATAGGTCCCGATCCAGAATCCACCATTTCGATCTTCATAAATTGTTGTAACTGCATCATCGCTGATACTATCGGGATCGTTTGGATCGTTGACATAATGAGTAAACCTTCCACTTTCTCGATCAAGTTTGTTAAGGCCTCCTTTAAAGATTCCAATCCAAAAGTTTCCAGATGTATCTTCGAATATAGATTCAATGTGACCACCGGACCTTATACTGTTTGGGTCATTGGGATCATGGCGATAGTGGGTATATGTCTCTGTTTCTGGATCAAATCTATCCAATCCCCCTTCCCAGGTACCGATCCATAAAATACCTCGCCGATCCTGATAGATTCTGTAGAGTTTATTGCTGCTTATACTGTTGGGATCGCTCGGATCATGAAAATAGCGGGTAAAGACTCTCGTCATTGGATCAAACCGGTTTAATCCTCCGGTGTTTGTGGCAATCCAGATGTTGCCTTTTTTATCTTCTAGAATTGAACGGATATAACTGTCACTTAAGCTGTTTGGGTCTCCGGGATCATGCCTAAACACGGTGAAGCTATAACCATCATACTTGGCAAGTCCGTCTGCCGTATCAAACCACATAAAACCGCGACGATCCTGAAGAATACAGCGAACATTGCTGTGAGGGAGTCCCTTTTCGACAGATAAATGGCTAAAGTTAATATCATGAGCAAAGAGAGCCTCTTCCGCAAAGGCCTGACTGATTCCCGGCCAGGCAGAAGCGGAGATGGCGACTAAAAGGTATAATGAGAAAATAAGATGTTTTACAATATGATTACGCATGATTTCTTCTTCTTTTTGTTTTACATGTGATCAGATGAGAATGATATTATATTATCTGCCTAATCCATGTTTTCTCCCATGGTTTATTCTACCCGATTGAATTATCAAAAGCTTGTGCACATTTTCAAATTTCTTATTTGTCTTGCCGAGTATTATGTTTTAAATCTTCTTGCCAAAAAGATTGGGCAGTAGCGACACGGCGTAAAGTGGTAAATTGCATATTTTCCCGTCCAATTTGAAATTAAGCAGATTTGTCCGCACAAGTTGTGCCGGTTTGAACTGTAAGTCATAGGATTTCAAGCTTTTGCTCTTTGGGTTTATGCCAGCTTTAACCTCTAATGGATATATGCGGTCTGCAAATTCACAAAGAAAATCGAGTTCAGCTTTCCCACCTTTACTACGCCAGTAAAATAGTTGTTGAGGGAAATGCGAAACCAGTTGCTGAGCGACATAATTCTCCACAAAAGCGCCCTCATATTCGTTGAAAAGGCGCTCACCTTGCGCCAGCATTTCAACAGGTGAATTGGCTATGGCCCCCAGTAATCCGACATCCAGTGCATATACTTTGAAACAACTGGTGTCCGCATAATGTTTGAGAGGATGTTTCGGGCTTTGAGAAGCATAGGCCCGATGGATGAGACCCGTATCCTCAAGCCAGATCAATGCATTTTCATAGGCCCGCCCCCGTGCCCCTTTTTTGATGGCGGAAAAAACAAACTTTTTATTTTCCTTTGCCAGATGCCTTGGTATGGAATCCCATATTTGGGTAAGCTTGGGTACGTCGGTTGAGGGGGCATGCTTGGCAAAATCGAGAACATAGGATTTAATAATTTCTTGTTGAATTTCCCTGATCTCTCTTCCATTGATTGTCTCAGCAGAGTGCTTGACGGCTTCCGGCATACCACCAATAAAGTAATAACGGCGAAGCAGATCGATTAAATGCAAATGAAACGTTTCGCTTAAAGGCGTAAATGTGTCGACCTTTTCAAGCAGCTTTCTGTATCTGGATTCCCCCAAGGCGGTTAGGAATTCCATGAAGCTCATCGGATACAGTTGGAGAAAATTCACCTTTCCGACCGGAAAAGATCCTGGGCTGGACATTTTCACCCCGAGCAGAGAACCTGCCGCTGCAATGTGAACGTCGCCCTTTTGTTCTGCGAAATACTTCAGTGAATTCAATGCAGGATTTGAAACCTGGATTTCGTCAAAAATGACCAGATCAGATCCAGGGCGAATTTCTTGATCCTTATAAACGGCGAGCTCTGCAAGTATTCTCTCTGGATTCAGGTCCCGGTGGAAAAACAGATCGAGACCGGGATCCTCTTCGAAGTTGCAGTATACGGTATTGTCGTATTCATTCCGGCCAAATTCCTTTAAGATGAATGTCTTACCGGTTTGCCGGGCCCCCTGTAAAAGGAGTGGCTTACGCCGAGAGGATGATTTCCATGTCAGCAAATTCGCATAAATATCTCTTTTCATGGTATGCCACTTTGCCATGAATAGAGACCGTCGTCAAGATTATTCGGTTGGTTTTTGTGCACCAAATCACATTATTCGGACGAAAAATGTGACTTCATGCACAAATATCGCCTGAAAGACCAGAATCACATCTTAGCGAAATATATTCCGGCATCCAATAGGATATGGTTCATTTTCTACACGAATTCATCTGAATCGTCCATGATTTAGTGATTTAAAAAGGTTCGACCGGTTTGGCGGAAGCAAGAGGTAGCAATGGTTCCCCAACTACCGCGGACAAAAGGCTTGACAGGAGACATCTACGGTGTATAATGCTAATGTATACATTACTGGAGGTGTTGCATGGTTCGAACACAGATTTATTTGACCGAGCGCCAGCGCAGCGAACTGGCTGCTATCGCAAAGACCGTGGGAAAAAAACAAAGCGAGCTTATTCGAGAGGCTGTCGATCGCTTCATTGGCCAATCGGGGGATAGCCAGCGGAAGGCTGTTTTGCGTGAGACGGCCGGAATCTGGAAGGACCGTGAGGATCTTCCTGACTTCAAAGCTATTCGAGCCGAGTGGGACAGGCAATAATCATGGCGGGGATAATCCTTCTCGACACAGATGTTCTTGTTGATTTTTTCCGCGGTCATAGTAAAGCGGTAGCCTTCGTCAACGCCCACTCAAATAGGATCATCTTGTCATCCATCGTCGTTGCAGAATTGTACGCAGGGGTGAAAGGTGATAATGAGCAAGCTTCTCTGGAAAACTTTGTCTCTTTATTCCGGATTGTTCCTGTAAGCGCTGATATCGCTAAGGCCGGAGGTCTTTACAAGCGCGATTACGGCAGATCACACGGCGTTGGCCTCGCAGATGCAATCATCGCGGCGACCGCCGAAGCCGAGAGCGCAGAAATAAAGACGCTCAACACAAAACACTATCCCATGTTAAAAAGATTAAGGACAGCTTACACAAAATAGAAGAGCAGCGGGAAAAAAATCTATTCCAGACTCCACATTTTGCCAACCGGACCTGCTGGTCGCATCTCCTTCGGTTTTGGTCGTCGTGAATCATTCAATAAGGGGAATCCAATCCGACTAGTCATCGTTTTTATAGAAATAGTTCCAAATCGGCTTTGTCCTGGGTGCGGTTTGAAATTTTTTTAGACTTTATATAATTTTGACGGTCAATAAAATTTACAGTCTGACTGCCGTAAATGCCCTGGACACGATTACGTCAGATGCTAGAAAAATCCAAACCATGACGCTAATCTTGCTCAATAATTCTAAAAACTCTTCGTAATCTTTTTCCATTCTCACTGATTGACACTCCTGTTGACTTAGAATGGGCTTCTCGTAAGAGTTGGATTGCTTCAACGCGCTCTTTGCTTGAAAGTTTCAGGTAATAAGCGTCATCGAATTGTTGAGCCTCTTCAAATGAATTCGCTTTGTTTAACCATATCTTTTTTGTCATAGCGCAATACTAACACTAAGTCCAAAAGGGTCAAACCTTGACGGTCTGTTGCCCAAATCCAATCCTAGTTATTAGCGCTGCAGCCAGTGAAACGCAAGATTTCTTAATTTTTTTCTTCGACATTGACGTAAA
>Ga0126332_10000357_pt1 | contig 17066 bp, 7 predicted proteins | sample InaspJWI42metaG_FD_94482 | JGI IMG/M metagenome (GOLD analysis project Ga0126332, IMG submission 94482) | Marine gutless worms symbiont microbial communities from Oahu, Hawaii - Inanidrilus sp. 2 OAHU.JWI-42 metaG | ecosystem: Host-associated > Annelida > Digestive system > Unclassified | place...
ACCGGCAACCTCCCGAAAAGGATATTTCAAATACAAAAACACTGCACCTCGCACCGAACCCCGTCACCGCGAACCCGGTCCGAAGCCATGGAAATTCAAAAGAAATGAAAGAGAAAAATCAAAATCAGCCGCAACAGGATTTTATTAATCAGGCGCTTCAGGCGGTTCAACAAGGTCTGGCGTCGATGCAATCGCTTCAAAAACAAACAGCGGATGCGCATCAAAAATTTCTGGAAACTCAGCAAGAAAACAGCCGAACCTTGCAGCATATGATGGAGAGCACCCGACGACTGGCCGAGGCATCCTTTGGGCTTGCGCCCACCGTGCAACGTTCGGAATTCATCACTGAAGAAAACAATACACTCGTTCCGGAACCGCTTGCAAGCGTACCTGAACCTTCGGGCAAAACCGTACGGGATACAGCATCTTCATCAGCTTCCCGTCACGGATCACCCCTCCTGCGGATGGACCCCGGATCGGACGATCTTGAAAATTCTGCGCAGCCCGCCGAACAATTGCAGGTTGCCACCATGCAACCGGCCCCCACGATTACGCAGGAAAAATTGACGTCCGGCATCCTGGAGGTCGTCAGTGAACTGACCGGGTACCCGCAGGAGATGATCGATATGGACATGGATATCGAGGCCGATCTGGGAATCGATTCCATAAAAAAAGTAGAAATATTATCCACTCTGGAAGAAAAAATGCCCGACCTGCCAAGCATTTCACCGGAGGTAATGGGCAAGATGAAAACCCTGCGACAGATTTCAATGCTTTTTAGCGATGCCGCCCACGGTGAGAAAACAATGCCGCCGGAAGAGCGCCCCCAAGCACGTCCGCTCGCAGGTTCGGATTCTGCGAAACCGCAAAGTTGCGCCGATGAATGTCAGGCCCTGGAGACAACTTTGCTGACAGTGGTCGGTGACCTGACGGGCTATCCGCCTGAAATGATCGAAATGGATATGGACATCGAGGCCGACCTGGGTATCGACTCCATCAAGAGAGTCGAGATATTATCGACCTTGGAAGAAAAAATGCCCGATCTGCCCTGCGTTTCGCCGGAGGTCATGGGCAGTTTAAAAACGTTGAGACAAATTGTGGACTTTTTAGTCGGCACGCTGGACGCCGATGAAGGAGGCACCAAGCCTGCTGCAGACGGTTCGGCGGATACGGCCACCGCAAAAAGTGAAACGGGTATGTCAGCAGCGGCGATGTGTTCGCCCATCACTAAAAATCTGGAAAGAAGGCATATAAGAGTGGTCGCAAAGCCGCTGGATCAGACCGAGAGAATTTCACTTCCGTCCGGCCGGAAAGTATTTATCACCGATGACCAAACCGGTTTGTCCGAAGCAATCGCAGATGAACTGGCGACCCAGGGCATCAATACCGTTCTCATATCGCCGGATATCTTAAACTATAAAAAACACCTGCCGCCAGCGGCAGGGCTTATCATTGTTCAAAATCCGGACAACAGCGTGCACAGCAAGGATCTGAAACAAGTCTTCGGACTCACCCGCCACATCGCTAAAGATTTGATAGATGCGGCCGCAGATCAGAGTGCCGTTTTTGGCGTGGTGTCCCGTCTTGACGGCGCTTTCGGTTTCAAAGGTAAGGGTTTTGCCGATCCATTGCAGGGTGCCCTGGCCGGTCTGGTGAAAACAGCAGCGCTTGAATGGGAATCCGTCCGTTGCCGCGCCATTGATGTTACACCAGGATGGCAGGACAATCCAGCCATTGCCAAAGCAGTTGTCGTTGAACTTTTAAATGCGAACCCGGGGGCACCGGTAGAAATCGGGTTGAACGTGGACAACAGATATGTCCTGCAACTCGAACCGGCGGCAATCTCCCGGGAGGACGCTATCACCAATCAGCTGCAGCCCGGCGATGTCGTCGTCGTCTCCGGGGGTGCCAGGGGTGTTACCGCCGCTGCTGCCTGTGCCCTGGCATCAGAAATGCCGCTGACGCTAATTCTTCTGGGTCGGTCACCGAAACCGGAGCAGGTCCCATCCTGGCTCGCAGACTTGGAAGATTCGGCTGCTATAAAGAAAGCGATTCTCAACAACGAGTTCGGCGGGCAGAACCCGTCCCCCAAAGCACTGGAGGCCGCCTATAGAGAACACATGACGAATCGTGAAATTTCAAGGACACTGGACAACATCACATCGTTCGGTGCAACGGCGCTTTATTATTCGATCGATATTCGCAACAAGCAGGCGGTCGACTCGACCCTGGACAGCATCCGTGAAAAATACGGCCCCATCAAGGGCATCATTCACGGTGCCGGTGTGCTGGAAGACCGACTGATTATCGATAAAACCGAAGAGCAATTTTCACGGGTGTTCGAAACCAAAGTCATGGGTCTCGAGGCCCTGCTTTCCGCTACTGAAAAGGACCCTTTGCAGCATCTGGTGATCTTTTCTTCCGTAACCGCGCGTCTGGGAAATCGCGGTCAGGCGGATTACGCGATGGCCAATGAGGCATTAAATAAAATCGCCCAGCAAATCGCCGCCCAAAAACAACAGCTGCGCGTCGTCAGCATCAACTGGGGCCCCTGGGATGGGGGTATGGTCAATCCGTCGTTGAAAAGGGAATTTGAGCGCAATGGCGTTACGCTGATACCGGTTGAACAGGGTGCAAGACACATGGTTCGGGAAATGCTTTGTGCAGACCACCAAGGGATCGAAGTGATTGTCGGCAGCGGTTTTGACAAGGCGGATGCAGCCCGGCCGGCTGCACTAATCGAAGCGGCAGTGACATTGCCGCCTGAAGCGACCCCCAGAAACGACCTGGCGCTTACATTCAAACGAAGAGTTGACATACAACGATTTCCGATTCTGCGCTCCCACGTTCTGGACGGCAAAGCGATAGTACCACTGGCGCTGATGGCCGAATGGTTCGGTCACGGAGCACTGCATGAAAATCCCGGCCTGCACTTGCATGGTCTGGATGACATGCGTGTATTAACCGGTATTAAACTCGATGGGGAAGCAAGGCTAATCCGCGTTCTGGCAAGCAAGACCTTAAAAAAAGGAGCATCTTTTGAGGTTAGCTTAGAATTACGTGACGGTTATCAGGGGAACATTGAAGTGGTCCACTCGCGGGCCAAGGCCATTCTGGTCGACACACCGATTCAAGCACCGGATTTCAAGATTCCGGAGACCTTGGCCGTCCAAAACTATACCCGGCCGATAGCCGAGGTATACGCTAAAATCCTGTTCCACGGCAGCGACCTGCACGGAATCAGAGAGATCTCTCACTGTTCTTCCAAAGGTATCGTGGCACGAATCTCATCGGCCCCGGCCCCGTCGCGATGGATGCAAGAACCGCTGCGCAATAAATGGCTGTCCGATCCGTTGGTTCTTGATTCCGCATTTCAAATGGCGATCATCTGGTGCTATGAAGAGCAAGGGGCAGTTTCATTGCCGAGTTATTGTGCGGCCTATCGCCAGTATCGTGACCGGTTTCCAGAGGCGGGGGTGACGGCTGTATTGGAAATGAGAGAAGCCAATGCCTACAAAATAATGGGTGATTTCACTTTTCTGGATAGCCGCAGTGCGGTCGTCGCCCGGATCACAGGCTATGAAGCAGTAATGGATCCGGCGCTGTACAAGGTGTTCAAACCCCAACATGCAGCTTAGTGCTTCGATTCGCAATTACTATGACGTATTTTCAGAGTAAGAATCATCAATAATGCTCACTCAGCACTAAGTCCTGAGTGAATAAATACGTTATCGTATTTATGAATCGAAGGACTTAGGGCTCGCTCAATAATAACTTCACAGTTTCGTAAGCCGATCCATCCCGCCTGGCTGCGTTGCTCGTCGGTCGAATAGCTTGCTATTCGCCCTCCTCGCGCCTTGCCACGCGGGCGCCTCGACTCCCGAAAATATAAAGTTATTTCTTCGCGAACACTTAGCATCATGTCCCATATGTAGTTTGCATAACACAGATTGATAAAATTATGTAATTATGAGACACAAGCTTAAGCCCCGTCCAAATGGCAGCCATACTTTTGACTGAACTGATTGATAACTTTCAGAAATTCCCCCGGCAGGCGGATGCAAGTTTGTGAGACGATTTCTTCCGGAATTTGCTGGTAATATGCCTGAGCAATACCACCGGTGATACAGCCGATAGTGTCGCTGTCACCGCCGAGGGAAATCCCTTTTCGAACCGCATCCACGTAATTCTCCGACTCCAAAAAGGCTATGATCGCCTCGGGCACCGTCCCCTGGCAGGATATGTCAAAACTGTAACCGGGCCGGATGTCATCCAGACTGCGATCAAGATCGTAGCCGAATCGTCCGCTGATTTGTTGTCGAATCTGAGTTTTGCTTTTGCCGGTACGTGCAAGATAAACCGCCAGTGCCGTTGCCTGGGCACCTTTTATACCCTCGGGATGATTGTGCGTAACTGCGGCGCACTGCGCTGCCTGGTGAAGTACTTCTTCAGCCGCATCGAATGCAAAACCAACCGGGCTGACCCGCATGGCGGAACCGTTGCCCCAGCTGTTGTAAGGTCGGCTTTCGGTCGCCAGCAGCCATCGATAAAAAGACGAACCATATCCGGCAAACGGGTAGCGGCGACCAAAACTTTTCAGGGCGCTGCCGTATGCCGTACGGCTAATTATCGCATGAGCCACGGCAACCGTGAGAACCGTGTCGTCGGTAAAACGCGACTGTTCTGTGAATAACGGAAAAGTGCTACTTTTGATTGGACGGTGCTCGAAAACCGAACCGATCACATCACCGGTTATGGCACCCATCATTTTGCCCTCCCTTGTCCGTGCGCCCGAAATGGATTCATCCGATGTTCAGACTGAATCCTAATCGTATTTGTGGCACATGTTGATTTTTAAAAGACCGGTTGACAATATTCCTTGATTATTTATATAATTATAATATGATTGTAAAGAAGGTAAGTGTACCCGTTAAAGTGTACGGGCCGGTTTCACTGGGAATTCACGATTCCTTGCTGATTCATCAACCTATAGCTTGGGGAGTTTATTAACGGTTTTTGAAAAGGAGTTTTAGTTTTGCCAGAAGGAACAGTAAAATGGTTTAGCAATCGGAAGGGGTACGGCTTTATCGAGAAAGATGAAGGCGGAGATTTATTTGTTCACCACTCAGCAATCGCGATGGATGGCTATCGGACACTCGAGGAAGGAGAACGGGTGAGTTTTGAGATAGAGGAAGGGGATAGAGGACCTGCTGCCAAGAATGTAAAAAGATTATAACGATCTGTCTGAAAAAATAGAAGCATCTCGCCCCCCCTGGCAGCGAGGTGCTTTTTTCAAAATACAGATTTCGGTGAATTACAGTGAACACCACGATTAAGAATCGGCGGTTATTAGGTTTTAACACCGCAGGTCACGGTTCTTTCACTGTATTTCACGGCCTTATATTACTAGGCCGATCCGGATGTGATTTGATCAGCAGCGGCGCTGACGTTTCACCCGCAGCAGACCCGGGCTGTTGTGCAGATACATTAGGGGCGACGTATGCCCGGCGTCCATGAAGTATTTTTCCAAATCATCGAATAGTATATTCGATTTTTCTCTCCCGTCCACCCCGTTTTAGCCGGACGGTAACGCTCTCGGCAGATCGCAGGCTTTCATAAAACGTCAGCGCGTCATCCACCGATTCGAGGTTTTGATCGTTCACCCCGGAAATAACATCACCGTTTCTCAATCCCATCCGCATGAAAAGGGAATTCGGCTTGATGCGAGACAGCATCAAACCGTCGGGTTGGCCTCTGTCAAAGTGGGGCCGGATGTTGACCTGCGTTAGAAGTTGATTAACATCCTGCATGGCATCTTCGACCTGGTTGCGTCTCAGGGTAATCTTCTGTGTTCGCACCGGTCTCCGCGACGCTCGCTCTCTCGACGATCCTGGTGCACCCGATCGAGCAGGTCTGAATTTGCCCGCTCGGCTAACTGTTTTTTCGATTTCCAGGATTTCATCCTTGCCCTTGACATTTAAAACGACTTTTTCCCGCAAAATTATTTTAACGGTTGCATCTTGAACCTTGTCTCCCACGCGGTACAGATTCTGCATCCGTTTCGCAGGATCTTCGATCACGGCAAATGCTTCTGCAGAACTGCCCGAAACGGTGCCCCATAGTTTCAACTTCAGGTTCGTTTGCTCAAGTCCTTCAACGTTGACGATAGGCTGTGGTGCCACAGCGGGGGTTGCTTTTGTTTTGAAAAGATTTCGTGTAACAATGGCGTTATAGTGGGACATTGGGCGCAGCAAATTTTTCTCCGGGGGTGCAGCCCGGTTTTTACCGACCGCAACGGGTTGATCCTGGTCTAGACGGGCCGATGTAACGAGGTAAAAGGCGTTTACCCCGAGATAAACGATCACTCCGATGAACAGCAAATTCAACAATGTGAAAGAATGCTTTAACATGAATATCACCGCATAGTTTCAAAGGATCCGTGTAAATCACGGATGCGGGTTTTATATCATCCCGATTTACTTCAGCCCCAATTGCAAATTATCAAGAGTGCCGCTGACAGTGATCGGAAAACTGCCTTTTCCGGAGACAAACCCGAGAATCGATTTGCCGGAAATTTCCCCATCCAAGCCCGGCCGGATCTGCTGGTGCGGTTTAATCTCCCCCTTGAGCGAAATGGAACTTTCTTTCAATCTGCCGGCAATGAATCCGGTACCCGAAAGATCGCCGTCCAGCAATTCTCCCGTTAATTTCAAACGCGATATCGTCAGCTGTTGATTATTAAGCGATGCTTGTGCATCAACCCGGTCGAATTTCATAGCATCAAAACCGAGCAAAGACTTTGCCAGTGAAAGCTGCATATCGGCGATGACGATCTGCACTTTCGCGCTTTGTCCGTTGTCTCGCCTGTCACTGTATGAGACTTTGCCCGTTATTATCCCTTTCAAACGGTAATCGGCTAAGCTTTTTAGAAAAGGGGACTCACCAAGTTGAACACCGCTGATGTCCGCATCCATCTTTAACCGCCGATCAGGCATTTCGCCGGTAAATTCTGCCCAGCCATCGATTCTTCCTTCTTGAGTACTCGCCGTAAACTTAATGGCGGTTGATGATCCGAACAGCGACAGCAGATCAGGGAAGATTGTAATTATTTCCGCCTCTAACAAACGATCGGTCACATAGTCCAGTTTAACCTTGTAAAGTCGAATACCCGGTGGAAAAATGGGCGATGCGTTACCAATGAACATCCGAAGATTCGGAAACATGTGCCCCACCTGAGCGGCAATGTGCGCCTTTACCTTATCGGCAGGGAACAGAAAGTAGATGAATATTGTCGCAACCAGAAGAACATAAATACCGTAAGCCATCCATGTTCTGAATTTTTTCATTAGAAGTCAAATACGATTCTGGAAATTTTCTTCGGTATTGCACCTGGGCCCTTTCGCCGGAGCTGGCTCGAAATTTACCAGCCGCTGCCGATCGCACGAAATGCCTGATTTAAACCCATCTTTTCAGGAAATCAGTTTATCACCCTCCATGGATTAGCGCAAGCTACAAAGCCATTATTTGTTTTTTAACGGTTGAATTGGGCATTGACGACTGTTAGAATATATGATTTTTATAGAAGCTTTTGACAAACGCAAAAACCATCTGATCCAAATAAAAAACAAATGACCCATCGATCTCCGATCGCCGTGGTTGGAATGGCCGGTCTGTTTCCCGGTGCTTTCGATCTGCATACCTACTGGCAAAACATTATCAACAAGTACGATGCTGCCAAAGCGGTCCCCGAACATCGCTGGATTACTGATCCGGACCGCATGGTCCGGTCCGACCTGCATCCGGATAAAGCTCTGTCCCGTCGGTGCTGTCTGATTGAAGACTTTCGTTTTGATCCGGCAGGTATCGCAATCGAGCCGGATTTGATAATGGCCTTGGATCCGCTGTATCACGTGATTCTGCACACGGGCAGAGCCGCAGTGTCGGAACCGGCTCGATTGCGGCTGCAAAAAGAACGAACAGGCGTTGTGCTGGCGGCGATTGCGCTGCCAACAGACGCATCATCGGCCATCACCCGGCGGCTCTTCGGCAGCCTGTTTGAGGAAAAGCTGTTCGGGGATACCGAATACAGCTTACCCGGCAAACGTCAAAACCTGGCCGCTAAAGTTACATCGCTTCCGGGTGCGATTCTGGCCAAAGGACTGGGGCTCGGCGGTGGTTCTTACACCCTTGACGCTGCCTGCGCTTCCTCGATTTATGCCGTCAAACTGGCATGTGATGCCCTCCAAGCGCATCGGGCCGATGCGATGCTGGCCGGCGGTGTCTCCAGACCCGAATGCCTCTATACCCAGGTCGGATTCAGCCAGCTGCGGGCCTTATCCCCTTCCGGGCGTTGCGCGCCGTTTGACAGACGTGCCGACGGGCTCGTGGTGGGTGAAGGCGCCGGTATCCTGGTTCTCAAACGGTTGGAAGACGCCCTGCAGGCCGGCGATCCGATTTACGGAATTATTCGCGGTATCGGCTTGTCCAACGATATGCGCGGAAATCTCCTGGCACCGGACAGTGAGGGGCAGATACGGGCCATGAAGGCGGCTTACGATCAGGCCGGCTGGACACCGAACGATGTTGATTTGATCGAGTGTCATGCAACCGGCGCCCCGAAAGGCGATGCAACTGAACTTTCCAGCCTGAGAGAGCTTTGGGGCATTTCCGGCTGGCACTCCGGACAGTGCGCCATCGGATCGGTCAAATCCATGATCGGGCACCTGCTGACAGGTGCCGGTGCGGCCGGGATGATAAAAACACTGCTGGCCATTCACAACCGCCTCCTTCCGCCGTCGCTCCATTTTGAAAGTCCGCCAGCCAACAGTCCCCTGATCGACAGCCCGTTTCGGGTGCAGACCGAACCCGAACAGTGGTCTGCACATCATTTGCGGCGCGCAGCGGTCAGTGCTTTCGGTTTCGGCGGGATCAACGCTCATTTGCTTTTTGAAGAATGGAACCCTGATAAAACACCTGCTGAAGAATCATTTCCGAAACACATAGCCGTCGATCGACCCAAACGGGAATCAAAACCGATTTCCGAACCCGGTGCTTGCAAAACTAGCCGTTCGAATCAAAAGCCGATTCCCATCGCCATTGTCGGTATGGAGGCCTCATTCGGGTCGGTATCCACCTTGAGAGAGTTTCAGGAAATTGTCTTCAACGGACATACGCTGATCTCCCCGCGTCCACCGAACCGATGGAAAGGATGCGGTCGCTTTATGGAGCGTCTGTCGAAAAAGCAGCCGCTAGACGGCGGATTTATGGATGCGATCCGGGTAGATATCACCGATTTTCACATTCCCCCCAAGGAGATACCGGATATTCTGCCCCAGCACCTTCTGATGCTGAAGGTGGCGGCCGGCGCCATGAACGATGCCGGACTGCCCCTCAGGCAAGAGCGCCCGCGAATGGGTGTGATAATCGGTCTCGGTTTCGATTTCGAGGCGACCAATTTTCATTTTCGCTGGTCTTTGCCCAACCTGGCAGCAAAATGGCGCAAAAAATACGATATCGATCTGAGCAGCCGGAACACCGAGCAGTGGTTCAGTACGTTGCAGGATTCAGCCTGCCCACCGCTGACGGCGCCCCGAACGCTCGGCGCACTCGGCTCCATGGTTGCCAGCCGAATTGCCCGCGAGTTCCGATTCGGCGGTCCGAGTTTCACCGTATCGGCCGATGAAGCCTCCGGGATCAAAGCCCTGGAGATCGGTGTCCGGTCCCTGCAGCAAGAAGAAACCGATGTCGTGCTGGTGGGTGCGATTGACTTTTGCGGCGACGCTCGGCGGATCGTAACCGGCCTCAACCCGGCTCATTTTTCACGATCAGGCAAAATCAGACCTTTTGACCGCCATGCGGATGGTACCCTTGCCGCTGATGGGGCTACGGCGCTGGTTCTCAAACCGCTGAGCAGGGCCATCGCCGACGGCGACCGCATTTATGCCGTGATAAAAGGCGTCGGCAATGCCAGCGGCGGCGTGATCGAAGAAGGAACGCCGTCGGTGGCCACCTACAAGCAGGCATTGGAAAGCGCGTTTGCTGAAGCCGACATATCACCGCCAACTATCGGCTACCTCGAAACTCACGGCAGCGGAATCCCGGCCCAGGATCAGACCGAATGTGATGCCCTGCACGATTTTTTTCGTGAATTCAATAGTCCTTGCGCCATCGGCACCACCAAAGCGAATATCGGCCACGCCGGTGCTGCTGCCGGCCTGGCCTCGCTTGTAAAAACCGGTCTGTGCCTGTTTCAGGAAATTATTCCGCCGGTGGTCAATTTTTCCGAACCGGCCAACAGCCTCTGGCACGAGCAGGTGTTTCACATTCCGCATTTTCCCCAGTACTGGCTCAGAGACCGACAGGCCGGTCCCCGCCGTGCGTGCATCAGCACAATGACCTTCGATTGCAATTGCTCGGTTGTCATCCTTGAAAGTTTCGAAACTGCCGAGTTGGATCGCGTCTCAAACGCCGTGGTAAAAGAAAGAAAACGCCCCCTGGGGACCATGCCGTTGGGTCTTTTTGTGGTGGACGGTAATGACAAAAATTCACTTTTATCCGGTCTGAAAACCCTGATGCAATTTGTCCGCCCTGGCGACAGGGCAGATCTTGCCATCGAAGCTTGCGCCAGGCAATGGTTTGAAGCCCATCCTCCGGACTCGATTAACAAATGCGCGGTCGTACTGGTTGCCGGTAATGTGATCGAACTCACACGCCGGATCAAAGAAGCCGAAGATGCCGTCGCAACCGATACACTCCGCAGCATAAATGCAAAAGGCGGTGTAGCCTATACACCGCATCCCGTCGGCAGAGCCGGTCAAACGGCCTTCGTTTATCCCGGCTCCGGTAATCATTATCTGGGAATGGGGCGACAGCTTGGATTGGTCTGGCCTGAAATTCTGCGTACAATGGACGCCGATACGCCGCGACTCAAGTCCCAGAACCGGCCGGATCGCTTTATTCCGCACCGGGTTTCCTGGGAATCCGGTTGGGAAATCGAGGCTCTCGATGGATTGATTGGCGATCCGCTCAATATGATTTTCGGGCAGGTTGTCTTGGGCGGCGTCATGACGAATCTGGTGCAACGGATTGGTATTCAACCCGCGGCGGTCATCGGCTATAGCCTGGGAGAATCGGCCGCCTTGTTTGCCATGCGGGCATGGCCGGATAGCGATGAAATGCTCAATAGAATGGAGCACACGGACCTGTTTCAGGATCGGCTGGCCGGGGCCTGCCGCTCTCTGCGCCAAGCCTGGGGAGTACCCCCGGAAGAAAAATTTGACTGGCGAGCTGCCGTCGTCAACCGTCCGGCTCAAACGGTAAAAAAAGTGATTCGAAAACTGCCGTATGTCCGGCTGTTGATTATCAATACACCTGAAGAAAGCGTCATCGGTGGTAGAAACGATCAGGTGCTAGCGGCCATAAAAAAACTTGCCTGTGACGCCTATTTTCTGGAAGGCGTTGTGACGGTCCACTGTGATGCCGCGCTGCCGGCAGCTCGAGCTTATAAGGCCCTGCATCTGTTTCCGGCTGCACCCGCTGAAAATGTCCGATTTTACAGCTGTGCTTTCGGGCATTCATATGAAGTAACCGAAGAAAATGCCGCTGCCTCCATCCTCAAGCAGGCACTGAATGGTTTTGACTTCACCCAAACCATTGAACAGGCGTATTCGGATGGTGTGCGCCTATTTCTGGAAATGGGCCCCGGTGCCTCCTGCAGCCGCATGGTCAAGCGCATTCTCGAAGATCGCCCGCATCTTGCCGTCTCGGCCAATACACGCAGCGAGGATGAGTTTGCGACTTTGTTAAATTTTTTGGGAACGCTCATCGCCGAACGTACTGCAGTGGATTTAACATATCTGTACGGTCCGGAGGCGTTTCCTGCGTCTGCCGCCAACAAATCGCGGGGAAAGGATTCGCATACACAAAAACGCATCCCGGTCGGCGGCAATGTTTTGTCCCCTGCCCCACCTGAAAACCTGGCGTTAAAGCAAAAATCAATCCCAGCCCGGCCGTACGACAAGAAACCGGGATCAACCACCCAGCACCCGGAATCAAACATTCAGCATCAAATACCTGCCACCGATCCTGGTGCAGAAGGCATCGATTTTTCAGAATCGACTATCGAACAATCAGCACCCGGCATTCCATCTCGAGAATCATTTACTGCAGATAGTTCTGTGGACAATGGCTACACACCATTAATCAAAGAATTGCAGGCAAATATAGAAGCCACCACCAAAGCGCACCAAACGTTTCTCGAGTTTTCAGAAAAACTGACCCGATCCTATGGAAAAACGTTCAACCTCCAGGCGCAACTGCTGCAAACCCTGATCTCCAAAAAGGGGGCAGCGCCTGCGGATTTCGGGGCCGAATTCGAGCGGCAGACTGCCCCGATCGCTGAATCCGGATTCGGCACCCCAGACCGGCAACCGGTGGCTTACACCCGCGAGCAGTGCCTGGAATTTGCGACCGGCAAGGTGGCCGATGTCCTGGGATCTGAATTTGCCCCGGTGGACACTTACCCCACCCGGGTGCGCCTGCCGGACGAACCGCTGATGCTGGTCGATCGCATATTGTCCGTGCAAGGTGAAAAACAGTCGCTCACATCCGGCCGTGTGGTAACCGAACACGATGTTCGACCCGGCGCCTGGTACCTGGACACGGACCGCGCTCCGGTTTGCATTGCGGTCGAAGCCGGCCAGGCCGACCTTTTTCTGTGTGCCTACCTGGGTATTGACCTGAAAGCAAAAGGTGAACGGGTATACCGGTTATTGGACGCCAGTGTGATATTCCACAGGGGCTTGCCGCGGCCGGGTGATGTCATCCGTTATGAAATCGAAATTGAAAAATTCATCCGGCAGGGCGACACCTACATGTTTTTCTTCAGATTCGAAGGATGGATCGGCAATGAACCTCTGATTAGCATGACCGACGGCTGTGCCGGATTTTTCACCGAAGCTGAAATTCAACATTCCGGCGGTATAATTCTGAGCGAGGAAGAAAAGCAAGCCCGGGTCGGCAAGCGAGATCCGGCCTGGAAAAATCTGGTACCGATCGCTTCGGAGAGCTATGGTGATGCGGCGCTGGAAGCGCTGCGTGGGGGTGATCTTGCCGCCTGCTTCGGCAGGGCCTTTGAAGGGGTTAAACTGGCTGAACCTTTATGGCTGCCGGGGGGGCGGATGCAACTGATCGATCGAATCCTAACCCTTGAACCGCAGGGGGGCAGTTTCGGGCTGGGCATGATCCGGGCCGAGGCGGATATTCATCCCGATGACTGGTTTCTCACCTGCCATTTTGTGGATGACATGACCATGCCCGGAACCCTGATGTACGAATGCTGCGCTCACACGCTGCGGGTATTCCTGCAGCGCATCGGCTGGATTACGCCGCGCGAAAATGTATGCTACGAGCCGGTTGTGGGCGTCAAAAGCGTCTTAAAATGTCGGGGACCGGTCACCCCACAAACCCGGCAGGTTGTGTACGAGGTGGAAGTCAAGGAAATCGGATACGGTCCCGATCCGTACGTTATTGCCGATGCCAATATGTATGCCGACGGACACTATATTGTGCGCTTTACGGACATGTCTTTGAAAATGACCGGCCTGACCTGCCGGGAACTCGAAGAATTCTGGCAGCGTCGAATTTCCGCATCCACGGATCTCAAAGATCAGCGCGGAAGCAAGGTTTTATTTGATCGTGATAAGATACTGGCGTTTGCCGTCGGCAGACCCTCGGAAGCATTCGGTGACCGCTACAAAGTATTTGATGAAAATCGCTTTATCGCACGACTGCCGGGGCCGCCATATTCATTTATCGATCGTGTTGTGACAGCCGCGCCCCCCGCCGGAGTGCTGAAGCCCGGCGAATGGATCGAAGCCGAATATGACGTGCGGCCTGAAGACTGGTATTTCCAGGCCAACCGATCGCCGGTCATGCCGTTCTGCGTTTTGCTTGAAATAGCGCTTCAGCCCTGCGGCTGGCTGGCCGCATACGCCGGATCGGCACTTACAAGCGACAAAGACCTGAAGTTCCGCAACCTTGACGGGCGCTGCATCCAGTATCAGGATGTATTGCCGGATGCGGGCACGTTGACCATGCGCAGCCGGCTGCGCAAGGTATCGCGTGCGGGAGATATCATCATCGAGGAATTTGACTTCGAAGTCCTGCAGGACAAGAAGCGCGTGTATGCCGGCGATACCTCCTTCGGTTTTTTTACTCCCGAAGCCCTGACAGATCAAAAGGGCATTCAGGAAGAAGCTGGATCCGTTTGCCGCCCACAGCCGGCAGAAATAGAGACTAGCCGGTCGACAGTTTTTCAAGACCATGCTCCGTTAACACCCGACGACCCCACCACCGAACCGGGAAGGTCTCTGGCCATGCCGGCCAGGGCAATCCGTATGATTGATCGCATCGATATCTACCTGCCGCAGGGGGGTCCGGCCGGACTCGGTTATATTCGCGGTAAAAAACGGGTGGATCCGAAAGAATGGTTTTTCAAAGCCCACTTCTATCAGGATCCGGTGTGCCCGGGATCGCTGGGGATTGAATCATTCCTGCAGCTTTTAAAGTATGCAGCGCTACGGCGCTGGACACATCTGAGTGACAGCCACCGTTTTGTGCATACCTCCGAGCTGCCGCATATGTGGAAATATCGCGGGCAGATACTTTCCGAAAATCAGCTGATCGAAGTCGAAGCTTGTGTGACCGCCATCGGTGAAGACCCCCCGGAAATCCGGGCTGACGGTTACCTTTACGTCGACGGGCTGTGCATCTATAAAATGAAGAATTTTGGAATTCGCCTGTTACCGAAGTGACAATCAATCTTGCACTTGCATCCATGCGCAAAAACGTTTAAGGTAGCTGCCTCAAAATATTTTTAAACACTCAGATTGACCACGGTTTATGAAATATTCACGCGTTTGTATTGACTCTTTTGGTTACGAACTGCCGCCGAACGTGGTGGCATCCGACGATCTCGAAGATCGCCTGGACCCGCTTTACAAGGCTATGCACTTTCAACGCGGACAGCTCAAAGCGCTGACCGGCATTGATGAGCGTCGCTTCTGGGATCCAGGTTTCAGGTTGTCGGATGGAGCGATTCTAGCCGGCCGCAAGGCGATCGAGAATGCAAACGTTTCTGTGGATGACATTGCTGTTCTGATCTACGGCGCTGTCTGCCGGGATCATATTGAACCGGCCACCGCCTGCGCCGTATCCCATGGATTGAATCTCCCGCCGGGTGCCCAGGTGTACGATGTCTCCAACGCTTGCCTGGGCGTGCTGAACGGTATGGTCCAAATCGCCAATGCCATCGAACTGGGGCAGATTCGCGCGGGTCTGGTAGCAGCCTGTGAAACTTCGCGGGAAATCATTGATCTGACCATCAATCGACTCAATGAAACCCGGGACATGGATTTTTTCAGAAAGAATATCGCTACCTTGACCGGTGGATCCGGGGCTGTCGCGGTTGTGTTGGCGGATGAATCCCTGTCGCCCAATGGTCATAAATTGCTGGGTGGTTCGGTCAGACATGCCAATGAATTTCATCAACTCTGCATGTGGGGCGGGGAAACCGAGAGATCTGCCGACGGCAAGCACTTTCTCGAGACAAATTCCATGGGCATTCTCAGCAACGGTGTTCAACTGGGGGCCGAAACATTTAGAGCGCTCAGAAAAGAGCTGGCATTGACCGATAAGCAACCGGATAAAATCATCTGCCACCAGGTAGGGGAAACTCATCAGAAGAACATCCTCAAAGCCATCGGCATTCCGAAAGAAAAAGATTTCACCACATTCAGATATCTCGGCAATATCGGATCGGTATCCTTGCCGATTACAGCCGCTATTGCCGCTGAACGGGAATACCTTGTAAAAAACGACCTGGTCGGTTTTCTCGGAATCGGCAGCGGTCTTAATTGCCTGATGTTGGGGATAGAGTGGTAGCCATCTCTCTATTTGTGAAACATGTTCAATCGGAAACCAATCAACCTCTCAAAATTCCGCCATCTTTATCCGTTCGATTCTCACTATGTGAACCTGAACGGATTGAAATATCACTACCTGGATGAAGGCCGCGGCGATCCGGTGGTGATGATTCACGGCAATCCAACCTGGTCGTTTTACTACCGGGTGCTGGTAAAAGCACTCTGCCCTCACTTCAGAACGATAATTCCGGATCACATCGGGTGCGGCTTGTCGGACAAACCCGAAGCAGACACCTATGATTACCGGCTGAAAAACCGAGTGGACGATTTGGAAGCCCTTTTCGCGCATTTAAATCTCAAAGAAAAATTAACCCTGGTGGTGCACGACTGGGGCGGAATTATCGGCATGACGGCGGCGGTGCGGCGACCGGAGAAAATAGGCCGTATAATCGTCCTGAACACGGCCGCTTTTTTGCCACCGGCCGCTAAACGGATGCCGTTGCGGTTGTGGGCTATTCGCAATATCAAACCACTGGCGGTGCCGGCCGTGCTCGGATTCAACCTGTTCGCGTGGGGTGCCTTGTATATGGCGGTCCACAAACCCCTGGCACCAGATGTGAAATCCGGTCTGGCAGCACCCTACAATTGCTGGCAAAACCGAATCGCCACCCTCAAGTTCGTACAGGACATTCCGGTCAGCGAACAAGATCCAAGCTACCATTTGGTAAAGTACGTGGACGCACATCTTCAGGTGCTTTCCGGCCTGCCCATGCTCATTTGCTGGGGCGAGCAGGATTTTGTATTCGACCCAGACTACCGGGACGAGTGGCAGCGCCGGTTTCCGAAAGCCGAGGTTCACACATTTGCCGATGCCGGCCACTATGTTCTCGAAGACGCTGCGGATAAAATCATTCCGCTGGTCAAAGACTTCTTGCAAAGACACCCACTCTGAATTATGTACGCTCTGTCAGCATGCAGTGCCCTGATTTTTTACCAATGGGCAAAATTATTACTAGAAATGACAATAAATTCAGGAAACTTGATCTCCTTAAATTGCAATTAGGTATTAGAACCGTCAATAAATCATAATAATTCAAATAGTTGAGGTATTTTTTGTGAGATAATAAAAGTTATTGCAAGCGG
>Ga0126332_10000359_pt1 | contig 17044 bp, 10 predicted proteins | sample InaspJWI42metaG_FD_94482 | JGI IMG/M metagenome (GOLD analysis project Ga0126332, IMG submission 94482) | Marine gutless worms symbiont microbial communities from Oahu, Hawaii - Inanidrilus sp. 2 OAHU.JWI-42 metaG | ecosystem: Host-associated > Annelida > Digestive system > Unclassified...
AAAAGTGTCACCTATGTCTCTGAACTTTTTGTTACCGAAGTTCTTGACTTGTTGAGCCCGTGGTACGCGGCCCTGCGGGCTTCCCTGCGCTTCTCGGAAAGGGCGCGCTCAGCACAACTCGCTCCGCTCAGACAAGCACTTCGCTCCTTCGCCCTTTCCTGCGATGCTCGGCGCATCTTAAAGGGGTAGGTCAAAACAAATGATTGGCAACCACCATTATGGGGCTGCCGGACGCCTCCCGCTCTTTGGGGGGAGCATCACTGGAGAGAAATTGATGACAGCACCACCCCCCATGAAACGGCGGGCTATTTTGATCTTCATGCTGGACCGGCCGGGTGTGCTCAACAAGATCGCCATGTTGATCCGGCACAAGATGTACAACGTCGAAACGCTGACCGTGTGCAAGACCCACCAGCCCGGCATAAGCCGCATGACCATCACGCTGCGCGAGGACAGCGATGACAAGACCCAGCAGGTCATCAAGCAGATCGAGAAAAGGACGGAAGTCATCTCTGCCCGGGAGTTGCATGTGGATGAAAGTTTCTGGCGCGAAGTGGCCATCGTCAAATTCGAAGCCGATGCAGGGCAGCTTGAGGCGCTCGGCGAAGCGTACCGGTTTGAGATCCTCGATCGCCAGCACGATGAATGCTTTATCGTGCAGATTACCGGGACCTCCCATTTAATCGATTCTTTCCTGGACGATCTCGGCACCGCCAGAATTGTCGAGGTTGCCCGGTCGGGGTTTACGGCCATGGAAAAGTGACCCTCGTTGCAAACGCCGGAGGACTGCATAGCCGGCGTTTTCAAGGGTTCGCGGTAGTTGGACTACAGCTTCACCCTTTCAGCCTTGGCTATGAAGCCCTCCAAAGTCTGCAACCCGAGGGTTCCAGGCCTTTGGTTTTGTCGTAAAAGCATTATTCTCGCGCAGAGACGCGGAGGCGCAGAGAAGGGCAAAATGCAGTTGTATTGGCGCTACGCGCCAGAAAACCAAAGTTCAAAAAGCGCTTGGGTATTAAGGTCTTTCCCGCGAAGCGGGAATAAATCCTGACCTTGATCCTCTCTGCGCCTCCGCGTCTCCGCGCGATGCTTGGTTTTCGGTTTGTCTTTCAGGTTATTAAAACCTGTAAATCATTATTTTCGCGCAGAGGCGCAGGGCCGCAGAGGAAACCATAATTTTTTTCCCGCTACGCGGGATTAAACCAAAAGGCTTTAAACGGTCTTTCGCACGACAGTGCGCCAAATCCTGGTTTTGATTTTCTCTGCGCCTCAGCGTCTCTGCGCGAGGAATGGGTTAAGGTTTTGACTTTCTCTGTATCCTCAGTAACCTTCGAGAGTGATAAGGCCTTTGCACACCATTACTTTTAAAGGTGACACATGCCATCTAAGCCATTAAACAAATACAGCGCCCGCATCACCCAACCCAAATCACAGGGAGCCTCCCAGGCCATGCTTTACGGCATCGGGATGAGCGCGGCCGACATGCAGAAAGCCCAGGTGGGCATCAGCAGTGTCTGGTACGAGGGCAACACCTGCAACATGCATCTGAACGATTTGGCCGCCAGGGTCAAAGCGGGAGTCGAGGACGCGGGCCTGGTCGGCCTGCGCTTCAACACCATCGGGGTCAGCGACGGGATCTCCATGGGCACGGAGGGGATGAGCTATTCCCTGCCGTCCCGGGACCTGATTGCCGATTCCATTGAAACGGTGATGCGCGCCCAGTGGTATGACGCGAATATTTCTCTGCCGGGCTGCGACAAGAATATGCCTGGCTGTCTGATTGCTATGGCCCGGGTCAATCGCCCGGCGTTGATGGTGTACGGGGGCACCATCCGGGCCGGCGAACTGGACGGCGCCAAGCTGGATATTGTGTCCGCTTTTCAAAGCTACGGGGAATACATGGCCGGCACCATCGATGAGGAGCAGAGACAGGCCATTGTCAAAAAGAGCTGTCCGGGTCCGGGGGCCTGCGGCGGGATGTATACCGCCAACACCATGGCTTCGGCCATCGAAGCCATGGGCATGGCCCTGCCGTTCAGCGCCAGCCGGCCGGCCGAGTCGGACCACAAGCACGACGAGTGTCTCCGGGCGGGCGCGGCGATCCGGCACCTTTTAGAAGCCCAGATCAAACCGCGGGACATCATGACCCGGGAAGCCTTTGAAAATGCCCTGGTCGTCATCACCGCCCTGGGTGGATCGACCAATGCCGTGCTGCACCTGATCGCCATGGCCCACGCCGTGGGAGTGTCACTGGGCCTTGATGATTTTCAGAAGGTGAGCGACCGGGTGCCCCTGCTGGCCGACATGAAGCCGAGCGGCACTTACGTCCAGGAGGACCTGGACAAGATCGGCGGCCTGCCGGCCCTGATGAAATACCTGCTCGAAAACGACCTGCTCGAAGGCGGCTGCCTGACGGTCACCGGCCGTACCGTGGCCGAAAACCTGGCCGACGTGGATGGGCTGGCATCCGGTCAGCAGATCATCCGCCCGCTGGAAGAACCCCTGCACCCCAACGGCCACATCCAGATCCTGCGGGGCAACCTGGCCCCGGACGGGGCCGTGGCCAAGATTACCGGCAAGGAAGGTGTCACCTTCAAAGGGCGCGCCAATGTCTTCGACGCCGAGGAAGCGATGCTGGCAGCCCTGGAGCAGGGCGAGATTCACAAAGGCGATGTCGTGGTGATTCGCTACGAGGGTCCCAAGGGCGGTCCCGGTATGCCGGAAATGCTGACTCCCACCTCGGCGATCGTGGGCGCGGGCCTGGGCCAGGATGTGGCCCTGATCACCGACGGCCGCTTTTCAGGCGGTTCCCACGGTTTCATCGTGGGGCACATCGCTCCGGAGGCCCAGGAGGGCGGTCCCCTGGCACTGGTCGAAACCGGGGATACCATCACCATCGATGCCGCGTCCAACACCCTCGACGTGAATGTCGATCCTGGCGAGATGGCCAGGCGCAAAGCCGCCTGGCAGCCGCCGCCGTATAAAGCGACAAGCGGCGCGCTGTACAAATATATCAAAACTGTCAGATCCGCATCTGAGGGGTGCGTCACGGACGCTTAGGAGCTATCTCAAAAAGGTCTTAATGTCAGGCAGTCAGAGTCTACTCTGGAGGATGGAACGAATATTTTAAGGTGATACTGATATAAGATTATTAATTTGCCGCCCGCTCGCTTCGCTCTCTCGACACACGCAGACAAGCCCGCTTGTCCGGCATAGCCTTTTGGCGACGACGGAACGTGCCCGGGCTTGGGCAGCCATCGCTTCGCGATAAAGACCAAGGCCCCAGACACCGCAGTTTTTTGGGTAGACTGGGTGTGTATCTGCCCGCAGGGCATGACAAGTGTCAGCTGGCCACGTCGGCCAGATGATGTCTGCGATTGTCTGCGGTTAATTAGGTTTAAAGGTTTTGATTTACCGCCCACTCGCTTGGCTCGTTCGACACACGCAGACAAAGCCCGTCCGACGTGGCCGGGCTTGGATTGCCATCGCTTCGCGAGAAAACCCGGGTGTTTCAACTATAGGAGTCGATGAAACAAACTCGGTGAAAATCTGCCCGAAGGGCATGACCAGTTTCATCCGGCCAGGTCGGCCGGATGATGTCTGCGTTCGTCTGCGGCTAATTTAAGGTTCTGAAAGCCAAGAAGGAGACATCATAAATGGCAAGTGACAACAATACACCAAAGACACTTTTTGAAAAGATCTGGGACAACCATGTCGTCACCCACGAAGCGGGCAGTCCGGCTGTGCTCTATGTTGACCTGCACCTGATCCATGAAATCACCTCCCCGCAGGCCTTCCAGGGTCTGCGGGAAAAGGGGCTGACCGTGCGGCGCCCCGGACAGGCCATTGCCACGATCGACCACGGCATCCCGACCACGCCGCCCGATCTCCCGATAACCGACGAGCAGATCATCCGCCAGATGGCCGCCCTGGAAGACAACTGCCGCGATTTCGGCATTCCGCTCTACGGGGTGGGCAGCCCCCGGCGCGGGATTGTCCACGTGATCGGACCGGAACTGGGGCTGACCCAGCCGGGCATGACCATCGTCTGCGGTGACAGCCACACCAGCACTCACGGCGCCTTCGCCACCCTGGCCTTCGGCATCGGCACCAGCGAGGTCGAACACGTCCTGGCAACCCAGTGCCTGCTGCAGACCAAACCGGGCACCATGGAAATTCGGGTCGATGGCCATCTGCCGAAAGGGTGCGCTTCCAAAGACATTATCCTTGCGATTATTGCCAAAATGGGGATCGGCGGTGCCACGGGGCATGTGGTCGAATACACCGGCAGCGCCATCCGCAGCCTGAGCATGGAACAGCGCATGAGCGTTTGCAACATGTCCATCGAGGGGGGTGCGCGCGCCGGGATGGTGGGTCCGGACGACACGACAATTGACTACATCGCCGGCCGTGAGTTTGCGCCGCAGGGGGCTGCCTGGGATGCGGCGGTCGCAAACTGGCGCGCGCTCGCCACGGACGATGGCGCAGCCTATGATCGCACCCTGACCCTGAACGCGGATGACCTCACGCCCATGATCACCTACGGCACCAACCCCGGCATGGGCATGCCGATCACCGACCGCATCCCCGACCCCCAGGACCTGACAGATGCGAGCGCCCGCGAAACGCTCAAAAAAGCGCTCACCTGCATGGACCTGCAGCCCGGCCAGCCGTTGCTGGGGCAAAAAATCGACGTGGTCTTTATCGGCAGCTGCACCAACTCGCGCATCAGCGACCTGCGTTTGGCAGCCGACGTGCTCAAAGGCAGCAAGGTCAGCGAGCACGTGCGCATGCTGGTTGTCCCGGGGTCCCAGGCGGTCAAGGCCGCAGCGGAAGCCGAAGGGCTGGATACCATCTTTCGCGACGCCGGGGCAGAGTGGCGCGAGGCTGGCTGCAGCATGTGCATCGCCATGAACGGCGACGAGCTGGCGCCGGGTCAATACGCCGTTTCAACCAGCAACCGCAACTTCGAAGGCCGCCAGGGGCGAGGCGGGCGCACGTTTTTGGCCAGCCCCCTGACCGCTGCGGCCAGCGCGATCAAGGGCGTGGTCACGGACATACGCACACTGACAACCTGAAAGGGGCGCAAGCCATGGAACAATTCACCACCTTGACCAGTACGATGGTGTCCATCCCCATCGAAAATATCGACACCGACCAGATCATCCCGGCCCAGTTTCTCAAAGGGGTCGACCGGGCCGGCCTGGGCGAGCACCTGTTCCACCACTGGCGCAGCGACCCGGACTTTATCTTGAACCAGCCCGCGGCCCAGGACGCCCGGATCCTGGTGGCCGGGGACAATTTCGGGTGCGGCTCCAGCCGCGAGCACGCTGTCTGGGCTCTGATGGGAAAAGGCTTTCAGGTGGTCATCAGCACCGGCTATGCCGACATCTTTCAAAACAACGCGCTGAAAAACGGTCTGTTGCCCATCACCGTCGATGCCCCAACCCATAAACAGCTCCAGGAGATGATTGCCGACAACCCGGCGCACACCGTTTCAGTAGACCTGGAAACCCAGACCCTCACGCTGCCCGACGGCCAATCGATTTCGTTTCCCATCGACAGTTTCAGCAAGAAGTGCATCCTGCAAGGCATCGATCCGCTGGGCTACCTGCAAAGCCAGGAAGAACACATTGCGGCCTATGAGGCAGAGCATGCGGCTCGGGTGGAGACGATTGAATGAAGAGCTGGTGTCCAGTCTTCGCTTTGAAAGCTACGCCCGGCAAGCAGGGGTCTGGGGTCGGGAGTCAGAAAAGCTTCCCTCCCTTGACGGGAGGGGCTGGGGGAGGGTGAAACGCAGGGTATAAGAAACGCCAAGCAGTCTGGACACGGGTGTTTGGATTAGCCGCCCACTCGCTTTGCTCGTTCGACCAGGCTTCCGTCTTCGCTTTCCAAGCTACGCCGGACACGTCGCTAAGGTTACGGCCCGGCAAGCACACGCAGACAAAGGCAGGACTTAATTTTGGATTTTAGAATGCAGAATGCGGATTTGTGGTTTCGCTGCACTCAACTGGATTATATTTTTACAACCGACAGAGCGTAGCGATTCCTTAATTCTAAAATCACCAATCTAAAATCAAAAATTACATGGATCGCTTCGCGAGAAAGACCCGATACCTCAATAATTAGGTGTCTCTGATACAAACTTGATGGTTATCTGCCCGAAGGGCATGACGAGTTTCATCCGGGCAAGTCGGACGGATGATGTCCGCGCAAGTCTGCGGCTAAATAGTTTTTAAGGTTGAATGCCGACATCTGACGTCTGTTCTCTGACCTCCTGCACTTTGTTTTTGCATATTGACAAATCCCACCACTTAATGTTTGTTAAAATTTGATCAGGGGCCAAGAAAGACCCTGTCCCTCCTTCTAAATATACACACATAACGCCTCGGGATGGGGCCTTAAAATAGTCGGGCAATCAAACCAAGAAGCCAGTGGTCGAAGACCCAGTCTTCGCTCTATGAGCTATACCCGGCAAGCAGGAAGTCCGGCGTCAGAGAAAATCAAGGGGTCGGATAACTGACGTCGGGCCTCCGGTCTTTGATCTCAGACCCCATGGATTTGTGAGTAAAGTGCGAATATAATGCTGGAAAAGGCTTAAAAGTATGATTTTAAGATGGAAATTGGCGGTTTATCTTCAAAGAGCAGGGGCTTATCGGTCGGATTAGTCTTGATTGCAGGGGTTGTCTCGGCCCGACCCTAATATTCGAAAATTAGTAAGGGTGCCCATGGATCAAAAATTTATAATAGCTATTAACACCAGACATTTAGAGTCTAATAAGACTTGCAGCAGATTGGTATGCAAGAAAAATCTGCTTCCTTTAGGTTCAGCGGTTGCTTTTCTAAAACGAGATACAGAATTCACAGTAAAATTTAGAGGTGATAGTGGAGAGATAGTATTAGGTGATGAGGCTTCATTGAAAGAGCTAAAAGGAAACTATTGCCTCAGGTTTGGTAACAAGCTTCATGGTAAGGTCTTGAGTAGAATTAAACTTAGTACTTATTTCTTTATTCTATTTGAAGGAAATGAAAATAGTGTAAGAGCAATCATTTTCTTTAACAATAGAAACGATGACATATTAGCGCAATTATCAGAAACAGACTCATCTTTACGTCTCGAGATGTATGATCTACCCCCCACAGAAATAACTCTAATAGACACCCAGAAGATTCAATCTTCAATATTTTCTTACCTGACTAATCAAGATAATGAGTTGTTTTCATATCATGCTCAAAAATTCCTGAAAGGCCCTCATATTTTAACTAGTCTTTTTGCTCAGGTAATGTCCTTAAAGAGTAAAGATCAAATCAACTACATCTCTACCCTTAGGGTCATTTCTGATTTTCTCAGAGAAGCATTGAAATCAAATATTGTTAAGCTGCAAAGAAACCATACGAAGCTCTGGAAGGATTACAGAAACAGCAAAGTAAGCTTTCTAGATGGAGGGATGAGCAGGATTGTTGGTTTACCAGGTATAGAGCCTATGGGGATACGAGTAGGCATTTATACAGTTATCCCAGGATGTAATGACGAAAATGAACGTGAAGAGTGGAATCTATGGCCATATGTGATTGGAGATGTGATTAGCGATAAAAGACTAATCGAAGCTGAAAATTATGAAACCGATACAAAAAGATTGCAGGAGGCGTCAAGATACATCTTAGAGCCATTATCGGCCTTGAATTATTTAGAAAGAACTAGTGACGCACCGAGACTACTGCTATTACATGGGCCTCTGCAGAATGCATTTGAAACATATGATGAAAGAGACCCGTATTTTATACCAGGAGTCAACGCAGAATTTCTCGATGACCAGGGAATTACTAGAGAATTATTGGAAGCTGAGTTAGGCTTTATACCGGACAACTCAAATGGCGAAATCCTGTGGAACGGCTGTATTGCATTGTACGCATATATTACGAAAAAAATATCTGAATCGGCAACCCCTATAGTTGGTGTAGTAGAAAGGGCCGCATCCAAATCAATAAGCTATAAAGTGTTAAGCCAATTATACAAATCAGGGCAGATTACTGAAAATACAAGGAGAAAAATTTGGAATGCTATTAAGAAATATGACCTCAAAGATGAAATACTCTTTGGGTGCGTGTTAGATGAGGGGGAATATTTTTCTCCTGTAGAAATTGTTAAAAACCGAAAAAATCGCGCTCATGACAGATGGGCGGTGACCGTCGATAACATCCCAAATATTTTTTCAACCATGCTAAAGCCGTCATCCAACAGTTTTCCGTTTAGGGTTGAAATGAATAAAGCTTTCGATTTTGGAAAAACTAAGGATATTATGAGCCTCATTTTCCACACATCTTTGTTGTTACCAAACTACGCTTTTCCGGTAGGGCTGGACATAGCTGACAAGTATGCAAAGGTACCGGATTGGCTCTCTAGAGGTTTGTCAACAAGACTTACGGCGAATATATTATCAAAGACACTTCAAATGGGTAACGATCGTCTGTTAAGGCAAGTTCGCCAGTTGCTAGCTAGGTCACCTAGGGATTTCTTTTATCGGCCACATTCATAAAGATCGGAGATAAAAATGAGCCATCACCCTATTAACATCGGTACAGTGGTTGGAAGCACATCTCCTCAAGAGTATAAATTTTACCTGCGGAGCTATGCTGCTAAGCTTGGCGATTTAGTCTGCGTTGAAATTGATATACCCTCGGATAATGAAACAGGGAAGCAAGGTGTAAAAGTTTGGGGTAGAATTACCGAGCTACATAGGTTTAATCCATTTCTTCCTGCAGAGGCTGGCGTGGAACTAGCTGATGAGGGTATGGAATTGCTTGATACCGTATTATCGAACTCAAGAGACCAAATTGAGGGGACAGTTTTAGTGCTGGGCCGGACTTCAAAAACGGACAATACAAAATTACTCCCACTCAATTATCCTGTTCAACCTGGCGCAGTCGTACAGCTTCCACCAGAATCGATTGTAAAATCTATTCTGCTCGGGGATGACACTAAATCACATAGGCTTAAAGTGGGCTCTCTGATAGGCCGAAAAAGCATAGATGTTTCATTAAGAACGAACGTCATAGTTGCAAGACACATGGCCATTTTAGCTATGACGGGCGGTGGGAAAACCGTTGCATCTAGAAGGATCATCCGAGAACTTCTTAATGAAGGCTATCCCCTCGTAATATTAGACCCTCATGGAGACTATTTCGGACTGTGGGAAAAGCGGGGAATATTTAAGAATAATTCGATAAAGTTATTCTATCCTGATTTGAACGTGAATGATAAGAATAGAGATATAATCAGCTTCTTAGTCGCAAGAATGACCCAGGGGTTTTCTGACGCCCAGCTTAAGGTTTTCCATGATGCAAGAGAGCGTGTCGATATACCTCCAAATGAAAGTATCCATGTCTCATATTATATAGATAGGCTTATCCAAAAGCTCGACAATATGAGTGCAGGCCACAAAGGCACAATTCCCGCAGTTAAGAGAGGGCTACGGTTGGTAAATAATCAGATGGAAGCTATGAAACTTTCCACTGAAGAACTCCATAGACGACTCTCGAATTTTGATTTCGAGCCTATGCCGGATCCTTGCACAGCGCCAGAAAAATTCGTACGGCCTGGACAAGCTAGCATTATATATTTGGGAGGGTACGATCACTTAACCCAATCAACCATAGCTGCATTAGTCTTAAAGCACCTCTTTGAAACACGAGCATCTATGAGAAATATTATCCCACCTTTTTTCGTCGTTGTAGAAGAAGCACATAATTTCATACCATCTAGATCTGAGGGCCAAGCAGATACTCCTTCAGTTGATATTATACGAAAAATCATTACTGAGGGCAGAAAGTTTGGGACAGGGCTTCTCCTCATTAGCCAAAGACCTAGTAGACTTGATGAAACAACTCTTTCACAATGCAATACGTTTTTAATTTTCCGATTAGTTAATCCTCGCGATCAAAAGTTTGTTGAAAAAGTGATGGAAAATCTATCGAAAGCGGATGGAAGGCTGTTACCTGGGTTAGGACCCGGCCAAGGTATAATAAGTGGTCAAGCAATTAGATTTCCATTGATAATTAGAATTGATTTTGATGAAGACTTGGTTCCTGTAGCGATAGGCGATGAAGACTTCGTGGAAGCCGCTAAAAAGTGGGTTAACTCACCAGAAGCAAAGGCAATACAGCGTTCAGCTTTACTTGAACAGCAGCTTGATAAGGCAGACTCTTAATAATATTCTGAGTTTACCTACCTTATTGCATTATGTGGTTTTAATAGTGAGAAATGAGAGGGGTAAAGGTAGGTATATTGTGTTTACAGTTTGGGTTTACTAAAAGCGCAATTCGTCAGAGATAGAGTTTTAATGAATTAGCATTATTTTAAAAGATTACACAAAATTAAGCAGATAGAGGTATGGCACGGAAACCAATAGCAATAGATTTGTTCTGTGGCTGCGGCGGAACGACCCAAGGGCTTAAAGATGCTGGCTTCAGAGTTGTTGCCGGCGTAGAGGTTGAGCCTCTTGCTGTAAAAACATTCAGAAAGAATCATCGCCGTGTCAAAGTATGGGATAATGATATTAAGGAACTGCAGCCGAAGCAATTATTGGGACACCATAAAATCGAACGAGGTGAGCTCGATTTGCTTGCGGGATGCCCACCATGTCAGGCCTTTTCGGCATTACGCCGCCTAAATGGCAAAAAGCGTGTATTTGATAAAATCGGAAAGGATCTTGTCTTTGAGTACTTGCGCTTTGTCGAGGGATTGTTGCCGAAAGTTCTTTTGCTTGAAAACGTTCCGCATTTGATAGAGGACTATCGGTTCTCAAAGGTTCGTAAAAGGCTGCGAGAGTTGGGGTTCATTGGCAAACCGCAAATTTTCGACGCTGCTCATTACGGCCTGCCGCAAAGAAGAAGACGGATGATTTTTATTGCAAGTCGTATCGGCAATATTGATTATGCGAATCCCCTTGATTCAGAACATTTCACTACGGTCCGAGATGCAATAAAGGTATTGCCACCGCCGGGGGACTCCGGAGACCCTTTGCATGACGTGATGGAGAACCGCAGTGAAAAGGTAAAACTGTTGATTTCAAAGATCCCAAAAGACGGCGGTAGTCGATCTGCATTGGGACCGAGGGCTCAGTTGGCGTGCCATAAAAAATGCGACGGATTCAAGGACATATACGGCCGAATGGCATGGGATAAAGTTGCCCCCACCATAACCAGCGGCTGTGTCAATCCATCAAAAGGTAGGTTCCTGCACCCGGAGCAGGACCGCGCCATCACTCTAAGAGAGGCTGCATTACTTCAAAGCTTCCCGCCGGATTATCGCTTCTGCTTAGATAGGGGGAAGTATGCTGCCGCCCTTATGATCGGAAATGCTTTCCCGCCTCTTTTTGTAAAACAGCATGCATTGTCAATAAGGAGAGTCTTGGCCAAAACGTGAATCAAAGGATGGATTATTCATGACCTCCATCGAAGAAACCCTGCTGGATGGGCTTACGAGTGGCCAGAAGAAAGCCGTGTGTTCCGATAAACGGCGACTTTTAGTTGTCGCGGGTGCCGGGTCGGGCAAAACGGAGGTTATGGCGAGGCGTGTCGCCTGGTGGGTTGGGGTGGAGGGAATCGCAAAGGACAAGATAATTGCCTTTACTTTCACAGAGCGCGCCGCCGAGGAAATGAAGTTCCGGATTCGCGGGTGGATCTCAAAGATTACGCCGGAAGAGACAGATGTGTCCCTTGGCAACATGTATGTTGGGACGATACATGGTTTTTGTTTGGCCAAAATCCGCGAGTTTTGGCCGGATCAGTATCACAATTACGACATTTTGGATGAGACCGGCCGAGCGGCTCTTATTCTGAGGGGATACAGATACCTGCTGGGCCTTGGGAGGCTCCAGGGGGCCCTGGGCTTGGGGCAATACGCGACACTCGAGAGTTTTTATCGGGCTTACGATCAGCTTCACGAACACGACCGCTTTGAGATTCGACTGCCCTCCAACAACCCACCCATCGGGTTGGGGCGAGATGAAAGTGAATGGTGCAAGAAAGCCGAGTTGCTCACTGATGTGGGGGATACGGCACAGGCAAAGGCATTTGCCGTATCTGCCAGCCGTTATTACGCCTATCTGAAATGCAGACGGTTTTTGGATTTCAGCACCTCCCAAACTGAGTTTATTCGCAATCTGCGAACGGATTCGGAAAAAAAATTGAACTCTCCAACAGTGGCATCCACTTGGTAGTCGATGAGGTTCAGGACATCAATCCTGTTCAGAGGAATCTGATCGAGCTGATTGTCGGCGATTCCGGCTGCTTTACAGCGGTAGGAGATCACAGGCAGTCGATTTACGGGTTCAGAGGAGCAAAGGTAGAGATCATTGCCCAACTATGGGAAGAAATGATCAAAGCCGATGATGCGGAAGTCGTCGACTTACAGGAAAATTTCAGATCAACCGAAAGGTTGATCGAACTGGCGAATTTTTGGGCTGAAACGATATCGCCTTTACGCACCATGAAAACGCCGCCGATGCTTCAAGGCAACAAGAATAGAAAAGACCACCACTACTCACATATTGCCCTCGTAGAGTTCAACGCAAGAAATCAAGAGGCTGAATGGATTTCAGATGCTGTCAAGGAGTTGGTTCCGACGGATACCGAAGGGGCGCAACACGACAAAAGGGATGGTCGCTTTAGAGGGCTTACACTATCCGACATTGCCGTTTTGGTAAGGTCTTCTACTGATGCACGGACATATATGAAGGCGCTTGAGGAAGCTGGCATCCCGTCCGTCGTGCGTGCCGGACCTGATCTGTTTTCCCAACCGGAGGTGTTGTTTTTCCTTTCCGCTATGGCCACAACAGCGGATGTGGAAGAGTATTACGGTTCCGTACACAACCCGAAAAGCCTTCCTAATCGTATCGACACGGTTCTCGGGTGCCGCCCTCGGACACTCGCGGTGCTAAAGGAGGCGGCAAGATCGCTTAGGCAATCCGGCCTTTCTTTTGACAGAAAAACAGAAGAACGTGTTTTTCATGCAGCAGTTGCCATAAAAGAGCGTATTACACACAAAAAGGTTTTCTCAACGCAAAAGGCAGCGGTGTTTAGAACGCCTGGCTTGAGGGATTTTCTTACTCGTCGCAACGAGCTTCGGCGCGTGTTTCCCCAAAAGATTTTTCATTTTCTGCTTTCGGAAGCGTGTGTAGAGAACTGGGACACTTGCGAAGGCCGTGGCCAAGCGGCGATGTTTCATCTCGGTGCCCTCAGTGGATTAATTACCGGTATTGAAACGCCGGGCTGGACCAGCGTGCGAGACTACCATTGGCAGATCATCGGTTTGTGCCAGCACGGAGCTCAGGAGGGGCGGACCGAAGAGCAACCGCTTATGGTTAAGCCCGAAGCTGTGACGATCAGCACTATTCATGGGGCCAAGGGGTTGGAGTTTGCAGTCATATTTCTGGCCGACGTATGTGCGCGTAGGTTCCCGAGCGGGCTTGCCAGGCGTAAGCCAAACCTTCCGTTGGCTGGCAGAATTGTCCAAGAGATCGACATTGCGGGTCTAGCAGACAACGACAACTACGACGGCGAGCGCCGCTTGATGTACGTTGCGTTGACAAGGGCTGAACGCTTTCTACTCATCAGCCGGTCCGGGAAGCAGGTTTCCAGATTCATCAGGGAGTTGAGACCGATGGTGGAGAACGTGGGAGGTGTCGTAAGCAACGATCCCGAAAGTATCTTAAACGATCTGCGTTATGCACCTAAAGAGTATCTGCGCGACGTGCAACTGGTAACCTCCTTTTCGGACTTACGTTACTACCTTGAATGCCCGCACGATTTTTACCTCCGCAAAGTGTTAGGGTTCGCTCCGACCATAGACCAGGCTTTCGGATACGGCCGCGGGGTGCACAACATGCTTCGCGCTGTGCATACCAATCCAAAGAAATGGGCCGAACTCGCGAAGGACCGGCCAAAACTGGAGCGGGAACTGAAAAAACTAATCGATCGGGGTCTGTTTTATTTGCGGTACACAACTGGACAACCCGCCGCGAACATGAGGAGAAAGGGCCTTCAGGTCGTATCGGAATACATTGCACGTTATGCTTTGGAGTTAGCTCGCACTTCATTTGAGCCGGAAAAAGAGTTCGAGACCTTGTTAGAGTTTCCCGGCGGTGAGGGCGGTGCGTTGATCGCAGGTGCTATCGATATTGTAAGGCAAGATGATCCGCCTAGAGTTACGTTGATCGATTTTAAATCCGGCGACCCTGAATCCGATAGCCACAATCAGTTGGATGAGGAGCAAATGAAACTGCAATTGGCTATTTATGCCTTGGCGGCCAAGAAAGAGCTTGAATACCAACCTGAACAAGGCCTGGTCCGTTATCTCGGTGCGGAGGACAACGAAAAGTCGGAACTGACAGTACCGTTGAACTCGATTGAGATAGAAACGGCGCGTGAAAAGGTAACTGGTATGGCAGGTGATATTCGAGACCGAAAGTTCGATTCAGGACCTACCCACAAGCACGGATCAAAGTCGCGATGCAAAGAATGCGACTTCATTGGCATGTGTGGGATGTCGGAAGCCTTGACACTAAAAAGGTTGGGTAAACAGACACGGGCATAAATCGCAGTGCGGCAGATAATGTTGGATGCTTCGGAAAGCTAATTCTTTAACTACACAGATCCGATATTTGGTAATTTGATATGGATGTCTTTACTCCCCAAAAAAGAAGTCGCATTATGGCGAGAGTAAAGGGAAAAGACACCCTCCCGGAAAAAACCGTTCGCTCCCTTTTGCATAATATGGGCTATCGTTTTCGGCTGCATAGAAAAGATTTGCCTGGAAACCCTGATATTGTATTGCCTAAATATAAAAAGGTTATATTTGTTCATGGTTGTTTCTGGCATGGGCATGAAGGTTGCCCAAGGGCAAAAAAACCCTCAAGCAATACGGCTTTTTGGAACGAAAAGCTATCGAAGAATATTAAACGAGATCGAATAAATCAACAGCGGCTTAGAGACCTTGGATGGGACCCAATCACTGTATGGCAATGTGAAATTAAAAAGGGCAATCTTGAGGCATTATCTAAAAGGTTGGTCAATTTAATAATAAACGAAACGGATTAAAATTAAATATGAAATGAATATAGGGGAAACTCAATGGCACTATCCGACCTTTGGGAAAATAGCAGAGATCAACTTGAGGATAAACATGTTCAGCAAATAATAGCCTTTGCAGGCGATGGGCATCTGAAGGACGGTAATCCAACCTCAGAAGATTTCAGGGCATATTTATCTCTCGTCCCGCCAGATTATTTAAAACTTTATTCGGATCAATGTTTAAAAGAAGGTTTCAATGGATCAGGATTAGTTCTGCAAGATATCGTTAATGAAATCGGATCAAGGATAGGATTCAATGTAGTGTGCGGAAGATATCGCGGAGTTACGGGGCAAATAGGTTTCGACGGCTTATGGAGACTGCCTGACGATCATGCCATTGTTGTTGAGGTTAAAACGACAGATGTCTACCGTATCGATCTCGGATCTATTTCCGGCTATCGGCAAGCTCTTATAAAATCAGGCGAAATCGAAAACGATCAATCGTCGATTTTGATTGTAGTTGGTAGAGTTGATACCGGTGACCTTGAAGCCCAAGTTCGCGGTTCACGTCACGCGTGGGATATAAGATTGGTTAGCGTGGATGCATTGCTCAGACTAATGTTTTTAAAGCTTGAGGTCGACAATCCTCAAATCATCAAACGAATGCACGAAATCTTAATCCCTAAAGAATTCACAAAACTAGATCAAATTGTAGAGATACTCTTTTCAACAGCGGAAGACATAAAGGATGTCGAGCTGGAGGAAGATGAAAATATAGAGACAATTCAGAAGCCGAAATTTAGACCGGTTTCTTTTAACGAAGCATGTGCCGACAGGATTGAGAAACATCTTAATATAAGGCTAAATAAACAATCTAAAGCGTTCTATTCGACTACAGACGGTAAGGTTGCGGTGAACTGTGCTGTATCAAAACAACATATACAAGCTGGTGCGCTACAGTACTGGTATGCATTTCATCCTTACCAGAAAGATAGGCTTGAAAAATATGACACCCCATATGTTGCTTTCGGTTGTGGTTCAGAAAAAAAAGTTGTGCTGATCCCATTTCAAATCTTCACCTCTTGGTTAAACGCTTTTAATACAACCCAAAAAGACGATAAATTCTATTGGCATATAAAAATCAAAACAGACGGAAACTCTTTCGTTTTATTGAGAAAAGGAGGTGAGGAGCCTGTAATCCTTTCCGAATATATTTTACCAGAGGAATTTGCAGAGAAGTGACTGGAAAACAAATGGGACAGGGCTAAGTGGAATCGCTCTAAACCAGGATCGGGCCGTGCCATACATTTGATATTCAATAATTAGTTTAAAAGGTAAGGCCCATTTCTGGTCTTAAACGGCCACTTTTGGGGGTAAAAAGAGCGTTTTAGGAAGTGCCACCTGGAGAACCAGGCATCAGGGGACGTAAGTCGGCGGTCAGACAATATCTAAAGAAAGGTCAAATGGAGACTTGCCCTCTATTTCTCTTCATACTTTGGACTGCATTTGGAGGTTAAATCATATAACAAGTCAATCAAGGTAGCCTAAGCACTCCCATTTTTATATCAGCTATAGTTAGGTGATTAATTACCCTACCAAGCTCAGAGATTGCTTGGGGAAAGCTTATCTCAACGCTCGTTGGACCTATATCCTCATTTTGGGATTTAATATAATCATTTTGAAAATTGCTTTTTAAAAATGACTAAGAAAAAGGGGATTCATGAATGGATCAATTTGAAAAACTCAAATTGGATTATGAGCAAACTGCAAGGAATTTCCATTCCCTATCGGAAATAAGATTCAAATTACTAGCAATTGTTCCTACATTAACAGGACTTGCAGTAGGATTAATTGGGATGACGTATAAAATTTTTCGCACATTTGAGGCGGTGGCCTCGATATGGTTAAATAAAGGTTGCGAGACCAAACATTTAGCCAGGGAAGGAGGCCACCATGTCCGACAGTGTATCGAAAA
>Ga0126332_10000360_pt1 | contig 16961 bp, 18 predicted proteins | sample InaspJWI42metaG_FD_94482 | JGI IMG/M metagenome (GOLD analysis project Ga0126332, IMG submission 94482) | Marine gutless worms symbiont microbial communities from Oahu, Hawaii - Inanidrilus sp. 2 OAHU.JWI-42 metaG | ecosystem: Host-associated > Annelida > Digestive system > Unclassified...
GCAAGAATACGGCTTACCATCCAGCTGAAATCATCGGCTGAGCAGCAGTAAAACCCAATTCAGAATATATGATGCATTCACCGAAGTTTATGATCTCAAAATATCGATTCAGGCAACAACCCGCAAAGAATTGATGACGGTGTCGTAAAAAGCCCGAATTCGTCATGCCAAGCCTGATTCGGCATCCAGAATATACTGAAATTACTGGATTCCGGCCTTCGCCGCAATGACGCTTTGAAGGAATTTCAGAATTTATTCAAGACTGTCTAGATTAATGCACGCTCGTGTCTGATCAGCGATGCAATTGTAGCGACACATAATATTCATTATTCGAGATTCAGCCGAGTTGCAAGTCCTGTTGTCAATTTTGTCGGTTTTAATCCTGTGGATTCAAAAAAAACTTCAAAATACACTGCGGGCTGTGTTATTAGTGATAGCCCCTGGCAATGAAAGGCTCATTTTCGGCAACCAGCGGCGGCATCCCGGCAGGACCGGAAGTTAATCCGTGGTACGGATTCGCTTGCATCCTATAAAAAAACCGATGAGGGAGAGGAAACCATGAATGGGTTTTACGGAAGAATTCTGATTGTTGATTTAACCGAAAAGACGTTTAGCGTACAATATCTTGCGGACGAAATTTACACCGCTTATCTTGGCGGCAAAGGACTCGCATCCTACCTGCTCTATCACCACAACCCGCCCGGTGTTGATCCGCTGGACCCTGAAAATCGTCTCATTTTTGCCACCGGGCCGATCACCGGCAGCCTGATCTGGGGATCGAGCCGCTACGGGGTTTTTACCAAATCGCCCCAAACCGGCCTTTACTCGGAATCCTACTCCGGTGGCCGGGTGCCTGAGGCCATAGATGCCTCCGGATTTGACGCCGTTATTCTTCACGGTCGATCTTCTCAGCCCACTGTTCTCGTCGTGCATCCGGAGGGTGCCGAATTTCATGCTGCCGATGATCTGTGGGGTCAGGACTCGATCGTCACCGAAAAACAGGTAAATGAGCGTTTTGCCGACGCGACCCGCGGGCATAAGAAATCCGGAACAGTGGTGATCGGTCCGGCCGGGGAGAATCTCGTGCGTTTTGCGGTTATCGAAAACGATTACTGGCGCTCGGCCGGCCGCACCGGTGTCGGCACGGTGATGGGCGCCAAAAAGGTCAAGGCGATCCTTTTTCACGGGGACCGGCGGCGCAGTTTGTTTGACGACAGCGCCGTAAAGACATTTTCCAAGTCGTTTATGAAAGTTAATAAAGACAGTCCGGCTGCAAATGCTTACCGAACCATGGGAACCACGATGATGGTCAAGCTGGTGAACGAGGCCGGCGCATTTCCGACGCGCTACTGGCGCAGCGGTCAATACCAGGACTGGAAGAAAATCAGTGCGGATGCCCTGCACCAGCGCTGCCAGGTGACACCCAAAGCGTGTGCCAAGTGTTTCATGGCCTGCGGCCGCATGACCAAGGTTCTGGAAGGAAAGCACGCGGGGCTGGCGGTGGAGGGTCCTGAATATGAAACCATTTACGCCTTCGGGGGGCTTTGCATGATCGATCGGATCGAGGAGATAGCTCATTTGAACGATATCTGCGATCGCCTCGGCATGGATACCATATCGGCCGGCAACCTGTGCGCCTTCGCCATCGAAGCCGCCCGCAGCGGGCGTATTGACAGACCACTGGACTACGGTGACGCCGATGCCGTTGCCGTGCTTCTGGAAGATATTGCCTACCGCCGCGACATCGGGGAGGTGTTGGCGGAAGGCATACGACCGGCTGCCAAAAATTGGGATATGGAAGAAGAGGCCATTCACGTAAAAGGCCTCGAGCCAGCCGGTTATGATCCGCGGGTGCTCAAAGGAATGGGCCTGGCCTTTGCCACCTCGGACCGGGGTGCCTGCCACCTGCGGGCCACTTTTTACAAACCTGAATTAAGCGGCATGATCGAGCCCGAACAAATCGAGGGCAAAGCCGAAATGTTCATCGATTTTGAAGATCGCCTCTCGCTGTTTGACGCCCTGATTCTTTGCCGGTTTTACCGTGATTTTTACCCCTGGGACGAACTGGGAAAATTGGTTATGATGACCACCGGGATAAAGACCGATCAGCCGGCACTGCAAAATATCGCTGCAGAAATCCTGGCTCTGGCGCGCAAATTTAATTTAAGGGAAGGCATGCGTCCTGAAGACGACTGGTTGCCGGCGCGCTTTTTCCGCAGCCGCCTGGAAGACAGCGGTGTGGCATTGAAAAAAGACGAATTTTTTACCCTGCTCAAAGATTACTACCGGCTGCGCGGGTGGCAGGAAGACGGGCGGCTGTAAGCGGGGCTGCGGGGGGACAACTATCACACGGTTTGGTGGTTATTAAAATATTCTGGTGGCACTTTCCCGCAACACGGTTGACTTAAGGATTGCAGGACTTAGTGGTATATTTCGTATATACAGTGACGTATTTTAAATGAAATATACGGAAGCAAACTAAAAAAGTGACTAAAGTTTTAAGTGAGCTAAAGTTAAGGACTGCGCTTTCAGCGCGGTCTAATTTTAAAACGGTATAATAACTCAATGAACCGCGGGTTATGGTATCACTGCTCTTTATTTTTTGTATAAAATCGACAGAATTCCACAACTTTAGTCACTCTAGTTCACTTTAGTCACTTCAAACTTTTCAAATGTCATGCAGTGCACCTTTCATTCACAGATGAAATAAACCTTCAAAAGCCTGCAGAACCCTGTCGGATGCAATCTCAAGTAGGCAGTCCATATGATCGCAGTCGTCATCGCCGGTTTCAAAACAGGGACTGCAATCCAACCGGGGTCTGACGACTGCCACTTTTGATCCGACCGGACGCCACCGACAAGCGTCCGATGGCCCGAAGATCGCTACGGTCGGCACCTGCAGGAAGGCTGCCAGATGACTGACCGCTGAGTCATTGCCGATGTAGCCGTGTGCGGTCTGCAGATACGCAGCCAGAGCCGTCAAATTCTGCGGCGTTGTGACCCGGAACAAATTTTGACCGCTTGCGGACAATACCGGCTCGATGTCTTTTTCAGCCGGACCCAGTAGAAATTCCGGCCGCCATCCTTGAGATTTGAGGGTCTCCGCGATTTTAAGAAAGCCCGATAGCGGCCAGCGCTTTTTAAGGCTGCCGGCACCGGGACACATGGCGATTTTTTTTCCGGCAGTCAGACCGGCGCCCGCTACAGCGCGCTGTCTCTCCTTTTGAGTTGCTTCTAGCTTGCTTCCGACCTGCCTCCCGCTTTCCTTTTCCCGTTGCCATTGCACGTCAGGGACAGGAGCCGCAGGATGATTTGCTCCGGATACCCCATGAGGTTGTCTCAATTGGCTCATAACCGATTTCTGAAATTCGCGTTGCGCTTCCGCTTCGAGCAAGCCTGATTCCCGCAGATGATTTGCCAGAAATTCGGTTACGTGCACGTTTTGAGAAGCCCCCGGCCAGGGTGCAATGCGATAAACTTTTGGACCGTTAACGCTGCGCATAGCGTGTTCGAGGGTTTCTGAAAAAGAAAAAAGCAGAACGTTACGATACGCTGCGACAAGTTCAATCACACCCGGATCGATACTGTCGGCATAAAGGGTGGCAAAGCGCGCCGCATCCAGAGGGTAGTATTCGTCTAGGATATTCAGGTTATTGGCCAGTCGGCCGAAGGATGCCCGGCAGATCCCATCGATCCGAGGAAAGAATTGTTTCAACACTCGCAGAATCGGAAAGGTGACGATGAAATCGCCGAGCGCTCCTTGATGTACGATGAGAAGGTTATTTTTAGCCGGTCGATGTTGCGCCATCATTGAACGCCAATACAACCAAATTCTTTTTGTGGGTATCAAAAATACGGGACGCACCCCCAGACCATCCGGGAGTGCGTCCTTTGGATTATCCTAACAACGGGATTATTTTGCAGCTTTATCGATGGCACCCAGAAAACTGTTGAGCATATCGGTACCTTCCGCACCGTATTTATCCTGAATCAGCTTTTTTACAGCCGGAAGCGCCGCGTCGCGGAATTGTTTCTTCTGTTCAGCCGACAGGGCGTTGACCTTCATTTCCTTTGCCAGGGCCGGAAGACCGCGGTCCGATGCTTCGATGATGCGGCCCATTCCGCGGCCTGAAACAATGGCCGACCGGGCGGCATACGCCACGACTTCTTTCTCTTCCTGGCTGAGTCCACTCCAAAATTTATCGTTCATCACCCATACATACGGCGCAAATAGGTGACCGCTTAAGGTCAGGTACTCTTGAACCTCGTTGAATTTGGCAAAGGCGATGATTGGAATCGGATTCATCTGACCGTCGGCCACACCGGTCTGCAGGGCGGTGTAAACCTCGCTCTAGGCGATGGCCGCCGGCTGGCCGCCGAGGGAGCTGATGATGGTTTTGTGGGTGTCCAGGCCCATGGTTCGGATTTTCAAACCTTGCATGTCCTGCGGAGTTCGGATGGGCCTTTTGGAATTAGTGAAATTGAAAAAACCGCCGGAATCGCCGAACCCGATGACTTTGAGTCCGGTCTTTTTTTCAATGTCGGTTGCAAATTTATCACCGAAAGGGCCGTCAAAGACTTCATAGGTCGTGCTGATGTTGGGAAAGGCAAAGGGGATGTCGATAACCCCCATCATGGGATATGCGGAAGCAAAGCCGCCCACGGAGTGGATGCCGGCCTGGATCACGCCGGCTTTAACCTGCTGAACAACTTCAGCATCTTTTCCCAACTGACCGTTGGGAAAGGTTTGCACTGTTACCGAGCCGTTGGTACCGGCTTCCACCAGGCTTTTAAAGACAGTGGCCATGGCGCCGGTGGGATTGTCAAAAGGGTCGTCTTTGTTCAGATGGTGCATCTTGATTACTTTGGCAGCGCTTACAGCGCCGGGCACAATCAACAACAGGCAGCACAGCAGCGCAAAGGCCACCGTGATAACTTTGGTATAAATACGCATAGCAGGCCTCCTTTATACTTAAGGGTGAATAGATTAATTTCCCAGCAAAAGCTTGGGCATGAACATGGTTAAGTCGCTCCAGTAAGCCACGACAATCAATATCGCAATCTCTACAATCAGAAACGGGATCAACGAATAGCTGATGCGTTCAATTCGTTCGCCGGTGACCGACGACAGGACAAATAGACAGGCGCCCACCGGCGGTGTCATCAAGGAGATGTTCAGGGCTAAAACGATCATCACCCCGGCGTGAACAGGGTCCATGCCGATAGCGGCCGTCAGCGGTCCCAGCACCGGTGCCAATATGATCAACGCCGCATTGATATCCATAAACATCCCGATACCCAGCAGCAGGCCCAGAATCAGGGCCAGCACGACCCGGGGATCTTTGGACAGGGCCAGAAAAGCATCGGCAATCGCCTGGGGTATCTGCATGAAGGTCATCCACCAGCTCAGGATCGAAGCGGAGGCGATGATCAGAAACACGATGCCGGTAATGCGTGCCGTGCGGATCAACATGTCCACAATATCTGAAAATGTCAATGCCCTGTAAATCACTACTCCCACGAACAGGGCGTAAAAAACGGCAATGGCGGCAGCTTCGGTGGGCGTTACGATGCCGAAAAGGATTCCGCCGAGAATGATCCCCGGCATGAGCAGGGCCAAAAAACTTGATTTGAAGCTGACCAGGATGAATTTCAGACTGGGTCCTCGTTTGCTTTTCGGCAGGTCGAGTCTGCGTCCCAGAGAGGCGATCACCGCCATACACAGCAGGCATATCAAAAGGCCGGGCAGGATTCCGGCTGCAAACAGCCCGGCGATGGACACGCCCATCAGGGATCCGTAAATAACCATCAGGTTGGACGGCGGGATGGTGGGACCGATAATGGAGCCGGCCACAGTCACGGCACATGAAAATGGCCGGGTATATCCCTGACGCACCATGGCCGGAACCAGAGTGTTGCCGAAGGCCGCAGTATCGGACACCGCAGCACCGGTCATGCCTGCGAACAACACCGAGGCGACCATGTTCGAGTGGGCCAGACCGCCCCGCAGGTACCCCACCAGGGCATCGGCAAAGGCGGCCAGGCGCTCGGTGATCCCGGAGCGGTTCATGATTTCGCCGGCCAGGATAAAAAACGGCATGGCCATGAAGGTAAACAGGTCGAGTCCTTCAAAAAACCGTTTGGGCGCCATGGTCAGAAAATTGGTGCCCCCGATCTGAAGCAATCCGATAACACCGGCGATTCCAAGAACAAATCCGATGGGCAGACCCACCAGGATGAGAACAAAAAAAGTTATGGCAACAATCGTCATGGAGTGCCTTCCACATGTGCGTCGGGAGCCAGGTCCCGGATCATGGTGACAAGGATCTGAATCGATGTCAGCCCGGCCGAAACAGGCACCGAAGCAAACGGCACCACCATCGTCATTCCGAAAATGGTGGCGTACTGGGTGGCACCGTTTATGGTCATGCCCACACCGAAAATCGTTAGAAAAATAAAAAAGGCGAATCCGAGCAGATCGAGACTGAATCGTAGCATCGCTCGCATGTGGGGCGACAGCCGTCGCATGATGATATCCAGGCCGATATGTTCGCGTCGGTAAGCACCGCATGAGACGGCCAGAAGCGCCAGCCAGATCATGACGTAGCGAGAGAACTCTTCGGTCCAGGTGATCCCGAGTTCAAGAAAGTAACGTTCGGTTACGCCGAACCAGATGACGACAACCATGGTGGCCGCCAACAGGGCGCAGAGGCGTTCGACAATCCAGTTGAGGCGGTGGCCGAACTTATCGGCCAAAAGGGCGATCTTGGGTAGCATGACATAATCCGGCGTGGTTAGGGTTCGCGAAGAAATAACTTTACATTTTCGGGAATCGAGGCGCCCGCGTGGAAAGGCGCGAAGAGGTCGATTAGCAAGCTATTGAACCGACGAGCAACACAGCCAGGCGGGATGCATCAGCGGATAAAATGTCCAGAGGAGATGCATCGGTGCACGAAAATGTAAAATCATTTTTTGAGCGAGCCCTTGGACTGAATCAATCATTTGCCTATTCTTCCATGTTTGTCAAGAAATGAAAAAATAAAATTATTGCCGGCACATTTAAGGATGGACAGAAGATTATTACCCACCGTACCGCCTTGTATGGTGGAGAAACAAATTGCCACAAGGCACCAAGACACAAAACGAATCGCGAAGCTTTTTAATTTCTATTCATCTTTGCGCCTTGGTGTCTTGGTGGAGAATCCGCCTTGTATAGTGGTGGGCAAAAGGAATTCGGCGGACTGTGTCCTTCGTATAGAGAAAAAATATTACTGTTAATACATAACCGTAATTAAACGTCTCGGATTTTCTACAACTTGTTAGAAATATAGTGTTTTTTGTGGCCACCCTCGTTGGTAAGCCACATGGGATGATGGAATAGTGGAATGTTGGAATACTGGGTATGAAAAGCGGAAAAAGATCTATTCTACAAAAAAAGTTGAATCTAACCTTTATGATGATAGTCGTCAGATATCCATTTTCTGCTTTTGCCCCAAAAAATACGCCAATGTTACGAGAACATCAATACATTTTTATGAGTTTTGATTCTTTTTTCTTTAGACCCATCATACCATTGCTCCAGAACCCATGATTCCACTATTCCAGCATTCCAACATTCCAATTGAGAGCGAAGCGAACTAGTTCGCTAGGAGGATTTAATTCGAGCTGGTCGCGTTGAGCATCATCTCCGTTTTTTGAACACTGGCGTGATACTCGGTAATCAGCTGGAATATGTCGAAGCCGGAATATCCCAGTGTTTTAAGAACCATGCTATAGGATCGGTTCGCTAGCTGGTCGATCCCGTTGATCGGACCCACCATATTCGAGATGATATCTGCCAGGTAGACGATGGCCGTGTCAAAGTCGTCGTGGCTGCCCTGCAGCGGCTCATGGTGATAGCGGATGATGTGGGTTGTTTTGCCGCTTAAATTCCACCGGTTGGCGATCATGGCACCCAGGGTGGCGTGGTCGATGGAAAAAACTTCGTTTTCGGCTTCCGAAAAACTGCAGCCTTGTTCTGAAACCAGTTTCATTATCTTTTCACCGGCTTCTTCCATGAACTCCCCCAGAACGATTTTGCCGATATCCCTGAGCACAGCCGCGGTAAAAAGAACCGGAATTTCGGAAACGCCTTTGCTGGTGGCAATGGCTTTGGCCAGCAAGGCGGATGCCGCCGACTGCTTCCACAGGTCGCCCAAGGCCAGATTACAGCCTGTTTGGGGCTGCTTCAAATAATCGGCCACATGATGGATGATGGCCAGCTCTATGATCTGGTCCATGCTCAACATGGCACTGGCGTGCTGGATGGAATCGACCTGGGCGGCCGGGTCAAAATAGGCTGAATTGCATGCCTGCAACATGTTTGCCGTAATGGCCGGATCGATCAGTATAACGTTCGCCAGATCGGATGCGGTTGCTCGCGGATCGGAAGCCAATTCCAGGATTTGGTGCAACACCTGTGGGATTGGAGGCAGTTTGTCAATTTTATCTTTAATTTCATCCGGTTGGGTCATAAATATATCCTGAAAACGATACTGGATTGCTTACGATCTTATAGGGCACTGGCTATGAACGATTCTTCAATTTTAATATCGGCCGGACGGCAAAATAATTTAACAAAACCTGACCCGGACAAGCCGGAATCGTAAAAACACGATCCCATCACCGCTGCCTAAAAGGCATAGGGTTTTGCCTGGGCAAGCCTGCCAGGTAAAAAGGATATATTGTCTGTATATGTCCCACGCCCGCCATGCGAGCAAGGCGAGGCGGGCGGGTGTGTGTGTCTGCCCCGTAGGTAGGAACTATCGTACTGGGGTGGCTAACCTATAGACAATACGATGATAATCACCACTACACACTTGATTTCCACCAACTTTTTGGATATGATCCGAAAAAATATCTTGCCATAAATCGCTCAAAAGCGATTTTCAAAGGACTATTTTTCCTTCGATTTTCCACCGGCTTTTCTGCTTTACCCCGGGTTGACAATATAATATAAGGAAAAAAACCATCGTCAATGCGCGTAATTATGAAAAGATTCAGCACCTGGTGGTGACCGACGATGTAACCGGCCAGTACAATACCCGTGTTATGAGCAAGCGATCGTATATAAATATAGAAAGGAATAAATAAGAGCACTCCTCAGCGCATTCAGTATCCAGCACTCAGCACTCTTCAATTAAACTCGTCTCGTCGCTCGACACAGTTTCCAAAATGCTCTCCAAAGGTGAAAATTCTTAAAGCGTAGATAGATTTACTCGGGTTCAAATATTTTTTGTAGCGATTTTCAAAATTTCGTTCCGTTTGCGGCAAACTTCAAATTCAGGATTCAAATTACAAACTATAATTTATGCTCTTATATGAAAAAAAAGAGCGAAGCGATACCGTGATCCTGTATCTGGTATCCTGAATCTGGCATCAAGCATTTAATAAATAGAAACTTAGCTGATAGACCAACCCTGAATAAAGGAACATTATTTTGACAACCACTATAATAAACCCCCAAACAGCGAGGATTTAGCCATGGAAGAGAAAGAAATCGGTTTTGTTATAAATTACTATGGTAAAATTTCGGTCGCGGCCATTGATATCACGGACGGAACAGTGTCAGTGGGTGACAAGCTTCACTTTCTAGGACACACCACGGATTTTGAGTCCACAGTACACTCCATGCAGATAGAGCACAAAACTGTAACAGAGGCCAAGAAAGGAGACAGCGTGGGCTTTAAGATACCTGAAAAGGTAAGAAGAGGGGATCGGGTGTATAAAATAGCCGCGGGTTGATTCGTCAGGCAACGTATCTATTATTACTAATACAGCCATATGAATTTATTGCTCTGCCGGTGGCGTATAATCTGATCGAACGTTCGGTTGAGCGTGAGTTTCTTCCGATGGCCAGAGAACTGGACCTGGGAGTGACCGCCTGGTCACCGCTGGCCAGCGGCCTGTTAAACGGAAAATACAGCCGGGCAGCAGACACGTCGGAAGAAAAAGATTGAAATAGGTGCCCTTTAAGGAAATCAGCGAATGCAATCTAGCGATTGCCGGTGAAGTGGTCAAAATCGCCCGGGAAATCGGAAGGTCGTCGGCCCAGGTGGCTCTGAACTGGTCGCGCCGCCAGCCGGGTGTCATACCGATTTTGGGTGCGCGCACACACACGCAAATCCAGGACAACCTGTCCTGTCTCGAATTCACGCTCACCAAGGAGCAGGTGGAACGATTGGACAAAATCAGCCGGATCGAAATGGGTTTTCCGCACGACTTCTTTCAAACTGAGGCTGTCAGGGGATTTGCTTACGGGGGGATGTTTGAACAGATCGACAATCACCGTAGAACCGGCTCAACCTAATAAATAGATTTGATCCTTCTAACCGGCCAACCGGCAAACGGGCTCAACCGGCTCAACCCATAGAGGCGACGATGGAAAGAAAAAACATCTCTTCGGGAACAAAATGGGAAAGTACCGTCGGTTACTCGCGGGCGGTGAAAGTCGGGCCGCATGTGCATGTGGCCGGGACAACCGCAACAGATAATAATGGCCGGATCGTCGGTGTCGGTGATCCCTATGCCCAGGCAGTTCAGACACTGCAGAATATCGAATCCGCCTTGCATAAAGCCGGTGCGAAATTGACCGATGTCGTGCGCACCCGCATATACGTGACCGATATCGAACAATGGGAAGAAGTCGGAAAAGCCCACGGAAAATTCTTCGGTAATATACGCCCGGCCACAACACTGGTTGAAATCAACCGCCTGGTTTCGCCGGAAATGCTGGTGGAAATAGAAGTGGAGGCGTATGTCCGTTGAGCCCGTTTAGCCCGTTAATTTGTTCGAGTCTATTTCTACTATAAATTGGTCTCAACCGACCCAAATTAAAAACAAATTTGATCCTATTCACGGGCATAACAGGCTCAACAGGCTTAACCTAATAAATAGATCTGATCCTTTTAACCGGCACAACCGGCACAACCGGCTCAACCTATCAAATAATGGAGTAAGCATATGCCAAAAAAACTAAACAAATACAGTTCACGGATTACCGGACCGAAGTCCCAGGGTGCTTCCCAGGCGATGCTTTACGGAACCGGGATGTCCGAAACCGACATGGAAAAGGCCCAGGTGGGAATCAGCAGTGTGTGGTTCGAAGGCAACACCTGCAACATGCACCTGAATGATCTGGCCTTAAAAGTTAAGCAAGGCGTAGAGGCGTCCGGTATGGTCGGCCTGCGCTTTAACACCATTGGTGTCAGCGACGGGATCTCGATGGGAACCGAAGGAATGAGTTATTCGCTGCAGTCTCGCGATCTGATCGCCGACTCCATCGAAACCGTCATGAGCGCCCAATGGTATGACGCCAATATCTCGATCCCCGGGTGTGATAAAAATATGCCCGGGTGTGTCATCGCCTTGGGACGCCTCAACCGGCCGGCCCTGATGATTTATGGCGGCACCATTCGTGCCGGTCGCCACGAGGACATGAAACTCGACATCGTCTCCGCCTTCCAGAGCTATGGCGAATACCTTGCCGGTAAAATCGACGAAGACACCCGCCGGGCCATTGTAAGAAAAAGCTGCCCTGGAGCGGGGGCCTGCGGCGGCATGTATACGGCCAATACCATGGCCTCAGCGATCGAAGCGATGGGCATGTCCCTGCCATACAGTTCCAGTACACCGGCCGATTCGGAAGAAAAACATGCTGAGTGTCTCCACGCCGGAGGGGTCGTTCGAAAGCTGCTGGAGGAAGACATCAAACCCGGTGACATCATGACGCGCAAAGCGTTTGAAAACGGGATAACGGTCATTATGACCCTTGGCGGCAGCACCAATGCCGTGCTGCACCTGATCGCCATGGCCCGGGCGGTGAAAATACCATTGACGCTGGAGGATTTTCAAAAGACGAGCGACCGTATACCGTTGCTGGCGGACTTAAAACCGAGCGGGCGGTATGTGCAGGAAGATCTGCACCGGGCCGGCGGCATTCCGGCGGTCATGAAATTGTTGCTCAGCGAAGGCCTGCTGCATGGTGATTGCCTGACCGTCACCGGGAAGACGCTGGCTGAAAACCTGGTCGATTTGCCCGACCTGCAGGCGGGTCAGGAAATCATACAGCCGCTGAACAAGCCCATCAAATCAACGGGGCACATCCAGATCTTGCGCGGCAACCTTGCCCCGGACGGTGCGGTGGCAAAGATTACCGGCAAAGAGGGAACGGTTTTCACCGGTACGGCCAATGTATTTGATTCGGAGGAAGAGATGCTCAAAGCCCTGGAAGAAAATAAAATTAAAAAAGGTGATGTCATTGTTATCCGCTACGAAGGGCCCAAAGGCGGACCGGGCATGCCGGAGATGCTGACACCGACTTCGGCCATCATGGGAGCCGGCCTGGGACGGGACGTCGCGCTGCTGACCGACGGACGGTTTTCAGGCGGATCGCACGGTTTCATTGTAGGACACATAGCGCCTGAAGCCCAGGAGGGCGGGCCGATCGCGCTTGTTACAAACGGCGATCAGGTGACGATCGATGCGGAGAAAAACCGCATGGATGTATATCTGACCGATGAAGAACTGGCCGAACGGCAACAAGGCTGGACGCCGCCGCCATACAAGGCCAAACGCGGGACCCTTTACAAATACATCAAAAATGTGAAATCCGCATCCCAAGGGTGTGTGACCGACGAGTAATTTTTTTTGGAATGCCCATATTCGACCAAAAAGGATAACCTGGATGAATGATTCCTATAAAGACGTTGCCGGATTGATGGCAGCCCAAAAAAAATGTGTTGTTCTGTCGGGGGCAGGAATCTCGGCTGAAAGCGGTATTCCGACTTTTCGATCCAAAGGCGGCCTCTGGGAAAAGTACGATCCGACCGTATACGCTTCGATAGAAGTTTTCCGTAAAGATCCGTCCAAGTACTGGGAGATACGCGGGGATTTTATCAAAAACTATGATCGTTACCAGCCGAATGCCGCCCACCGCGCTCTGAGAGAGCTGGAAAATATGGGAATCGTACGCCAGGTGATCACCCAGAATATCGATGGCCTGCACAAAAAAGCGGGCAGCGAGAATGTTATCGAAATTCACGGCAGCCTCAGGGAGATCTACTGCCTGCAATGCAATAAAGAGTATCTGGCGCCGCGTGTCCCGGAGGGCTCACCGCCCTATTGTGTTTGCGGCGGGGTTCTCAAACCCAATACGGTGCTTTTCGGTGAACAGCTGCCGCCACAAGCCCTGGAAAAAGCCAGCCTGGAATCACAGACCTGTGAGATCATGCTGGTCATTGGAACATCTGCCGTCGTTTATCCGGCGGCCTCCCTTCCGTCCATAGCCAAACAACACGGCGCTAAAATTATCGAAATCAACATTGAACACGCTTTTGGCGAGGCGGATGTCGTTATTCTGGAACAAGCCGGTACGGCCATGACTCGGCTTCTGGAAGAAATAAAACTTTTGATCTCATAATCTAATTAACCGATCAAACACTTAGCCGATTGACATCTCATGAAATTAAATGCCGTCATTGATGACCTGCTGGAAGATCTCCGGCCGCTGCAATTCAGTTCTCCGGTGACCCACGTGTACAATCCTCTTGAATATGCCTGCAAGGCATATGACCACTATCTCAAACGCTACGCCCAATCTCCCAGAGAAGTTGTTCTGGTGGGAATGAATCCCGGCCCCTGGGGAATGGCGCAAACCGGCGTACCGTTCGGAGAAGTAACAGCGGTAAGGGACTGGCTGGGCATTGAAACGCAAATCGGCCGGCCTGCGACTATCCATGCAAAGAAACCGGTAACGGGTTTTGCGTGCCCCAAAAGCGAAGTCAGCGGCAAACGATTATGGGGTTGGGCCAAAAGTACCTTCGGCTCACCGCAAAGGTTTTTCGCCCGCTTCTTTGTTGCCAACTACTGCCCTTTGCTTTTTCTGGAGTCAAGTGGGCGCAACCGGACGCCGGACAAACTTAAAACAGGGGAAAAAAAGCCTTTGTTCTCAGCCTGTGACCGGGCGCTGCGCCGGACAGTTTTATGGTTTAAGCCCCGATTTGTGGTGGGGGTGGGAAAATTTGCCAGGAATCGGGCTGTTATTGCTCTGGACGGCATGGATGTTACCATCGGCGGAATTAACCACCCCAGCCCGGCAAATCCCAGAGCGAACCGCGGATGGGGAAAACTGATCGGAGAAGAATTCAAAACCGTTGGGATTAAATTTTGAATCCGGCTTAAGGGCTCGCTCTAAAACAACTTCACATCTTAATGACCCGATCTATCCCGCCCGGCTGCGCTGCGCGTCGGTTAAATAGCTCGCTATTCGCCCTCCGCCTTGCCACGCGGGCGCCTCGACTCCTGAAAATGTGAAGTTATTTCTTCGCGAACCTTAAATAAAAAGAAGTAATCGGAAAAACAAGAATCTCTGCCTGCGGTAATTGTAAAAATTGAACCGTTGAACCGGTGCAGAGCCAATAAGTGGTGATGGCCGCCCGGGAATGGGAAACGTCGAATTTATAAGAGCTGCCAGGAGATTATCGGGCCGGTTTATTACGGCTCGAGGACGGCGACCCGTTTAACAATTGTGAGAATGGTATCTTTGAGGTGATCCGGCGGATCGACAAATTGGACTCCCATTCCGGGATCCGAGGTGGATTTGGTGTCGTTCACCCACACGACTTTTGCATCAACTGAAATTTGCTCAATCTCGCCTATGGAAAAGGTTAACTGCGTCAGCTGGCCTACCGGCGGTGCCGTGTCTGTTTGGATAAACATCCCATCCACGGATATGTCCTTGCTGAATGAAATAAGATAGTCTCCTTCATGGATGAAGTTGATCTCATACTTTCCAGGAATGCGTGGGCTCGTTCTGCGGTCGGTATCAGCCATTGTGCCTTCTCCTTTTATGTATTCTTGCCGGGTTAAAGTCCGTTCAAATTCAACATTCTTGCAATTTTTCCCAAGATTTAATAGCTTGTTAGAAATTAAGGACCTTTAAGTCAAGTATTATAATAATTTTTTTTTAAAAAGCAAACCAAATCCTACATTTGGAGGTTAAAATGGTCCCATGGGAATTCGCACTCACTGCCGGGCTGGTGATATACATTGCCGTGTGTTTCGGAAAAATTGCGGCCAGGTACGGAAAAAACCCAATATTATACAGTTTTCTGTCGATCATATCCCCGATCAACCTGATCATCCTTGGGATCTGGGCCTTTTCCAACCCGGACAAACGTGGATGACTTGCTGGCGGGCAGCGCGTAAATCTATTTTGTACAATTATAGGAGAAACTGAAATGGAAATTTCACTGTACATCGTGGACGCATTCACCGACCGGGTTTTTGGCGGAAATCCAGCGGCAGTCTGTCCCCTAAAAGAATGGATAGATGACGCCACCATGCAATCCATCGCTGCTGAAAACAATCTGTCCGAGACGGCTTTTTTTGTGGAAGAAAACGAGACCTATCATCTCAGGTGGTTTACGCCCCAAGTCGAGGTGAATTTATGTGGTCATGCAACCCTCGCATCGGCGCACGTCCTGTTTAATCACCTCAATTACAAGGATGCCGAAATACGATTTAATTCAAAAAGCGGCCGGCTGAACGTCGGCAAGCAGGGCCAACTTTTATGGTTGGATTTTCCGGCCAATCCACCGGGCGCTGCTGATTCATCCCGGCAACTTGCAGACGCTCTGAATCTGGCACCGCGTGAAGTTCATCAGACATCGGACATGTTCATGGCCGTTTTTGACAACGAATCGGACATCCTTGCAATCACACCTGACTTTAACCGGCTGGCAGAGCTGGAAAAATCAGGGGTGATCGTCACTGCCGGCGGTGAAACCTGTGATTTCGTATCCCGCTTTTTTGCTCCCCGGTTCGGCATCAACGAAGACCCGGTGACCGGCGCGGCCCACTGTGTATTGATTCCATTTTGGGCCAAAAAATTAGACAAATCAACTCTGAGCGCCGTACAGATGTCGAAAAGGCGTGGTGTGCTAAGCTGCAAGTACTGCGGAGAGCGGGTCGATATTGGCGGACAGGCGGTGACCTATGCCCTGGGAGAGATTCGTCTATGAATATGAAAGCAAATCGAGCAAAGGACTCTTAAGTTATGCCGGCTGATAAAAATAAGTTGGAAGGAATATTATTTGATCTGGACAATACGCTTATTCTGTTTGATGAAACCGAATTTTTCGACCGCTACTTCCGAATCATTTCACAATCTTTCAGCGATATAATGCCCCACGAACTTTTTTTGAAAAAGCTGATGGACGCGACCCGGGTTTTGCTGGAAAATGACGGACACACCCTCAATGTGCACTGCTTCATGAATTTCTTTGCCCAGGGCTTTGAGAACAGACAAAAGGAAATCTGGGATCGGTTCTTGCACTTTTATGCCACTGACTATGATCAGCTTCAAGCCCTGGTTACATTACCTTCGGGTCTTCAAAGCGTATTTCAGCAGTTGGAATCAAACGGACTAAAACTGGTCGTGGCCACCAACCCGATATTTCCCTTGAGTGTCCAGCTGAAAAGGCTGGCATGGGCCGGTCTGGAAACCGTTTCGTTTGACCTGATCACGCATATAGAGAATATGTTCTGGTGCAAACCGCGCATCGAGTACTATCTTGATATTTGCCGTAAAATACAGATTCGACCGGAACACTGCCTGATGGTCGGCAATGATCCGGTCAACGATATGATCGCCGGAAAGACCGGTATGAAAACTTTTCTGACTGTTGATGGAAGAGATATCGACGGGTCATCATTGGTGCTCAGCCAGCAATTCACCAAAGCTGCGACAGATGAAATGCCGGCTCACGACCACCAGGGGCCGTTGTCGGAGGTCGCCGCCATTGTGAATAATAACTTATAACTCAAGTTTCGCACCTCTTAATAAGGGCTTACGGCTAACAATTATCTTCTATGTTTACTGCTTTGAAGTAGTAAAGGGCTCCTAATTATGATATATGTAA
>Ga0126332_10000361_pt1 | contig 16957 bp, 18 predicted proteins | sample InaspJWI42metaG_FD_94482 | JGI IMG/M metagenome (GOLD analysis project Ga0126332, IMG submission 94482) | Marine gutless worms symbiont microbial communities from Oahu, Hawaii - Inanidrilus sp. 2 OAHU.JWI-42 metaG | ecosystem: Host-associated > Annelida > Digestive system > Unclassified...
ATACCTCAACTATTTGAATTATTATGATTTATTGACGGTTCTAATACCTAATTGCAATTTAAGGAGATCAAGTTTCCTGAAATTATCAGTTTCTGTAATCCATCTCTGTGCGGATTGCTTTTTAAATCGTTTAACCACGTTTTAAGCGTCTATATGTGGATGAAAACAACGTACCTCGCGTCCAGTCTGCGGCGCGGTGACCTCGGGCATCTGCATGCAAACCTGGTCAGCCCGGGGGCATCGGGGTCGAAAAACACAACCTTCCGGAAGGTTGAGCAGCGAAGGGATCATGCCGGGGATCTGTTGCAGCGGCTCACCGCGGCGGCTGTGACTGGGCACCGAACCGATAAGCCCTCGCGTATACGGATGCAAAGGGCCGTCCAGCACCGCGTCCACGCTGCCTGATTCCACAATTTTTCCTGCGTACATCACGCAAACGGTGTCTGCCAGACCCGCAATTACTGCGAGATCGTGGGTAATCCAGATCAATGCGGTCGATGTCTCGCGACAGAGTTTTTGAACCTCATACAGGATCTGGCCCTGGATGGTAACGTCAAGGGCGGTGGTGGGCTCATCGGCAATGATAAGATCCGGTTTGTGAAGCAGCGCAATGGCAATTGAGACGCGCTGGCGCATACCACCCGAAAACTGGTGTGGGTAGGCCTTCAACCGTTCTTCCGGTGACGGAATGCCGATTCGGCCAAGCGTATTACGGGACCGGTGCCGCGCTTTGCTCCGGCTTACTTTTTCATGCGCCCGGATCGCCTCGATCATCTGGGTGTCGATCCGTAACACCGGATTCAGCGTCATCATAGGATCCTGGAAAATCATGGCAATCCGGTTGCCCCTCATGCGCTGCATCTGCGTTTCGGGCAGGTTGACGATATCCTCACCATTGAATAGGATACGTCCGTTCACGACCTGTCCGGGCGCGTCCACGAGGCCCAGGATGGAAAATCCGGTCACCGTCTTGCCACACCCGGATTCCCCCACCAATCCCATAATCTGGCCCTGATTGACGCTAAAGCTCACACCGTCCACGGCTTTCACCACCCCACCCTTGGTAAAAAAGTATGTTTTCAGATCTTGAACAGCCAGCGTAGAGGCTCCGTCCGTCACTATTGGCTCCTTATCTCCGAAGGCGGGGGTTGAGCACGTCGCGCAACTGGTCTCCGACCAGGTTGATGCTGACGATGGTAATCAACAGGGCAATGCCTGGAAAGAAGCTGATCCAGTATTTCCCGCTGAGCATATATTCAAAGCCGTTGGCGATCAAAAGGCCCAGGGATGGCTTGGTTACAGGCAGTCCAATTCCCAAAAACGAGAGGGTTGCTTCCAGTAGTATGGCATGCGCCACCTGAACGGTTCCAACCACAATCAGTGGGGGGAGCACATTGGGCATCAGATGACGAAACACAATGCGGCGGTTACTGAAAGCCAGACAGTGGGCGGCCTCGATGTAATCTTTGCTCCGCTCGACGAGGGCACTACCGCGCACGGTTCGGGCGTAGTAAGCCCACTGGACGGCAATCAGCGCAATAATGATTTTATCTACGCCTTTGCCCAGGATAGCAAGCAGCATGAGGGCGATCAAAATTGCCGGAAAGCTGAGCTGCAGGTCCACCAGGCGCATGATGAGAGTGTCGACGCGGCCTCCGAAGTAAGCTGCTGTGAGTCCAATGCATGTGCCCAGACAGAGCGCTATGAATCCGCTCATGGCACCGACGCCGAGGCTGGTGCGCAGTCCGTAGAAAATAGCGCTGAGCATATCGCGGCCTTGGTCGTCGGTGCCCAGGTAAAAGGTAGTGCCGGACATACTTTGGGATCGCGGCGGCAGCCGGCTATCCAGGATGTCAATTTCGGCAAGATCATACGGGTTCTGGGGCGAAATCAGCGGCGCAAATACCGCAACGAAAACGATGCCGATAATGACGATCAGAGCACCGACAGCGACTTTATTTTCCGTGAAGTCGGAGACAAACCGCCGCCAGGTCGTTTCTACCTCGGGTGCTTCTCCAGCTGATAGCTCCGGAATCTGTTCGGCTTTGATCGTTGCCGTCATGCTTTTATATCCTGGAGTCGTACACGTGGGTCGAGCACCGAATAGAGGATGTCGACCACAAGGTTGATGGTGACGAACATAAATACGATAATCATCAGATAAGCGACAATGATCGGTCGATCCAACAGCAGAATAGAGTCGATAATCAGCTTGCCCATGCCCGGCCAGGCAAAGACGGTCTCGGTGACGACCGAAAAGGCAATCAAATTCCCGAGCTCGAGTCCGACCACCGTGACAACCGGGATGAGGATGTTCTTCAAGACATGCACGAGGATTACCCGCCGGGTGCTCAAGCCCTTTGCACGGGCGAATTTGACATAATCTTGCAGCACCACTTCGCGTGTGCCGGCTCGCGTAAGGCGGATAACCAGCGATATTTTGAGCAAGGCCAGATTGATGGCCGGCATAATAAGGTGCTTGAGTCCATCCCAGGTCAGAAAACTGAGCTCCAGACCCATGAAGCTAACGGTTTGGCCGCGTCCGGTGGACGGCAGCACCCCCAGCATCACCGCGAAGATCATGATCATCATGATCCCGACCCAGAAAGTCGGTAAGCTAAATCCAAGAATCGATCCGCCCATAATTGTCTTGGATACCTGCGAATCAGGCTTTAATCCTGCAAACAACCCGAGAGGAATGCCGATAATGATCGACATAATTAAGGCGGTGAAGGCCAGCTCCAGGGTGGCCGGTATTCGCTGAATAATGAGCTTCAGTGCCGACTGTCCAAAGACAAACGATTTACCGAAGTCCCCCTGCAGCGCATTCTTGACGAACACCAGATATTGCTGCCACAGAGGCAGGTCGAGGCCGAGCGCTTTGATCGCTCTTTCCAATTCCTCCTGGTCGAACTCCGGATTAATTAAAATATCAACCGGGTTGCCGATGACATTGACCCCAAAGAACACAATCAACGACATGGCAAAAATGACCATCAGGGATTGCATAAGTCTTCGGATAATAAAGACCGACACGTTCAGCTCTCCTTACAAAGCGCTCGGTGATGCAGCAGTTACTTAACTCTGTCGATTTCTATAAGTTACCATTAGGAAATGATGTTGGATTCTCGATACTGGAGATTGGATTCCGATGGGCTGAATTCCAGAATCCAGCATCGAGCATCAAACTTCCAAGGGGGACTTCCCTGAGAAGCCCCCCGATCGATGGGTTCAAGTTATTTTACGATCACGCTCGTGGCAAGGGTATATTCGTCCGTGCGCGGCGTGTAGGCCAGACCCTTGCGGGTTGCCCAGACATTGACCTGATAGTGAAGCGGGATGATACCGAGATCTTCGATGGCAACCTCGGTGGCTTGCTGCAACAGCTTTTCACGCTTGGCGTCATCCACTGTCGCCAGCGCCTGTTCGATTAGCCTGTCCACTTCAGCATTGGAATAGCGACCCCGGTTGGAAGCGCCAAAACCGCGCGCCTTGTCATAGGTGTGCAGCAGTGACTTCAGAGGCGAGGAGGCCTCACCGGTACCCGAACCCCAGCCCACTAGGATGAAGCTGAAGGCCGGCGATTTATTGGGACCGCCGCGTGAGGCCTTGCTGAAAAATACGGATTTTGACATGGTTTCCACCTCAGCCTTAATGCCGATGCGGGCCATCATCTGGCCGATGGCCTGGCAGATTTTGGCATCGTTGATATATCGATCGTTGGGCCCGTGCAGCGTGAGGCCAAAACCATTGGGATAGCCAGCCTCGGCCAGAAGATTCTTGGCGGACTCCGGATTGTAGCTTTCGGGCTGGAGTTTGGGGCTAACTCCGAAGAAACCTTCCGGCAAGAGCTGTCCGGCCGGTATAGCCACACCCTCCATTACCCGCTCGACGATTGCCGGCCGGTTGATGGCCTTGGAGATTGCTTTACGCACACGCTGGTCCATAAGCGGGTTTTTATTGCCGGCTTGACTGACAAACGGCGATTCATCCCGGTATTGGTCCATGTGTAGATAGATAACCCGATTGGAAACGCCCTGGGAGAGAACCACATCAGAATCGTTTTTAAGTCGGGCAATGTCGGCAGTTGGCACAAGGTCGATCATATCGACATCGCCGGCCAGCAGTGCTGCGACGCGTGCCGGGTTTTCCTTGATGGGCTTGAACAATACCCGATCGAACTGAGCCTGCTTGCCCCAGTAAGCGGGATTCTTGTCGAGGACCAGTCGATCGCCCGGAACCCACTCACTGAATTTGTATGGGCCGGTCCCGATCGTGGCGCTGCCGGAATTATAATCGCCGGTTTTGGCGCCCTGACCATGTTTTTTGGAGATAATGTTAATATTGGACACATCATTGGGCATCAACGGGTAGGGCTTCTCGGTAATGAAGTGGATGGTATAGTCATCTATTTTCTTAAGCGTTTTGCCCTTGGTGTAAAGGGCAAATGATGATGGACTGGCCTCCACATTGGGTGCCCGCTCAAAGGTGAACATCACGTCGTCGGCCGTAAACAGTGTGCCGTCGTGAAACTTTACGCCCTTGCGCAATTTAAATTCCCAGGTCGTGTCGTTGATGGCCTTCCATGACACGGCCAGACCCGGCCCGAGTTGCTGTTTATCGTTCGTGTCCACCAACCGGTCAAAAATATGGCGAGCTATGGCGTTGTTCGGCCCGAGGTTGTGGTAGTGCGGATCAACTGATGAAGGTTCCAGTTTGCTGCCGATGACAAGCTGAGCACCTGACGCAGAACCGAAACCCAGTACGACTGTCACGAATACGGCTAAGATAATTTTTGCCATTGTTTTCATACGCTTACCCTCCTTTCTGTGTAAACTGAGCAATGCTCGAGAGTTAAAAACGAGTTGGAAACATGCCCAGTATAGGTGATTGGAAATGGGGACATAAGCTTAAACAAAAAGATAAAAGTGACTTATTTGTCAAAAAGCGTGGCGGACTAGAGTTAAGGTATTTTATCTATCTTATATTATTAAAATCGACTAAATACCACTGCAGGCAGTGTTCCGAAATTATCTTCCGGTGGCTGAGAATTAGTTCACTTCAAACTTTTCCAGAATGGCTAGATTGGGATATAAACAAATCGATTTGTTATTTCAAGAAAAATGCTCTCATCTCCATTTTTTCTTTTTTCCATCAATCCTACCTTTAATCAAACATAGAAATCCTGGTCCTCTGGGCCAGGTCAGAGGCAACCGGCTATGCCGTAGACAAATGTCCTGGGGTGATGGAATACTGGAATGTTGGAATCGTGGGTTCATAAGGATGAGATCTTTTTTTGATCTATTTTCCAAATAGGAGGTTAATCCGCCTGCGGCGGACCGCTTTTTATACCCAATATTCCATTATTCCACCATTCCATCATTCCATTGCACGTCTAAAGGTAAACGTCACCCCTCTGGGGTGAAATCAAAGCCGGGTCCTCTGGGCCCGGATCCTTTAGCAGAAACTTACCGCGCAGATCAACGATAGATGCCCTAAGAACCGTGCATCATCATCACATGCCCATGAATTACACACAAATTTCCCTAACTGCAGGTTTTCGGGGTTATTGAACACTGAGTTGATATGCGGTATAGAAAAATGGGCTTCACAAATTTTAATAAATATTCAATCTAATCAATCTTATTACGGGAGATAGCATGAGTTCATTAGTGAGTAGACCTCCAGCAGCAGATTCTGCACGAGCATTAGAGCACTTTGAAAGTCTGCTTGAATTTGAAACAGATTGTTGGGATGTACATCATGCAATTATAAATAATCGCAAGGATTTTGTGCTCCTTGACGTCCGTGGAGCGGAACTGTACAACAAAGGTCATATAGAAGGTGCAATCAGCCTGCCTCATGCACGCATTAATCAAAACAGTCTTAACGCATATCCACTCGATACCCTGTTCGTGGTTTATTGTGCCGGTCCACACTGCAATGGGACTGAGAAGGCAGCGATTCGTTTAGCCAAACTTGGAAGGCCTGTGAAAAAGATGATAGGCGGTATAACCGGCTGGCTTGATGAAGGCTTTAGCCTTTCTGGAGTTTAAATGAAATCAAAAGCAAAAAAAGTTGTGCGGAAAATGCTTGAGCCTTCGGATGTTCGATTTAATGGGAACCGACCCTGGGATATCCAGATACACAATCCCAATTTTTTTGAACGGGTCTTATCAGGAGGTTCTCTTGCTCTGGGAGAAAGCTACATGGATGGCTGGTGGGATTGTGAAGCCCTTGACCAATTCTTCGAAAGAATCTTAGAGGATCGGTTGGACAAGAAGGTAAAATCAAATGCTAAACTGCTCCTGTATGTTATGCTCTTTGCGAAGATTATCAATTCTCAATCAAGATCAAAAGCTTATGTGATTGGCAAGCGGCACTATGACATCGGCAATAATCTTTTCTTTGTTATGCTGGACAAATGGCTAAACTATTCTTGTGGTTATTGGGAAAAAGCGCAAACACTCGATAACGCACAGGAAGCCAAGTTGGACTTAATTTGCCGAAAAATGAGATTAAGGCCGGGTATGAAGATTTTAGATGTTGGTTGTGGCTGGGGTGGTTTTGCAAAATATTCAGCTCAAAAATATGGCGTAATTGTACATGGCATAACGGTGTCCAAGGAGCAGGTAAAATTTGCAAATAAATTCTGCCAAGGGCTTGATGTTAAAATCGAACTCAAGGATTATCGGGAGTTAAAAGAAAAATTCGATCGCATTGTTTCGATAGGCATGTTCGAACATGTGGGGTGCAGAAACTACAGGACTTTTATGAAAATTATCCACCGATGTTTAAAAGCCGATGGTCTCTTCTTGTTGCATACGATAGCTGGAAACACTTCTGTGAATTCAACCGATCCGTGGATTAGTAAGTATATTTTTCCGAATTCAATGCTCCCGTCGGCAAAACAGATCATCTCGGCAGCCGAGGGATTGTTCGTACTCGAGAATTGGCATAGCTTTGGGCAATCTTATGATAAAACTTTGATGGCCTGGTACAACAATTTCACAAAAAATTGGGCCAAACTCAAAGATGCATATGATGAGAGGTTTTACCGTATGTGGACTTATTATCTGCTTTCAAGTGCGGGCAGTTTCAGATCTAGAAGGAATCAGCTGTGGCAGATTGTGTTTTCGAAAAAGGGGACAAAAGGAGGTTATCGGTACAGGGAACAATGCTTCGTCTGATCTTTGCACCCGGTGGTCTCTCTGTTGCTGACCACACAATCGATTTGTACATGGAAAATGGAAATTATCGGCAGGCAACTGTTTGAGGTGCAGCCGCCAAAAACGAGATCAAACGAAAGAGTGCTTGCCCCTGTCATTACAGAGCACCCCCCCAATTCTTTGATTCTTTTCGAGGGCTGTATTAGGTTGGATCAGTTGCGGAATCTTTTATGAAAAAAGGGGCGCGCATCATATTTCACGAGTGCGCACCCCTTTGGTGATGGATTAAATGGCCGGGGATTCGAGCTTAATGGATGCCGTATCCGGCGGCGGTAGACCGCCACCGCCACTGCAGCCAAATGCCGACCCGGCATAACTGAAGCCGATCAATAACACAAGCGTGATGATCAGAATATATTTTTTAACTTTCATGAGAGGATCCTTTCTCGAAAGATTCAATCGGATATACATCCGACTATAATGATAACATGTAATTACGCCGCCCTTGAGTGTCAAGCGACCGGAGGAATATATGACGTTTTTTTTCGAGAAACGGTATGTCATCAAATAACACATCACAATTAAGCCTTGAGTTCCATGATTCGCGTGACTAAAGCCTGGATAGAGTGTGGGGTAAAGTCTGCAGGCCGATCCTATCCCAAGAATCGGTTGCGATGCAATCAAGCCTTGTGGTACCTTTTTTTGACAATTGGATCACACCTTATCATTAAGCAACCACTAATTAAATAAAAATTGCCCTAACTGATGGATTTAGCAATGAATTCCACACGTATCGGCATACTAATATTCGCAGCGACCGCATTAGCAGGGCCCTGGTACACCGTCGAGGGCTACAGCTCTGTCAGCAACCTCATTAGCCAACTCGGGGCACAGAACACACAGAACAACTTCATAATGGTTGCCGGCTTTCTGGCGCTTGGTATCGGCATCGTCGCCGACGGTTTCCGCAGGTTCCGTAAGCCCGTGCTTCCTTTCATCGCCTTTGGACTATCCATGGCACTCGCAGGTCTTCTGGCCCACAAGCCACTATCGCCTGCTGTTGAGTACAGCGAGGGTGCACACCAGGCCCATTCTGCGCTTGCAACGCTGGCGGGCATATCCATCACAGTCGGCTTGCTCTGGCAGGCGGTTCTTGCATCTACATTTCGGTCACGCGCGATCATCATAATCCTTGCGGTGCTCTGCTTGGCCCTTCCACTAAGCATGCAGGCCTTTCAAGAGTTCCAAGGACTTATACAGCGTATAATGTACCTTCTCCTTTTTGCCTGGCTCTGGATCTATTTTCCAATAAAAATCATGATTAACTGAGGAGTTTAGGGGTTAGCGAGAACAGCGGTATGAAGTGCTACAGACATCAAGAATCCGAAGCCTCTGCAATTTGCATACAGTGCGGGAAAGCTATTTGCCACGCATGCGCACAAAGTATATCGAGCAATTGAGTCGTCTGCTTTTCCAATTGCGAATCTGGCTTGGCTGAAAGTGAACAGATCATCCAACTCATTAAGTCAAAGACTCTCAGACAAAACAAAGTGTCATCAATGATATATTTCCTCATTGGGGCAATATCGCTTGCATTCACTGTTATTCTACTGCTTGGCGGCGATTGGTTCTTGGCTCTTTGGTCTGGCCCGTTCGGTATCACAATGATAGTTGGTGGCATATGGCTGAGTCGGGCGGCTAAGGAAAGCAAATGATCCAGTCGCTTACCATTCCTTCAACCGCGCCCGTTGCAAGCAGCGCTTTTCGTCACCCGCAATGAGTCGGTAAGGTCTAACATCGGCTCAATTACGACCAATATAAATCTGGAGGGAAATAAACTTGAGAAACCGTTCAAAAGTCATTTTCATCATCACCACCCTGGCTGTTGCCGGCACCATTGTCGCTATTTTGGGCGTTACTTATTTTGCAGAGCGACAGCCGTACCGAGGAATTGCTCTGGAAGATCTGAAGAAACTGTTTCGACCAGAGACCAAACAATTGGGTGCGGTCATTATCAAGACCTATCGTGAATTTCGTGGCAATACTGTCAGATGGAGTGCTGTGTACTTCGGCTGTCTCTTCGGCTCAGCATTTCTCAGCGCTATGGCTGCCTTACTTCTCAAACTAGAACTGCTCGCAGATCGAACAAAATTAAGAAATGATCTTACGGCGACTATGGCAACCGTTGCGGCCCTTCTAATTACGCTCTCGACGACTGGAGATTTCCAGCGCAAGTGGCAAGCAAATAGAGTAGCCGCAGCAAAAATGGAGAATCTTGCCTACGAGTTGATCCGGCCGGCTGAAGTGTTAAATTTGGATGTCATACTTACCCGTATTCAAGAAATTAACGACATGCGTAATCGAGTGATTGTGGGAGAGCTACCAGAAGGCGGATCGAAAGAGACCCAAGTGTTGCTCAGCCCAACCCATTCCGGCGATCCGGAGGATTCGCCAAAAGCTGCGCACCCCTGAGCTTTTGCCTTGTTATACCGCCAAGTTGAGATGGTGCCATGAATGATAATTCAATGCAATCTGTGGCCGACTCGCTGGAAGCCGAAAAAAAGCTGTTACCATACATGCCTTATTTGCTTCAGGATTTATGGGCATTGGGTAGTTCAGTCGATCAAATCCTTGATTTGCTCAGCACTCTTACCTTTTCTCAATATTCAGTAAAAGTTTTAGATCTTGGTTGTGGCAAAGGTGCACTCTCTGTTCAGATAGCCTCAATGTTTGGATTCGGCATAGTGGGTATTGATGCAATGCCTGATTTTCTCAAAGATGCATCAAAAAAGGCATCTGAATATAAGGTATCGGATTTATGCACTTTTATTGAGCAGGATATACTAACCTATGTGATCGATGAGCATAATTTCGATGTGGTCATTCTCGCATCTTTAGGTGGGATATTTGGAAGTAATAAAGAAACCGTAAAAAAATTACGAACACAGGTCAGATCTGGCGGATATATAGTGATTGATGACGGATATTTAAAGAAGAGGGAACTTATTAGTCGAAAAGGGTATTCGCATTATCAAAATTATGAAAAGACGGTTGAAGATTTAACAGGGTATAACGATCGTTTATTGACAGAGATCTCCACAACAGAGATGAGCATTAAGATCAATGAAGAATATTTGACAGTTATTGAGAAGAGATGCATCGAACTTGTGGATCAATATCCTGAACTCGAAAATGACTTAAATCATTATTTAGATGTTCAAAGGGAGGAATGTACTATCTTAAATAGTGAGCTTGAAGGTATGATTTGGGTGTTGAAAAAATCGGCGTTATAACATCGGGTTAGAAGCGGGTGCCATAGCGATAATTCTGGTTGAAATGCGAAGTAATAGATATTTCAGGTTGATATGATATAATGTTCCAATCGCAATCTTGAAAAGGAACAGACCTGACAATGAAAAAGAAGCTTCAGTACCAGGGCTACCACTTGCTCACCTTTCTCTTGCTGGGAGGGATTCTTTACTATACCATTTCGGTCTATCCGGCCGGAGAAACCAGGTTCTGGAAACTATCTTCGTCGCAATGGATCTGGTTTTCCTGGATCTTTGCAGGCATTTTCCAGTTCTGGATAGCTTTTTTCTGGAGGTGGGAGCTTTATGGCGGTAGGATCAGCGCCTGGATGGGAAAGGCCGGATTTCCAATATATAGAGCCGGATACGTCGTTTTTGGCTTGCTGCGGCTCTTGCCCGTCATCCCCATCGCCCTGACCTCACGAGGTACTGCATCGGTGCCGGAATGGATTTCACTGCCTTTCCTGGCTCTCACTATTCCGCTATCGTTGTGGGGTATGTATTGCGCAGCGGCCTATTTCGGCATCACACGTGCCAGCGGCGCGGACCATTTTATACCGGCCTACCGCGACAAAAACCTGGAAAAACGTGGAATTTACAAGTACTTCCCTAACGTCATGTATACGGTGGTGCTGCTGGCGCTTTATCATCCGGGCCTGATCTGGCAGAGCGCTCAGGGGATTATTGCCGCGGCAGCGCACCACGTGTTTGTGTGGATGCACTACTTTTTTACCGAAAAACCAGACATGAAGGAAATCTACGGGCCCAACACCTGATCTGCCAGGATCTGGGAATCCAGCCGCCCTTGACAGCCTGGGAATTGGATTGCATCATTTCATGGGACTTCATCTTCATCACCATCGCTCCAGAACAAGCCGGGCTGCAGATATTGCTCTGATTGTGTTTGCTTTGATTTTTTGTGCTGTCGGGTGTGTTGCCCTGGGTATTGTGGTGATTTTATTTATTGAAGGCAACTACCGGGATATCGCCTTTGCTGCGCCTTTTGGTTTTGCGTTCGGCGGTATAGGCATCAATTTGCTGCTAAACTATTTTTCTTCCCGCGCTGCGGCACGGCATATGACCGAGGCAAGAGCACTTCACAAGAATGCCCCGTGGATGTGGCGTAAGGACTGGGCTGACGGCAAAATAAAGCCAAGGATTAGAGGCTGGTTAAAATTTGTATGGTATTTTGCTTTTCTCTGGAATTGCATTTCTTTTCCGATCGCAATGATGATTCCAAAGGCCATGGAAAAGGGAGGTGGCGAGGTCTTTCTGCTCTGTTTGTTTCCCGCAGTTGGGCTGGCGCTTCTGGCCTGGGCAATTGAGCAAACCATTCGGTGGAGAAAATTCGGTCGGGCAATATTAATTCTTGATACCTTTCCGGGGATCATCGGGGGTGAGTTAAGGGGAGTTGTTGAGACAAGCTCCGGATTGGCACCACGGGAATACATCCGTGTTGAGCTGAGGTGCCTTCGGGTGATTTCCGATTCCGAGTCAACAACCGAGGGAATATTATGGCAAGACGAGACCGATCTCCCCCCCGAGGTTATTAAGATCCGCCCCAGGGGAATGGGCATCCCCATATGTATTACCATTCCTTATACGTGCAAACCCAGTAGTCCGGAGGATTCGGATGATCAAGTCGTCTGGCGATTGAGGGTTCGAGCCGAGCTGAAGGGACTCGATTTTACTGCCAGCTTCGATGTCCCTGTCTTTCTTACCCGGGACTCCCGAGAATCCGTTGAGGCTACAGGTGGTCAGACACCTCGGCGCATTTTCATAGACCATGAAGGTTACCGGTTCAGAAAAAACTCCGCTATCAGGTTTAAAAAGAACGCCGTAGGAGACCGTCAAATTTATTTCCCAGCAAACAGGGCTCTGATTTTAGCTCTTTTGCTTGGCTTGACGGCCGCAGTTGTTCTCGGACTTGCCTGGGCACTTGTATACACAGATACACCGCGATTTTTCCCTGTCATGTTTGGGTTCTTCGGCCTATTATTCATGATCGGAGCGATATCTTATGCTTTTCGAAGAACATCCGTTCACGTTAAACCAGGCACCATAACCGTTGTTAACCGGACGCTGGGACTGGGGACCACAACGGAGCTGTCTACCGAACAGGTTGAGGGTGTATATTCGGTAGTGTATCTGGATACGCCCAGAATGACCTATTATGAAATTAAAATCAGAAAAAAAAAAGGCAGACCTGTAGTTGCCGGCACCATGATCCCTTCAAAGAGAGAAGCCGAATGGATTGCCGATGAAATCATGTCTGCCTTCGAGATTTAAAAATAAAAGAATAAAGGAGAATTCAATCATGCCACGATTCACGTTTGTCGACATCTCTACGGATGATCCTCAAAGGGCGATCAAGTTCTATAAGGATGTGTTCGGATGGAAGATCGAGAAGTGGGAAGGACCCATGGATTACTGGTTGATCAAGACCGGAGAGCCAAGCGAAGCCGGGGTGGATGCCGGTCTCGGGCGGCGTGAGAATCCGTCACAGTTTATGACGCCCGTGATCGGTGTGCCTTCTGTGGACGATTTCGCCACTCGGGTCACCGCCTGTGGAGGGACGATCCTTCATCCAAAGATGACCATCCCAGGCGCGGGTTACCTTATCTCTTGCAAGGACACCGAAGGCAACACTTTCTCAATCATGCAATCGGATGAATCTGCGAAGTGAGTGCAGACTGAGGTGAAGCTTGATAGAGCGCCTTAATTTAACTTTAGGCTAAAGCGTTAAAAAAGATTTGCTAATGAAACAATTATATCCTCTCAGAGGAATTGTAACGGTCCTGAATACGCCATTTTTTAACAATAATACAATTGATTACAATGCTCTGAAATTGAATGTGACAGAGGCTTTAAGGGCCGGGGTTGCAGGATTTCTTGTGCCAGCGATGGCTTCTGAAGTGAAAAAATTGTCGACTGAAGAGCGTATAAAAATGGTTGAGGCGGTACTTGAAATTACAGGAGACAGTGTTCCTGTTTTTGCCGGAGCGGGCGATGCGGATATAGAACGAAGCAGGAAACTGGTGAAGGAGTATATAAATCTTGGATGTAATCATGTGTTATTGCAGATTCCGTATAGCAGCGAGGAGCCATTTAGAAACCATTTTTTGCAATTGGCTGAATTGGATCCGGCAGTAATAATGCTGCAGGATTGGGATTCGTCAGGATATGGGCTGCCCGACGAGATTATTCTCGAGCTTTTTGAGAACGTTCAGGCTTTTCGTTGTCTCAAAGTGGAAATAGTACCGGCCGGAATAAAATACTCGCGCATTTTAAAACTTACGGGAGGGCGACTAAATGTCAGCGGCGGCTGGGCTGTCTCACAAATGATTGAAGGACTGAAGCGAGGTGTTCATGCCTTTATGCCAACCGGCATGCATTACATATATGTACATATCTACCGATCGTTTGCAGAGGGCAATCATGATGAGGCAGAGAATCTGTTTCAGAAATTATTGCCGGTGCTGGCATTTTCCAATCAGCATCTGGATATATCAATCCATTTCTTTAAAAGACTACTCTAAAAGCAAGGTATATACCCGACTTTCAATGTTCGGAAACCGATTCTTCCATTTGATTCTCTGCATCAGGAAATCGCAGATACATTGATTAATAAGGTAATAGAAATTGAAAATGATTTGAGATAGAAAAAGGAAAGAGAATGGCGGTAAGACAGATATTGTTGTTAGGAAATCCCCAGTTATATGAGATCAGTGAACTTGTGCGTCCCGAGGAATTGGATGATGTACGTGGGGTCCTATCCGACCTCCACGACACTCTCATGAAATTCCGGAGTCAATATGGTGTTGGCAGAGCTATCGCGGCACCGCAGATTGGCGTTATGAAACGCCTAATCTACATGTATATTGATGACGTTTCGACAGTATTTATCAATCCAGAGTTGTTGGACCTGAGTCAGGATATGATTGAAGTCTGGGATGATTGTATGTGTTTCCCTGATCTGCTGGTCAAGTTGATGCGGCACAATTCTTGCCGTATACAGTTTCGCAACCTGGATTGGGAAGAGGAAGTAATTATGGTTGAAGGAGATCTGTCGGAATTACTCCAGCATGAATACGATCACCTCGACGGTATCCTGGCTGTGTCCCGTGCCATTGATGGGCGCTCTTTCTCACTGAGGAGCCAGAAAGATTCTCTTGACAATGTATAACATTAGAATGCTCGTAGGCAATAAAACGCTGGCCGTTGGGTTGCTACAAAAGAAAGGAGTGTTTGACATTCGATAATTTTACCCACCAGGAGACCGCATGTGGCCTGAGCCGCCCACCCTCTGCAAAACAGTCTGATTAAACGATTGATAATGATGGCACCTCCCGTTGACAATAAAAAGAATGGGTAACATGTTTATCAAACATATAAATCCTGGTCCACTGGGCTCGGATTCTTTGTATCCTGACAGGCAGCAACAAATGGTGGACAAAAGTCAATCAGATTCGGTCATTCTTAATTATCTCATCATCTCCGGCCTCTACACATTGTCAACTTCGGTGATTTGGGCCGTAAATACTCTTTTTCTACTTGAAGCCGGGCTCGATATTCTGGGGGTTTTCATCGCCAATGCGGTATTCACAGGCAGCATGGCCCTCTTTGAAATCCCAACCGGTGTATTGGCTGATACACGTGGGCGGCGCGCCTCTTTCCTTCTGAGTGTGACTATCGTGCTAATAGGTACGCTGGGTTATGTAGGTGTAGCGGCGATCAGTGGCAGTCTGTTACTTTTCTGTCTTATGTCGGTTGTGCTGGGACTAGGATACACTTTTTATTCGGGTGCAGTTGAGGCCTGGCTGGTAGATGCATTGAAGGCAACCGGGTATTCCGGGCAGCTTGACCAGGTTTTTGCACGTGGTTCGATTGTCAGCGGCGTGGCAATGTTGATTGGCTCGGTTGGGGGTGGCCTGCTTGGCAGCCTGGATTTATCTATTCCCTTTTTAGCCCGCACCGGTCTCTTGGCGGTGGTGTATGTGGTAGCCTTTTTCTCGATGCACGACCTGGGTTTTACTTCACATCCGATGAAATTGAGCAAGATGCCCGTCGAAATGCAGAAGGTTGCTCAAGAAAGTATTACCTTCGGATGGAAAAAGAAATCGGTTCGGCTCCTGATTATCGCTGCGTTTATCCAATCTGTTTTTATGGCCTGGGGATTTTATGCCTGGCAGCCCTATTTCCTTGAGTTGTTGGGGCGCGATTTAACCTGGGTGGCCGGTGTAGTGGCTGCGCTCATCGCCTTATCAACTATTGCCGGAAACTCAATAGTTGAGTGGATTACGCGCTTCTGTGGCAAACGTACGACACTCCTTCTGTGGGCAGCAGGCCTTCAGACCATTGCCGCCATAGGCGTGGGATTAGCGGGTTCGTTCTGGTTGGCCGTGGCACTCTATTTGGTTGTTATGGGAACAGTCGGTATTTGGGGACCGGTGCGACAGGCGTATATGCACCAGGATATCCCCTCTGAACAGCGTGCCTCAGTTATTTCCTTTGACTCGTTGGTATCCAGCGGGGGTAGTATGTTTGGTCAAATCGGATTAGGACGCATTGCCCAGGTACAATCTATTGCTGCCGGCTATGTTGTTGGCGGATTCATCATGGTGCTGGTTGTGCCGGTTATTGTCCTTCTGCGTCGGTTAGCTGAACCGGCAGATGTTATTGTTGGTACAGCAGGTAAACACGGAGCCTGTGCCGCTCAGGGTATCCCAAATGTGTCTGCTGTAGATGCCAACACACATGTGGTAACGACGGCAGATGTTTAAGTGATCATAGGCGCAATGCCCACTTAACGAAGCCAATAGAATGTTTGAAAAGATTGAGCTGAATTGGTCTTTGATCAAATAGTTACAATAAACGTTGACAAAGAAAATAAACGGATCACATTTTAGGAAAATGAAAGGGGCAAATATTAGAAAATAAATTGCCGAAATCTAAAATTAATTTAAACAACGACCCCAGAGATTTGCTTAATATCAGGGTTATGAAGAATTTACAGGGAAAGCTATATAAAGGAGCATTGATGGCTTTAAACGCCGGCTTGCTGCGATTCTGATAACTTTGATGCACTCCTGGTTCTCGCCGGTGCTAATGCCGCTTTGAGTCGAATTGAAAAGGCTCACGGGAGAACTCAGGAAATTCTCAGGATAAAACCTGGATTTTCTCTCAAAGAGTTTGCTCAATCGCAACCGTATAAGGAACCGCAAACCCTGGAGAGGGTAATCGCCATGCTACAGAAGGCCGGATTAAAATAAGGATCAATCGCTGCCCAGCAAGATGCTGCTGGTGATATGCTACCGCTCGCGACCGAACGCGAGTGTTATGTTATTAATTCTATTACGATAATTTCAGGAAACTTGATCTCCTTAAATTGCAATTAGGTATTAGAACCGTCAATAAATCATAATAATTCAAATAGTTGAGGTATTTTTTGTGAGATAATAAAAGTTATTGCAAGCGGAA
>Ga0126332_10000362_pt1 | contig 16939 bp, 11 predicted proteins | sample InaspJWI42metaG_FD_94482 | JGI IMG/M metagenome (GOLD analysis project Ga0126332, IMG submission 94482) | Marine gutless worms symbiont microbial communities from Oahu, Hawaii - Inanidrilus sp. 2 OAHU.JWI-42 metaG | ecosystem: Host-associated > Annelida > Digestive system > Unclassified...
ACACAATTCCCAGATGCCCTTTACGCCTGAAGATCAGGCTGGCACTGAGCAGGGCAAACCAGACCAGAGAAAACCGCAGCAGCTCCTCAGACCAAAAAAGGGCGCTGTCAAGGACATAGCGGTAAAAGACATGCGCCCAGGCTACGAGGAGCATTTCGGCCAGCAGTATCCTCAGCGCCACCAATGTAACTTTTTCCACCGCCCCGCACAGGGCCTCAAACTTGTTTACCATAATGATTTCAGTAATTAAAATACGGCAATAAATATTTAGACATGTTTATTAAAATCTAATAGCTTTTTTCACCGCAGAGACGCAAAGAGCGCAGAGATATTATTAATTTTCCTTTCGCCTGAGAGGCGCGAAAGGAAAAGACAAGCTACCCTTCGGGCAAAACAAATTAGTTTCAAACTTTTACACATGAGAAGTTGCACTACTTCCACCGAAGGTGGATTGGCGTATTATGTTTGTCGCCCTCTCAGCGACAAACATAAAACAATTGCTCTCTGCGAATTTTGCGCCTCTGCGGTGAACATATGTCCAAATAATAATGAACTCATTAGTAAAGGAGCGCCCGATCTCCGGGCGCTCCCATAAAGCTGATGGTTAAATTAAAGTCCACTTTGAATTGTTTTCTCGGCTTCCTTGATCGATTTCATCCAGAGATCGAGCAGCGCCGGATCCACATTCTTTTTAACTTCCTGGAGAACGGCCGGTTGCGAAATCTCCATGAATCGCGCTTTTTCGGCGTCGCTGACAGGATTGATCTTCATTCCTTTGCCTTCTAAAAGCTCGGCCAGCTTCTGCTCGCGGGCCAGGTTAACGAAGCGGCTGTAGTTTTGGGCCTGAATGCCCGCGATCTCAAGCGCCTTCTGCTGATCTTTGGTCAGCTTGTTGAACCACTCCAGGTTGGCAACCAAGGGCATCGGATCGTAAATGTGACCGCTCAGCGAACAATATTTCTGAACCTCGTAGAACTTGACTTCCCAAATGTTCATCAAGGGATTCTCCTGGCCGTCGACGATTTTCTGCTGTAAGACCATGTAAAGTTCAGGCCATGGAACCGGTGTCGGATTGGCGCCCAAAGCCTTGAAATTGGTCATGTGCATGGGCGCTTCCATGGTCCTGATTTTGATCCCCTTGAGGTCTTCGGGCTTGTATACCGGGCGGATGTTGTTGGTGATATGCCGGAAACCGTTTTCCATAAAACCGAGAACCTTGAACCCTCTCTTTTCGAAACTCTTTTTCAAGGCTTCGCCGGCCGGGCCGTCCAGAACCATCCAGGCGATTTCATAATTCTTGAAAAGAAAAGGGATGTCCATGACCATCATGTCTTCATTGAAAGTTGTCAAGGGGCCGGCCGATGCCGTGGCCACCTCCAGGGTTCTGTTTTTCACCTGCTCCACCGACTCGCGTTCACCACCGAGTTGAGAGTTGGGGTAGATTTTGACTTTCAACTTCCCTCCGGTTTCCTGCTGCACCATGTTCTGGAAAAGAGTCAAACCCACGTTTTGGGGATGGGTCATGGCGTTACAGGAAGAAATCCGGATATCCTTGGCCAGTACTGGACCGCCTCCGGCGATAATCAAAATGGTGACCGCCGCCAGTACGAGTCCTGCGTTGAATAAATGCTTGAGTTTCAAGGTTTCACCTCCTTGGTTGAAGTTAGGCCTAAAGCTCAGGCCGGAATGATTACAAATGGTATCACCTCCTTTGATCGTGGATTCGGGAAGCAACAAGTCCGCCGGCTAATAGCCGAACAAACGCGGCAAAAACAGACAGATACTCGGAACATAGGTAACCAACAGAAGCACGGCGATACTGACCAATATCAAGGGGATTGCGGCGCTGACGGTTTCTTCCAGTTTGACTCTGGCGATGGGACTGGTAACAAATAGGACGATCCCAAATGGGGGTGTCGACAGCCCGATCACCAAATTGATGCAAATGATGATTCCAATATGGATAGGGTCGATGCCAAACGTCCAGGCGATCGGCGCCAGGATCGGCCCGATAATGATGACTGATGCGTAGTCGTCCATAAAGCAGCCGTTGAGCAGCAAAAATATATTTATTAAAAGCAGGAAGACAACAACCGGTAGCTGGCCGAGGGGCTCAGCTAAGCGGCTGATAACCTGCTCATTGGCGATGATCCAGGCTGTCACGGTTGATGCGCCGGCCAGTATGAGCACCAAACCGGTTGTCAGAGCAGTCTCTGTGATAATATTAGGCAGATCCCTGATCCTGATATCCCGATGGATCACAAAGCCGACGATGAGCGCATAAAGGGCTGCCATGGCAGATGCTTCAGTTACGGTAAAAACCCGGCCAAAGATGCCGCCAAGGATGAGAACGGGCAAAAACAGCGCCAGGGCTGCACCCTTGAAAGCCTTCCACTTTTGCACCCAGGTGGTCCGAGGATGCTTCGGATACCCTCTTCGAAAAGAGATGAAGTATGTGACCACGATCTGGGCGCCGCAAATGATGAAGGCGGGAATGATAGCGCCCAGAAAAATTCCGGCGATGGAGGTTTTACCTACGGCAATGGCGTAAAGAATCATTAAAACGCTGGGGGGCATAATCGGCCCCAGTAGCGCTGAGCTGGCCGTGACTGCCGATGCGAAGCTGGGTTCATAGCCTTCATCCTTCATCATGGGTATCAGGAAGGACCCGAGGGAGGCGGCATCGGCAACGGCCAGCCCGATAATAGAGCCCAGAAAAAGACTGACCACAATGTTGATCATAGCCAGGCCGCCGCGAATATGCCCGATCAGTGCGTTGGCGAATTCGCACATCCGTCCCAGCAAACGCCCTTTTAGCATTAACTGGCCGGTTAGAACAAAAAACGGAACAGCCAAAAGAGGAAATCCGTTCATGCCTTCGAACATCCTCTGGGTGATGAGGGTCAGGGGATAACCTTGTATGACGAGGTAAAGGATGGATCCACCGAGAAGACAAAACGCGATCGGGAAGCCGATGATCAGCAGGATTAAAAAGCAGGCCACTAAAACCGTCAGTGCCATGGCTCACCTATTAGAGATTTAGATGTAATTTCTCGTGTGCCGGCCCGTACGCTGTAAGATCAGTCGCTAAATCTGAGTAATTTACTCCAATCGCAGGGATCTAAATGTCCCCAGAAGGTTTTGTGAATTTTGTAAAGAATCCGGGCCCAGCGGACCAGGATTCTATGTTTGATCAGGATAGTTTGTTGCATATTATGCAAAGTCTATTCAGATTATGAAATATAAAGAATGCCTCTGGTGATTGTCAAGGTTTTTTTACTTCAGCCGTCCATGGAAATTCAGCCCAAGAAACGCCGGACCGATCAAGTCAAAACGCTGGTCACTGCTCCTTGCACGGCCACGGAATATTGATTGACAAACAATGATAAGTTTCTTAATGTAAAAAATATTGCATAATATGCAAATTGATTTCTTATAATGAAACATAATGCCGCTAACGACACTTAAATCAGTTGAAAAGGCCATCGCTATATTGGACTGTTTTTCTCTTGAGAAACAGGTTCTCAGCGTCGGCGAGATCAGCCGAATGACCGGTTATACAAAAAGCAATGTGTCCCGGCTGCTTGCTACCCTGGAAAAACGTGGCTGCACCGAGAAAGCCGAAGGCTTTGGCAAATACAGGCTCGGCTATCGCATTTACCTTTGGGGAACCATCATCCGAAAGCAGATCAGCATCGCCGACATCGCCCGGCCGGTCATGGAAAAACTTCGGGATGAATGCGGCGAAGAAGTGGTGCTGTACGTCCTCGAGGGCGATCGACGGGTGGCGATCGAAATTGTTGAAAGTATTCATCAAATTGCCAAAGTCGACTTGATTGGTAAATCGCTCCCGCTACATGCCGGTGCGGCCGGCAAGATCCTTCTGGCCTTTTTGCCCGAGGAAAAACGCAAAGAAATCTATTCCCGAAAACGCCTGGAACGCCTGACCCCGAACACCATTACCGATGTTGACCGCCTTGAAAAAGACCTGACACAGGTACGTAAAAACGGCTACGCGGTAAGTCAAGGAGAGAGAGAACCGGATGCCTTTTCTGTGAACGCACCCGCACGCAATGCCGGTGGTCAGGTCATCGCCTGCCTCTCCATATCGGGACCGTGCTTTCGACTAACCGAAGAAAAGCTTTCAGATTATGTTCTGAAGGTTCGCGCTGCCGCGCAGCTTATTTCCGGTAAGCTCGGTTACCGTGATACCTGACCTAAAAATGAACTGAATAAACCACTTTGATTAGCATTTCGTATATCCAAATAGAGAGGAGTAAGACCCGATGACTTCACCAATAATTTCCGACATCAGAGCGAGAGAGATCATCGATTGCAGAGGATGGCCAACCGTTCAGGCCGATGTGTATGTAGACGGCACACTGATGGGCCGGGCCGATGTGCCGGCCGGCCGGTCGACCGGCAGCCACGAAGCAAGCGTTCTTTTGGACCAGGATCCGAACCGCTACCGGGGGCTGGGCGTTTTGCAGGCCGTGGAAAACGTCAACCAAACCATTAAACAGGCTTTGGTCGGCCGGGACGTGACTGAGCAGCGCAAAATAGACATGGAGATGAAAGCATTGGACGGCACGCCCAATAAAAGCCGGCTCGGGGCCAATGCCATCCTAGGTGTCTCTTTGGCAGTCGCACGGGCGGCGGCCGGCATCTGCGGTGTACCGCTTTACCGGTATATCAACCCAACCTGCCATGTAATTCCCGCACCCCTGATGAACTTTATCAACGGCGGCAAGCTCACCGCCAATGAACTGGAGATTCAAGAGTTCATTATCATACCGGTGGGAGCCGAATCCTACGCGAATGCACTTCAGATTACGACCGAGATCAACGAATGCCTTCGGGATCTCATCATTGCAAAATACGGAATACTGGCCACTAACACCGGTGATGAAGGCGGTTTCGCCACACCCATGAAAGGTATCTGGGGGCCGCTTGAATTTTTATCTAGGTCCGTGGAACAAGCAGGCTATTCCGACAAGGTGGTATATGCCATGGACTGTGCCGCCAATTCATGGTTCAACCGCGAAAAGAACATCTACGAACTCGATGGCCGATCCTATGATCGGGATGCACTTATCGACCTCTATAAACAGGTCGCGGAAAAGTACCCGGTGGCATCGATGGAAGACCCGCTCCACGAGGAGGATTTCGAAGGATTTGCCGTCCTCACCCGTGAGCTGGATATGCAGATCGTGGGGGACGACCTTTTTGTGACCAATGTGGAGCGTCTGCGGCAAGGGGTTCAGCAAAATGCGGCCAACGCCATGCTCTTCAAGGTCAACCAGATCGGGACTCTTTCCGAGGCTCTGGATGCTGCTGAATATGCTTACCGCCATCGATTTGGCGTCCAGGTATCGGAACGATCCGGGGAAACCGAAGATCCGATTATTTCGGATCTGGTCGTGGGACTGAACAGCGGTCAAATTAAAACAGGCATGCCGATCCGGGGCGAACGGACCGCCAAACACAACCGCCTGCTGCAGATTGAGGAAGAACTCGGCTCCGCAGTCACCTATGCCGGCCGCCACTTTGCGCGCCCCTTTTAAAAGGCTGACAGTCCACGGCTGCTGTGCCGGCCGAATTGGACCCTGGATAGGATTGACTGCATAAAGCTCTATGATTGTGGCTACTTATTCAGAGAGTTGGTTTCACCGCCCATTCGCTTCAGGCTTCGCTCTGCGAGCTACGACCCGACAAGCCGCTCATTCGAGCCGCAAAGTTCGCAGAAGACTCTGCGGTGAATAAATGGTCATAGGGACAGTGAAACCACTATGATATGCCCCTGAATAAATAAGGTTGCTGCACAAATGCTGAACTGCTGCGATTTAGAATTTTCTCAGAAAGAAGGACCATGTCCTATATCAAAAATCGAGACCGATTGCTTTCTCACGGTAACATCCAGCTTCGGAGGGCCGCCCTGGACATTATCGACCACGCACTGACCCGGGCCGACCCGTACAAAGCAACACGAAACCTGGTCCGTATCGACAGTAATCGATTGACCGTCGGAGATCTCTGCTTTGACCTGAACGAAAACCAGCGCATCTTTCTTCTCGGGGCCGGCAAGGCGACCTTTCCCATCGCCAAGGCCCTCGAAGAGCTGCTGGGGGATCGAATCACCGACGGCGTCGTCATTTGCAAATACGGGCAACACGGCCGGCTTAACCGTTCACGGATGAAATTGGCCAGCCACCCGATACCGGACGAAGCCGGTTTTGCCGCAGCCAGGGATGCGCTGGCCCTTGCTCGTAAGACACGGCCCGGTGATATCGTTTTTGGCTGTATCACCGGCGGCAGTTCGGCGTTGATGCCCTATCCGGTCCCGGAAATATCCCTGGATGAAAAAAAGCAAGTGAACCAGCTGCTGTTGACCTGCGGAGCCAATATCATAGAAATCAACGCTGTACGTAAGCACTTGAGTCAAATCAAAGGGGGAAGATTGGTCCAAACGGTCAACCCCCAGGCCCATTTGATCAACCTGACCGTTTCGGATGTCATTGGCGACCCGCTGGATTACATAACCGATCCGACCGTTGCGGACACCTCCACATTCGACGACGCCCGCCGAACGCTCACCAAATACAATCTCTGGGACCGCGTGCCGGCACCGGCGGCTCGGTTCCTGAAAGGCGCCGGACCGCAGCGTGAAACACCCAAAGAAATCGATCTTGAAAACTACCGGAAGCACAACTTTATCATTGTGACCGGTGACGCCGCTTGCGTGGCGGCTGAAGAAAAAGCCCGGGAACTTGGGTTTCAGGCCATGATCCTTTCCACCATGTTTGAAGGCGAAAGCCTGGAACTCGGCGCAAACTTCGCAGCCATCGCAAAGGAAATAAGGCTAAACCATCGGCCCTTGACGATTCCGGCAGCAGTGATCGGTGGGGGGGAAACCACGGTTAAAATACGGGAAAATCCTGCCGGTCTCGGCGGCCCCAACCAGGAATTTGCGCTCGCAGCCGCTCTGGGTATTGAGGACGCAGGTCCCGTGGTGGTCGTCGGATTCGACTCGGACGGCACCGATGGTCCCACCGATATGGCCGGAGGGATCGTGGATGAGCAAACCCTTTCCCGTGCCAGGGAAAAAGGGATCGATGTTTTTGCAAGTCTGGTCCGACACGATGTCACACCGGTGCTTAAGACCACTGAAGATGTCATCGAAACCGGTGCGACCGGAACCAATGTCAATGACCTCAAGTTTTTGTTGATGACCGATGGTTGAGCCGGAAGAAGACCCGGCGTCGGCAGAGAAGGAGCGTAACTATGGAATTTCCGCTCATGATAAGGCTTCGGAATAAGTTCGAAGCGTCGGTCGCTGTTGATATCGAGCGCGAAATCATATCCGGTTTCCGGAAACTGGCATCGGCCAAAACGGTTAAACCCGGCGCTTCTGTTGCCGTTGGGTGCAGCAGCCGCGGTATCGCCAACTACCCGGCCATCGTAAAGGCTACGGTTGGGTATCTTATCGACGCGGGGCTAAAACCGTTTCTTTTTCCTGCCATGGGAAGTCATGGCGCGGCCACAGCCGAGGGGCAAAAAAAAGTGTTGGAAAACTATGGGGTCAGCGAGAACTTTATCGGCGCCCCGATCCGCTCTTCTCTGGATACCGTGCAGATCGGTGAAACCGAAGATGGTGTGCCGGTTCTGATCGACAAAATAGCCTCCGAAGCCGATTATATTGTCCTGATCAACCGCATCAAATCCCACACCGAGTTCGAACACGAATTCGAAAGCGGCCTGCTAAAAATGATGGCTATCGGGATGGGAAAGGAAAAAGGGGCGACCCTCTACCATAAAGCGTTCATGGTGCACGGCTACCCCCGGGTGATTCTTTCAGTGGCCCAGAAGGTTATTCAGACCGGCCGGATACTTTGCGGTGTGGGAATCGTTGAAAATGGTTATGCCCGGACAACCCGCCTTGAAGTGTTGTCAGCCGAAGAAATTATTCCGCAAGAAAAAATGCTGTTAAAGGAAGCCAAAAGGCTTGCGCCGGGTCTTCCTTTTGAGGATGTCGATGTGCTCATCATCGATGAAATGGGAAAGGATATCAGCGGCAGCGGCTTTGATACGAAAGTAGTCGGCCGCATCCTCATGCCGCTGATTGCCGACGAGCCCAAAACCCCCAGAGTGAAGCGCATTGTCGTTTGCGACCTCACGCAAAAAACGGAAGGCAACGCCGATGGCATAGGAATTGCCGATTTTGTCACCCGCCGGTTGGTGGACAAAATTGAATTCCGGGCACTGTATGTCAATGCGCTGGCCGGTGGAGAACCTGAACATGCCAAGATTCCACTCACGCTGGCCAACGACCGCGAAGCTCTGCAGGCGGCCATCGACAGTGTCGGTTTAATTCAAAAGGAGAGGCTTAAAATCATTCGAATCCGGAACACACTCAAGTTGAGCGTGGTAGATGTCTCCATGGCCTATCAGCAGGAAATTTCCGAAAGGAGCAATCTGGAGATCATTTCAGGCCCGCAACCTTTTCGTTTCGATCCGAACAACAATCTCGAACCCTTCGCCTCCATGCCCTGACACGGCCAGGGCCCTATTATGTAAAGAATCAGAGCCCAGAGACCCCGGCTTTGTGATCTCCCCATGGGTGGCGTTTACCCTTTAGAATTCGCATGGAATGATGAAACAAACCTAATAGTCACCTATCTTGCAGCTCGTCATCAAGGATAAGTCATTCTTTCGGACATGGCCTTGAAATCATTGCATTAAGGCGAGATTATTAAATTTTCTCGCCAAGACGCAAAGCCGCAAAGAAAGATCATGATAACTTAGCGCCTTTGCGACTTTGCGTGAGTTAAATTTTGGTCAACCATGATATGCACGGTTACTTTAACGTTACCCTGAGATCGTCATTTGTTTGCTTGACACCGATTCATTTCAGGCATAGTCTACAAGAAATATGCGTCAATTGCTTTGACAATCCCCACAAACTATGCTGTCAAAAAAAACACATAAGTATCTGATTGTTGCCGGAATATGCCTCATTGCCCTGCTCGAGTTGAATGCAGAGACGATCCTTCAAAGAGTTAGGGCGGATGCACCGGAGCAAGAGGACCTGCTGCGGGTGGATGTGCACGATCTGATCATAGATCCGGTCAGCAAGAAACCGGTGGTCGTTCTCTCCGACGACGCTGAACATCGGGCTATTTATATCTGGATCGGCGATGCCGAGGCCCGGGCCATATACGCGGAAATAAAAGGGATTACAAATCCCCGCCCCCTCACCCATGATCTGCTGGCAAAGGTAGTCCAGAGCGTCGACGGTAAAATCCAGCGCATCGTTATCACCCACATCGAGGAAAACATTTATTTTGCAAAACTGGTCATCAAAAAGGGTGATTCTTTGGTTGATATCGATGCCCGGCCCAGCGACTCCATCGTTATGGCGCTGAAGTTCGAAGCGCCCATCTTCGTCTCCCGGGACTTATACGAAAAAATGGCCATTCCTACCGGAGAGCAGAAGGACATCGAGCAAGAATACGGTCTTACCCTTCAGGATCTTACCCCGTCGCTGGCGGAATACCTGGCATTTGAATCTGATCGAGGCGTACTGGTTTCCGGCGTGCAGCCAGGGAGCCGCGCCGATGAGGATGGAATAAAAGCCGGGGACATATTTGCTAAAATTGCGGGAGAGGCAGTTGCAGACGTGTCGGACATGCGCGCTGTCCTGGAGAAAAGCAAAACTGCTGTAAAAGCCAGGATCTACCGCAAAGATCGCTGGCTGTCCATCACGCTTCATCTCGAATAGCACTTATCAAATCACCATCCATTAAAATCTTCAATTTCCCAACCTTGCGGGGTGGTGCACTCAAATATTTCCGCACTCCTTAAAGGTATCACCAGTAGAAATAACGCGCGATCACCGGCCACCATCTCACCAAAATCACAATTCACTTTCTGCAATGCGTGGATTTTTATGCCGGAGCAACGGCCGTGGTCGCCAGTCTCTGGCGGGTCAACGATCAAGCAACTTCAGAGTTGATGATGGAGTTCTATCGCCGATTGCAGGCGGAAGCGCCGGATGTGGCCCTTGCGCGCGCCCAGCAAGCCGTCTGCAAAAAATACCCGCACCCTTATTACTGGGCTGCTTTCCAGATCTCAGGTGGAATTTGAAGAACGGGGGGAAGTCCGGGCCGGAATCACTAGCAATGATCGTGATGCGATAACCCGTATGGCCTTTACGGGTAGGATGCCCCTGTTTTTTCGATCTGGACAGCTTTTTCTTTGATCAGAAAGTGATAGAGGACATCACTGTATCGATCCAATTCCAGCATGCCCTTGCCGGAGACGGCGTATCGCCAGAAGCCGTAAAGCTTGGTTAAATTGATCAGGCGCTGGCTGTAAGATTTCCAGTTGAAGTGTTTCCGAACGCGCTCAATAGCATTTTCTGAGATCGACTTCCACAGGTCATTTTTCTGGCGGGTCATGTTGACGAATTCTTCCAGGCTTGATGCAATCAATTCGGGCTTGCTGGTGTTCATTAAAAACCCACTTTTGCCGTATTCAATGATCTCCAGCGGTCCGCCGAATTTCGGCGCAAAGGTGGGGAGTCCCGAGGCCATGGCCTCGATAATGGTGAGACCGAATGCTTCGAAAAGCGCAGGCTGGACAAATATACCTTTGCGGTCTGCGATTATCCGGTAAACTTCACCAGTATCGAGTTTGTTGATGCTGGGAAGCCAGCGTACCTTACCGTGAAGATTGAAGCGCTCAATAAGATCGTACGCTTTGGTTATTTCGTTTCTTTCCTCGATGTCGGCGGAATCTTCGATATGAATGGTTCCGGCGGCAAACACCAGGTTGCAGTATTTCTGCAGTTTTTTACTTATGCAGAAGGCATGGATGAGACCGGTAATATTCTTAATCTTGTCGAAGCGAGCCATGGTAAAGATGGGCGGCTTTTCCGGGTTGTCGAGCTTTCCGAAGATGTCGTCGGATTCTTCGTCGAACAGTCGGCTTTCCCAATGCTCTCGCTTGCTCTGGATACGCTTCTCATGTTCGAAGTACGGAAAATAAAGCTCTTCATCCACACCCGGTGGGATGACGTTGAATTTGGGTGCGAAAAGGTTTATCCCGTTGATCACCTGAAACAGCTGCGGCATGCTGAAGAACTGGTAAGATTCATATTGCCCCATGGTATTTTCGGTTCCGATGATCTCCTGCAAGGTGCTGGTGATGATGAAATCGGACTTGTTCATGGAGAGGATGTCCGCAGTATATTGCAGGGAAAAGTTATAATCCCTTTCAAGTTCTTGCCAGTATAAATCGGAAAAGGCGTACTTTGTCTTTTCCAGGGCATGGGCAATGGTACATTGGATCACATCGAACTTATCCGAGAGCAAGGAAGCCACCAGGTTTCCGTCCGAGTAGTTGCCGATGACCAAATCGGGGCGCTCTTGAAATTCACTGAGCAATTCCGTTGAAGCATCCTCGGCAAAGTTTTCTAAATAAGGCCAAATTTTAAAGCGCGAGACCCAGTGTTTGACCACATTGTACTGGCTATCGCGAAACGGGACCCTTAGGATCCATCCGTTTTCCGTTTGAAAGATTTTTTCAAGCCGCTGATCGCAGGTGGTGTCCTGCGCTTCCGGAATCAGTCGCGTCAAAACGATAATTTTGGGATCAATTTCCAACCCGGTCAGGCGGAGCTCCTTCTTAAGATGCTTCTCCAGGGCCCGGACCTGGTCCAGGATGTAAATGACCTGACCCCCGGTATCCGGTTTGCCCAGTGCGTTGGTCTGTCCGAACCATCCGTGGGGAGAGATGATGGCCACCTTGGAGATGAGCGGCATCGGAACCCGCGAGATGAACTTCTCCAAAAGTTCATCCCTCGGTTCGCCTACCAGCGCCAGCAAGGTTTCCATGGTTTCGCGGATCCGTCCAACCGTGTTGCCCCAACCGACCTCGAAACCGGACTTCTTCATGCGGGCCTTCACGCTGGAATAAGGCGCCTCGGAAGGTTCGCCCTTGAGCCAGTCCAAAACCTTTTCGATTTCGATTAGGAAAAGGTTGGGATCGTTTAAAATGGACCCATTCACCAACAGCTGCTGCCTCCCGTACTGGTGCATCTTGATGAAATTAAATGATTTGTAGCGCCACTCTCGGGTGCGGCTGAAGATGTTACTGCTCATATAGCGGTTCAGAAAACGGATGCCGTTGCCCACCGACCGAATATCTCGAATGGTAGGGGTAAAGTCGTAGAACGGCATGAAGTCTAAGCGAAGCTGGAAACCCTCTGTTTTAGTTTGCAGGACATAGTAATCCCTCAGATCGAGATATTTGGAAAGTGTGGTCTCCTCGATGTACTCGCCGTCATTTCGAATAAGATAAAATCGATACTTGGCCATGGCGTAGCGGTGCATCAACGCCAGGTGATCGTCGACCATGAACAGTTCCTGAGCTTTCTTAATAAAGGCAAAGATTGAAGAGTTTTCCCGAAATGGTTCAGGCTTTTCGTATTTTTCACAATATTCACTAAACAGCTGAATAATCCCGTTTCGAAGAACGATGTCGGTTTCCGATCCAGCGATAAAAGAAATAAACTCTCTAAACTCTTTGTGATCTTCTTCGGCAATCAGGGTGTTGAACAGATTTTTCATAATCAGTCGCTTAGGTTTGAGATTTTTCGATGAATTTATAGCGTTTGATGGCTTCGAGGATTCCCCCGACATATTTATTTTTTGCAAAATAGATGTTCCGAAGTCCTCTGAGAGAATCAAGTTCCGGGCTGAAGTTGCCCACCACAACCGCTTTAGGCTCGCCCCGCAGCATTTCTTCGTCATTGCCCGAATCGCCGCAGACGAGAAAATTCGCCAACGGTATATCCCATTTGTAACTGAGATAGCGGAGGGCCTTTCCTTTCGAGGCTCGGTAGGGCAGGATATCCAGATACTGATTATGGGAGTAGATCAGGTTGTAGCGGCACTTGTGGCGCATCAGCCGGTCGTGAATCATTGCCAAGCGATCTTTTCCTTGAATCATATTGTAGCTGACTTTGAAACGCCGCTGGGTGTCTTTTTCCTGATAGCTCAGGAACGAAAAACCTTTGAGCAGCCGTACGATCTTTTTCCGATCCCAGCCAGCCGAGATGTGGGTATCCCACCCCCTGCCGTAGTGAAGGTTTTTGCCGTAATAGATTTCCGAGCCCACCGAGGATATGATAACATCAGGTGCATGAACACCGAATTTCTTCAGGTACGCTTTTGTCGACTCGACGGTGCGTCCCGTGGCCACACCAAAACCGATGTGGTCCCGGTGTTGCTTCAACAGCTGGAGCAGCGTTTTCAATTGACGATTATCATCACCGATGAGCGTGTTGTCGATGTCGGTGATTAGGAAATAGTTGAGCTTTGCCAGTCGCCTTCCGATGGGATCTGAGGGAACGGCCACTTTCATTTTGGTTGTATCATATTTGTCAACCGTTCGCTTGACCTCTTTCATAAATGTGGCGGCGTGGCTCTCCCAGGTGTAATGCTCGCGGATATTCATAATTCCTGCTCTGGAATACTGCTTCCAATTTTCTCCGTCGACGATGATTTTTTTGGCGGCAGCAGCGATTTCTTCTGTATTGGTGGTATCCACCAGAACTCCGCAGTTACAGTTCTGGATGATGTCAAGCGGTCCCCCGTCTTTGGGTGCAATAATGGGAAGACCGCAGGCAGCCGCCTCAATCAGCGTAATGCCGAAAGGTTCGGTGAGGGCGGAGTTGACAAACACGCCGCGTTTCTCCGCCGCGATGCGATACAGTTCCGGCACTTCATATTCGAAGTCGTGTTTTTTGGGAATGGCCATTTTGCCGTACAGATCGTACTTGTCCATCAGTAAAAGGATTTCGGTCAGAACGTCGCGTTCATTGTCTTCCATTTCGGTAATGTCTTTGCGAATCCCGGCAAACACTGCCAGGTTGGCCATGGATTGCAGTTCCAGGTCTTCCCCGTAAGCTTTGATGAGTCCGGCAATGTTCTTGCGTTTGTCCGGACGGCACAAAGAAAGGATCAGCGGTTTATCCGGGTGTTTGAAAAACCGATGAAGTTCCTCCAAAACTGATGCCTGGGCATACATTTCCGTTTCACTCTTCTCTGTTTCCGGCAATGCATCATGATAAAAAGGATAGAACTTGTCGATGTCCAAACCCGGAGGAATGACTTTTATGGGGGGAATATCCTTGTTTTCGTACTGGCCGTACTGCCCTTCGATCTCCTGGGTAGTACTGGCCACCACCAGGTCGGCTTTTTTCAAGATCTCTTCTTCCATTCGGATGCGATAATCGATTTTGTATTTCTTGATAATCTCCCTCTCTGTCATTCCTTCGTCCAGCAGACGACTTAGCTTCGAACGACCCAGCGAGTGACCGGTATAGACCAGTGGGACCCCAAAAATTTCGGCCAGCTGCATGGCTACATACCCGGCATCCGGATAATGACCGTGAACGATATCGGGGATGCGTTTGTGACGCTTGATGTACTTGATGGTTTTGTCGACATATTCATCTAAATGTGGCCACAACAATTCCTTGCGCATGTATTTCCGTCCGCCGCACTGAATTCGCACGATGCGACACTTGCTGTTAACCTTTTCGATGGATTGAGCGTAATCTTCGGATACGGTTTTATCTGAGACTAGTCTTGTAAACAGTTCCACCTGTTGCACATCTTCACGTAGCTCGAGAGCTTTGGCCAGCTCGAGTGCGTATTTGATTTGCCCGCCGGTATCTGCATCCCGGCCAAGTTCCATATTTTCGGCGCGCAATAGGCCGTGAATGCTGAAAAGTTGAATGTGCAATCCGTTCGATGGCATGTCACCCTCCATCTCTCATCTGCTTCCGGATTGGTGCGTAAAAATCGGAGGATTCCGGGATGGCGCCCTTGATGGTACAGATGCGGGATGCAAACGCGGCCGCCATCGAGAGCGTCTTTTGTGGCGCCCATTTCTTTAGTAAACCTGCAGCTAGGATGGCAGCGTAGGCATCGCCGGCACCCACCGTGTCAACCAGGGACCTGACGGGTGCAGATGCGGCAACACTGCAGCCCCCCTTTGTGTACAATTCACTCCCATCGTCTCCTTTGGTCACGGCCACGATGTTCAGCAAATATTCGGACATCATATAACGGATGAAATAAGGACTATCTTGATCAATACCGGTAATGTTCCTGCATTCCCGCAGTTCATCCATGTTAAGTTTGAGAATGTCCGCATTATGAAGCGAAGCTTGGATCACCCCGGTCGAATAACAGCTGGGGCGAAGGTTGATGTCGTAGAAGGATATGCAGTCAGGCTGTCTCCGATGAAGAAACCTCTGTATCTGTTTGAATCCGTGATCCGTTCTTTGCACCAGCGTGCCAAAATACAAAAGTATGGAACTGTCGAGAAGCTTTGAGTGGGGATGCGGCAGGTATTCAATATAATCGTAGGCGACATAGGGGATAATGTTAAATGTCGGAACACCGTGCCCGTTAAGTTGCACCCGAACGATTCCGGTCGGGTGGGCATCGTCCAGTTGAATGTCATCGGGATAGAATCCAGCTTCCTTGATTCGATCAAGAATTTTCCTGCCGTTATCGTCTATGCCGATTCTGGAGATAAATCGGACGGGAAAACCGAAATGTTTCAAATGGTAGGCAAAGTTAAAGGGCGCCCCCCCAAGGCGCTTGGATTTCGGAATTATGTCAAACAGAATTTCTCCGACTACAAGGATCACAAATCACCTTTCAGTTGCAGTTGGATTTGTTCTTCTTCGCCAATGCCCGGCGCTAAGGATTTCTCAAATGGGGTATGACTTGAATTGCATCTTCACGAGGCTTAATCTTTTTTCACTCCAGTTCTTGAGTCCGGTGAATAAAGCTATCATGAACGCTTGATTGAATTTTCCTTTGCTACATCCCAGTGTTATATTTTACTCCGCGATAAAAAATTTGTCAAATCGGCAAGTGCATAAGATATTTGAAGGTTGCATTTAAATTATCTGAAATAGCGGGCGATCCGATGCGAAGTTGGCAATGCCTTCAGTTGCTATTGGATTGACAGCGATTTCTTTTCTGGTTGAATACGATGCGTAACAAGGAAAGGCATACTGCAACGTTAATGCTTTCGCTTCGTTCCTATGATATGCTGAATTGATTGTCACCATTCGTGGCTTACGCATGCTACGAAGGTCTGTCTATCCTTTTTAGGGCCATTTCGTTGTTCGTTATCCACAGGTAAAAGGCTGGAAATTCTGTCCAGGCGCCGGTGTTTATATATCGGTTTTCATTGAACACCCTGTCCTCTGCGTAGTGGGTATGGCCGCAAACTACTGCTTCATAACCGTTTTGCCGAGATAATTTTCCGCGTTCAGCATTACATGTTGATGCAGGCGTTTAAAAATATAGGCTCGTGCCTTGATTTGTGATTTAGCTTGCCAATTTGTACAATCACCGATCAAGATGCGACACCCAATCTTTAAAAATCGACTAATCATCATTCTTTGGCTGCCGGATGGACAGTTCAAACTCCTCGAAAAATTTGTTGCGTTCCTTCCAGTCTGCTCCAAAGCGATTGTTAAAAAAGTTCCCTAACTTGTCAAAGAGCTTTCCCCAGGCAGGCTGCCCCTCTTTTAGGACAACATCGGCAATAAATTCATCAAGATCACTCATTTTCTCCTTGGGCAAAAAGGAAACGGCACTCAGTTTGATAGATTTTTCCAACGCTTTGGGTGTCACCGCATAGGCTATCAGTATGACGGTGGGAAATCCGCGATTAACTGATATTTTAAGAAGGTCAAATCCATTCACTCCCATGATATCCCCAGAATAACGATATCAAATGTATAGCTCATCAAGAGTTGGCGCGCCGTATCGTAATCGTTCGCCTTGCGGATAAAGCACATATCCAACACTTCTTCCACGGTGTCGGTAACGTCCACCTCGTCATC
>Ga0126332_10000363_pt1 | contig 16886 bp, 17 predicted proteins | sample InaspJWI42metaG_FD_94482 | JGI IMG/M metagenome (GOLD analysis project Ga0126332, IMG submission 94482) | Marine gutless worms symbiont microbial communities from Oahu, Hawaii - Inanidrilus sp. 2 OAHU.JWI-42 metaG | ecosystem: Host-associated > Annelida > Digestive system > Unclassified...
ACCAGGTCTTCTATCTTGTCCAGGGATTCCTGGTCAATCTGGGAAAAGTGGCTGAAATCGAATCGCAGCCTGTCCGGTGCAACCAGAGACCCGGCCTGTTTGACATGATCTCCCAGCACCTTGCGCAATACAGCGTGCAGAATGTGGGTGGCGGTGTGATTGCGCTGAGTGGATTCACGATTCTGCCGATCCACGGCAAGGGTTACCGCTTCTCCACTTTTGATTCGACCGGAAACTATCTTTCCTTTATGGATAATAAGACCGGTGGGATCCTTGAACGTTTCGGTCACCTGCGCCTCAAAATCGGGTCCGCTGATTTTCCCGGTATCACCAACCTGTCCGCCGGCCTCACCGTAAAACGGGGTCGTTTCGGTGACCACTTCGATCTCACTGCCCGTATCGGCCGCATCCACTTCCCGGCCGTCTTTAACCAGAAGAAGAATTTTCGATTCGCCTGTAATCTGCGAGTGGCCGCTAAAATCGGACATGATACCCTGAGACGTGAGCTTTTTAAAGGTATCGCTGATACCGGCATACGTGGCCACCGATCGTGATTTCCGGCGCTGCTCCTCCATGGCTTGCTCAAAACCTTCCATGTCCAGGGTCAGATCGCCTTCATCGCGGATGACATCCCGCACAATGTCGACCGGGAATCCATAGGTATCGTAAAGCTTGAAAATAATGTCACCCGGAACATCGGCCCGGTCCTTGGCCCTTAAATCCGCAAGGGTCTCGTTTAATAGTTTTAAACCGGTATCCAGGGTTTCAATAAAGCGAACCTCTTCGTTTTCAATGACACTGGTTATAAAAGCTTTGGCCTCCATTAGTTCGGGATAGGCCGGTTTCATTATATCGAAAACCACATTGGCGGTCTGGTGCAGAAAAGGTTTTGTCAAGCCGATATTGCGGCCATAACGGATTGCGCGCCGCATGATTCTGCGCAGCACATACCCCCGGCCCTCGTTGGATGGGAACACACCGTCACCGATGAGAAAAGCGGCTGCCCGGCTGTGATCGGCAATAACCTTCATGGCAATATCGGCACTGGTTGATTCACCATATCGCATTTGGGCCAGCTCTTGGGTCTTGGCGATGATCGGAAGTATCAGATCGGTTTCAAAATTGGTCGCAGTGTCCTGCATGATTGAAACCAGTCGCTCCAATCCCAGGCCGGTATCGATACTCGGCTTCGGCAGCGGTGTCATTTTGCCGGACGCATCCCGGTTAAACTGCATGAAAACCAGATTCCAGATTTCCAGGAATCTGTCGCATTCACAACCGACCTGACAATCCGGCTTTCCGCAGCCGAAAGCTTCGCCGCGGTCAAGATGAATTTCACTACAGGGACCGCAGGGTCCCGTGTCGCCCATGGCCCAAAAATTGTCCTCTTCACCAAATCGCAGGATCATGTTTTCCGGCACGCCGATATTTCGGTGCCAGATATTGTGGGCTTCATCGTCATCCAAATAAATGGAAACCCAGAGCTTGTCCTCGGGCAGACCATAACCGTTGGTCAACAAATCCCAGCCATATTCAATGGCCTTTTCCTTGAAATAATCACCAAAGGAAAAGTTTCCCAGCATCTCGAAAAACGTATGATGGCGGGCCGTGTAGCCGACGTTCTCCAGATCATTGTGCTTACCGCCGGCCCGCACGCATTTTTGTGAGGTGGTGGCCCGGTTATACCCGCGGTTCTCCTGACCCAGAAACGATCGTTTGAATTGGACCATACCGGCATTGGTAAATAGCAGGGTGGGATCATCCTGGGGCACCAGAGATGAACTGCGCACCACCTGATGACCATGTTTATTAAAATAATCGAGAAATTTGGTGCGTACTTCGTTGCCTTTCATCTATCGATCTCCATTTTCATGCGACGCAATCAATAAATTTCGTATTGAAAGCGCTGTTCTTATAGACCGAAAATATTACAAGCAGTCTATCGTCTATATTCTATTATTATATATTTTAAAGTATCTTTCCCACCACAAAGGCACAAAGGACACAAAGGTTTTAACATTATTTTTTTATTCTTTGTGTTCTTCGTGTCTTTGTGGTTAATAATGGCCTGATATCAGTCCCGATTTAGCCGGGAGCCTGTGGCTTCGGAAAACATTTTACATGCCATATTGCTCAATTCACTGCGCCTCTTCAGGCTGCTCCTCTTCCTTTTTTTCCGACAATCCCAGGGCCTCCCGGACTTTTATGAGCGCCGACTCACAAATATCCGCATTTTCCACCAGAAATCGCTTCACATTTTCACGGCCTTGTCCGATGCGCTCGCCGTCATAGGAATACCAGGAACCGCTTTTCTCGATGACACCGACCGTCACACCCATATCCAGCAAATCACCGGTCTTGGATATGCCTTCTCCATAGGTTATATCAAATTCAGCATCTTTGAAAGGCGGCGCCATTTTATTTTTTACCACGCGCACGCGCGTCTTGTTGCCGGTAACCTCCTGACCATCTTTTATGGCACCGATGCGACGGATATCAAGTCGAACCGAGGAGTAAAATTTAAGCGCATTACCACCGGTGGTTGTCTCGGGGTTGCCGAAAACCACACCGATTTTCATACGGATCTGGTTGATAAAGATCACGGAGGTCATGGTTTTTCCGATCGTGGCGGTCAGCTTTCTCAATGCCTGGGACATCAGGCGTGCCTGTAGCCCCATGTGGGAATCCCCCATCTCCCCTTCAATTTCAGCTCTGGGCACCAGTGCGGCAACTGAATCAATGACCAGTACATCAATGGCACCGCTACGAACCAGCATGTCGGTGATTTCGAGCGCCTGCTCCCCGGTGTCCGGTTGAGAAACGAGAAGTTCATCGCAGTTCACGCCCAGTTTGCGAGCATATACGATATCCAGCGCATGCTCGGCATCGATAAAAGCCGCAATACCCCCCAGTCTCTGTGCCTCCGCGACAGCATGCAGCGCCAGAGTCGTCTTACCGGAAGATTCCGGCCCGAAAATCTCAATGACCCGACCCCGGGGCAACCCCCCGACGCCGAGTGCCAGATCCAGTGCCAGGGAACCGGTGGGGATAATCGGTACTTTGACGACCGGGCTGGCGCCCAGCTTCATTATGGAACCCTTGCCGAACTGGCGTTCAATTTGTGTCATCGCGGTTTCGACCGCTTTTTCCCTGTCGGGTGAAATGCCCATTATTTCCTCCTCATCGATTTATCTAAAAAAATATTATCGCCACCAAGACACCAAGACGCGAAGTTTAGATATAATAAACATTTATTTTTTGTGTCTTGGTGCCTTTGTGGCTATTCTTTCCGGTTTATCCGCGTTGGGCTATAATTTTATGCACTTTAGCCGTGTGTAAATCGGACCGGCAGGCTGCAGATCACTTTGATACAATATAACGCTGTCGGCGGTAAACGGTTCGGGCTCAAAGCCGGTTGTCTCTCCAACGGCAGCCGCCAGCTGTCCGGGAGAAATTCTGCTTTTTACGCGTCCGATGGTCAGATGCGCTTTAAACGATCGGTTTTCGTGCGCGAATCCGATCGTTGTCAATTGTTCGTCGATCGATTTTTGAAGCTGTATCAACAGTTGCGCCTGCCCGGAAACGCCGACCCAGATCACCCGCGGCCGTTTTATACTCGGGAAGACACCAACGCCTTTGGCCGCAAGTGACAGCGGTTTAAAATCCGCGATTGCCTTTAAGATGGCCGTTTCGATCGGAACAATCTCCTCTCGACCAATATTGCCCAGAAATTTTAGCGTCAAATGGATGTTGGCAATTTTTACCCAGCGCACATTAAAGCGGTAAGCTGCGAATCGCTCTTGTACCTTTCCGATAGCGGTGCGAACATTTTCCGGCAGTTTAAATGCAATAAACGCGCGTATTTTTTCAGACATAACAAATTCTATAAGCCGGCTTAGTCTCTTATGGCTTAATCTGTCTTGTATCCGGAAATACGTTGTCCTGTTTTATGATTATGTAAGGCCACATCGACCACAAATTAATGACCAGATATTAATTTAGGAATAGAAATTAGCAGTTACCGCGGTAAAGTAAACTGCGGCTCCCCAAGTAAAAATTTACCCTTTGAAATCTTAGTCTTAAGTATGTCCGCTATTTCACGTGCCTTTACCAGGCTCGAAAGGGGAACCGTGGGCACGTCCTTTCCATTCAACCGGATCCGGCCGCTCTTCAGTTCGCTATAACTCACCTGACCATGGCTTTTGGATACACCGTTGGGATAGTCATTTGCATAATCCACAATCTGGGTAAAGATGTCATCATCTGAAATGGCCGTATAGCGGGCCATCTCCTCGTTGAGCAGTGGAATCGGCACCCCGAGGCCGACCGCCATGGAACACCCGTAGCCCTGGATACTCAAGCCCATGATCCATCGCGGGCTCATTTTCTTTAAATCCCCCATCACCCAGAGCGTGCCAGCCGGTGTGACAGGCACGCCTTTGCCGGTTCTTTTGACAGCCGGTTTGTGCTGGGTCCCGTGCCAAGTGACATATCCTTCGCCACCTCCTAAAAAAATCCGGGTCCCGAGTCCGATTGTCTGATAATAAGGATCATTGAAAAGCGGACTCAGCTGTCCGGCGGAGCAGTAATTCGCGTTACTGGCCTTGGGCCGAAGGGCACCCATGTATGTATATATTGTTTTGTTCGACAGATTTACCGCGCAATTATAATTCTGATAGCCGTTGCGCGGATTGCACAACGTCGCCTGGGGAAGGTCGCGCAGGGTTATTTCCATTTCAGCCATCCGGTTCGGATAACAATCGGTTCCGTAAGCCGTGGCTTTCAAATGCACGCTTTTGCCCTCCAGCAGATCCTGGATAACGTGTCCCCCGCCATAGTTAAATTCACCCGGGTAGACCTTGTTCAAAGGATCATCTTCACAGGGTTCGGTAGCCCCGATATAGCAATCGACCGCCGCAATGCCGGCATAGGCGGGGACATTGTTCAGCCAGACATTGGAGGCTTTTATAGTCGGTACGGTGTGACCGAAATTAACGAAGGCACCGGATGAGCACATGGGGGCAAATGTGCCGGTCGTGACCACATCCACCCGACGGGCGGCTTCAATCGGACCTTCGTCTTTTACGATGTCGATAATTTCTTCCGCTGTAACGACCACGACATCACCGGATTTTATTTTTGCGTTAATCTCCTGAATCGTCTTGTTGATTTTAAATTTTTTCATCCAGATCCGGGCTCCTAAAATTAATATTTCGTGGTTTAGATTGGTTTTTTTATTGCCAGTTTTTTTCAGCCTCTGCGATCTTGGCGGTGATGTTGTTTTTTATCCAGGCTGCATCCCACCATTCAACTGGGTTCACAAATGTGCCCTGAAGGGCAATCCCAAAATGGAGATGATCACCTCCGGCCAAACCGGTTGAACCGGTTCGGCCGATGATATCTCCCCGGGATACCATCTGGTTCGCCTGCACGTCGATCCGGCTTAAATGCGAATAGTTGCTGAACAGACCGCACCCGTGATCAATAAGCACGGTGTTGCCATATATGCCTAAAGGCCCGGCGTAAGCCACCCGTCCGTGGTTGGCTGCCGGAACCGGCGCCCGCAGCACGGATGCCAGATCAATTCCCCGGTGAACCTGGCGATCGACGACCTGGCCGCTGTAACGATAAGTTCTCTGATCTCCAAACCCGGCCTTGCGGGCCGAACCCGGCATCCGCAGGAAAGCTGATTTCCAGTGCATAACGCCGCGGCTGGTGGCCGCGATTTCAGATATCTTCTTATAGTTCTCTATCCTCAGATCCCGATTGGCCCATACAAACCGGTCAAGCATCGTACGGCCGGTCTGTTGCGGATTTTCGATGGCAAGCTGCGGAATTTTACGCTGCAGAAACCTGTCGCTGATATTTACGGTATCTTTTTTAAATTTCTTGGCACGGATCGAATAATGAAACCGGGCCTGGGCTTGATTGCCGGCCGGATCCGTGGCACTTAAAAAGATACGGGTATCCGGCCCCTGATCGACGTCAAGCGCTATAAAGGCCAGAAATATTTTCTCGTCACGTAGCAGTCCTTTATGCCCCGGAAAAAAGGAATTGCCGACATAAACCCCGCTTTGGGGGCACGATTCGGTCAGCCGGTAAACGACAAGCCCCGAGCCACCCTGGTTGAGATAGTGCAAACGGCTGATCACATGAATCTCGGGCGGCTGCGTATCGATGATGACCTCTTTTTCAATATAGGCAATATTGCCGTGCCACCATCGACGCCAGGAATAATCGCGCGCGACGATTCGCAGGACAGCCGGACCGTCATCGATGCCCAGTTTAATCGAATCGATTTTTATTTGTAAAGTGGTATCGTAGACTTTTCTTTCGAATCGTTCGAATTCTTCGTCCAACACCACATACTCTTTGCCGTTCTTGGCCAGGGCGGCCCAGATGCTGCGCACTCCGCTTTTTCTATCTGACACTTGCAGCGGAACCTGCTGATTGGCTCCGATATTTGAAGAAAGAAGGGACAACTCAAGCCTGGGCTTCTCACCTTCAAAACCCACCAAAGCAAGCCATGCCAAAATAGCGATGAGCAGCGGGACACCGACGGCAGCGCCAACGATTATTAATTTTTTCCTGTTTACTTTCAATAGGTTAGATAATACCTTGTTTTATATGATAAATTGAAATAAATAACAGCAAAGATTCAGTTTATCAAGCCAAACTTTTTCGTTTCTTGACTTTTAGGCATGTGCGCGCTAAAATTTTTTATGCTTGCCGTGATAAAACCGCACAAACTAGAAGTGATTACAAAACCACACCAGAGGCGGACAAGCCTCCGGTTAGGTTCAAGGGCAAGTCGAGCGGCAAGATGGCGTTTTGAAACCGCTTCTAATCAATTCCATGGATACCCTGATTCGATCAACAAATTTTCGGTGCCAAGCATTGACCGCCTTAAATCAGGAGCTAAATTACATAAACCATCGCGCATATGCTGCATGGACCGTCGCCACAGCGCGGATCTCATGCAGAATTGAAAAAATTTAAAATATGTTGATGACACCCACCAAACATCCGAAGAAAATAAAGATAATTATCATTTCAATAATTTCTATCGCTTTGGCGGCTGTCCTCTTCATTTTTTTAAAATATCGCAACACCATACGTGAAGCCCAGGAGTTGACCGCTAAGGTGCCCCTGGGTGTCAACTTGTCGATCGATGAGATTCATCATACAGCCACTCGCGACGGTAAAAAAGAATGGCGCCTGGATGCGGATTCTGCCCAATATATGGATGAGAAAAAGCAGGTCCTGCTAAAAGTGCTGTCAATGACATTTTACCTGGAAGACCAAAGTGAATTGGTTTTAACCGCTGACAACGGTGTATTGATGACAGCATCCAAAGACGTCGTGGTCAACGGCAATGTTGTCGTCAAAAGCAATGATGCGCATTTTTCAACCGATGAACTGCATTACCGGCACGACCAGCGGATGCTGTATGCCGAATCACCCGTCAAAATAAACGGTGACGCCTTTCAACTCACGGCCGAAAGTATGCGCCTGGATTTAACCAATAACCGCGCCACGTTTAAAGGCAATGTTATGGGCAGCTTCAGTGAAAATTTTTCTCTTTGAGTACACACCGTGGCGTATATTTTTTATCGTTATATTAACGCTTATTACCCCCGGTCTTCTGCCGGCATCGGCAGGATCTGACGATGCAAAAAAAGCAAACCGGACCGGTGAAAGGATAACCATAGCAGCCGATGAGCTGGTTTCCGATAGTGTATCGAAAACTGCAGAGTTTATAGGCCAAGTCAAAGTAACCCGTGGGGCAAGTGTTATCACGGCCGACCGGCTTAAAATATATTATACCGATACGCCGCAGGACAAAAATAATCGGGCCAACCCGAAAACGGCGATAAAACAAATTGTGGCCGAAGGCAACGTACGTATAAAATCGGAAGAGTTGATTGCTGTGGCTCAAAAAGCAGTCTACATCCGCGATACGCAAAAAATAATTTTATCAGGACCGAACACCAAAGTCACCAGCGGTGAGAATTCTATCGTCGGCTCAAAAATAGAGCTTTATCTGGAAAATGAACAGTTCAAAGTTTCGGGCGGTAAGAAAGGCCGTGTGAAGGCCATATTAAATCAGGCTCCAAAAAAGTAACTATAAAATAAAACTCATCTGTTGGATGTATTGATCAAATCTGTTATAAGAGGTCTGATGCAGTTTCAAAGACCGGAGATTTGGGGTGCGAACATGCGCCGGTCAGATGTTGCACTGATTAATTAAATATGCCGATACTGTTCCTGAAAAATCTGGATAAAATATACGGCGGCAGAAAGGTGGTTGATTCGGTCACGCTCAGGGTTGAAAGCCAGCGTGTGGTCGGCTTGCTCGGTCCCAATGGGGCCGGAAAAACAACGACTTTTTATATGACGGTCGGTATGGTGAAGCCCGATGCGGGCAGTGTTTTCATGGATGATGAAGACATTACCGCATATCCGATGTATTTGCGCGCCCGCAAAGGCGTCGGTTATCTGCCTCAGGAAACATCGATTTTCAGGAAACTAACGGTTAAACAAAACATTCTGTCCATACTGGAAACTCGCTCCATATCGAAATCCGAGCAGGAAGAGCGGGTAAATGTGCTCCTTGAGGAGCTTGGAATCAAACATTTATCCGATCAAAAAGCCGTCGTACTGTCCGGTGGCGAAAAAAGGCGTCTCGAAATTTCACGGGCACTGGCAACGAACCCAGCCTTTATGCTCCTCGATGAGCCGTTTGCGGGTATAGATCCACTGGCAGTGATTGATATAAAAAATATAATCGGGCATCTTAAAAGTCGGGGGATCGGTGTTCTTATTTCCGATCACAATGTGAGGGAAACGCTTGAATCCTGTGACACAGCCTATATATTAAACGAGGGCAAGGTCATCGTTTCCGGCACACCCGAACAAATAACATCAAACGAACTGGCCCGGCGGATATACCTTGGAGACGAATTCAAAATGTAGCGTATCCGGGACTACAAAATAAAAAAATATGGCACTTGAATTAAGACAACAACTCAAACTCACCCAACAACTGATCATGACGCCGCAACTGCAGATGGCGATAAAACTTCTGCAGTTGTCGCGCCTGGAACTTCTAGATACGATTCACCAGGAACTGGAGGAAAATCCCGCCCTCGAAGAGGTTCGTGAAACCACATCGGAAGAACAGCTTCTGGAGCCGACCGATAAGGCGGCAGATGACGGCGCAGCGACCAAAGAAGTCACAATCGAGGAAAAGATCCAAGATGATATAGACTGGAGCAATTATCTCGACGAATACAACACCCCGGGCAGAGCCAACTTTGAAACCGAAGCTAGGGATGCGCCTAAATACGATGCGTTCATTGCGCGCAAGGAATCACTGAATGATCATCTTCTGTGGCAGTTGTTGATGACCTCGCCCAGTAGGGAGGAAGAACAGATCGGCAGCCTTATTGTCGGCAATCTCAACCGGGACGGATATCTGGATGTGTCGGTTGAAGAAATCGCCCGCACCAGCGATACCACTGAAGAAAAGGTTGAAAGCGTTTTGAACCTGATGCAGACGTTTGATCCCATTGGTGTTTGCGCCAGGGATCTTAGCGAATGTCTGCTCATTCAAGCCAAACACCTGAAAATCGACAACACCCTGGTAACAGGAATTATCAAAAATCACCTGGGTGATCTGGAAAGAAAGAACTATAAATCCATCTGCCGGGTGCTGAAAGTAAACCTGAATGATGTGGTGGCTGCCGTCAACGTGATCAAAGGGCTGGAACCCAAACCCGGTCGACAATTTTCAGACGAAACACCGCAGTACATCACACCGGATATATACGTTTACAAGATGGATAAGGAGTTCGTGATCGTGCTAAATGACGACGGGATGCCGAAACTCCGCGTCAATTCATTCTATAAGAAATCCATGCGGGCAAAAGGCAAGCTGCCTGGTGAGGCTGAGAATTACATTCAGGACAAGCTTCGTTCGGCGCATTGGCTGATCAAAAGTATTCATCAACGTCAGAAAACGATTTACAAAGTAATGGAAAGCATCCTGCGTTATCAGAGAGAATTTTTTGAAAAAGGCATTGCCCATCTGAGACCGATGGTTCTAAGAGATGTCGCCCAGGACATCGGTATGCATGAATCGACGATCAGTCGTGTTACCACAAACAAATATGCCTACACCCCGCAGGGAATTTATGAATTGAAATATTTTTTTAACAGCTCTATTAAACGCGTCCACGGCGGTGCCATCGCTTCGGTCAGCGTCCAGCAAATAATCAAACAGATTATTACGGGTGAAGATCCGCGCAAGCCATACAGTGACGATAAAATTTCAAAACTATTGAAAGATCATCATATTAATATTGCACGCAGGACTGTTGCCAAATACAGAGAAATGTTGAATGTGTTGCCCTCCAATAAACGCAAGCAAATTTAAGGAGTCTTTCGTATGCAGACATCTGTGACCTTTAAAAATCTTGATCCGTCAGATCATTTGAAAGCTTACGTCAGAGAAAAGCTCGATCGTTTCGATAGATTACTTGATAACCCGGCCGAGGCCAATGTCGTTCTATCGGTCGAAAAATTTCGACATATCGCCGAAATAAATATTAGTGGCGACCGCCTGAATATAAACGGTAAAGAAGAAATCAATGATATGTATTCGGCCATTGATATGGTTTTGGACAAACTTGAAAAGCAAATTAAAAAAGGCAAGCAGAAAATCAGAGAACACAGGACCGCATCAAAATTCAGCCTCAAAGAAATTTCCAATACCGAATTGATGCCTTCGGAAGATGACACCGAACCCGAGGTCATGGTCAGAAATATTGAATATAAACCAATGGATATTGACGAAACGCTTATGCAGATGGACTTGGTAAAAGACAATTTCCTTGTTTTCACCAATGCCCACACCGATAGAGTCAACGTACTGTATCGTCGCAAAGACGGACATTATGGTTTGATTCAACCCAGCAAATGAATAACGGAAATTCCACATGAAAATCCTGGATGTCTTGCAAAAAGAGGCGATTCTGGCCGACCTGAAAGCACAGAATAAAAAAGGTATTCTCGAAGAGCTCGTGGCGCCGGTATCCGGCATCACCGGTATCAGCCAGCAGGATCTTGTACGGGTGCTTATGGATAGAGAAAGACTGGGGAGCACCGGTATTGGCGGAGGTGTCGGCATCCCCCACGGCAAAATGAAGGAACTCGATTCGCTTGTTCTTGGATTCGGTTTGAGTCGCAACGGAGTTGATTTTGAATCCATGGACAGTCGGCCGACCCATATTTTTTTCCTTTTGCTAACACCGGAAAATTCGACCGGACTCCACTTAAAGCTGCTGGCCAGGATCTCCAAAATACTCAAGCACGATCCGTTCAGGGAAAGGCTGCTGAATGCGTCTGACAATGATGAAATATATTCGATAATTCAAGAAGAAGATGAGGAGTTTTGACTCGATAACAAAGATGACGCTCTGAAAACCCTTCTTGCAAACGGCGGCCGCTGGCAGCCACGGTCGCCGAGATATGCGTCTCACCTGTGGCCGCACAGATCATGACCTTCTACCAGCGGCCGAACCCGGCAAATCAAGTGAAAGATCAAACAATTATCATAATCACAGGACTTTCAGGTTCAGGAAAAAGCACCGCCCTGGCTGCATTCGAGGATGCCGGTTTCTATTGCGTCGACAACATGCCGGTGGTTCTGCTGCCCAAATTCCTTGAATTGCCTATGGACAGTGCATCCGAGATCGCCGGCCTGGTTTTTGTTATGGATCTGCGCGAAAAAAACTTTCTTGCCAAGTATTGCACAGTATTTCGATCCATCAAGGACAAAAGGTCAGATTTAAAAATTCTTTTCCTGGAAGCCGATGAAAAAGTATTGCTGCAACGCTACAGCCAGACGCGCAGGCATCATCCGGCAGCCCGGGGAAAAAGCCTGCTGGAAGGCATTCGCAGCGAAAAAAAACTGCTGGGAGATTTAAAAACCGCAGCCGATCGCGTTATCGATACGTCCAGCTGCAATATTCATGAACTAAAGGCCATAATTATCGACATGGCCAAGAAAATGACCGAACTGGCGCCGATGCGCATAAATATTCTATCCTTTGGCTATAAATACGGTATCCCGCATGACGCCGATCTTATCGTCGATGTTCGTTTTTTGGTGAATCCGTATTTTGTACCCGCACTGAAAGAGCTGGACGGTGGATCCCGAAAAGTTGAAAAATTTGTCTTGCAAAACCAGGAAGCACGCTTATTTTTAAAAAAATATATGGATCTGCTCGACTATTTAATACCGCTGTATGAAAAGGAGGGGAAAGCATATCTTACCATCGCCGTCGGTTGTACGGGTGGTCGACATCGTTCTGTCGTGATTGCGCGTGCCTTGTTTGATCATATCCATCAAACCGGCAAGCAAATCGAAATCACTCACCGTGATATCAACCGGTAAGGCATGCGTACCCTTGTAACAGGGCGGCTGCAGCGGGATCCAACACATTAAAAGCGTGTAACCTGAAACAGGAGACTTATGATTGGTATAGTAATCGTTACGCACCGTCAACTGGGTGAGGCGTTAATCGATGCGGCTGAATTTATCATCGGCAGCAAGCCGCAGGAGACGACTTGGGTTTCAATTGATTTAAATGAAAGTGCCAATGTCCTGCGTAAAAAAATTGCCGAGGGCATCAAGCAAGTCGAAAAAAAAGAAGGCGTTCTCATCCTGACGGATATGTTCGGCGGCACCCCATCCAATCTGAGCTACTCTTTTCTCGAAGAGGGGCAGGTCGAAGTCATTTCCGGCGTAAACTTGCCGATCTTGATCAAGGCCTTGAATACGCGTAAAGATGTGGATCTCGGTGAACTGGCGACAAGTCTCGAGGCATTCGGTAAAAAAAGCATTTCTCTTGCAAGCGGAATCCTCAAGGGCAATAAACGGAGTTAAATTTGCCGGCGTGGTCTTTAACCACCCTGACTGAACGTCATCTTGATCAAGTCATCGCCATTGAAAATGCGTCTTTTAAATACCCCTGGAAGCGCGCATCTTTTTTAAGCGAACTGGAAATCAAGAATGCTCAAGCCCATGTCGTTATATGCGGCCGGCAGCAAATCATCGCCTATACGTTTGTGCGGTGCGTTTCGAATGAACTGCATATTTCAAAAATTGCGGTGGCATCGCCATGGCGACGGCGCGGCGTTGCCACATGGCTTATGAACCGATGTTTCTTGCTGGCCCGCAAAAAAGGAGTGGCAAGCGTTTGTCTGGAAGTTAGACCCACCAATGAAGCTGCCATGGCCTTCTATGCCAAACTCGGCTTTAAAATCATAGAAACAAGGATTAAATATTACGCTGATACCGGGGAGGATGCCCTGGTATTAAAAAAAAAGATCTGAAGGAGGCAACATGAGTGTAAAAGTTGGGATTAATGGATTTGGAAGAATCGGGCGTATGGTTTTCAGGGCTGCCCTGAAAAATCCGGATGTTGAAATTGTGGCGATCAATGATCTGACGGATTCGGCAACCATGGCTCACCTGCTAAAATACGATTCCGTCCACGGTGTACTGAACCAGGAAATCGCCGCCAAAGACGATGCCCTCGAAGTCGACGGCAAGTCAATTGCGATCACTTCGATAAAGGACCCCGAAAAGCTGCGCTGGAAAGAATTTGGTGTGGAGATTGCTGCAGAGTGTACGGGGCTTTTCCGCGATCGTGAAAATGCAGCCAGACATTTAACCGCCGGTGCGCGCAAAGTCATCATTTCCGCTCCGGCCAAGGATCCGGATATCACCATCGTACTGGGCGTTAATTCGAATCGTTACGATCCCGGCCAGCATCATATTATTTCGAATGCCTCCTGTACCACCAATTGTCTGTCGCCGGTCGCCAAAGTGCTGCTTGAAAATTTCGGCATCCGCAGCGGTTTGATGACGACCATTCACGCCTACACCGGGGATCAGCGGCTGCTCGATTTTCCGCACCGGGATCTTCGCCGGGCACGAGCGGCAGCGCTTTCCATGATTCCAACAACAACCGGTGCAGCCAGAGCGGTAGCGCTGGTGTTGCCCGAACTGGACGGCAAGCTCAACGGGCTGGCAATTCGCGTTCCGACACCGAATGTATCCATCGTTGACTTTGTGGCCACCATCGATAAAAAAGGAATAACCGTCTCGGATGTAAACGATGCGCTGAAAAAAGCTTCTGAAGATTCGCTGGCCGGCATTTTGGGCTACAGTGATCTGCCGCTGGTATCAACCGATTTCAACGGGTCGAGCTATTCATCCATCGTGGATGCACCGACAACATATGTGGTCGATGACATGGTCAAGGTTCTGTCATGGTACGATAATGAATCCGGATATTCGCACAGAATGGTGGATCTGGCCGCCATGATCGGCGCTCAGTTGTAGTAAGATCAAATGAACCGACCAACGGATTCAACTTGTTTGACTGCGGCGAGTTGCCTTTGTGAGCTCAATGCGCTATGAAGCAGCTTGACATTTAAACACTACCATGGAGATGGATCGCTTGGCACTTATGAAAAAGGAAAAGGCAGACGGCAGTCGCAACGAAAATGAACCGATCAATTCTGTTCAATCGACTTTTTTTGTCTTCCCAAAAGGGCGCATGTATCCCGAATATCCCTGGCCGATTTGGGCGGTGGGCTGGTTGGCCATTTTCAAATCGATCATATGGCTTTCAACAAACCCCACAGTTTCCAGCCCGCTGGCCGAAATTCTGGCGACAAAATATTTAATTACGATGATCCCATTTCTGGTACTCGGTATCGGTGTCTGGAATCTTAGAAAATGGGCTGTTTGGGGTTTGATCATATTATCGGTCGCCGACCTTTTGTTTTTCATCGGATTTCGTGATGCCTGGCCCATTATTATGGGGGACAATATCCTGGTACTGGCAGTTGTGCTGATGATATTTAACGGTCCGGTGGGCAATATTCTCATTCTGCTTGCGACACCGGTGCTGCTCAAATACGCGGGTAAAAACCTGCAAATTGCCCCGGAGGTATCACCGTGAATGGCTGTAATCAAAATGGATTAAGAGAAAGGCCAATAAACCCAAGCCAGGTACACCGGAATTGAAGATTGAAGGTTGATCCGCCGGAGGCGGAAAGATTTATGGTATCGCTTTGCTCTGTCTTTTATATCTAATTCGATCGTTCGACCCAGAGGCTCTCGACGGGTAGCATTCCTAAAATATTCAATCTGCTAGGGCATAAATCACATGCAATCAGGAACTGATTTCAATAGATAGGGCCTAAAACTATAACTAACATCCATCCGGAAATGGTCGATTTTGGCTAATGGTACATGTGCCGTCGAAGCCGTTGGTGAAGTCGTAAGCCCGCGGAGAACGCAACTCATCGGTATCCGCCTGTGGCAGACCGGATGGAAATTTATTAAGAGGAGCAAACAATGTCCGAGAGAATACCGCTGATAGCCGGTAATTGGAAAATGTATAAAACCGTTTCCGAGGCTGTTGAAACGGCCGAGCAGCTGAAAAAAAACGTCGCTGATGCCGCCGGCGTCGATATTATGATCGCTCCGCCGTATACGGCCATCGCCGCCGTGTCCGCTGCGGTAAAAGACAGCAATATTGCCGTTGGTGCCCAGAATATCTACTGGGCAAAAGAAGGCGCCTATACCGGCGAAATAGCACCGGAAATGCTGACGGACGCCGGCTGCCGCTATGTGATTATCGGTCATTCGGAGCGGCGCCAATATTTCGGTGAAACCGATGAAAGTGTGAACCAAAAAATCGGTGCCGCCGTCAAAACCGGCTTGATTCCGGTCATGTGCATCGGAGAATCCGAAAGCCAGCGCGAAGCCGGTCAAACATTTTCAGTGCTTGACAAACAGATTAAAAACGGGTTAAAAGGCTCTTTTGCCGATGAACTGAATCTGTTGGTTATTGCCTATGAACCGATTTGGGCGATCGGTACCGGCAAGACGGCCACCAGCGATCAAGCTCAGGAAGTTCACCAGTACTTGCGTTCGCTCTTGGCGGAAATTTTCGGCCCATCCTTTGCGCAGGCCATCCGGATTCTTTACGGTGGCAGCGTTAAGCCGGAAAATATATCCGAACTGATGGCCAGAGCCGATATCGACGGCGCATTGGTCGGCGGCGCAAGCCTGAAGGCCGATACATTCAGCAAAATCATTCAATTTTAAATGGGAAACATAAAAGTTTAATAACTCATGTCACAGATACTCATTATCGTACATTTGGTTGTCAGCGTTGCCCTTATTATGATCGTTTTACTTCAGACCGGCAAAGGTGCCGACATGGGTGCCGCCTTCGGCGGCGGCAGCAGTCAAACCCTTTTCGGCAGTACCGGCGCTTCGACATTTTTAAGTAAACTGACAACCGCAGCGGCAATCGTGTTTATGCTCACTTCTTTGGCGCTGGCCTACTATTCGAGCCACCGCACCAAGGGCTCCATCATGACCGATGGCAGACCGCCCATCGAGGAACAGGCCCTGCCGCAAACCGAAGCACCGGTTGAAACGCCGGCTGAAACACCGGGCACACCGGTGAAAACGGAATAGCCGCAGCCAGGCATTGCGCCGATTAGTGCCGAAGTGGTGGAACTTGGTAGACACGCTATCTTGAGGGGGTAGTGCCCTACGGGTGTGCGGGTTCAAATCCCGCCTTCGGCACCAATAAAGTTGCCTTAATTTAAAAGGGTTACAGAATATCTGTAACCCTTTTTTTATTTGCGTATGCCAGGTGGCCATTAACAAGTTCAGGACACCTTACCTCTGGGAAGAATAACTGACACCTTTGGCTTAATTGGGGGATGTATATCCCCCGAGTTCGTAGACCAGTCGCAAATCTGTTCCGGGATATTTTTCTTCGGCA